>WNGL01012886.1_pt1 | contig 22981 bp, 27 predicted proteins | sample 5400591 | NCBI WGS metagenome assembly WNGL01 (sample SAMN13153377, study PRJNA577476) | soil metagenome | isolation source: 80 cm soil or saprolite under Garry oak tree replicate 1 | place: USA:California | collected 2016-06-15 | reverse complement strand
TGGAGCAACCGATCACCCAGCCGGCTGATCATCGGAACCCGCCAGCTGGGGAATTTTACTTCGGCACAAATGGGGAAAATTGAATCGGCATTGACAACCCGCACCCACCGTTTCATCGCCCGTTCTGCCGCTTCGGCCACCAAGCGATGCCAAACGTTGTGCTTCCCGTCCGGGCCGGGCAGCTTCACACGCCACAGGAACAACCCCCTGAACGCGGTGTACAACGTCACGGGATTGAACTCGCCAGGGAGCACAACGGCTATATCAGGCGTCGCGAGATAGACCTCGCGGTGACCTGGATGACGGCAGCCGGTGTCAGCCGGAATGCCGGATCGGGATGCACCCGCACAAAGTCCTGCGGTTCGGGTTGCGTACCGGACGGTGGTCAGGAGCTTCTTGACCCAGAGCCCGTCGGTAAAGGACTGGTTGAGCCGCAGCGACGCCGGATCGAACGGGTTGGAATTGTTGATGTTGTCACTCATTGGTGTTTTCCAGGGATTGCTCTTGTGCTGCCAGCCATTTCAGAGCGCTCCGCGGTTGGGGCCAAGATTTCGCGCTCGCTGGTCCTCGCGCGCATCTCAGCGAGCAAACAGTCGAGCCAATGGATGAGCTTGTCCATCGGGCTTCCCGCGGGAACTACCTCGCGGAGTGCGCACGCGACCTGTTTCGGCTCAGCCTTCATTCCCTGCGCAAAGAGGTCGACGAGCAGGCGCTTGGCGATTGCGACCGCGCTCGATGTGGAATCGCCGAAGCCGCAACGGCGGCGGTCCGGCTTGGCCGGGGGCGTCGCATCGGTGGCAGTCGGGGTAGGCTGGGCTCTGGCATCCGGCGGTGGTGCCGCGGCGCCCGGCGCCGGTCTCGGTGATGGTGGTCGTCTCAGTCGGACGCGTTCGAGGACCTTGGCGTGCGTAAGCTTCTCGCCGCGCTCGGCCCGCTCAATAATTTCGTCACGAACCTCCGGCGGTGTGCTGGGCGCAGCGAGCAGGTAGAGCGCAGAAACCGAGATCTGCAATTCCGCAAAGTTTTCGGATTTGCTCTCTACCAATTCGTACACTCTCATGAAATTAAGTGCCTGCCGGTCGCTCCATCTAAACTCGCGATCGAGCCACGTCCCCCACTGGCCGTGGCCGAGGCGCTTTTTGCATTCCGTGAGACGGCGCCCGATCTCGATACGTGAGCGAGAACGCGCTTGCCGAGACAGCGGATCTGCTCGGCGTGCTCGGCAACGACTGGATCGATGGCCGTCAGCTGGCTCTGCGGGTCGATGGTCGGGTCGCCAAAATTGAGCTGATGAGAAGCAATGAGGGGTCAGGGGCGGGACGCGCACGATTAGCAACCGGCATCGTCCGCCCCCGTGCCATTGCGCTTCGCCAGGCGCTGCCGCTGCCAGGCAGCCAATTCGTCTTCGAGCCAGCCCACTGCTCGGCCGGTGTCGCTCAGAGTTGTGCGCGGTGTTTCGCGTTTCTCCAACCCTCCGGATTCGCATCAAAATACGCATCAGCGCAGTCGCGGAACGACTTACTGAGGGTGGCCTCCAACGCGCGAGCCGCTTTCTGCCGGACCACCGTCGGGGATACCGAGCCGGGGGTTTTTCCCACGTGTGGCAAAATTTACTAGCTATTTCAAGTACATATGGCGGAGGGAGAGGGATTCGAACCCTCGATACGGTTTCCCGTATACACGCTTTCCAAGCGTGCGCCTTCAGCCGCTCGGCCACCCCTCCGGATCGACGCGGACCGGCACTATAGCGGCGCGCGCGGGCCGGACAACGTGCTTCCGGCCGACCGCGACCCGCTTGGTGATGTAGGGGGCCGGACACCCGGAAGGAAGGACGCGACGGAGAGGGAATGCGGCACGGGACCGATGATCGCCGTTTCTCTCGCACTCGTCCGGTTCCCTGTTGAACCGCGGCACGGGCCGGAGTAATCGACCCGCAGCGCTTTCCTGCAGGCGGCGCGGACCGGGCCTTGGCCGTTGACGAGCCCGGGCCGAGCACAACGAGGCGCACCGGCGCCGACGGGACCAAGGCATGATCCGATTCTTGTTGCGTTTTCTCGGCCTGTGGATCCTCGCGGCGGCCTTCGTGTGCCTGGTTTATGACGGCACCAGATCGATTGCTGCGAGTGATTTGGTGAAAACGCAGCTTAGGGATATCTGGACCGCGATCGATCAGAACAGCCTCGCTCGGCTCAAACCCGCGATCGAGAACCACGCTTGGAATCCGGTGGTCCAGATCGTCCTCGATCAGCCCACGTGGCTGGTGCTGGGGGTGATAGGGGCGTTCCTGATCCTGTTGGGCCGGAAAAAGAAGCCACTCATCGGTTACGGCCGCGATTGAGAACATCACCTGCGACGATGGCGCGATGATCCATCTTCTGATGCGATATGCAGGTTTTGTAGTCTTGGCCCTAGCCCTGATCGTGGCCAATCATGATGTCGCCAAAACGCTGGATGCCAGGGCTCTCAATATCACCAAGCTCGGCGATGCCTGGTACTCGGTCGATTCCGGCAGTCTCTTGCTCGCACAGCCCGCGATCGAGCGCCATGTCGCGGCGTGGCTGTGGAACCCGGTGATCCAGACGGTGCTGGAGCAGCCGACCTGGCTGGTGCTCGGCGTCGTCGGCACGATCCTCATCCTGCTCGGACGCAAGAAGAGGCCGCTGATCGGCGAAGGGCGCGACTGAGGCGTGCGACCGGCGTGCACGCGCCAAAACCGCTCGCCGCTTCGTGACCGCCTCGATCCGCCATTTCGATGCGCAAGGCGCCCGACCCGGCACTATATTGGGGACGAGACTGGGTGTGCCTGGCGGCGCGGCCGCAAGAGGAGACCGTCATGTTCGGGTTCAAGAAGAAGCTCGATATGCCCAGCGCGGCGGAGGCTCTGCCCGGCCGCTCGACCCCAATGCCCACCGCGGAGCGCCATTTCATCCTCGGCCGGCCGCTCAGGGGCCCCTATCCGCAAAACTCCGCAAAGGCTCTGTTCGGCATGGGCTGCTTTTGGGGCGCGGAGCGCAAATTCTGGGAGCTCGGAGAGGGCATTTTCGTCACGGCGGTCGGCTATGCGGGCGGGCTCACGCCCAATCCGACCTACGAAGAAGTTTGCAGCGGGCGGACCGGTCACAACGAGGTCGTGCTCGTCATCTTCGACCCGAGCCGGATCTCGTACGAGCGCTTGCTCAAGGCATTTTGGGAGAACCACGATCCGACCCAGGGCATGCGCCAGGGCAACGACGTGGGCACGCAATATCGCTCGGGCATCTACACCTTCGATCCGGCACAGCGTGCGGCCGCGCAGGCTTCGAAGGCCGCCTATGCCAAGGCGCTCGAGGCGAAAGGCTACGCAGGTGTCACCACCGAGATCCGCGACGCGCCGCCGTTCTATTTCGCCGAGGATTATCATCAGCAATATCTCGCCAAGAACCCGACGGGCTATTGCGGGCTCGGCGGCACCGGCGTGAGCTGCCCGGTGGGCATTGCGGTGCCCGCGGGATAGACCGCGCACGATAGCGGACGGAAAGTCCCTAGCTGTTCCGGCCGCTGTCGTTCCTATGGGCGGTGTCGTCCGTGCTCCGGTTCCCTGCTAAGCTAAGTTCCACAAACAGAACGGGACCGGAGTAACCGCCATGACCGCGTCCGCCGCCGCATCGGAGGTGAACGTTCCGGCGCTGATCGACGAGCAGAAGATCAGCGCATTGCAGATTCGCGTGGCCCTGCTGTGCGCCGCGGTCGTGTTCATGGACGGCTTCGATGCGCAGGCCATCGGTTACGTGGCGCCCACCCTGAGCAAGGCCTGGAATCTTGCGCCGGGAGAGCTCGGATGGACCTTCAGCGCCGGGCTCGTCGGGCTGATGCTCGGCGCGCTGGCGTTCAGTCCGCTCGCCGACCGCATCGGGCGCAAGCCCATCATCGTCTTCTGCACGCTCTGGTTCGGCATCACGTCGCTGCTCACCGTCACTGCGGAATCCACCACGAGCCTCCTGGTCTGGCGCTTCATCACTGGCCTCGGTCTCGGCGGCGCCATGCCCAACCCGATCGCGCTGACCTGCGAGTACGCGCCGCAGCGCCGCCGCGCCACCATGATCATGGTGATGTTCATCGGGTTCTCGCTCGGCTCCGCGGTCGGCGGGGCGATTGCGGCGCAGCTCGTGCCCTCCTACGGCTGGCAAAGCGTGTTCTGGATCGGCGGCATCTTTCCGATCCTGCTCGCGCCGATCCTGATTTTCTGGCTCCCGGAGTCGATCCGGCTGCTCTCGCTGAGAGGCACCCAGGACGACTACGTGGCCGGGCTGCTACGCGCCATCAACCCGGCATTGCGATTCGCGCCCGGCACCCGGTTCGTCGCGCCGGAGGAGCATCCCGAGGGATTCCCGGTGGAGCATTTGTTCACCGAGGGGCGCGCGCTGGCCACCGTCCTGATCTGGGTGATGTTCTTCACCAATCTGCTCGTCATCTATTTCTGCGCAACCTGGCTGCCCACCGTCATCAACAACACCGGCGTTTCGGTGCGGCTCGCGGTGATCGCGACCGCATTGTTCCAGGTGGGCGGCATCGTCGGCACGCTGGTGCTCGCGTTCCTGATCGAGCGCTTCGGTCCCCATCGGGTGCTGGCGGGCGCGTATTTCGCCGCCGCCATCCTGATCGCGGCGATCGGACAGGCGGGCTCGGCGATCGAGCTCATCATCCCGGCGGTGTTCGGCGCCGGTTTCTGCGTGGTCGGAGCCCAGATCGGCGCCAACGCGCTCACCGCGACGTTCTATCCGACCTTCATCCGCTCGACCGGGGTCGGCTGGGCGCTCGGCATCGGCCGCATCGGCTCCATCATCGGGCCCCTGCTGGGCGGCATGATGCTGTCCCTGCAATGGCATATCCCGACGATCTTCTTCGCCGGAGCGATTCCGGTGCTGATCGCCTGCGCTGCCGTATTCGCGATGGGCCGACTGCCGAAAACCGCGAAGGATCAAGGCGCGTCCGCCGTGCCCGCGACGTGATTCCGATGCGCGCTGGTCGGCGCCGGCGGCAGCATGGCTTTGTCCCGGCATGAAGCGGCCGCTGCGGCCGCGGTTCGAGCGTCCACGCTCGCTCATGGCTGGCCTGCGGCAATCCGTGTTGAAATTGCCGCACCGCGAGCCGATCTCTAGCGCTTCCGGCGATGTGCCGATCCGCATGGTCCTGCCAATGTCCGTTTCGAGATGAATTCCCGCCCCGTGGTCGCCCCGCCAATGCCGCTCGATCACGCCGCGGTGCGCACGATCGTGCTCGGCATCCTGCTGGCGATGCTGCTGGGCGCGCTCGATCAGACCATCGTGGCCACCGCGCTGCCGACCATCGGCCGCGATCTCGGCAATGTCGAGGACCTCTCCTGGGTCGTCACCGCCTATCTGCTGACCGCCACGGCGGTGACGCCGCTCTACGGCAAGCTCAGCGACATTCACGGCCGACGCGCGATGCTGCTGGTCGCCATCGGCGTGTTCGCGCTGGGCTCGATCGCCAGCGCGCTGGCGCCGAGCATGGCGGTCCTGATCGTTGCGCGCGGGCTTCAGGGGCTCGGCGGCGGGGGCCTGTTGTCGCTCGCCCAGACCATCATCGCCGACGTCGTTCCTCCGCTCGAGCGCGGCTGCTACCAGGGCTATATCGGCGTGGTGTTCGCCTCCTCGAGCATCGGCGGCCCGGTGCTCGGCGGCTTCTTTGCCGAGCACCTGCACTGGTCGCTGATCTTCTGGATCAATCTGCCGCTCGGACTGTTGGCGTTCCTCATGACCAACAGCGTCCTCAAGCGCCTGCCGCGCTACGAGCGCCGCCACCGGGTCGATCTTGCCGGCGCGGTGCTGATGGTCGCAGCCACCGTCGCCCTGCTGCTGGCGCTCACCTGGGGCGGCACGCGCTATCCGTGGTCCTCGCCGCGCATTGTCGGCCTGCTCGCAGCCTCGACTGCGTTCTGGCTGATGTTCGTGGTTCGATTGATGACCGCGCGCGAGCCGTTCCTGCCGCTGCCGCTGCTGTTGAATCCGGTGGTCGGCATCGGCACGGCTTCGGTGACATTCGTGTTCGGCACGATGATCGGCTTGACCATCTTCGTGCCGCTGTATTTCGAAGTGGTGCTCGGACTCAGTGCCAGCGAATCCGGGCTGGCGCTGATCCCGCAGCTCGCCGGAACCGTGGTGGGCTCGACCGCCGCCGGCCGCACCATGGTGCAGATGCGCCACTACAAGCGAATGCCCATGGTCGGCCTCGGGCTGGCGATCGCCGCGCTGGCGGCAATGGCGACGGCGCCGACCGCGCTGCCGCTCGCGGCGATCTGTGCGTTGCTCGGCATCGTCGGCATCGGCATGGGCACGTTGTTTCCGGTGACCACGGTCTCGGTCCAGAATGCGGTGCTGCCCTATCAGCTCGGCACCGCCACCGGCGCCATGAACTTCTTCCGTTCCTTGGGCGGAGCGCTGATGGTCTCGGCATTCGGAGCCATCGTGCTGGGCGGAAGCGGGTCCCAGAGCAGACCGAGAGTGACGCTGGAGACGCTGGCTGCGGAATTGGGCAATGCCGGAGCGAGCCTCGGCGAAGTGTTCCGCTGGGTCTTCGCAGCGGCCGCGTGTTGCCTTGCGGTCGGGCTCGTTTGCCTGCTGCTCATGGAGGAGCGGCCGTTGCGCGGCCGACAGCAAACCGTGAGCACTCCCGTTGCCGCGGAGTAGCTTCGGGCCGGCTCGACTCGCGCGCAGCGCCCTTAAGAGCCGTTCATCTCGCGCAATTCGCTGACGAGCAGCTCCGGGATCAGCAACGTGCTCGGCGTGCGCAGCCCGAGTCCCTGGGCCAGCTCCGCCGCGAAATCATTGCAATTGTTCAGAAGCGCATTCCACAGCTGCGTGTTGGCGCGCAGCCGGCCGATGGCGGCGGTGGTTTTCGCGAACTCCTCGGGCGTCAGGATGCGCAGATAGCTCTCGGTAACGGGATCGGTCAGATCATCGTCGACTGCATCGACCCTCGCGGGCACCGGCAAGACGTGCCCCAGCATGAATCCGACGGGACCGCCCTCGGGATAAAGCCCGGCGTAATGCACCTCGGCGCGCTTGCCGCGGCTGTCGAGCTGCCCGTAGACCACATAGGTGTGGCCGTAAAAACCGGTCCGGGACCGGAATTCGACGAAATACCGCACCCCGTTGAGCGGCGCGGCTTGGGTTCCCGGCGCTGCACGGAACGCGCGCGGGCCTGCAGTTTCCACCGGACCGGACTGTAGCGACAACCGTGGCTTCGCCTCGGAACGCTCGCTCGCGCCGAGCGACGGCGACACCATCAGGAGCCCAAAAGCGATCGCTCCGAATGCGAGCGATCCGAGTTTTTTGCCCAAGATCCCGTCCCCGTCCACGCGCCGACGATGCCGGCGGGCGGCACGATATCTCGCAATGGCTAACAATGTCGGCGACGGCAGCGTGCCGGCCGGGCTCGAGGACAAGGCGTGGCTCGCGCGCGCGAATTGCCCGGAGCTCGCCATCGAGGTGATCGAGGAGGAGGGCTGATGAGCGCGCGGCCGCCGGTGACCGATTGGGAACGCGATTTCGATCACCTCGATCCGCGTTGGATCGAGAACCCCTATCCGATCTGGGACGAGCTGCGCCGGCGCTGTCCGATCGCGCATACCGACCGCTTTCTCGGCGTGTATTTTCCCAGCCGCTACGAAGACGTTCGCGCCGTCGCCTACGACACCGAGCATTTCTCCTCGCGTCGCATCGTCGTACGCGAGACCCCGCCGCCGAGACAGCCGGCGCCGCCGATCACCTCCGATCCGCCGCACCACCGGCCGGCCAAGACCGTGCTGCTCCCGGCGTTCACTCCGGAGGCGATCGGCCGTCGCGAGCCGAGGACGCGCGACATCTGCCGCGAACTCCTGGATCGTGTCGCCGGAAAACCGGGCTGCGACGCGGCGGTCGATTACGCGCAGGAGATTCCGGTGCGCGTCATTGCCCATATGCTCGGCGTCCCCGAGCAGGACGGGGACCTGTTCCGCAAATGGATCCACGAGATTCTGGAGCTCGGCATCACCGATAACCAGGCTCTCGCCCGCGCCAGCGCGGAGATGACCGCGTATTTTGCCGAGCGCATGACCGATCGCCGCATTTCGCCGCGCGATGATCTCATCAGCTATTTCGTTCATGCCAGGATCGACGGCGAGCTGATGAGCGAGCAGCACATCAACGGCACGCTGCGTCTGCTGCTGATTGCCGGCATCGACACCACCTGGAGCGCGATCGGCTCCTGCCTGTGGCACTTGGCCGGCCATGCAGCGGATCGCGAGCGGCTCGTGGCCGAGCCCGCGCTGATGCCGTTCGCGGTCGAGGAATTCCTGCGCGCTTACGCGCCGGTGACGATGGCACGCGAGATCCTCGCCGAGACCCGCATCAACGGCTGCCGCTTCGAGGCCGGGCAAATGGTGCTGCTGTCCTTCCCGGCCGCCAATCGCGATCCCGCGGTGTTTCCCGATGCCGATCGCGTGATCATCGACCGCAAGGAGAATCGTCACGCGGCGTTCGGGCTCGGCATTCATCGCTGCGTCGGATCGAATCTCGCCCGCATGGAGATCCGGGTTGCGCTCCAGGAATGGCTCGCGCGCTTTCCGAGTTTCCGGCCGGATCCCAACGGGGTGGTCAAATGGTCCGAGGGGACGGTACGAGGGCCGCGCCGTCTTCCGGTGCTGTTCGGGTGAAGCAGCCGCGCCGTTCGCCGGCCGCCCTGCCCGCGCCATGGTGCATGGGACGCCCCCGAGCTACATAGGCGCCGATGCACGATATCGGCCAGGCCTTCCTCACCGCCGTTGCACTGATCCGCAGCTTCGACCCCGAGCTGATCGGGATCGTGAGCCTGTCGCTGCGCGTCAGCCTGTCCGCGGCCGTGATCGCCATGGTCCTCGGCGCGCCGCTGGGCGGCGCGCTGGCGGTGACCCGGTTCCGCGGCCAGCAAGCCGTGATCGTGCTCGCCAATGCGCTGCTCGGGCTTCCGCCGGTGGTGGTCGGACTGGTGATCTATCTCATCCTATCGCGCTCGGGACCGCTGGGCGTCCTCGGCCTGCTGTTCACGCCGACCGCCATGGTCATCGCCCAAATGCTCCTCGCAACGCCGATCGTGGTGGCGCTGGTCCATCGGGCCATGGCGGTGCTGTGGTCGGAATACGGCGACGTGATGCGGGTCGACGGCGCCTCGAAGGGCCGCAGCATCCGCGAGCTGTTCATGATCGGTCGCGGCGCATTGCTGACCGCGTTCCTGGCGGCGTTCGGCCGGGCGATTGCCGAGGTCGGCGCGATCATCATCGTGGGCGGCAACATTCGGGGTTTTACCCGCACCATGACCACCGCGATCGCGCTCGAGACCAGCAAGGGCGACCTCGCGCTTGCGCTCGGCCTCGGCATCATCCTGATCCTGCTCAGCGTGATGGTGAGCGCCGCGGCCTTCCTGCTCAGCAGCTGGGCGGCAAGACATTGAAGTCCTGCCACCATAGGCGTGTTGCGTTCCAAGCCCCGAGTGTGATGGACTCCCGCCGTTCTCCTCGCATAGCGACCGAACCGAAGGAGGTGCAAATGCCGGACGCGAACTGGATGATCAAAGGCCGAGAGTTCGGCAATTGCAATTGCGCCTACGGCTGCCCCTGCCAGTTCAATGCCTTGCCGACCTATGGCGACTGCAAGGCGGTGGTCGGCATGCAGATCGACGAGGGATATCACGGCTCGACGCGGCTCGATGGGCTGCGGAACGTCCTCGTCCTGGCATGGCCGGGACCCATCCATGAGGGCAGGGGCCAAGCCAGCATCATCCTCGAAAAGCGCGCGACGACCGCCCAACGCGAGGCACTGCTGCGGATCCTGAGCGGGCAGGACACCATGCCGGGAGCCACGGTGTTTCAGGTGTTCTCCACCACGTTCGAGAAAGTCCACGATCCGATCTTCGCCGACATCGAGTTCGACGTCGACGTGAATGCCCGCAAGGCTCGCCTGAAGGTCGCGGACCTGGTGGAAGCGCGCGGCGAGCCGATCCGCAATCCGGTCACGGGAGACGAGCACCGCGCCCGCTTCGACATGCCGAATGGGTTCGAGTTCGCGGTTGCGGAGGTCGGCCGCGGCTGGGGCAACACCAAGGGGCCGATCCAGCTCGAGCTCGCGGATTCCCACGCGCATTTCGCCAATCTGCACATGTGCCAGACCGGCGTCATACGCTGAGGCGAACGATACGCCGAAGCCAATGGCGGAAGGATCGCTGGAAACCGTGCTTCGCCGCGACCGGCTGGTTGTGGCGGGCGCGCTCGCATTGCTCGCGGCATTCGCTTGGGGGTACGTGCTCTGGCTTGCGTTCGGCATGGAGATGCCGGCGGCGGGCGGCCGGGCGATGAACACGGGCGGCATGGGCGACATGCTCGCGCCGGCGCTCAAGCCGTGGGGCGCGGCCGAGTTCGTGTTCGTGCTGAGCATGTGGGCGGTGATGATGGTGGGCATGATGACCCCGTCCGCGGCCCCGATGATCCTGATCTATGCCCGCGTCGCCAGGCAGGCGGCGCTGCAAGGACAACCGTTCGCGCCCACCGGCTGGTTCGCCGCCGGCTATCTGCTGTGCTGGATCGGCTTTGCGCTGGTTGCCACGGGCGCGCAATGGGCGCTCGAGCGCGCCGCCCTGCCCGCCCCCCCGATCACCGCCCACGCCAGCGACGCACTCGGCGGGCTCGTGCTGCTGGCGGCCGGCCTTTATCAGCTCACGCCGCTCAAGAACGCTTGCCTCGCGCAATGCCAGTCGCCGCTGTTCTTCATCCATCGCCATGGCGGCTTCCGCGCCGATGCGCCCGGGTCGTTCCGCCTCGGGCTTACGCATGGGACATATTGCGTCGGATGCTGCTGGGCGCTGATGGCGCTGTTGTTCGTCGGCGGGGTCATGAACGTGCTGTGGATCCTCGGGCTCACGGCGCTGGTGCTGCTGGAGAAACTGTCGCCGCCCGGACGGATCTTGCCGGTTGTGGTGGGATGCGTCTTGAGCGCGGCCGGCGTGTGGCTCGTCGCCACGTCGGGGCTCGTTCGATCTTTTGGGTGAAAACGCAGGCGCGCGAAGCGGTCAGCGGCCGTAAAAGCCGGTCAGCGTCGCCTTGGTCAACGTATGGGAATTCAGATTGAAACCGACGAGTGCCGCGGACGCGCTCTCGTCGATCGGGAGCTTGTCGATATCCACGGCGAAAATCGTGAACACGTAACGATGCGGCCTGGCCCCCCGCGGCGGGCACGGCCCGCCGTAGCCTACGGTGCCGAAGTCGGTCCGGACCTGAATCGTGCCCGGCGGCGCCAAGCCCATTTTCGGATCGCCGGCATTCCGCGGCAGGAACGTGCTCGTCGCCGGTATGTTGACGATCACCCAGTGCCACCAGCCGCTGCCGGTCGGAGCGTCCGGATCATAGAAGGTCACCGCGAAGCTTTTCGTTCCGCCCGGCGCACCGCTCCAGCGCAGCTCCGGCGAGATATTGGCGCCGTTGCACTCGAAGCCCCGGTAGACCTGCTCGTTTTGAATGGTCGCGCCCGGCGCAATCTCGGGACTCGTCAAGCTGAACCCTGCGACAGCGGCGGGCGCCGCACGGGCACCGGTCTTGAGCCCGGGCACCGCGAGACCGTGCGGATAATACGCCAGGAACACGTAGGCCGCCGCGAACAGCAGTCCCGAGAGAATGGCGGCCCAGAGCCGGTGCTTGAAGATCAGGATGTTGCCGAGCAGCGCCGCCAGAAATGCGATCGCCGAGAGCAGGCCCACGTTGGCCCAATCCACCGTCGTCCAATCGACCGGAATGTTCGGCATGCTGTGCCTCCCCAAATGCCCCCGGCGAAACACACCGGTCGTTTCACTCTAGCGAAAAACCGGCAATGGGGCGACAGGCGCGTTCAAAAAATCCGATATGGCATTCGCCGCGCCAGGCTGCGGGCGCAGGTCTCAGGCGAATTCGACGCCGAGCTCATTGCCCAGGCGCCAGACCACCCGGCACTCGCGGCGCACGGTCCGGGAGCCGGTGAGCAGCAGAACGAATTGATCCGGAACCACGATGCCCTCGGCGTAGAGCCTCGCGCCTCCCTCCGAGATGTCGGTGACGAGGCAGTCGCGCGGCAGCGAGCCCGCCGATTGGATCTTGGCCACGCGATCGATGCTGTGGCGCTCGTGCCGGCGTCTTTCCTGCAGCATGACGTTTTCAACCGCTGGAATGCGGGCCACCGCCAGCCAAGCTAGGCTCAAGTGGTTCAAAAATCCTTAGGTCCCGGGCGATGGGCGCGGCCCGAGGTCTCTGCGACCGCTGGCCGGGGGGCCGGCCGGGGGCTAGACTTTCGGATCCCCCGGCCCGGTCGCTCGTCACGGTAACGAATAGGCAAGAGTTCGATGCGATTCCCGACCTTGGCTTGCGCGGTGCTGTCGGCGGGATACGCCCAGGCCGCCACGATCTCCGTGCAATCGGCCGGGCCGGAGAAGCCCGCGGTTGTCGTCGTGCAGGGCACATTGAACCCCGGCGACGGGGAACGATTTTTCACGAAAGTCGCCGCGTTGACGACGGCGGTGGTTCGCTTTCAAAGCAACGGAGGCAGCGTAATAACCGGAATTCAGATCGGAGAGATGATCCGGTTGAAGGACTTCCACACCCTCGTGCCGGGCGGCGCGCGCTGCGCTTCCGCGTGCGCGCTGGCATGGCTGGGGGGCACCCGTCGCTTCATGGGACCGGGAGCGCGGATCGGGCTGCATGCGGCTTCCGACCCGAGGTCCGGGCAGGTGACCGGCGTCGGCAACGCGCTTCTGGGCGCCTACCTCAATCGGGTCGGGCTTCCATATTCCGCCGTAATCTATATCGCGCAAGCTGCACCGAATTCCGTCACTTGGCTGAGCTTCGCCGACGCCAGACGGCTCGGCATCGAGGTAACGCTCGTGGATTCCGCAGCGGGAATATCCGACCCGTCGGCGCGGATCCGCGTCGGCGCCGCCGTTTCCGACGTCTCATCCGGTCCGGTTGCGCGATAGCGGGACCCCGCCGCGCAACCCCGGACCAAGATCCGATGTTTTTCGTTGCCAAGCGCGTCGCGCGGCAGCGACCCGCGTCTAGGCGGCCGGCGCCAATTGTCGCTGTGCGACTCGGTTGCGGCCGGTGGCCTTGGCCCGATAGAGCGCCTGGTCGGCCAGATCCAACAGTGCGCTCATGTCCTGTCCGGGGTGGAGGATCGATAGCCCGACGCTTGCCGTCGCGTGGATCGGCAAGCCATCCACGCTGGCGGCAGCGGCCGCGAACGCCGAACGCAGGCGCTCGGCTACCAGCAATGCGCCCTCCTGCGACGCGTTCGCCAGCAGAATGGCAAATTCCTCCCCGCCCAGCCGCCCGACGAGATCCGTCGGCCTCACGTTGCCGACCGTCGTCTGGGCAAAGATCTTCAGGACCTTGTCCCCCACGGCGTGCCCGAACTGATCGTTGATCGATTTGAAATGGTCGAGATCGATCATCAGCAGAGCGACCGGGCGACTGCCGGTCGCAATCAGCCTGGCCGCCTCCTGAAGGAAGGAACGCCGGTTCGCAAGTCCGGTCAGCGCGTCGGTCTTCGCGGCGGTCTTGTGGCGGAGCTCGGCGCGCTCCTTGGCCATGGCGAGCAGGATGAAGGCGGTCGAAATCGTGGCCAACAGCGATTCGGTGCTGATCACCGTCAGCCACGCACTCGAGAACACATGCTCGTCGGTCGGCCAGGCCAGCTGCGCGATCAGCGGGCTGCGCAGCAGGAACACCGCGCCGTTGGCGAACAGAATGAAGATCGCCGGCCAGCGCGACAGCAGCCGCTCGGCACGCCCGCGCCAGAATTCATAGGCCGTGAGCCACATGAAGGTGGCGATGATGCCCGCGCTGAGCGAGGCGCGGATTGCCGAAGCCTGGGAGAATTCCAGGAACTGGCACGCCAGCAGCCAAATCGTCGCCCCGGTGATCAGCGAGCCCGGGCGCGGGGCGCGGGCATCGAAGATGCGCGCACCCGTCCAGGTCACCGCATAGGAGCTGAACAGGATCACGTCGGCGGCCGTGATCGTGATCGCATCCGGCAGCACGCCGTACATTCCATAGAGGCCGATCGAGAGCGAACGCAGGAGATTGGCGCATCCCCACCAGGCGACCGCCCGGACCGCCGTGTTCTGCATCCACGAGAACAGCAGCAGGATTCCGAGCATCGCCTCGACGTCGAGCGTGAGCAGAAACAGGGTCTTGAAATCGATGGACATGCCCCAGCCCCTAGCGTGCGGCTGTGCCCGTTCTATGCGGCGATTGCCAAATTTTGATGAACCGGATGCGTCGAACCCAACGGTCGTGCCGGCATGGTTCACCCGGGTTGCCGAGCGGGCTAAAATTGCGAGAGGATGGGAATGATGCGGCGGAGCCGGGCCGACGCAAATTATTTCCAGTGCGGCGGCCAGGTCTTTCGCGTGACGGGCAGCGCCTCCATGCGGCGCATCCAGGCGCTGAGCGAGGGAGACGCCAAATCGGCCGCTGTCAGCCCGGGCTTTCGCTTGGCCATCCGTAGCACGAGCGCGACGTAGGGGTAGAGCGTGAAATCGACCGCGGAGAGTGCCCCGGCCAGATACTCGCCGGCGAACGCCGGCTCCCAAGACGCGAGCTCCTTGGCGACGCCGGCACGGGCGGCGGCGATCTGCTCTTCCGACCAGCGCTCCGGCGGCGTGAACAGCACGGATTCCACCAGACGCTCCATGGCCGCGGCGAAATACTGGTCCGCTTCCCGCACCATGCGCCGTTGCAGGGCACGCTGACGGAGGTCGGCGGAGAACAGCCGCGGCTCGCCGGGCCGCTTGTCCTCGAGATACTCGACGATCGCCGCGGATTCGTAGAGCGCAAAGCCCTCGTCGACGATCACCGGCACCTTTTGGCGCGGATTGAGCGCGACAAACTCCGGTCTCTTGAGATCGCCTGCGTCGAACGACAGCAGCTTGAGCTCGTACGCAATGCCCTTGCGCTCGAGCGCGAGCCAAACGCGCCACGCATACGGCGAGCCCGATGCGTAGTAGAAAGTCAGAGCCATCGCGGTTTCCCCAAAACGCCTTGCGCCGCGCCAGCGAAACGATTTCGGTGCGATCTCGCAGAAGCTCCAGCGGGATCAGATCCCCGCCGGCGCCCTTTCCCTCCCGCACGATCGCGGATCACAACGGTAGCTCGGGCGCGTTCGGCTGCGCGCCTTCGATCGCGAGCAAGCGAAGCTTCGTGGCAACGCCGCCGTTGGCGGAAAAGCCGCCCGGCTTGCCGCCGGCCGCGACCACGCGATGGCACGGCACCAGGATCGCGAACGGGTTTCTGCCGAGCGCCTGGCCCACGGCGCGCGCCGAGCGAGGCGCGCCGAGCCGTGCCGCGATCTCGCCGTAGGAGAGCGTCGCGCCCGGCGGAATCTTGCGCGCGACCCGATATACGCGGCGATGGAACGGCGGCACGCCGTCCATGTCGAGCTCGACGGCGGTTAGATCGCTCACCTCGCCGCGCAGCAGTGCGGCGACGCCGTCGATCGCGCGCTGGACGGCGGGCGGCGGCGGCGCTTCGCGCGGCTGCGGCAAGCGCCGGACGAGGCGCGCGCGCGTCTTCCGCTGCGTCCCCTCCGGAAGCTGCACGGCGAGGATGCCGCGCTCGCTCCACGCAACGGCGCAGCGGCCGATCGCCGTGTCGAACAAGGTAAATTTCTGGGCCTTCATGCTGCGATGTTGGCTCCCGCGGTGTGGGCCGGACTTGGAGAATCTTGCTCCCGGCGGGTTGCGGCCGGGCGGTGTCGCCGCATGGTCCTCATGATATCATGGTTGGGGCCTCGGTCGCATCCTCGCGTGGTGTCGCGCCGAATTGACAGCGCGCGAGGCTGCGGTCGCGAAATTCCTGAAAGCCCCTTCCATGCCGGCGAACGGCATCAACACTTGCCGTCGTGCTTTTTCGCCACTTTGGCCCTGATTCTGTGGCAATCGTTCGCATAGGTGTTGCCGTTACATCCGCAGACCGGCCGATACAGCTGAAAACAAAGCTGCCGGACTTTGACGCAAGTCCCCTGACGGTCCGCCGGCCCGCATTGTCCCGGAGCCCGATCGCACCACAGCTCCCGACCGCAACGGCCGCCGACGGAGCCGTCGCATTTTTCTCCGACCTTGGCCGCGCTTGCACCGTCTGCCCCGCACATCAGGGCCAGCACGGCTGTCGCGGCAATGACCGGCAGTTTGGGAAACATTGCTTCCTCCCCGGCACGTCTCCGTTGGGCCGTCGATGAGACGCGATACACATGCAGCGCGCCGCCGGGAGATCGCGAGCCTCAATGCTTCGGGTTCAGCCGGACACCTAGGGCCTCGCCGTCGATGAAATCAATCTGAGCGCTTGTAACAGAGCTGGCGCGCCGCAGTCGATGAAGATGGGCACTATTCGTTCGCCATTCCCCTATGATGCCGCAGCCCGCTAGGCGCCCCAATCAACAAAACTGCGACACTCTGCGACTTTGTACTACGCCTCGCGGGTGCTGCGTACAATTTCGCAACCGGTCCGGTTGCCCTTCGACAGCGGCCCTCTCGATCAATCCCACGATCGACGAGATGTGCCACAAGCAGAAATGCGCAGTGAATGCATCGGAGTGAAGGGAGAGCGTTCCCTTCACACGGGAGAGGTCGTAGGTTCAATCCCTACAGCGCCCACCAGCCTTCGCTCGCTTCGCGGGCTACGGCTCGGCAAGCCATCTACAGACCATCAACAGTGAAGCGAGCGAAGGCTGCCGCGTCGAAACCCGAAGGGTCACCGCGACTACCCGCAGAGTGAGGCGCGCCGGCATCCGGAACGAGGCGTTGCGTGAAGAACGTCAGGATCTCGTCGCGTGCCTCGATGGTCGGCTGGCCGGCCGCGTCGATCAGGTGGGCCGTCACAACGCTGTGCGGGCACGCAACGCGCTCCGCGAAGAAGGGCGCCACATCGGTGTTTGCCGCGCTGTCGGGGAGCACGCGCCCGACGAAGCGGTCGCCGAGCGCCGCCGCATAGGCGGCGAAGCGCTCGGCGCGGCAGAACCGATCCCCGGCGAAGCGATAGGCGAGCACGGTGAGGTCCTCCCGCTCGAGCCGGTCGCGCACCGCCTTGATCTCCTCGGCGGCGATCTCGAGGCCGGCGGGATCGTTGAGCGGCAGCGCGGGCTGGGAGAGCACCGGCGCCAGCATCGCCGGCTCGAGCATCATGGTGAGCGCGAAGTTTCCGGTGAAGCACATTCCGATGGCGCCGACGCCGCGGCCGCCGCACTCCCGGTGGGCGAGGCGCGCGAGCGCGCGCAGCCATTGCGTCACCGGGCTCGACTGGCCGGCCGCGAGCGCGCGGAACTCGGCACTGACGCAGGCTTGCTTGAAGACCGCGACGCCTTCCTCGGTGCGCGGCACGGCGCCGTCGCGGCCGAACAGCGAGGGCATGTAGACCGCAAATCCGGCGTCTCGCACCCAACGGGCGAAGCGCGCGACCTCCGGGCTGATTCCCGGCATCTCGCTCATGACGATGACCGCCGGTCCGCGGCCGGCGACGTACACCCGCCTGGCCACGCCGTCGAACGCGATCTCGCGTGGCGCGAAATCCTCCAGCGGATCGTCCTGCTTCATGCTGCGCGCCGGCATGGTTGCACCATCCAGGTCTAGATTATAGACTCAGGAGAGCACATCTGGATCCATATTTGCAACTCAGAAAATCGCGAACCGCCATGGCCGAAATTCCGCTCAGACACCGCTCGCCGGTATCGCTGCGCGACTGCAATCTGTCCAAGAGCTTCGAGCTCATCGGCGACCGCTGGACCCTGCTGATCCTGCGATCGGCATTCTGGGGCCTGCGGCGCTTCGACGATTTCCGGGCGGACATCGACGTGCCGCGCAGCGTGCTCAGCAACCGGCTGGCCGCCCTGGTCGAGAGCGGCATCATGGAGCGCCGCGAGTACCGCGAGGCGGGTCAGCGTGCGCGGATCGAGTACCCGCTGACCCGGATGGGACAGGCGCTCGGCCTGCCGTTCATGGTGATGACCGCATGGGGCGACAAGTGGCTGGGAGACGCCTCTGACGCTGCGGTCGAAATCGACCGGTCAAAAATTTTCGGTCGCGCTCGTCGACGAACGCGGCAGACGCGCGAAGGGATCGGATATCGAGATGGTCATCGATTCGAGATTTGAGCGCAAACGCCGCCGGTGAGCCGCGCGCTCGCTCAGCGCATCGAGGTGGACGCGAAAGAAGTTCGCATCATGGGCTCGAAAAGCGTGCTCCTGCGCACGCTCGTCGCCGCCTCAAGCGCAAAATCGGCAATGTTTGGAGTGCCCAGTTCTGTACCGAAGTGGCGCGCTCGGAGGGATTCGAACCCCCGACCCCCAGATTCGAAGTCTGGTGCTCTATCCAGCTGAGCTACGAGCGCCAGGGACTTTCTAACGAAGAGCGCGCTTGAATTCCACTTGAGCTTCGCACGACCAGAAGCGCGCGAGGCGAAACTCATCCGCCTTCCCTCGCCGAGCGCGTCGATCCTCGCGTCTGAAAACATCCCGCGACCGCATCCGGCTGGCGCCGGGCGCGGGCCATGCTATGAGCACATCGACCGCAGCAGAGGAACGACAATGGCCGTCCCCGATCTCCCCGCATTCACTAGGCTCCTCGGCGTCAATGTCCTCCATCGCTCGCCCGAACGCACCGAAGCCGAGCTGCCCGTGCGCGCGGAGTTGTGCAACCGCCGCGGCGTGCTCCATGGCGGCGCGGTGATGGCCTTAGGCGATATGCTCGGCGGGATGACGGCGAGGATCAGCCTTCCCGACGGTGGCCGCACCGCGACCATCGAGAGCAAGACCAATTTCTTTGCCGCCGTGCCGAAGGGCGACACCGCGCGCGCCGTCTGCATGCCGCTGCACCGCGGCCGCACCACCATCGTGCTAGAGACGCGCATCACCCGCGGCGACGGCAAGCTCGCAGCCATCGTCACGCAGACCCAGCTGATCTTCGACGCGAACGACAACAACGCGTGACCGGCGCCCCCCCGGTTGGATTGTCCCCGCAACCATCGCGTAAAGGCCCGCTGGCAGCACCCTGCGGGCCATAAGAGTTCCATGGGCGGGAACTCGGCGCCTGCCCACGGGGTTGTCTGTTCACGGACATCAGCGATGGGAGATCGCCATGACGGACCCCAGAGATTTCGATCGAAGAATGGACATGGAGCGCCAGATGGAGATGGAGCGCAGGATGGGCGCCCCCACCCTGTGGGGATGGATCGCAGGCGGCGTGTTCATCATTGTCATTCTGGCGCTCGTGTTCGCCGGCGGCGAGAGCACCCGGACCGCGCGCGAAGACGCCAGCCCACCCGCTACGACCGGCATGGCGCCGCGAACCGCGCCGCCGGCCGTCACCGTTCCTCCGGCGCAGCCGCCGTCCACAACCGGCCAGAGCCAATAACCGCGCGGACATGACAACGGAGTTTTTTTATTACACGGCACCCCGGCTCCTGAGGCCGGGGTGCTTTTCCATCTTCAGCGCAACTTTCAGACCGTTCGCCGTTCACGGCAGGCTGAACATGATCAACTGATCCGTTATCCCGCCGCCGCCCGGCGTCAACGAGCCGCCGACGAAATAAGCATTCGATCCGATGACGGCGGCCCCGAAGCCATGCCGCCCGGCCGGCATGGGCGCGAGCGCAACCCAGCGCTCGCTCGCTGCATCGTAGCTCTCATTCTCCGGGAAGGTGTGATTGGGCGGAAGTTCGCCGCCCAGCACCAAGATCATTCCCTTGTAGAGCGCGGCGGCCACGCCACTGCGCGGCGTCGGCAGCGGCGCCGCCGACGTCCACGAATTCGTCGCCGGATCATATACGTCATGCTGGCCGGTGCGCTCGAGCGGACCCGCCAGCCGTCCGCCGATGGCATGGATTTTTCCCGCGACCGCGACCACCGCCATGTGGTCGCGCGCCTTCGGCAATGGCGCCGCCTCGCTCCAAGTGCCGGTCGCGGGATCGTAGACCTCATGGGTTGCGACCGTCACGGCGTCGAGCCCGCGTCCACCGATGACGTGGATCTTTCCCGCGAGCACGGCGACGCCGACCGCGGCGCGCGGAGCTTTCATGGGCGCGAGCGTCCGCCAGCGATCGCTTGCGGGATCATATTCGAACACGACGTCGCCGGCGCCTTGATGCACCGAGGAGGTGAAGCCGCCGAAGGTATAGATTTTGCCGTTGTGCACGGCGACGCCGAGATGATCGCGCGGCTGCGGCAGCGGCGCGCGCTGCCGCCAGCGATCCGTCGCCGGGTCGTATTCCTCGTTGCGCGGCACGGCTTTGCCCGCAACCCCGCCGCCGAGCGCGAAGAGCTTGTCGTCGACTGCCGCCGCCGCGACCTCGCCGCGTACCGCCGGCATCGGCGCTTTCTGCGTCCATGTCCCGGACGGCGTTTGCGGCCGCGCGGCGGTGCCGAGCGCGGCGACCGTCAGCGCGACGGCGAAAGCGAGCGGCAGCGAGACGACGCGACAACCCATGCGAGCCTCCAATCCTTCCGAGCGCCGCGCGCTCGAGTGCTAATCGACGGCCGAGGGCTCGCGCGCAATGTCGAGCGCTGCGCGCGTAACCGCGACCTCTCCGGCAGCGGTCAGCCGCACCACGTTGACGGTGCCGGCGTATTCCGGCGAGCCGGAATAATAGGCGGCAACGGCTCCGACTTTCGCCGCCCGATTCCAGTGCCCGAGCGCGATGTAGTCGGCGCCGGTGGCCTTGAGCTCGTCGTCGCCGATGAGCCAGGACGGACGCAGCCGGATGGTTCGATCCGGCACCGGTACATAATGTCCGTGCGCCACCGCGATCTGCCAACGGGTCGAGCGCGGCCGCAGTCGCTCGAACGGGATCATGTCGCCGTAGTCGCGGTGCGGGCGGCCCCAAATCTCCAGACCCAGATCCGCGAACACGACGGCCTCGTCATGGGTGACGCCGAGCACGTGAAGATTCTCGACCGCGGCCAGCGCGCGGTTGTGATAGACCGCGTCCGGCACCGCGGGATCGTGGTTGCCGGGCAACAGCACGACGGGCAGCGCCGCAGCCGAAATGACCGCGGCCGTTCGATCGAGCACATCGATCGGCACGCGATGGCAATCGAAGGTGTCGCCGGCCAGCACCACCACGTCGGCGCCAGCCGCGCGGGCCGCGCTCAGGACGCCGGAGAGCCCGGCGGTGCCGTCACCCCCATGCAAGCGTGCAGTGTAGTCATGATCTATATGCAGGTCGGAGCTGTGAACGACCACGATATCCCGGGACGGCGCGGCGTGCGGCATGGCCGCCGAACATAGACATCCCAGCCTGCTTGGCAATCGAGGCGCGGTGGCGAGCCGCAAGCCCTTTGGGGCGGTCAATCCTGCGGGCTCGCGGACCGGGGCAGGCTGCCAGCCGTATGTCGCCAATCCGACATTGGAGGACCCTTTCCCTCACTCACGTTCGGGAGGTCACGAGTTTGCCCAGGTTCGCTAGTTGCGTTGCCGCCAAACCGCGTATCGGGGGAGCGTAAACATGAGTCCCAACAACATCTACCGCAGCAACGCGCAAGACTGCTTGCGGATGGCGCAAGCGACACTGGACGAGCGCGACAAGCCCTTCTGGCTCACGTTAGCGCAATCTTGGCTGCGTCTCGCCGAGCATGCGGCGCGCGGCGGCGACGAATTGGAAACGCACGAGTCCCCCGTCGGCTCAGACACGCATTGATCATCTCGCGGTCGGTCCCCGATCGTCCGCGGACGGCAGATCGCATTCGCGTTCACGCGGCATCGCGCAAGGGCGTTTGCGCCGCAGGCCATTGCGGCGAACGACCATATGCGCGTCAGTCGACCTTGGCCCCCGATGCCCTCACCACATCGGCCCATTTTGGAATCTCGGACTTCACATAAGCGCGAAGCTCCTCGGGCGTGCCGCCCACCACGTCGATGCCGAGGTCGGTCAGGGCTTTATGCACGGGCGGATCGTTGACGGTCGCAGCGGTCGCGCGATGGAGCGTGGCGATGACGTCCTTCGGCGTCCCCGCCGGCGCCACGAGCGCATGCCAAGTCGTCGCCTCGAAGCCGGGAAAGCCCGACTCGGCGATGGTCGGGACCTCGGGCAATACCGCCGTCCGCTTGAGCGTTGTGATCGCGAGCGCGCGGATCGTGCCGCTCTGGATGTGGGGCAGCAACGGCGACGGCGGATTGAACGCCATCGGGACGTGCCCACCGATGACGGCTTGGAGCGCCGGCCCGGTGCCGCGGAACGGCACATGCGTGATGTCGATCTTGGCTTCGAGCTTGAGCAACTCGCCTGCGAGATGCGCCGGCGTGCCGTTGCCGCCCGAGCCGAAGCTGAGCTTGCCGGGATTGGCTTTCGCGTAGGCGATCAACTCGCCGAGCGACGTCGGCGGCACCGACGGATTGAGGTAGAGCACGTTGGTCTGGGTTCCGATCAGGCCGATCGGCTCGAAATCCTTTTCCGGATCGTAGCCGATGTTCTTGTAGAGGCTCACGTTGATCGCGAGCAGGCTGCCGGTCGCGAGCAGCACCGTGTAGCCATCGGGAGCCGCGCGCGCGACCGCCGCGCCGGCGATGCTGCCTCCGGCGCCGGCGCGGTTCTCGATCACCAATGGCTGTTTGAGGATCTCCTCCATCTTCTTGGTGAGGATGCGCGCCATCACGTCGCTCGGCCCGCCGGGCGCGAAGCCGATCATCAGCGTGATCGGTTTGCTCGGATAGTCGGCTGCGCGCGCGAGCGGTGACGCGCAGACGAGCGCCGCGCTCGCCAGAAAAACCATCGCTGCCTTCATCGTCTCCTCCGCGCCGGCCTTGTCTTTCGTGATGATCGCCAGGGCCGACCGTCAATTGTCCGGCGTGAACTCGCACTCCTTCACGATCGGTCGCGCGATATCGAACTTAATCAGCTACCGCCGACCTCGAATGAAAGTTCGCTCAAGTCGGCTCTGACCTCGCTGCCGCGCCATTGCGCCGAATT
>WNGL01011971.1_pt1 | contig 22996 bp, 20 predicted proteins | sample 5400591 | NCBI WGS metagenome assembly WNGL01 (sample SAMN13153377, study PRJNA577476) | soil metagenome | isolation source: 80 cm soil or saprolite under Garry oak tree replicate 1 | place: USA:California | collected 2016-06-15 | reverse complement strand
AAGGCCGATCACTTCGAGGCGCTCGGCGTCAGCCGCGATGCGACCTCCGCCCAGCTCAAGGCCGCCTACTTCCAGCTCGCCCGCACCTACCACCCGGATGCCGGGCCGAGCGACGAGCCGCCGGAGCTGAAGAAGCTGCGCGCCGACATCTTCGCGCGGCTGGGGGCCGCCTGGGGTGTCATCTCCGACGACGCGCGCCGGGTCGAGTACCTCTCGCAGCTCACCTCCGGCGGGATCGCGGATGTGGACGTGTCGGCCATCTTCAAGGCGGAGGAGCTGTTCCAGCGCGCCACCGTGCTCGTGCGCACGCGCCAGTACGACAAGGCGCTCGAGGCGCTCGACGGCGCGCTGCAGCTCCACCCGGACGAGGCCGAGTTCGCCGTGTGGAAGGCCTGGGTCGATTTCCTCGTCGCCGCCGACAAGAAGCGGCAGCACGCCGCCAGCGCGGCGGTGATGGAGGCGGCGCTGAAGAAGGTCCCACGCTGCATGGCGGCCTACCTCTTCCTCGGGCAGATGGCGAAGGTCGAGGGCGACCAGCCGCTGGCCGAGAAGCAGTTGAAGCGCGGCCTCGCGCTCGATCCCGGGCACGCCGAGATCTCGCGCGAGCTCAAATACCTGCGAAAGTGACGGCCGTGCTCGAACCGACCAACCCGAGGAAGAAGTCGCTCATGCCGAGCAGCCCCCTGCGCCGGAAGCTGCGCGGGGCGGGTCACCACCTCTTCGCCATCGTCCAGGTGGGCAAGGAAGGCGTCACCGACGCCGTGCTGCGGCAACTGGAGCAGGCGCTCCGCGACCACGAGCTCGTGAAGGTGAAGCTCGGGACGGAGAGCCCGGAGGGCCGCTTCGAGGCCGCCGAGCGGCTCTCGGCAGGAGCGGAGGCGCAGCTGGCGCAGATCCTGGGACGGACACTGCTCGTCTACAAGAAGCACCCGCAGAGGCCGAGGTACGAGCCAGCGCCGGAAGGAACGCCCGCCGCTCCGCGCCCTGCCCCACGCCGACCCGCGCAACGTCCCTCCGCGGGACGCCCTGCCACCGGCCGCTCCTCTACGGGCCGCCGCCCTGCCGCGGAACGCCCCTCGACTGGCCGCCCTGCCACGGGACGCCGCCCCACGGCGGAACGACGTCCCTCTGCGGGCCGCCCTGCCGCTGGCCGCCGCCCTGACACGGAACGCCCCTCCGCGGGACGTCCTGACACCGGCCGTCGCCCTGCCCAGGGCCGCGCTGCAACCGGCCGCCCTGCCACCGGGCGCCGCCCCTCCGCGGGCCGCCCCTCCACGGGTCGCCGCCCTGCCGCGGGTCGCTCCACCTCGCGCCGTCCCGCCCCGCGCACCCGGCGCTAGAGCGGCCGGTCGGAGCAACCGCTCCCAGCCGGAGCGGCTATAACCGTGCGCCGTGGCGATCCGTCCCAACATGACGCTGGCGGTGAAGCGGCTCATCCGCGACGTGGCGGAGCGCCTGCCGGAGCTCGCGCACGTGCGCGCCTCGCGCGTGCTCGTCCTCGCCGGCGAGGCGCGCGGCACCTCCCGCGCCACCATCCGTCCCGGCAACATGGGCCCGGCGCGCGGCGGGCGGGGCCGGCGCTTCATCCGCGTGGCCGGGCGCGACGTCCTGTACGTCATCACCTTGCGCCCGCTCTGGTTCGCCGCCTCGACGCCCGAGGAGCGGGTGGCGACCGTCCTCCACGAGCTGTACCACGTGTCGGCGCGCTTCGACGGCACGCTGCACCACGCCCGACGCCACGCGCACCTGCCGCGCAAGAGCTTCGATCAACGGGTCGGTGAGCTCTTGCAGAAGTACCTGGCGGTGGCCTCGCAGGACGTGCTCGCGCCGTTCGCGCGCGAGGGGGTGGTGAAGGTCCGCATGTGGCTGCGCGTCCCGCGCGCCGCGGTCGACCACCAGCCGGCCGCGCTCGACGTCGACCAGCACCTCATCCACGGCTACATGCCGATCACCGGAAGGGCGAAGCCGCCGCCCGCGCGGGTCACCCGCCGCTTCCGGCGCTCGGCCGACGAAGAGGAGGGCGGATGAGCCGCCACGCGACCCCGAGAACCCTCGCGCCGCCGGATGGCACGGCGGGGCAGGAGGCAAAGCAAGATGACCAGACGTGAGCTGCGTCTGCCGCTCACCGCCGAGGGCCGTCTCGATCGGGCCCTGGCGGACGCCCTCGGGCTCGGCCGGGCGGCGGTCAAGCAGGCGTTCGCTGCGGGGCTGGTCCGGGTGCGGGGCCGGCGCGCGCGGGCGAGCGACCCGGCCCAGCCCGGCGCCCCGGTCGAGCTGGAGGTGGAGGAGGTGGCTGGCCCCGTCGCCGCGGACGACGCCGTCCCGCTCCGTATCCTGGCGCAGGGGGAGGGGTGGCTGGTGGCCGACAAGCCGGCCGGTGTCGCGACGCATCCGCTGCGCGCGGGCGAGGGTGGCACGCTCGCCAACGCGGTCGTGGCGCGCTTCCCCGAGTGCGCGTGGGCCTCCGACGATCCGCGCGACGGCGGCGCCGTGCAGCGGCTCGACCTCGAGACGAGCGGCTGCGTCGCGTTCGCGCGCTCGCCCGAGGCTTGGCAGGTGCTGCGTGCGCAGCTCACCGCCCGCAGCTTCGAGAAGCGCTACCTCGCGCTCGTGCTGGGCCGGGTGTCGGCGGGCGGCGTGTGTTCGGTGCCGCTCGCCCCGCGCGGCGGCCGGGTGGTCCCGGTGCCGGATCCCGAGCGCCCCCCGAAGACGACCGGAAAGCCGCGTCCGGCCGAGACGCACTACGAGCTGAAGCGCGCCTTCCCCGGCCACACGCTGCTCGAGGTCCGCATCGTCACCGGCGTCATGCACCAGATCCGGGCGCACCTCGCGTACCTCGGCCACCCGGTGGCGGGCGATCTCCTCTACGGAGGATCGTCGGCGGTGTTGCCCGGGCTCGAGCGCCACTTCCTGCACGCGGCGGTGGTCGGCTTCGACGCGCCCGAGGGCGGCCAGGTGCGGGCGGAGAGCCCGGTGCCGGAGGAACTGGAGCGGGTGCTGGCGGCGCTGGGGGCGTGACGCGGAGCCCCGGGGGCGGCGGGGGACAAGCCCCCGCCCTACGTTGGTTCGGAGTAGGGCGGGGGTTCATCCCCCCGCCGCAGAGCGTGTGCACCGGAGTAGGACAGGGGTTCATCCCCCCGCCGCAGAGCGTGTGCACCGGAGTAGGGCGGGGGCTTGTCCCCCGCCGCAAGACGAGAGGGCTACTGCGCCGGCGCGGCGCCGAGCGTGCCCGTCGTCGGAGCGTCGGTCATCATGCCGATCGTGTTCACCCCGGCCTGGTGCGCCAGATCGAGCACCTTCACGGCCAGTTCGTACTTCACCGCGTCCTCTGCGTTGAAGAAGAGCACCTTCGACGGGCGGCCGTCATAGACCTGGTGCAGGTACAGCATCGCCTCGTCCACCGTCTTGTCCTGGCGGTTCAGGAGCACCCGCCCATCCGCCTTGAGCGTCATGACGGTCTGGTCGGGCGGCACCGCGTCGGGCGGAACCACCTGGTTCGGCGGCTCGTACTCCGGCACCCGCGTGAACATCTGCTTCTCGGCGAGCGGCGTCATCACCATGAAGATGATGAGCAGGACCAGCACGACGTCGATGAGCGGCGTGACGTTGATGTCGGTGACGGGACGCTTGGTCCCGAGGCCCATCGCCATGGCTACTCCACCTCCCCGGCCCTCACCTGCGAGGCGGCGAGGGAGACGCCGACCACCCTGGTCTTCGAGACCTCCAGGATGACCTCGCGCACCGTCTTGTAGTCGAGCGACTTGTCGCCCTTCAAGATGACGGGCGAGCCGGGCCGGTTCGACATCTCGGCGATCAGCGCGTCGGGGAGGTCCTTCCGGCTGACCTCGACCTTGTCGATCCAGGTCTTCCCGTCCGGGGTGACCGAGAGGAGGATCGGATCTTGCCGCGCTGGAGCAGGGGCGTGATGACCATGAAGATGATGAGCAGCACCAGCACGACGTCGACGAGCGGCGTCACGTTGATGTCGCTCTTGACGCCCTTGCCACCGACTTCCATCGACATTGCGTTCGTCCTCGGGTGGCCCTCGCCCGTAGCGGCGAGGGCCTGAGGGTCGGCTACTTCCCGTTCGCCACCCGCTCGCCGCGGCCTTCCTTCATGAAGTAGTCGACGAGCTCGTTGGCCGAGTCGTTGATGTCCACCTGCATGTCCTCGACGCGGTTCGTGAGGTAGTTGAACATCATGACGGCCGGGATGGCGACGAGGAGGCCGAAGGCGGTCGTGACGAGCGCTTCGGAGATACCGGCCGACACGGAGCCGAGACCGCCGGAGCCGGTGGCGGCCATCGACTGGAAGGCCGTGATGATGCCGGCCACCGTGCCGAGCAGCCCGACGAAGGGGGCGGTCGAGCCGACGGTGGCGAGCGCGCCCAGCCCGCGGCGCAGGTCGGCCACGGTGCGCATCGAGCTGCGATCGACGGCGCGGTTCACGGCCGCGATGACGTCGAAGTCGCCCGCGTCGTTCGGGCCGCGGCTGTGCAGCGCGGTCACGCCGCGATCGTACTCCGCGATGGCGAGCCCGAGCACCTTGGAGAGGTGGCCCCGGCCGAGCTTCTTCGAGAGGGCCACCGCGTCGGCGTACTTGCGCGACGGCAGGAGCCCGCGCAGCTGCTCTGCGTAAGCCCGCGAGGCGGAGCTGGCGCGCGCGTAGGTGACGAGGCGCTCCGCCATCACGCCGAGCGAGTAGATGCTCATGATGCCGAGCACCGCCGCGATGAACTTCGCGAAGAAGCCCATCGTGTGCCACATCGACAAGAGGTCGAAGGACATGGTCGGCTCGGCTGAGAGCACGAGCTGATTCAGGTTCGATACCAGCTGAAGCGACATCGGAAATTCTCCGTGTGGTGGCTGGGACGGACTGAGAGCGCCCTTACTAGTCCAAAGGGCCGGTGGACGCCAGCGACGGCGTGCTGAACGGCAGGCGTTCGCGGGGTGGTCTCAAAACAGCCGGGTCGACCGGGCGCTGACCTGCCCGTTCGACCCGGAGAGCTCCTCGCGAATCATGGCGAGGCCGGCCGGTCGGTGCCGCCGGCCTCGCGCGGGACCGCTAGAGCCGCTGACTGAGCCGGACGTAGACGAACCGGCCCATGAAGTCGTACGCGGTCGGGTCGGAGTTCGGCTCCAGCGCGCCGTAGATGGTGGGCGGGGCGGCGTCGAACAGGTTGTTCACGCCGGCGGCGATGGAGGTGGTGCCGGCCGTCGTCTTGAAGTTGTAGCTCGCGAAGGCGTCGATCGTGGCGTAGGCGCCGACGTCGCGCTCCATGTGCAGCGGATTGTTGTAGCAGACGCCGCCGGTGGAGGAGCCATCGGACGCGGCGCACTGCTTGATGTTGCCGATGTAATGCACGGACCCGCCGGCGCCGAAGCCGCCGAGGCCCCACACCACGCTCCCGAGGCCCTTGAACGTCGGATAGACGCCCTGGATGCCGCCGTAGAGCTGGCCGACGTCGAAGTTGCCGCGGCCGTGGATGACCGTCCCGCCGGGCTGGATGACGTCGTAGTACGAGAGGAAGTTGCCGTCGACCCCAAGGCCGAAGCGGCCGAACGACTCGGTCGGGATGCTGTAGCGGGCGGCGACGTCGAAGCCGGCCGTCTTCAAGCCGCCGACGTTCGTGTTGAGGTCGGCGATGCGAGTGATGAAGCTCTGGGCGTCACGCTGGACGCGCGCACAAGCCGACGGGTCGGACGCCCCCGAGGTCGGATAGCACTGGTTGAGGATGAAGGGCGCGCCCAGGGTGTTGATCAGGCTGGTGATGTCGATGTGGTAGTAATCGACGGTGAAGGACAGGTTCTTCACCATGGTCGGCTCGACTACGAAGCCGGCGGTGAACGTCTTGGCCGTCTCGGCTTTGAGGTGCGTGTTGCCGCCGTTCGTGACCCGGAGCTGGGTGTCCGTCTGGCCGCTGCCACCCGCCGGGACGCCCGCCGCAGTGCAGGCCTTGATGAGGTCCGCGCTCGCGTTCTTCAGGTTCGAGCACGGATCGCTCACCGTCGGGAAGTTGTCGAAGGCGCCCGTGTACAGGTCGGAGATGCTGGGCGCGCGGTAGGCGGTGGAGTACGTGCCGCGGAAGGTCACGTCGTTCACCGGCGTGTACCGGCCGCCGAACTTGTAGGTCCAATCCGACCCGAACGTGCTGTAGTTGGAGAATCGGGCTGAGGCGGTCGCCTCGAGGTTCTCGACGAACGGCAGGTTGTTCACGATCGGAATGGAGAGCTCGGCGTACACTTCGTTGGTGTGGAAGTTGCCCGCGGTCGCGACGCGGGTGCCGTTGCTGTCCTCACCGCCGGCGGTGATCGCGTCGGGCGTGTCGGAGCCCTGCTCGAAGCGGAACTCGTAGCCGACCGCGAGGGCGAGCGGCCGGTCTGCGAAGAGCGTGATCGGGAGCTCACCGGCCGTGTTGAGCTGGACCGAGGTGAGCTCGTTCGTGACGGAGCTGACGGTCGTGATCCCGAGGTAATTCACCCCATCCGGCGACATCGAGCCGGAGCCGCCGAAGAGGTTCAGCGGCGTGCAGCCGGCGATCGGGGCACCGATCGTCCCGCAGGTCACCTTGCCGGTGTTCGGATCGAGGAAGCTCGGGCCGACCGCGTTCTGCAGGCGCGTCTTCCAGATGTTGCCGGCGTTGATGTTGGACCAGTCGGTGAGCCCGTAGATGAGCGCGGCGTCCCACGACCAGCCGAACGGGAGCTGGCCGTTCAGGCCGCCGACGACGCGGAACGTGTCCGCGGTCTGGCTCTGACGGCGTGGCCCGAACTCGACGAGGCGGCGGGTGACCTGGGTGAGGTCCTTGCCGAACGGGTTGTAGTAGTTGTCCTTCGAGACGGTCACGTCGAGGCCGCCGGCGCCGATGATGAGCGGCTCGGGAGCGAGCTGGTAGGCCGACTCCCGGTGCGTGAAGGTGGACTCGAAGAACGCCTTCACCGGCACGGTGTCGCTGAGCTTCAGCTCACCGGCCGCGAACAGGCTGACGCGCCGGTTCGGCGTCACGTCGTAGTTCGACGGCTGGAAGTTGTAGAGGTCAGCCGGCGCCTTGAAGGGACGGAAGCACTTCGCCAGGGGCTTCACGGTCGGGTCTTTGGATACTGCACAGCCGTCGATGGTCGGGTCGTAGGTGTACGAGCTTCCGGTGCCCGTGGTGCCCGCCAGGGTCGGCGAGAGGACGCGGCCGTTCGGCACGCGCGAGCTACCGAGCGTGGAGACGTTGCCGTTCCAGTCGTAGTCGTACTGGTGCGCGCTCCACGTCCGGTTCCCCGCCATGACCTGCTGCTGATCGAAGAAGCTGCCCGAGAACATGAAGGAGCCGGCCTCGCTCGACGTGCCGGCCGTGACGTTGAGGTCGACGGTGTTGCCGTCCCCGTGCGTCGTGCGGCCCTCGTAAGCGTTCGCCTCGAGGCCGCTGTAGGACTTGCGCGTGATGATGTTCACCACGCCTCCGATGGCGTCCGAGCCGTAGACCGAGGAGGCGCCGTCCTTCAGGACCTCGATTCGCTCGACGGCCGCGATCGGGATGGTGTTGATGTCGACGCCGTTGCCGGTGACGGAGCCGGTGCCGGTCGAGATCATGCGGCGGCCGTTCAGGAGCACCAGCGTGCGCTGGGGGTTCCCGAGCCCGCGCAGGTCGATGCGGGTCGTGCCGGAGCCGCTGTTGTTCACCGTCGTGTTGTACGCGTTCCCCTGCTCGGGAAGGCTCTGCAGGAAGTCACCCAGCGAGACCTTGCCGGAGGACTGGATCTGCTCCTTGGTGAGGACGGCCACCGGGGCCGGGGTGGTGAGGTCCTTGCGGCGGATGCGCGAGCCGGTGACGACGATCTCCTCGCCGAACTGCTGCTTGCCAGGCTTCGCCGGGGCGGCGGCCGTGCCGGCGGGGGGATTGGCCTGTACCTCCTCTACGGCCGACGGTGCGGGGGCCGGCACGGGGACAGCCGGCTGCTGAGGTGCGGGGGCCGGCGCCGCGACAGCCGGTTCCTGCGCCGGCTGAGCGGGCTGCACGGGCGGGGTGGCGGTCGGAGCCTGCGTGCCGGCGGTGGTTCCTGCGGGCGGCTGCTGAGCGGCGTCCTGGGCACGGGCCCAGCCGGTCGTGCCGGTCACAGACGCCAGTGCCATCATCACCAAGAGCCTGGTTCTCGACGCCATGGGCGCCTCCTCACGGTGCTGCGGTTTCGAAGCAGGGGACGGAGCGCGGTCTGCGCCTCGGGGAAGATCCGGCAACGATTGCATAAGAAGTCCCGGTTTCTAGGCGCGTCCCAGCAACGGTGTCAAGCAAAGCAGCCCACATCGAGGGCGAGGGCTTGCTTCACGATGCGCGTCAGCGAGCTCGCCCGGCGGCGGGCGCGGCGCCGGGAACGGCCGGCGCCAGCGGGCAAACGAGGTTGACAAGGCGAGGCGGCGGAGACTAGACACGCCCTCGCTTTCCACAATATGTGGGGTCACGCCGAGGTCTCAGCGCCGTGTTCGACGAAGTGACGAAGAAGCAGGGCGGTAAGCGCGCGGCGCGCCGCGGCGTGTGGCTGCTCGGCTCGACGGCCGTGCAGACCGCCCTGGTGCTGGGGATCATCATCGCGTCGACCGCCCTCGCCAAGAAGGCCGCGGAAGACAGGCTGGTCGAGGTGAAGTTCGTGAAGCAGGCGGCACCCATGCCGGCCGCGCCTCCACCTCCTCCCCCGGCGCCGAAGCGCAAGGTCGTGCAGCAGCAGAAGCCCAAGGTCGAGGCGAAGCCGCGCCCTGCCATGGTCCAGCCGAAGGAGATGCCGCAGGAGCTGAAGCCCCCCGATCCGAACGAGCCGCCCGAGGAGGACGAGGGCTCCGACGAGGGCAGCGAGGGCGGGGTGGTGGGCGGCGTCGTGGGAGGGACGGTGGGCGCTCCGCCCCACGCCCAGGGCCCGAAGCAGTTCGACGCCACCATGACGCCCCCGGCGGTCGTCGCCGGTCCTCCGCTGGAGTACACGCAGCAGGCGCTCGAGCGCGAGATCGAGGGCACCATGCTCGTGCGCTGCATCGTGCGGGTGGACGGCAGCGTCCACGACTGCCGGGTGCTCAAGAGCGTGCCTTTCATGGATCGCGCGGTGGTGAGCGTGCTGGAGCGCCGCCGCTACAGGCCGGCCACCCAGAATGGCCAGGCGCTGGACGTCGAGTACACCTTCACCATCAAGCTCACGCTGCCTCGCTAGCGAGCCGTACCTCGCCGGCGGGCAGGACGGGGGAACGCATGACGAGGAAGCGCGCTGTCGAGGTCGCCGCGGCGCTCGCCGCCGTGGCCCTGGTCACGGGTTGTGGGGGCGCTGGCACCGCGGGGCGTCGCCAGGCGGGCGGCATCACGAACGGGGTCTTCAAGCCTGCCCAGCCCGGCGCAGCCCAGTATGGCGCCGATCCGGCGGCCACCTGCCCGACGAGCAACATCTTCAAACACCTGCAGGAGCAGCTGATTCTGTTCGCCCGCGAGCAGGGGAAGCAACCGCCGCAGCCCGATGGGCGCCTGTGCGAGGTGGCCCAGACCTTGGCGAGCTGGAGTGAGTCCGACACGCCTCCCGAGAGCGTGACGAGCATCGTCTCCTGGCACCACGGCCTGCCCGCGCCTGCCGCGCGCGTCGCGGTCGTCACCTTCGAGACGGATGACAGCCGCGTCGTCGCGGGCCGTCTGCTCGAGCCCATCCAGCGCTTCGCCGCCGACGCCGCCGCCCCCCGGTACGGGGTCGTCACCGAGCGTGTGCGGCGCAGTCCGTCCGCGTCGTCGTCCTCGCCGTCCAGCGGCGACTCCACGGCGGGCGCCGTACGCGCGGTGCGCGCCGCCAACACAAAGGCGGTGATCGTCCTGTACGACGCGGCGGCCGAGCTCGAACAGCCGGTCACCCGGCAGCTCCCCGCCGGCGGGCAGGCCAGGCTCGCCGGGCACCTGGCGCCGGGGCTCACCAAGGCGACGGTGCTCGTCACCGATCCGGCTGGCAAGCTCGACCAGCCCACCCAGACGGGGAGCGCGTTCCAGGCCGATCTGCGCTGCGGCGAGAAGCTCGGCCTCCTGCTGGTGGAGGTCCGGGGAGAGAAGAACGGCGGACAGGTGAGCGCGGCGCGCTTTCCGATCGCTTGCGGGGTGGAGGCACCCTCCACGGCCCCGGTGGGTCCGCTCAAGGCCGGGCCGATCGACGAGGTCCAGGCGGCCCGCAAGGTCTTCGAGGACATCAACGCCGACCGGGCCACGGTCGGGGCGCCGCCCGTTCAGTGGGACGACGCGGTGGCCAAGGTGGCGAAGAGCGCCGCCGACGCCACCCGCGACGAGTCGAAGGCCGGCGGGGCGGGCGCGGTCGACTTCGACGTGGTGGCGCAGCTCAAGAAGGCGGACGTGGTGAGCGCGCTCGTGCTCATGAACCCGGCCGCCGCGCGCTCGGCCGAGGAGGCGCAGTGGCGCATGGCGCACTCGCCGGTGCACCGCGCCAACATGTTGAACCCCCAGGCGACGCATGGCGCGGTGGCGGTCTCGACCTACCAGGACCCGGCGGTCGGGGCCGTCTACTTCGTGAACGAGCTCCTGGTCCGCCAGCTGCAGCCGGTCGATACGGACAAGGCCCGCGCACAGCTGCGAGCGGCGGTGGCGCGCAAGCGCTCCGACGCCCGCGCCGGCCCGCTCGCGAGCGATCCGATGCTGGAGGAGGTGGCGCAGAAGTACGCCACCGCGCTCGCCGCAGCCAGGGGCGACCTGCCGAAGGCGCAGGCGGACGCCATCCTGGCCCCGCTCTACAAGTCGTTCCGGACGGTGGGCCTCGTCGGTGGCGCCAAGGGCGACGCGGTCGAGTTCGCCGAGGAGTCGGGCGTCGTCGCGCCCGCCAAGGTGCTCGGCGTCGGCGTCGCGGGCGGCTCGAACGCGGTGCTCGGCAAGAACACGCCCTACGTGATCATCCTCGTCGGCACGCGCCGGTAGGAGATCGAGAACCCCTCACCCCGACCCTCTCCCCTGGCAGGGGAGAGGGGGAGGGCTCCCCCTGGTGAAGGCAGGGACCCTCTGCCTGGCTGGAGGGAGGGCTCTCCCTTGGTGAAGGCAGAGACCCTCTGCCTGGCAGGGAGGGGAAGGGCTCTCCCTTGGTGAAGGCAGGGACCCTCTGCCTGGCAGGAGGGAGGGCTCTCCCTTGGTGAAGGCAGAGATCCTCTGCCTGGCAGGGGGGAGGGCTCTCCCTTGGTGAAGGCAGAGACCCTCTGCCTGGCAGGAGGGAGGGCTCTCCCTTGGTGAAGGCAGAGACCCTCTGCCTGGCAGGGGGGAGGGCTCTCCCTTGGTGAAGGCAGAGACCCTCTGCCTGGCAGGGAGGGGAAGGGCGCTCCCCTGGTGAAGGCAGGGACCCTCTGCCTGGCAGGGAGGGGAAGGGCGCTCCCCTGGTGAAGGCAGAGACCCTCTGCCTGGCAGGGGGGAGGGCCACTTCTCCCTGGGAAAGCAAAACCCTCTCCCCCGGCGGGGGAGAGGGCAGGGTGAGGGGCCGCGATGGGGGACGAGCCCGGCCCTACTTCAGGCCAGCGGCCTTCGCGACCTCTTCGGCCAGGTTCTCCTGCTTCTTCTCGAGGCCCTCGCCGAGAACGAAGCGGGCGAAGCGGCGGATCTGGATGTTCTCGCCGATCTTCGAGACGGCTTCGGTGACGACGACCTGCACCGTCTTCTTGTCGTCCTTCACGAAGGCCTGCTCCATGAGCACGACGTCCTTGTAGAACTTCTCCACCTTGCCCTGCGCGATCTTCTCCACGATCGCGTCCGGCTTCTTCTGCTCTTTCGCCTGGTGGCGGGCGATCTCCAGCTCCTTCGCGATCAGCTCCGGCGGGACGTCCTCGCGGCGGACGTAGAGCGGCGAGGCGGCGGCGATCTGCATCGCGACGTCCTTCACCAGGCTCTGGAACCCCTCGGTGCGCGCGACGAAGTCGGTCTCGCAGTTCACCTCGACCAGCACGCCGATCTTGCCGCCCATGTGGATGTAGCTCGCCACGGCGCCCTCGGAGGCGATGCGCCCCGACTTCTTGGCCGCCGCCGAGAGGCCCTTCTTGCGGAGGACCTCCTCCGCCTTGGTGAAGTCGCCGCCCGCCTCGGTGAGCGCCTTCTTGCAATCCATCATCCCGGCGCCGGTCTTCTCCCGGAGCTCCTTCACCGCGTTCGCGCTGATCTCGGCCATTGTGTGGTCACCTTTCAACGGTGCGGCGTGGGCTCTTCCCCGCCGCATATGAAACGAGGCGAGCCCGCACTGGAGCCCGCCCCGGAAACGGTTTGCGGCGAAACGCCGTGCTACTCGGCCTTGGGGGCAGCCTGCTCCACCGGCGCCTCGGCCGGCGTCACCTCGCCCTTGCGCAGCACCTCGACGTTGGCGCTGGCGGCGGCGCGGTCCTCACGCGGCGGGCGGCGCTCCATGCGTCCGCGACCGCCGCGGTCCCTGCGATCGCGACGGTCGCCGCGCTCGCTCGAGGCGTCGCGGTCGTCCTGCTCGCGGTCGTCGCGGCCACCGTGCTCGGCCACCCAGGCGCCGTAGCGCGCCTTGCCCTCGATGCACGCCTCGGCCACCTTGCCGGTGAAGAGGCGGATGGAGCGGATGGCGTCGTCGTTGCCGGGGATGACGTAGTCGATCCCCTCGGGGTCGCAGTTCGTGTCGACCACCGCCACCACCGGGATGCCGAGCCGGTTCGCCTCGTGGACGGCGATGTGCTCCTTCTTCGTGTCGACGATGAAGAGGGCGGACGGCAGGCGGGAGAGGTCCTTCACGCCGCCCAGGTTCTTCTCCAGCTTCTCGCGCTCGCGCTCGAGCTGGGCGATCTCCTTCTTCGGGAGCCGGTCGTAGGTGCCGTCGGCCGCCATCTTCTCGATGGTCTTCAGCCGCTCGATGCCCTGCTTTACGGTCTTGAAGTTCGTGAGGGTGCCGCCGAGCCAGCGGTTCGTGACGTAGAACATCCCGGCGCGCTGCGCCTCCTCGCGGATGGCGTCCTGCGCCTGCTTCTTCGTGCCGACGAAGAGGACCGAGCCGCCGCGCGCGACCGCCTCGGAGACGAAGCGGAACGCGCTGCGGGCGAGGCCGACCGTCTTCTGGAGATCGATGATGTAGATGCCGTTGCGCGCGCCGAAGATGTACGGCTTCATCTTCGGGTTCCAGCGCTTCGTCTGGTGGCCGAAGTGGACGCCGGCCTCCAGGAGCTGCTTCATGGAAATGGCGCTGCCCTGCGACTGGAGGGCGGCCGCCATGCCCTCGGCGGGGGCCGGTGCGGCGGCCTCGGGGGCGGGAGCGGGAGGCGGGACGGGGACGGCTTCGGTCGGCTGAGGCTGAGGCTGAATATCCATCGTGTGTCTTCTCCGTTTCGGTTGGTGTCCGCCACTCTCCGCGCTGCGGAGCGCTCGCCCGGAGCGGGTGGATGACCTCTCCACGGCCGCTGCCAGGCACCGGAGCGCTTCGCCGGAAAGTGTGTGAATTTACGGCTACTTCGTGTGCTGCGACCCCACCCTCACGGCCATCGGCCCATGGATGGGGAGGGCTCCTTTAACACAGCCGGTCCGGCGTCGCAACGGCTCGGCTCCTCACCGCTTTTTTGGGGTGGTGGGGTGCCGCCACCAGGCGAGCTCCACCAGCGACCCATCGTAGCCGCGCCAGGCGACCGGCCTCGGCGCGGCTCCCGTGCAGGCGTGCTTCACGAGCCGCTCGTTCACGTCGAGCGATCGTCCGCCGCAGCTCGGGCAGCGGAAGGACGCCTGGAGCCGGCGACGCTCTGCCGGCGAGAAGGGAGGCGGAGAAGCGACCCCGCCTCTGCCCGGAGCGATGCCTGGCAGGCCGGGCAAGGGTCGGCCCCCAGCGTGCGCGCCACCCGGATGGTGACTCCACGCGTGGTCTCCTCCTCCCAAGGGGCGGTGGCATCGATCTCGAGCGCCGGCACGCCCGCCGCCGCGAGCGCCAGCTCCTTGCCGGCGTCGACGGCGTGGGTGACGAGCACCTCCAGGGCCAGCGCCGGCGCGCCGCCCCGGGTGACGAGCACGTCGGCGCGGAGCGGCCCGACCGCTCCCTCGGACACGGCGGCGTCGCCGGCCGCGGCGAGATCGAGCGGCGTCTCGCGCCGGCAGCGCGGGCAACGCGCTCCGAGCACGACGGCGAGGCGCCCGGCGAAGGCCTCGGCGCACAGCACGAGGAGCCGCTCCTTGACGTCGAGGTGGAGCGCCGTCTCGGGCCGGGTCAGCGCGCAGGTCGAGCCCGGCCGGTGCGCGAAGTGACGGGCGCGTTCGCGCCCGAGCTTCGCCACGAGCTCCTCGCCACAGCCGAGGCAGGTGAAGGGCGCTCGCGCCCGGCGCGCCGCGGGATCGATCGAGGCGACGTGCACCTTGCGCCCGTCCCGGTCCTTGGCCCAGGCGAGGAGGACCGTGGGGGCAGCTACCTTCTTCGCCGCGCGCGCCATGCTGCCCACGTCTATTACTCCGGTCGTCGGTGGCGGGGGATGAACCCCCGCCCTACGAACTACGATCCGGTAGGGCGGGGGATGAACCCCCGCCCTACGAACTACGATCCTACGAACCACGATTTGGTAGGGCGGGGGCTTGTCCCCCGCCGGAGGAACAATGCCCCTCGAACCCGGACAGAAGGCCCCCGACTTTGCTCTCCCCGACGAGAACGGCCAAACCGTGAAGCTGTCGGGGTTCAAGGGCCGCCGCGTGGTGGTCTTCTTCTATCCGAAGGCGAACACCTCCGGTTGAACGCGCGAGGCTTGCGACTTCCGTGACGAAGTCGACGCGTTCAAGCGCCACGACGTGGCGGTGCTGGGCATCTCCAAGGACACCCCCGCCGCGCAGCGCGCCTTCAAGGAGAAGTACCAGCTGCCGTTCCCGCTCCTCTCCGATGAGGACACCGAGGTCCAGCAGGCCTGGGGCGTCTGGAAGGAGAAGAACATGTACGGCAAGAAGGCGATGGGGACGGAGCGGACGACCGTCGTCGTCGGCCCGGACGGCAAGGTCGAGCGCGTCTTTCCCAAGGTGAAGGTGGACGGGCACGTGACCGAGGTGCTCGGCGCGCTGTAGAAGGAGGGCGTGAGACGCCCCCTCCGCCCCGACCTCGTCGATGCCGCCGTCCTCGAGGTGTACGGGCTCGTGCGCGAGCAGGCCTGGCTCGCCGACCGCGCCCTCGAGCGCGTGCTGCGCCGGGAGAAGCGCCTCTATGCCGGAGAGCGGCGCGCGGCGGCCGAGGCCGTCTACGGGATGCTGCGCTGGGAGGGGCAGCTGCGCTGGCTCGCGGGCGACCGGACCCTCCTCTTCAGCCCTCGGAGCGCGGTTTCCGGCGGGCAGCCCCCGCGGGCGCCGAACAGGGCGGCGCCGGTCGATCTCGCCACGCTCTACGCGCTGTGGCTCGCGCGCAGCGGCACCGCGCCGGAGGAGGCGGCCCGCCGGCTCGGCGCCTCGCCGAAGGTGATCGGGCCCACCCTCGCCGGCGCCGACGCCCGGGTGGCCGCCCTCGCCGACCCCGTCGAGCGCCTCGCCGTCCAGAGCTCGCTGCCGGCCTGGATCGCGGAGCGGTTCGTCTCCGAGCTGGGCGAGGAGGAGGCGCGCAAGCTCACGAGCACGCTCAACGAGCGCGCCCCTCTCACCGTGCGCGCGAACCTCCTCCGGACCACGCGCGAGGCGCTCCGGGAGCGCCTCGAGGGCGAGGAGGGGGTCGGCGCCCGGCCGACGCGGTACTCGCCCTGGGGGCTCGTCCTCGACGGGCACGAGAACGCCTTCCAGCTCGAGTCCTTCCAGGCGGGCCTGTTCGAGATCCAGGACGAGGGCAGCCAGCTCCTGGCACTCGCGCTCGGGGCGCGGCCGGGCTGGACGGTCGCCGACACCTGCGCCGGCGCCGGCGGGAAGTCGCTCGCGCTCGCCGCCGAGATGCACGGCAAGGGGTCGCTCCACGCCCTCGACATCGATGCCGACCGGCTGGAGGAGGCGAAGCGGCGCGCTCGCCGGGCGGGGGTCCACAACCTGCGCGCGCGGGTCATCCCGGCCGGCGCGGACGCCGATGCGGCGCTGGCCGACCTCGCCGGCCGCTGCGAGCGGGTCCTCGTCGACGCGCCCTGCAGCGGGCTCGGCACGCTGCGCCGGAAGCCCGACGCGCGCTGGCGCCTCGCGCCGGAGGATCCGGAGCGCTTCGCGGCGCTGCAGAAGGAGCTCGTCGTCCGCTTCGCGAAGCTGCTCGCCCCGGGTGGGCGGCTCGTCTACGCCACCTGTGCCATCGGCCGGACCGAGAACGAGGAGGTGGCCGAACATCTGAAGTCTGCGAGCCCGGAGCTCGAGCCGTTCCCCATGGCGGAAGCGCTGGGGGCCGAGCTGGCGGGTGCACTCGGCGCGGTGGACCACACGCTGCACCTGCTGCCGCACCGCCATGGGACGGACGGCTTCTTCGCAGCGGCCTTCCGCCGGGCGCGCTGAGAGCGAAGCCGAGCGAGCGCTCGCCCCTTCATTTTTCTCGAGGAGTGGCGCCGATGTGTGCCCGGAGCCAGCGCGCGGCGTTCTGACGCTCGCACCCGGCCGGACGGTGGCGGGCTCGCTCGCACGGCTGCTGTCCCGGGCGAGGCAGTTCTCTAGGATGCGTGCGCTGGGCGTCGCTCCGAGGTGGGGCTCGCTCGCACACTCGATCCTACATGCTCCAGACCTTTCTCCTTCCGCTCGTCCTCGCGACCGCCAGCCCGGCCGCCGCTGCTCCTGCGCCCGCCTTCTCCCCGGCGTGGAGCGCCATCGATCCGTGCGACCAGCTCTCGTCGGTGCGGGACGATCCGAGCTGCGGCGACCAGCCCCTCTGCTCGCTGCGGCAGCGCGTCCAGCTCGCCTGCGAGCTGCGCGGCGCGCTCGAGAAGCGGTACGTCTTCTTCCCGATGAAGGGGAAGATGCTCGGCGCCGGGGCCGGCTTCGACTCGCGCCGCCACCTCGACGCCTGCGTGGCCGAGGAGCGATCGCTCCCGCGCGAGGACGATCCCCTCCGCTTCTACGATCGGATGCGCCGCTGCACGGCCGCCTTCGCCGACGGGCACCTCGTGCTCGGCGCCCCGGCCCGGCTGCCCCAGGTGGCGCTCGGACTCGGCCTGCGGCTCGTCGACGGCGGCGTCCACATCGCGAACCGCGAGAAGAAGCTCGTCTCGTATCTCAAGACCGTCTCCGGCGTGCGCGATCTCGAGGAGCTGCTCGCCGTCGGCAACGAGGTGCTGGAGGTGGACGGCCGGCCGGTGCAGGACGAGCTGCACCGCCTGGCGCAGTACATCCCGGCCAGCTCCGACGCCGCGCGCCTGGAGCGCGCCGCCGACGCCCTCACCCGCCGTGACTTCGCCTTCCCGGTCCGGCGCGCGAGCGCGCTCACGCTGCTCGTGAACGGCACCCGCCGGGTGGTCGAGCTGCCCTGGTGGATCAGCCCCGACGCCGAGAACCACGTCATGACGCAGGCGTGGGTGCGCCGCACCGGCGTCGCCACCACCGACCTCCTCACCTGGCGCTACGACCAGGCGAAGGACACCTGGGACAAGGAGGCCGGCTCGGCGCAGGGCTACCTCCGCACCGACACCATCCTGCCGGCGCGCGATGCGGTGGGCCTGCGCGAGTACCAGGACGACCAGGACCGCCCGGCGGTCCGCCTGGGCGAGGTGGTGCGGCGCCGCGACCGCGCCTTCTGCTACCTGCAGATCCTCACCTTTCATACCGAGAGCCTGTCCGGGAAAGAGGGCCGCCAGCCGTTCTCGGCGGTGCTGGAGGGGTTCGTCCGCGAGTGCAAGGAGAAGGAGCTCGACCTCGTCCTCGACCTGCGCCAGAACGAGGGCGGTTACCTCGCCCACTCGAGCGCGCTCCTCGCCATGCTGGGCGAGCGCACCAAGACGTATCCGGGCGGCGCGCTCCTCCTGCGGGCCAACACGCTCAACCAGCTCATCTACCAGCAGCGCTCGCCCACCCTGGGCGGCGTGCCGGCGCGCACCAGCGACGACGCGTTCGAGCCGCGCCGGATCGCGGAGGCGATCGGGGCGGCCCGCCGGGCGCAGCAGGACTTCACCCCCGCCTTCCTCGAGCAGCCGCTCCACGCCAGCGAGGCGGTGGGCGGCTACGGAGGCCGGGTGGTGGCGCTCGTCGCTCCGACCTGCATGAGCGCCTGCGACCGGCTGGCGGCGCTCCTGCGCGGCTCGGGCCGCGCGGTGCTCATCGGTGGGCCGACCGAGGGCGCGGGAGGGAGCCAGCAGGAGGCCCGGAACCTGGCGGTGCGCTGGACGGATCCCGAGGGGCTGCTCGCGCTCGCCATCCCCAACGCCGCCATGGGCGTGCAGCGCGCGCTCCCGATCGCGAGCCAGGGTCGCGGGGAGCAGCCGGCGGCCGAGTTCTTCCAGGCGCTCACCTTCGAGAACCGGCCCGTCCAGCCCGACTCGCCGTACGCGACCACCCTCGCCGACCTGACCTCGCACAACCGCGGCTGGCTGGAGCGGGTCGACGCGGCGCTGTTCGGGACCGGGCTGCGCGTGGCCGTGGCCGTCGGCCGCGGCGCGCCCGCCGGGTCAGCGGGCCGTCCGTGAAGATGCCCTATCCCCAGGCGGGGGAGAGGGGGCAGGACAGAATTGCCCCGGTCACGACGCCCCCGACTCAGAGTTGACCCCTGCGGCATTCGGCCACGCCCTGTGCTAGCTTGCCGCGGTCATGCCGGAGCTCCCCGAGGTCGAGATCGCGGCGCGCAATCTGCGCGAATGGGCCGTCGGCCGCCGCGTCGTGCGCGTCGAGGCCGACGAGGGGGCGCGCCGCATCTTCCGGCCGGAGCGCCCGCGCGCCTTCTCCAAGGCTGTGGCCGGCCTGCGCATCGGCGAGGTCCGGCGCATCGGCAAGCAGCTCCTCATCCGGCTCGACGGCCGCAGGCCGGGCGCACTCGGGGTCGTGAGCCACCTCGGCATGACGGGCAAGTGGCTGCGGCGCGCCGCCGGCGAGGCGCCGCCCAGCCACTCGAGGGCGCGCCTCGCGCTCGAGGACGGCCAGACGCTGCACTACCGCGACCCTCGCCTCTTCGGGCGACTGCGGCTCGTGCCGGGCGCGCGCTTCGAGGAAGTGCCGGAGGTGGCGGCGCTCGGGCCCGATCCGCTCGAGGACGGCATCGATGAGGGCCGGCTGGCCGAGGCGCTCGCGCGACGCAACGTCCCGGTCAAGGTGGCGCTCCTCGATCAGGCGCTCCTCCCGGGCGTGGGGAACATCCTGGCGAGCGAGGCGCTCTTCCGCGCCCGGATCGATCCGCGCCGGAAGGCGAGCGCGCTCGCCCGCCCCGAGGTCAAGCGGCTCCGGGCGGCGGTGCTCGCCGCGATCGAGGAGACCATCGCCCGCGAGGCGGGCCCCGAGCCGCGCTACGTGGAGGAGCCCGGGTCCGAGAACCCGTTCCAGGTCTACGGCCGCGCCGGCCAGAAGTGCCCGCGCTGCCGCAAGGGGCACATCGCGCGCATGGTGCAGGCCCAGCGCGCGACGTTTTACTGCCCGGGGTGCCAGAAGTGAGCGGCTGGGTGACGATCTGGGAAGTGGCGGCGGAGCCCTTCCGCTGGGGGGACGCCGGCGAGGGGCTCGGCGCGCTCGCGCTGCTCACGCTCGGGGGGGCCGCCGGCGGGGCCCTGCGCGGCCGCAACCGCGCCTCCGCCGCGGCCGTGCTCGGGGCGTCCTGCGCGCTCGCCGGCGCGCTCCTCTGGAGCAGCCTCGAGCACCAACACAGCCACGATGCCTGCGTCGCAGCCTCACGTCACGCCGAGGGGCGCGCGCTCGAGGGCGAGGTGCGCGACCTACGGCCGCTCACGTCGTACTGGCAGCGTCCGGCTGCCGAGACCTTCACGCTGGCCGGTGAGGTGGTCCGGCTGCCACTCGTCGAGCACGGCTGCGGCTACCACCGGACGACCCTAGAGGGGGGTGTCCTGCGGAATGGGCTGCGCATTCGCCTTCACGAATGGAGTGGGCAGATCTTGAAGGTGGAGCTCGACCGCGATGCCGTCCTGGTGCCAGGCGGCACGGTTGCGCGGGCGAGCCGGTAGGCGGCGCCATGCGGGGCAACGGTTTCCTTGACGGAGCGCTTGCCAGGCTGCTAAGGAGGCGAACTCAGCCTTCTCCCGTTGGCCACGTCGTAGAGGAGCCACGTCCATGACCATTCGCAAAGCAGCTCTGCGGTCGATGGTAGCCGGAGCTTTCCTGTGGAGCGCGTTGGGCGCGCCCGGACTCGCCCGCGCGGCCGTGCCGACCCAGACCGCCGACCTTCAGTTGACGGGTGGTTTTACGCCGGTCGTGACCGACGCGACCACCACGCCGCCGACCAAGGGCCCGCCGACCAAGATCACCTTCGGGAAGACCATCAAGTACACGTTCACGCTCTCGAACCTCGGGCCGGGCCACGCTACCGGCGTGCAGCTCGACGCGCCGACGGCGCTGCCGGCGGGCACCACGGTGACGGCGGTGACCGGCGCCACCTGCGCGACCGATCCCACCAGCGGGGACCTCGTGTTCCCCTGCCCGATCTCGGCCGACCTCCTCCCTGCCGATCCGGCCATCACCGACAAGACCCTGGACCCGGGCGTGGTGACGCTCACGCTCACGCTCACGCTCGACGTTCCGAAGACCGCCTCCGCGTCGATCTGCGCCGGCACCACGCCGCTCGGCGACCTCACCGTGTCCGTGTCGACCGACGCCAATACGACGGATCCGACTGCGGCGAACAATGTCGTTACGACCTCCGGCGCGACGGTGCTGCGGCAGCCCTACACCGACCTCGGCATCGCGATCGACGGCCCGACCAGCGGCACGGTGGGCCAGTCCATCACGCAGACCGGGACCGTCACCAACAGCGGCCCCTGTGATGCCCAGAAGGTCGTCGTGTCGTTCGTGCCGGGGAACCTCCTGACGTTCGAGTCCGGGACGGGCGCCTGCACCACCACCGACGACTGCAAGCTCGGCACCGTCGCCGCCGGCACGGCCGTCACGTTCTCGACCACGTACAAGATCGCGCCGCTGCCCTCCGGCGTCATCCAGACGACCATCCCGAACGAGCTCGATGTGGCGACCAGCACCTCGCCCAACGTGAACGCGGACGACGGCGTCGCCACGACCGGTATCCGCGTCGGCAAGGAGGCCGGCGGCTGCAACAGCGGCGGCCCCGGCGGCCTCGTCGCCGTCGCGCTGATGGCGGCGGCCGTCTTCGCCGCCCGCCGTCGCCGCACCGCGTAGCTGCCCGGCACCGATCGCATCATCGCGAGGGCGGCGCCTCCCCGGCGCCGCCCTTCGCTTTTTCCGGCGGCAGGGGATGAACCCCCGCCCTACGGCTCCGGGGCGCGTTGCCGCACGGCGGGCGCCGGTGCCATGATGCCCGCGCGATGCAGCCCGATGACATCCAGCGGATGAGCCTGGCAGAGCTCAAGGCGCGCTTCGTCGACCAGGGCCGGCCGCTGTCGGCGGAGTGCGAGGAGGCGCTGCGCAACGACGTGCGGGCCGGAGCGCGCGCCGTGTATGACGCCGTCGGGCGGCGGCGCCGCGACAACCGGGCCGAGGGGCAGCGGCTGCGACACCTGTTGCGCTATGAGACGCCGCTCTGGGAGCAGGGCCTCACCCTCATCGCCGGCGTCGACGAGGCCGGCATGGCGCCGCTCGCCGGCCCGGTGGTGGCGGCGGCCGTCATCCTGCCGCGCGATTTCCGCCCCCGCGGCATCGACGACTCGAAGCAGGTGGAACGGGCCGATCGCGAGCGCCTGGCGGTCGAGATCAAGGCCGTGGCGGTGGCCTGGGCGGTCGGGCTGGCCAGCGTCGAGGAGATCGACGCGCTCAACATCTACCACGCTGGCCTGCTCGCGCTGCGCCGCGCCGTCGAGGGGCTGGCGGTGAAGCCGGAGCACCTCCTCATCGACGCCCGCCGCCTGAAGGAGGTGGCCATTCCCCAGCAGGGGATCGTGCACGGCGACGCGCTCAGCCTCACCATCGCCGCGGCCAGCATCATCGCGAAGACCACCCGCGACGCGATGATGACGGCCCACGACGCCGAGCACCCCGGCTACGGCTTCGCCCGCCACAAGGGCTACCCCACCGCCGAGCACTTCGCCGCCCTGGAGAAGCTCGGCGCCTGCCCGCTCCACCGCCGCTCGTTCGCCCCCGTTCGGCAGGCCCTCGGGCTCGAGCCGGTGCAGGCGGAGCTCTTCCCGCCGCCGGAGAAGTCGGCCGGCTAGCCGCGGCTCCAGCCGTGATGGCGCCGCGTCCTCCTCGACTTCACCGGGCGCTAGATCGTCCGCTCCCGGCGAGCGCGCATTTGACGCTCCCCGCCGCGAGGGCTAGAACCATCCCGAGGACAGAAGCCCGACGGTGTCGGTGCGACCGGAGCGAGGCGGAATGTCCCGCCCGCCGGCGCCCCCCGATCCGGCGCCCCATGAACGAACGCCAACCTGCTGAAGTGGTCGTTTCCCGCAGCACCGAGCAACACCCCCGACGCCAGCCCGCCGCCTCTCGCGGCCGGGTCCGAGACCGCGACCCGCGCCACCGGGTCCACGAGGAGCCCCAGCGCGGCCTCGCGCTCGACGCCCCGCTCCCCGCGCCGTCGCACCCGCCGGAGATCCCGGAGGACCGCCTCGACCAGGACGCCATCCGCGTGCTGGCGCGGCTGCGCCACGTCGGGCACCAGGCCTACTTCGTCGGCGGCTGCGTCCGCGACGTCCTGCTCGGCCACACGCCGAAGGACTTCGACATCGCGACGAGCGCACACCCGGGCGAGGTGCGGGCCACCTTCCGCAATTGCCGGCTCATCGGCCGGCGGTTCCGGCTGGCGCACGTCTACTTCCGCGGCGGGAAGATCCTGGAGGTCGCCACCTTCCGGAAGAACCCCACCGACACCGCCGCCGACGACCAGGTGGGCGACGAGGCGGGCGACCTCCTCATCACCCGCGACAACGTCTTCGGCACGGCCGAGGAGGACGCGCGGCGCCGCGACTTCACGGTGAACGGCCTCTTCTACGACGTCTTCGCCGGCGAGGTGATCGACTACGTCGGCGGCCGGGCGGA
>WNGL01008292.1_pt1 | contig 23003 bp, 27 predicted proteins | sample 5400591 | NCBI WGS metagenome assembly WNGL01 (sample SAMN13153377, study PRJNA577476) | soil metagenome | isolation source: 80 cm soil or saprolite under Garry oak tree replicate 1 | place: USA:California | collected 2016-06-15 | reverse complement strand
AGCATCCTCCAGCTAGACGATCACGATGTCTTCGCAGAACTATGCTTCTGCCTCCTCACACCCCAATCGTCCGCAAAAACTTGCTGGGGAGCAGTCAACAGGTTGAAAGAGCGCAGCCTCCTCCTCAAGGGAGAACCAGGCGAACTCGAACCGTTACTACGCGACGTCCGGTTCAACGAGTCGAAGGCCAAGTACATCGTCGAAGCCCGGCAACAATTCTCGAAGAGCGGAGACCTGCGCGTCAAACCCCACCTCAACAGCTTCCTCAACCCCTTCGAGCTGCGAGAATGGTTAGCCGAGAACGTCAAAGGCCTAGGCTACAAAGAATCCAGCCACTTCCTACGGAACGTAGGCTTAGGCGAAGAGTTCGCTATCCTCGACCGGCACATATTGAGAAACCTCAAAGACTTAGGCGTCCTCCCAGAGGTTCCTGTCACATTGACGAAGAAGAGGTATCTGGAGATAGAGGAAAAGGTGCGCCGTTTCTCCAAGGAGATAGGTATACCTATGGCCGACCTTGACCTCCTACTCTGGTCCAAAGAGACAGGCTGGATATTCAAGTAGGCAAGGGTCTCATGGGAAAAATCGGCGTCATGGCGGACAAGGAAACAGCCATCTACTTCCGGCTCGGCGGCGTCAAGAACAGCTGGGTCGTAGGGTCAGAGGACGAGGCGCTCAAAACATTCGACGATATCAAAGCCAAACAGATAGTGTCCTTGGTGATCGTTACCGATACCGTGTTCAACTGGATAAAGCACAAGGTGGCAACGGGGAAGAAGGAGATTGAACTGCCCTTGGTCGTATCAATACCGACTAGAAAAGCCGGGGGAAAACCACAGGTCGACCTTCTGGCCGACCTGATAAAACGAACCGTAGGCGTAGAGATCAGAGTCCAGTAATCAGCTACGGCTGGGTTTTCGCCGGTCTTAGATGTTCCGTTATGTGTCCGGCTGCGGCAAAGATCGCGCCTACAAGCACCAAAGACTGTCCCAGAGAGAGGAAGGTAACGACCCAGGCGCTTGAGCTGAGACCATTGGACGAGATGTAGAGGCCGTAGAGGATGGTAAGCACGAAGCCCACCACAATTAAACGGTATCCCATCTGGGAAAATTTGTCGGGTTCCAACATCCACCGATCTGATGGGTTGAGGCTAAACAGTAGTTAGCGTTATCTGAGCGCGGAAAACCTGTTCTTGAGAGCTAGATCACTTCCTCTTCGTTCCTTTCACGATGATCCAATCAGGGATTTCAATACCATTCTCCTCGAGCGTTCTCCTGTGAGTTCTCCAGAATGCGTCCTTGACATCCCATTCTTTCAACAAGCGTCTTGCAGCATTCGAACTTACTATTAGGCCGCTCTTGATTTTGACTAGCCTGACATTGTTGAACCCGGCTTTTCGCAGGTCCCTAAGGGCCAGCTGGTTGGGCGGGGAGAACCATTCCACGGGCGGAGTCTTGGTCCACCTAGGGTCCGAGTCAGCCTCGATGAGCAGTCTCTGCCTCGCATTCGAAGGTTCAGCCGATAGGAACGAATGAATAGTGAACCCTCCCCGTTTGGTTACTCGGTGACAGTCCGCGAAAAAGCTCCGCGTATCCCAAGCCCCTATTTCGGGGAGGAACTCGCTCGAAACTACTCCGTCATACCGCGAACTTGGTTGACGGGCCAGCCACGCTTGGTAGTCGCTGTTCACGACTTTTATTCTTCCCTTCATTCTACCTCTAGCTATTGCGGAAAATAGCCGCATCCGGCTTCCAGCATAAGGTCCCTGGAAATTGTCCACTACAACGATCTGGTAGCCTGAGACTCTCCTGGCAAGCGGAATAGTGAGCTGGCCCTTGCCACATCCAACTTCGACCAGGACCCCTCTTTTGCGAGGGATCATTTGGCCGAAACTCTGGCCTAGTTTTTCATACTGCATGTTCCAAGCAGATTCCATAATCCTAGGATTCGAAACCGGGTCGCGGCCGCCAGCATTCCTTGTTGTTCTGGAATGGAAACGCCCTGTTCTGCTCAATGGCATTAAGAGTTGGGGCAGGAGAGTATTTCATGTATGTGGGTCATTTGACCGCTCTTGGGTCTCACCGTTCAAGGTTTCAAACCCTATTCGGCGAAAAGTCACTGTTATTCGTTCCCGTTCTTGCAGGAGTCACGGCCACTCTATTCAGCGTCCTCTACATGAGGGACAGCGTATTCCAAGAAACGCTTGGCTTTCCGTTCCCCTGGCTTGTAGTTTCCTATTTCCCAATCACATGCCCACTATGCACTGTATGCATAGTGGGCCGTTGCCCTTATGGTGTCCACGCGACTATAGACTGGGCTTTCCTATTGCTTGACATCCTATCCTACACTGCCATAGGCTTCGGCCTACTACTGTTCTCCCGAAGAGCCTTGGCACATTCCAACCTGACAAAGAGTAGTGACTCCTCGGCGACGAAGGTCAAACCGGCTGAGCAGAAGTTCTCCGGTTCCAGAATCTCAGGCATCTTGTCCGACCCCAGGACAGTTAGGCTGTGGTGGCCTATAGGAAGCTTCTGAAGGCCAGTCCCAAACCTCGAATGCCGCTGTAGCTAACCGCCCAAGTTACAGGTCGGCTAAGTCGGACCTGCCGGGGCTCTTCTCTAGACCTTGCTCAACCCATCTCGGCAGGGAAAGGCCTCTGATGCCGCTTCGGACAAGTGCAGATGTTCCTGTGGTTGTGGGCGCAAGGGCGCCAAGTTGAAGGCCCTTGACGGGCAGATGTTTCGTCTATCCTTCTGCCAACCGTGTATTGAGAGCCATCACAGATGACTGTTCGAGTATGGCACTGTTCTAGACCCAACAAAATCGCCCAAATTCCCCTCCAATCGCCGATCTGAGAGCCGATTACATTCACCCACCTAACGATCATGAAGGAAAAGTCGTGGAAACAAGGGGTCGAAAAAACCCGAAACGGGCAGGTTTCACGCCCCGAACCAGAAAACTCGCTGATTATACCTGCCAGACAGAAAACGGTTCTTGGAAAAACCGGGGTCTATCAACGGCCATTCAAGACATGAGAGAGACTCCTCACAAGGAGTACAAGCCCCAGTTCCCAGCCATCAACACAGTCCAACCCGGGCACGAGGCGTTCAAATAACCGCACCGCCCCATTTCCTCAAGGCGTATTCCAGATGGTCCGGGCACTCGTCATCGAAGCCAAAACCCCCACAGTCCCCAGCCACGCCCAAGAAGTCGCCGAGATGGCCCGGAACATAGGCTACCAAGTCCTCGACACCATCATCCAACAACGCCAAAGCCTCCACCACACCTACACCATCGGCCCCGGAAAACTCGACGAAGTAAAACAAATCGTCAACGAGAAACAGGTCGAAGCCATCCTATTCGCCAACCGTCTACCAGGCGCCCAAATCTTCAAGATCCAAAAAGTCCTAGGCGGAACAGACGTAAAAGTAATCGACCGCAACCTGTTGATCCTGGAAGTCTTCGACAAGCGCGCAATGACCAAGGAAGCCAAGCTGCAGATCCAACTCGCCAAGCTCCGGTACACCTTCAGCTGGGGCAAAGAATTCCTCCGGCTCAAAGGAATACTCGGCGAACAAGTAGGCTGGAGCGGGCCCGGAAACTATCCCTACCATGAATACCAGAGGGGCGCCCGGAAGCAAATATCCCGGTTAGAAAGAGAGCTTGAAAACGTGTACGAGAAGAAGAAGATGACCCGGGAACACAGGCGCGAGCGGGGCTTCCCAATAATCGCCCTGGCCGGCTACACTCAGAGCGGCAAGACCACCTTCTTCAACCAGGTGGCCTCGGAGAAAAAAGAGACCGGCCTCGGCCCCTTCACCACCCTAACCACCTTCGCCCGGAAAGTAGAACTCCAAGACCCAACCCACTCCTACGGCGCGATACTAATCGACTCCATCGGCTTCATAGAAGACATGCACCCCATCATCGTGAAGGCCTTCAACACAACCCTGGGCGAGATATCCAACGCCGACCTGGTACTATTATTCGTCGACGCCAGCGAGGAACAAGAATCAATCTTCCGAAAACTATCCGCCTCAAACGATGCTCTCAAACAGATTGCCCCAGACCTCCCACTCATCATCTGCGTCAACAAAATCGACCACTGCTCCGAGGCTCAACTCGGCGAGGCGAAGAAACTCATATCAAGAATCTTCCCAACCACTCCACAAGTATCCCTCAGCGCCCTGAAAGGCAGCAACCTAGACCAGGTTCTCCACCTAGCCCGCGAGACCCTGGCCAAAGCGTCCCAGCCCGAGGCCAAACAAGCACCCTCTAGAGAGGTACCACCAATCATAGTAGATTCATCAAAATCCTAAAATTCTACAATGAACCACCAGACGTCTGAGTAGTTACCCGTTGGAATTACGAAAACTACAACGAACCCCCGACGGAACATACCTCGTCACCATACCCAAAGCCTGGGCAAAACGAACGGGCCTAGGACCCGGAAGCCTAATCTCCTACGAAGAACGCATCGACGGACGCTTACTCCTCTCCCCGAAGACCGACGAGGAGAAGCCACCCCAAGAAGTCGTACTGGACGCTTCTCCGCTGCTCCGCCGGGAGATTATTGAACGGTACCTCCTCGGCTACGACATAATCAGAGTCCAGTCCAAGGACACTCTCTCCCCAGAGCTCCGCGAGGAAGCCCGGAAGACCACGAAACGGCTAGTCGGGCTAGAAGTTCTAGAAGAAGATTCGAAAAAGATGGTACTCCAATGTCTCGTCGAGCCTTCACTCCTAGTACCCGAACGTATTCTGAGAAGGCTGGAAATGCTCTCCATGCCCATGGAACTTGACGCGACCCAAGCCTTCGTCACCGGCAATACAGAACTGGCAAAAGGGGTTATCGAACGGGACGAGGAAGTTGACCGCTGGTACTTCCTACTCGTCCGGCTCGTCCGGGCCGCCATCTCGGACACGTATCTCTTGGAAAAGATGAAAGTATCCTCGGTAGACTGCCTAGACTTCAGGCTGCTCGGCAGCTACATTGAGACCTTTGCCGACTACTCCGTCACCGTGGCGGAGAGCACGGAGAGCAAAGCCGGAATACCCAGCGATCAGCAAGTTCTCCTCAACAAGATAGGAGCCTCGGTCAACTCGATGTACAAGGACGCGGTAGGGGCGGTCCTTTCCCGCGATTTGAAATTAGCCTCGTCCATTGCAACCCGGTTTCAAGAGTCGAAGAAGCTTCTATCCCAGGCCGAGGCAGGAATCGGCAGAGCACCAAGACCCCTAGTCAACCACATAGTAGCGGTCCTGATCGCGCTCAACAGGATGTGCGAGATCTGCGTGGACATATCAGACCTAACAATCACGAGGTAGCGAGGAGAGATTCCTAGATAACTGGATAAACCAGGCTAGAGAACAGAATGCTCGGCTAGGACGCGGAGCCTTCGTATGTCTGAACAGGTGAAGAAAGCAGTCGGGACCATACTGGAAGCAGGCTTCCAGGTCCAAACCGACGCTTTCAAAACCCTAGTTGACCTGGGAGGGGCAGACGCCCTTGGCCGGCTTGTCAAGGAAGTTGTACGAATAGCCAGCGTGGAAGAGCCGAGGCCAATGTCCATCACCCCCGATATTGTGTTGAAGGCAGCTGAGTTTCTCGAGCTGAAGATGAAGGAGGCCAGTCTGCCCGAAACTGGCCTGGGGCATGGAAGGCGCCTGGCTGAGGATATTGAAGCCCGGCTTGAAATCGTCTCTGACCCCTCAGGCAAGCTTGGCACTACTGGAGCCTTCGACGATTTCCTCCACTATTTCCGTAACAGATTCGAGAAGATGAGCGAGCTGTTCAAACAGAGGCTTGATACTCGGGTCACGGGAAGCGTCTCCGACGCATTATCGGGCGGAACCATGGGTCGGAGCCGGTTCATCTGCATGGTCGTGGACAAACGGGAGAAGAAGGAAAGGATCACTTTGACCGTTGACGACTACGGCGAGGAGGCTCTAGTGATCGTCGACAGCCACAACCAGGCACTGTACCAGGTTGCCCGGGGAATCATGCGGGACCAGGTTATCTTCCTCGAAACTCGGAAAGGCTCGGGAAAGTTTCTCATCGCCGAGAAGATCATTCTGCCTGAGATTCCAGACCACAAGCCGAACCGTTCCCAAGAAGAGGTTTACGCTGCCCTGATCTCCGATGTCCACGTAGGAAGCAAAGTGTTTCTCGAGGAGGCTTTTCGGCGGGTCCTAGGCTTTCTGAAAGGCGAAGCAGCAACGCCCCAGTTAAGGCATATCGCTGACAGGGTGAAGTATGTTCTAATCTGCGGTGACCTAGTGGAGGGGATTGGAGTGTACCCTCGCCAGGAGTTTGATCTAGCTGTGAAAGACATTTACGAGCAGTACAGGGTCGCAGCAAAGTTCGTCGCCGATATTCCTGAGCATATGGAAGTGGTCTTGATTCCGGGGAACCATGATGCTGTCCGCCAGGCACTGCCGCAGCCTGCCATCGCAAGGGAGTTCGCGGGCCCAGTCTATGATGCGAGGAAGATTGTTTCTCTAGGCGACCCGGCGGAGGTTCGTCTCCACGGCGTCCATTTCCTATTGTACCATGGTACGAGCTTGATGGACATTGTGAGCTCTGTGCCAGGTCTGGACTATCAGCGGCCTGTGGAGATTATGGAGTACCAGTTGAGGATTAGGCATTTGGCGCCGGAGTATGGGAAAATGACGCCTATTGGTCCGGAGCAAGAGGACTGGCTTGTCATGGGCCGGGTTCCCGATGTGTTCCAGTCGGGGCATATTCACGTGTCGGGGTCTGGGGCCTACCGGGGGACGTGCATTGTGAACAGCGGGGCGTGGCAGGGGCAGACTGAATATCAGAAGCGGATGGGGCTGGAGCCGAGGCCGGGGGTTTTACCTGTGGTGAACCTCCAGACGCTTCAAGTTCAGATGCTTAACTTTCTGTAATGATAAGCCTACTGACGACTTGGGGTCCCTCCTGACGGTTGATCCTTTTTGAAAACCGCTTTTCCGTCCGGGCTTGTTTTCCACGATTATTCTTGAGTTTGTATGCAGAATCCGCCCGTCCCAGGTTTTCTCGACCTTGTTTCGCAGAAGTAGATGGTCCGGTTAAGGCATGCTTATTCCCGCTGGGGCTAGCTTTCCTAGCGGCCGTCTCAGAGGGCTAGCCTATGGACAATAATGGTGTTGAGAGAGGAGAGTTGTACGCGGAGCTAGAGAAAGCCTGCGACGAGCTTGACAAGACCTTGGACCAGCTCAAAAAGACGGGATATACTTTTAGAGAATTCTCTAAGGTTCTGGAAACTGACCCGACTGGCATACTGGTGACCCACAACCCCAGCGGCTACATGATCTACCCCGACGAGATAAACAAGACGCCTTGGGAGTACCAGGCTTTGAGGCCTATTGTTGACTTGGACTACATCATAGAATTGCTCAAGAGAGCCCGACAGCTCAGACGCACAAAGATAGACATCGAGAGAAGACTCGGAAAAAGACTAGTACCCCTCCAATGACCTAACAGTAGTCAAGCGGGTCCGGCCTTTCGCGGCTTTGGATTAACCCGCATTCATGCGACATGTTGCTCTCTTAGAATTTATCAGCCGAGAAAGTCGTGATTAGTAAATGGGGGGCAGAAGTGAGAAGAACGACGCGGACGATTAGATGCGAGTGGTCAAGCTTTGGGAGCAACCCGCTCATGCTTCAGTACCATGATGAAGTGTGGGGCGTGCCGGCACGTGATGACAGGACCCTGTTCGAGTTCCTAGTACTCGAGGGAGCCCAGGCGGGACTCAGCTGGCAGACCATCCTGAACAAGCGGGAGAACTACCGTAAAGCATTCCACCAGTTTGACCCCACGAGAATCGCGCGTTACAACAGGCCAGACCTGCATCGACTTCTTGGAAACCCTGGCATCGTGCGCAATCGTTTGAAAATCGAGGCCACCGTCACAAACGCAAGGAAGCTCTTGCAGACCCAGGAAGAGTTCGGTTCGTTTGACAAGTACGTCTGGGGATTTGTCGGCGGTGAGCCTATCAAACACAGGTTCAAGTCACTGCGGGAAATTCCCGCAACATCAAAGGAATCCGATGCCCTGAGCCAGGACCTCCGCCAGAGAGGCTTCAAGTTCGTAGGCTCAACCATTTGCTACGCGTTTATGCAAGCGGTCGGAATGGTGAACGACCACACGACAGACTGTTTCAGATATAACTTGGTTTAGCGGGGAGTCGTACCATAATCGGTGGAACCAAGACCTATGGTAGGTTTAGCCCGTAAGCGTTTATGAACAGCCAATCTAGGAACCTCAAGATCTCGGGTGTGATTTCGCACCAAAGGTGCACCCCGCCGGGGAGGATGTCGATTCTTCCCGATGCAAGTTTGACCTTGAACCCTTCATAGCCGAAGCCGGTGTTCTCGTAGGAGACAGGGTCTAAGAGACGGAAGCCTTCCTTCAACTCGTCCTGAGTTACCCCTTGGAAGCTTCGCCTCTCCTTGTGGACTAGGATGCTTAGGTCTCGATGCCCAACCTTTCCCATTTGCATGCTTCTTCCAGGGGGAAAATTGACCTGTAGGAATACGCCCCACTTGCCAGCCACCTCAGAGGCTATGCGATTGATTGCTGCAAAAGCTTCGAATTTTCCTTCTTCCAGGTAATGTTCGTATTTTTCCCGGTGCTTTTCGAGGTCCTCCCAGAGGTTTTGGACTATCCAGCTCAGGTCTTATCCAGCTCTTCGAGAATCTTTCTTGCAGTCTTGAGAAAGTTGGAGTTGGGAACCACGAAATCCACCCCTGCCGCATGAGCCTTTGCTTCCAGGTCTCTTCTGACGTGTGGGTAGAAGCCCAGTATTTTCGGCGGGGGATTATTCTCCTTGAGGAGTGTGGCTATGGATGTGAAGTCATAGTCTGTGGAGGATAGGTCGAGGATTACGAGCTTCGGGTGGGACAGTGCTAGGGCTCCGAGTTCTTCCTCGTTGGATGCGAACTGTATTGATAGGCCTATTGAGCTGGCTAGCTCGTTGACCCGGGATTGGATGAACAGGTCGGTTGTCGCAGCAATGATCACGGGGCTGGGTTTCCGCTGCATGCCGGGCGTTTCCGGTAGAAGTTATAGGCTCGACCCTCTTTAGCCCTAGGCTTGACGGGACATGTCCATGAGCACAGGTTTCGCGGGGAGGGACATCGTGTCCATCAGGGACCTGTCCCGGGGAGATATGGACCATGTTCTCGACATGGCTGATGTGATGGAGCCCCTAGCCCGAACAGGGTCTGACATGTTGCATGGGAAGATCATGGCGACTCTATTCTTCGAACCGAGCACCAGGACCCGGCTGAGCTTTGAGTCGGCTATGACCAGGCTCGGGGGGACGGCGCTTGGGTTTGCCGAGACGAAAGGAACGTCGGTGGAGAAGGGGGAGAACCTCGCAGATACCGTGAGAGTTGTAGAGAACTACGCGGACGTGTTGGTGGTCAGGCATCCGTTGGAGGGTGCTGCTAGAATGGCCGCGGAGTTTTCCAAGATGCCGGTGATCAATGCCGGGTCTGGGGCGGAGGAGCATCCGACACAGGCTCTGCTGGACCTTTACACGATTAGGAAGGAGCTGGGAAAGATTGACGGGCTGAACATTGGCCTCGTTGGTGATTTGAGGTACGGGAGGACGGTTCACTCCCTAGCCTACGCCCTGTCACAGTACAAAGTCAACCTGTTTCTCATATCGCCGGAGATTCTCCGGACGAGGAAGGAAGTGTTGGAAGAGGTTTCGAAACGGATCGAGGTCGAGGAGACCACGTCGCTGACCCAGCACCTGAGAGAGCTGGACGTGATATACATGACCCGGGTTCAGAAGGAACGTTTCGCGGACTTGGCCGAGTATGAGAAGGTAAAAGGGTCCTACCGGTTAACCAATGAAGAGCTTGCCAAGGCGAAGAAGAATAGCATCGTGATGCATCCTCTTCCCCGGCTGGACGAGGTCGCTCCGGAAATAGACCAGACGAGCCACGCGAAATATTTCCCCCAGGTGGGATATGGGGTGGTCTTGAGAATGGCGCTTCTCGCCCTGCTACTCGGCGCCATCTAGGACTAGTTCAGGTCGCTGAATGTCAGCCTGTCTAGGTCTCGCTGTAACGCTTCGGGCCACATGTCGCCGGGTTGGAGTCGTCCCGAACGCTCCGCTAGGATTGTGAGATGGTCTGAGTTGCACTGGACGCAGCGCGAGTGAAGGCCGGTGCTGGTGTGGTGGCATCGGTGGCAGCTGGAGAACACGCTCGTGTAGGTGAAGTATTTGACACCAGTCTGGGCGAGCTGCTTGGTTATGCGGGATAGGCTGGACGGGTCCGGCTTGGCTCCAAGCCTCAAGGGTAGTATGGAGCCTCCGTCGAAAAGCCGTTGGATTTCTGCCTCCAAGGAGGCTCGGCTCGCCAGGGACGCTTTCTGGCTTAGGGGCATGGCTGGAACATCTGTGTAGTACGGGTACTTCTTCGAGCCCTGGTAGATGAGTGTCGAGAACCCGTATTTTTCGGAATCGATGGAGGCCAGTCGCGAGGCCGCTTCTGGTGAGGGGTGCAGTCCGACTCGGACCTTAAGCCTGGGCTTGTCAGCCTCCTCCCCGGCGTGTTTTACCGTGTCGAATATTCGCTTGAGAAATGGGGTCGATTTAGGTCCTAGGTCTGTATGGGTATGGTACTTTATGGCCTCGCTGAGTCCGGTCAGGCCTATTTCTCCGATTACTGTGTTGGACCCGTAGTAGGCTTGGCCGTCAGGCTGCCAGGAGAGGAGGGGTAATAGTCCCTCTTTCATCCTCTCCTCTATGCTGATTCGGCGTAGTTCCAGCGCTTTGACGGCGTTCAGTGCTGCCTCGTGTAGCCAAGCTGTTGGTGTCATGGTTAGCTGCGAAGACGCATCCTTCAGAGGAAACGGTGGCAGGATGGTCGGGGTCTTGGATCAGATAGTTGGGAATTGAAGGGCTTTCGTAGCCCTTGGAGACTAGCTTGTCCGGTTCCCCGGCCTTCTCCCTAGCGAGGCTCAGGATGATGCTAGGGTTTACCAGGGGAGTGCGGGCATTGAGCCTCGTCGAGGCGGCTATTATCGTCTTGAAGAGTGTCTCGGCTTCGGGGGAATAATCATCATAGACGCCTTTCTTTTTCCCACCCAGGCCGAATGCAGGCTGGCCTAGAAGGTGAGGGGGTAGTTCTCTGCTTATCCCGAGGGTTACTTTGGACGGCACGGCGTTCGAGTAGCCGTCCCAGTTGAGGCTGGACAGGAATAGTCCGAGGGAGTTCTCGACTCGGTCGTCTTCTAGTCCGGTAACAAACGGGGCTAGGTAGAAGCTCATGTGGTCTAGTACCTGTTCGCCCGAAACCTCGCCTTCACAGGTTCTGAATAGTTTCAACAGGGATGCCAGGACGGCTTCTAGGGAAGGGGCGGGTTCTGACCCAGGGAGTCCTTTTTCCAGGAAGGGCCGGGGGTCGTGGAATAGCTTGCTTGGCTTGAGGACCCAGGACCCGGTGTCCTCTAGATGGATTTGCCCGGAGAGGTGGGCGTCGGCTAGTGGTTTGGGTAGGCTGTAGAGCAGGACGTATTCCTCTGCTACCGCTGCGCCTGAGGATTGTTCGACCCAGCCTGAGTTGAGATGTTTCTGGCCTGCTTCCCGGATCAACGTGGTGACGTCGTTGACTGGTAGGCCGAGCCTGGTAAGCCGGTGCCGGTACTCTTCCAGCTTCCTTTCCACCAGTATGGTGTTGACGAGTTCGCGGATTAGGGGGGCGGTTATGTAGGTGGTTCCGAAGCGTAATAGTCGCTCTTCAGCTTCTGAGGCTATTTCACTGGCTAGGGCTTGGGGCATTGCTGCTTCTGTGACGAGGGACCGGGCGATTCGTGTGCGGTCGAATTCTTCGATTGTCATCCGGCTGGTGCGGACGAATAGGCGGCCTTTTTTGGCGGCGGCGTACTCTTCTAGGTCCCTGGTGAACTCGACGAGGATTCTGCCTAGTTCTGTGATCGCGTATTTTTTGGTTCCTTTTTCGACGGCGAGTAGGCCGGCTCTTTTTAGGGTCTTGAGGTGGTAGACGAATTTTCCCGCGTCCCTAACGGGGTCGAGCTTGGCCTCTGTCATTATCTCCGTGTAGGGCAGTGGCCCACGGGACGTGAGGAGTTTGAGGATCTGGAGGCGGACGGGGGCGGAGGCTGCGTCGAGGACTTCGCTGCTGAACCGCTCGTACGACTTTTGCAACGTAGAAAGCCTCCGGGGGCTTGGGAATGTTCCTGTTTAAAAAATTAGAGCTGTGAGAAAAGCCTCTTCTTCGCTAGCAAGGAACGTCTCTTGATGATTTGTAATCGGCAATATGGACCCGGAAAGTCTTGCCAGAGGCTTTACGGTCAGCCTCCCTTCCACGGTTTCTCCAAATCTGAACGGGACGCCGGGATTGTGGTTATCTCGTTGAGTGTTCCTGGCAGTCTAGTTTCGCAGGTGAATCAGAAGGTTTGTCTCTGGTTGCACTCCATTCAGTGTTGGATAACTCCTCGCCTCTCTCACGTCTTGGAAGGCCGTTGATAGACCCCGGTTTTTTCAAGAACCGTTTTCTGTCCGGCGGTGATAATCGGCGATTTTCCCTGTTCAGGGCGTGAAACCTGCCCGTTTCGGATTTTTTCGAGCCTTGTTTCCACGACTTTTCCTTCATGGTCGTTAGGTGGGTGAATGTAATCGGCTCTCGGATCGGGAAAGCGGGCTGGTTCTGGGCGATTTTGCATGAACTGGCATTGATTGGTCCTGCGGGGATGTCCCGCCTCGGATTGTCTAGCCGCTCATATTACATAAGAGAGTCGCCTTCAAGAGTCACCGGAAGCGAACGTACAGGAATTTCGCTGTAGACTCATTCTTGAGACGACGCCTAAAGCGGGGAACTCTGGGACAGTTCGGATGGTTGCGCTCGCGTTCGAGCCAATTTTCCCGTCCGCTTTACCCAGTTTCTAAGGGGGTGGCCCCTTCCCAGCCGCCCTTAGAATCTAGACAATGGTGGGGCGGGTGAGAACCAAACTAACGGTTTAGAACTCACGATTTGATTCGTAATCCATGCCAGAGTGAACCGTTCAGTGACATGTGGCAAGAGTGGATTTCTTTCAGATTACTTTCGCTCTTTTAAGGGAACTTGTTCCAAGTTGTTTTCGGCGAAGCTACGCTAGAGTAAATGGGATTGCCGCTGAAGTACGTTCCGCCCGTCGGTTAACTCTGTCACGCCGTCGTTGTTCAGATTTGCGGTACACTATGATGGGTCCTCGAGTTTACGTAGAAGAGAGATACTGTTGGTCAAATCTCATTCTTAAATACAGTTTAATCGTCTTCCTTTTTGAATAGAGTCGTGTTATTTCCCCGCCAAAGATTCGATGCACAAGCGGGAAAGCATAGTATAGCGGCCACTAGTCTATGGAGTGAAAGTATTATTGATGTGTCTCGCCAAGTGAGCCTGATGCCGACCCGGAACCCCCCGAAAATGGTTGCATTATCTCCAGAGGAGTTGTTGGGTCTACTCAACGATGTCGAGAGAAAATACTCACCTCCCAAGCTCTTTACGATGGGCCCGATGGAGATTCCGCTCCCACGACCAAGAGTAGGAATCATAGGTTCGCGACAAGCATCATCGGAAGGCCTTGAAACAGCTAAGGACCTTGCGGGGAAACTTTCGAAAAAAGGAGTTGTGATAGTCAGTGGTTTGGCTGAGGGCATTGACACTGCTGCTCACACTGCCACCATTGAAGCGAAGGGACGAACAATCGCCGTCCTTGGGACGCCACTGGACCGCGTTTTTCCGCAAAGGAACTCGAAGCTTCAGAAAGAAATCATGGAGAATCATCTTGCTGTGTCTCAATTCCCAATAGGATACCCAATACAACGGGAGAATTTCGTCCTAAGGAACCGAACCATGGCACTGATAGCGAACGCCTCAATCATTGTCCAAGCTGGAGAGACAAGCGGCTCGCTTCACCAAGGATGGGAAGCCCTCAGACTCGGTCGACCATTATTCATCTGGAAATCCATCGCAAAAGACCGGTCGCTGATTTGGCCAAAGGAAATGATGCGATACGGTGCTTTAGAACTGTCTGATTCAAAGCAGGTCTTGGCCGTGCTGCCATCATCTAAAAGGATAAGTCAAATTACCGTTCAGACTTGAATCGTGCGCATAACACTCCTCGACTACGGTTCCCTACTGAGCTATTCTCCACGGGGAACTTCCGCCGAGATACAGCAAGCAAGGGAAGTTATGAAAATGATCAAGGCAGATGATTTCTTCGAGAACTCTCCCATTCCAGTGTCCGAGTGGATCGCGAGAACGATACTGGAAAACAAGGGAACATTGCCCTTTGCCTCATTTTTCCACAAAGACACCGTACTCGTTCCGGTGCCCAGCAGCTCATTGATGCAACGGGATTCGCTCTGGGTTCCGAGCAGGATAGCAAATGCTTTAGCCAAGAACGGACTTGGAAAGGAAGTGATCCCATTTCTAAAGCGAGAAACCCCTGTGAGAAAGGCCGCATGGAGCAAGGCCTCGGAAAGACCGAAAGCCAAGGAACACATTGCGACAATGAGTGTTCAAGGCCGCATCTCCGAACCTTCTCCCTCTCAGATCCTTTTGGTTGATGACATTGTGACGCGAGGAGCAACGTTGCTAGGTGCGGCTAACAGGATCGTTGAAGCATTACCAATGGCGCAAGTCAACGCCTTCGCAGCAATGCGAACTATTAGCGACTCTTCAGACTTTGAGACCCTTTACAAGCCAGTCTTGGGGTCAATCCGATACCGCCCTGGAACTGAGGACACCATACGTCAGCCATAGCTCAGCAGGTTGCCACGTGGCACATGGTTGAACCTCCTCGTCCGAAAGATACTGTGAATGTTGTCCATGAGCGATACAGCAGTGAACTGAGCACTCTACGTTTGGGGTTTTATACGTAGAGTTTGGGAAGACCCCAATTTTGGTTAAACAGAGAAGGGCGAAGATTCGTAGCCTTTTGGATTTCCGAGTGTTTGACTCAAAAACGAGACCTAAGGGAAGATATTTTGTGTTGAAACTGCCCGACGGATCTTATCATGCCTTCGTGGAAGTAGAAGCAAAGGAAGCGGCTCGTAAGTGTGGCGCTCGCGGTGACCAGAACACGAGGCAATTGTGGAAGCAGCTCTGGAATCCTTAGGTTAGGGCCTACCCTTGGAATCGTAAACGGGTAGTCCCGAAGGACGTTGCGTTCTGCAGCGTTATTCTGACGAACGATTTGTCTAAGGCCAATCCAGCCTCATTGCCAAAAACAAGCAAGAAACTTGCCCAGAACGGGGGTCCGTGGTGGTGGGGCGGGTGGGATTTGAACCCACGATCACTGGTGCCCGAGACCAGTATCCTATCCGGAACAGTCCCATGGGACAAGCACCTTTAGACCAAGCTATCCCCACGTGCAAGTGGTCTGGACCACCGCCCCTCTGGGGATGGAGCCCACGATTTGAGGAAGATAAGCATTCAAACCTACGTTCACTCGAGATGAGTCGTGGGAAAAAATGGAGAATTCGCCCGCACAGTAGGGACTGGCGAGCGCTCTAGGACATTGCAGGGAAAGTCTGTATGGTTTCTACTTGAACTTCTTTTCCGACGGAACGCTTGAGCCTTTCCTTCCCCCGTCGAAGTATCTTCGGACGAGGCCTTCGAAGAAAATGCTGACAGCTCCGGTCCTGCCGTAGTAGACTTTGTCGATTTCGTCTCTGACGAGCTGTTCGGCCTCGTCAGTCAGGGAGATCATTACTTTTCCCATGATATCTCTGTACTCCTAGTGATAGCCCTGTAAGCCGTTTTATGCTTATCCCTTACAAACCCTGGAAAAATCGGCAAAGAATAATAGAAGGAAAACAGTTTTCCGAAAACAAACATCACGGGCAAAACGGCTATTCCCAAGACTGGTTTGGTTCAAGAACGGAGCAGTCAAAGACAGAGTATAGCATTGAACATGTCGACGCTTTTAGACGGACACGTCTCTTTGTTACACTAGGATATTTCGCGGATCTAGTCGCTTGCCGGCGTGAGACAGACCAGACGGTTAAGGGGCATTAACTGCCATCGAACAGCTTCTACTAGTTTGCAGGTTTGGTTGGGAGTGGTGGCAGGCGGGGTTTCTCCGGGCCATCGTAGTAGATCAGGCTCTTCGATTCTAAAATCTCCTGCAGCTTGTTCACAGCGATGTACACCTGAATCTCCTTCTTAGCCCCTGTACAAACCAGCTTGCCGCTGGCGAAGAGTAGAATCACCACGTGCGGCTCCTCCATTCGGTAGATGAGCCCCGGAAACTGCTCAGGCTCGTACATGGTCTTCTTCAAACCATACACCGCCTTTTCCAGGTCAATGTGGCCGCCTAGCCCGGCCGAGGCTACAATGTTCTGGACCACAATCTCCGGCTTACCAAGTATTACAATTCCATCCCTCTTCAGCTCGTCAACCACTTTCAACACAGCCTTTCGGGCCTGGCGTTCGGATTTTGAACCCGTACAGACCATTTTTCCAGAGCTGAAGATCAGCGTCGCAGTCTTGGGCTTCTTCAACCGGTAGACCAAGCCCGGGAACTGCTCTGGGCGGTACTCGACCCCTGGAAAGAGTCGGACGATCGCGTTGAGGTCTATTCTCTGCTTCAGTGTGGCCGAGGCGACAACGTTCTCGATATTGATGAAAGCGGCGCCCTTATCCGACATGACTTGTCAACGCTCCATCTTGATCCTGCAATTCCTCAGAACCCCCGCCTACCTACGAGGGGCTCTTGGCACAGCCTATAAAGGGGAAGTTCAGAGTTTCTGAGGGCCCGCCCGATGGGATTCTAGCGCTTACGGTTTGCCTCGAACCGTCCTCTACGTGGCCCCCGGAACCTTGACTCGGACCTTGACTCGGAACCCCGCCTCGCCCTCCTCAACCCATGCTGCCCCCTTCCTTGGCGTCGCTGAGTCCATTGCTCGTTGTTGCGGGCTCGCGCCTCCGGCCTCCGTTCCGGCCTTTGTGAGACTCGCGGGGGTGGAGGGGCCTCATAGTCAAAGCCTGGGACACTCTCGCCGAGGAATGTGTGGCCAAGGCCCCGTCCGATCCCCCTGAGATCATCTTCCTCGTGCGGCGCTACTAGTGTTATGGCGTCGCCGGTGGCTTCGACCCTTGCCGTCCGGCCTACGCGGTGGATGTAGTCGGTGGCGGTTGGGGGTACATCGTAGTTGACTACATGTGTGATGCCGTAAATGTCCAGTCCCCGGGCGGCTACGTCAGTGGCCACTAGGACGGGTTCTCGGCCGGCCCGGAACCCTTCTAGGGCAGCCTCCCGCTGGGACTGGGTGCGCCCGCCGTGGATTAATCCGACCCGGATGCCTCGCCTTAACAATTCCTGGGCTAGCCGGTCCGCCCTCCACTTGGTACGGGTGAACACTAGGGCTGATTTCATTCCTCCGCGGCGAAGAAGCTCGACGAGCAGACTTGTCTTCAGATAGTCTCGGACAGGGTACACTGTATGGCGTATCGATTCGGGGGGCTGGTCTTGACGGCCTGCGGTAACCCGGAAGGGCTCGTGCATTATCTCGCGGGCTAAATGCTCAACCTCTCGGGGAATCGTCGCGGAGAAGAGAAGCGTCTGACGCTTCTTCGGAAGGCCGTTGATGATCTGCCGGACGTCGGGGAGGAAGCCCATGTCCAGCATACGGTCCGCCTCGTCAAGGACGAGCACTTGGAGGTCGCGAAAGTCGACGTGTCCCCTCCGGACATGGTCCAGTAATCGTCCGGGTGTGGCCATGACCATGTCCACACCGTCTCTGAGAGCTCTTTCTTGGAGTTGCATTCCTACTCCTCCATAGACGGCTTTTCCCCTGACCCTTGTTCCTAGTGCAAGGTCTTTCAGCATCGCTTCGGTCTGGAGCGCCAGTTCCCTGGTTGGTGAGAGGACGAGGACCCGGGTCCGATTGGAGGGATGCTTGGCGAGTCTTTGGATGATTGGGAGGAGGAAGGCCGCGGTCTTCCCGGAGCCGGTCCGGGCGGATCCAATAACGTCGCGGCCTGCGAGTATAGCTGGGATTCCTTCCGCCTGGACCTGGGTAGGAGAAGTGTAGCCTAATCGCTGGACGGCTTTCAAGAGCGGGGGGTCAAGCCCGAGATTGCTAAAGGACATTGACTCCTGCACAGCCTCCTCGCCTAGGTTTCGAACAAGAGCCCCCGGGGACTCATAAGGATGATTCTTTCATCAAGAGTGTTAACGATCTTCCGGCCTGGACATTTCCAACAGCTGGTGTGTATATGCATAATTGGGCAAACCGGCACGATTCTAGTGAACCCGGTTAGCCAACACCATCGTAATCGCCGATGACGTTTGCGAAATTGCTGAGGATTCTTGCCGGAGCCGAGGCTGGAAAGTACAGACGCTCGCAAATGACTGAAGACGCGTCAAGCTGTCATCGGGGTGGGTGATGGTGGTGCGGCTGGGCCGTACGGTGGGGCGAATAATCGGGCCATTGCCAAAGCTGCTTTGCTCTCCCTGATCTTTGTCACTATTCTAGGTTCTAGCCTGCGGTAGAAGAGGGTGGGGGCGAGGATGCAGGAAGGCAGTAGAGAGAGCAGTAGTGTGCTCGATAGGGAGATGGCTCTGTCGAGGCTTCCCCCCAAGGCTACTGCGAAAGAGACAAAGGCGCCCAGGCTTCCCAGAGACGCTAGCCATTTCGACATCCAGGCCCCTGGAACTGTGACTGTTACTCTTTTCGGGTTGTGGCAGCGGAGGCCCGAGTCTTCGAGGACCCAGAGGAGGACGTGGATCGAGGATGGGACGGCGAGGAGAAAAATGGCTACGTAGAGAAACTGGTTGCTGACCTGGGCAAGATTGTCCGGCGTGACCTGTGTAATCGAGGGCAATATGGTGGCGGATACGACGAAGACGAAGAGTAGGACTCGGAAGTCTCTGAGTATTCTCCGGGAGAAACCCGGCGCTCCCACTGGCTTCTCGAAGTAGTACTGGTGACCTGAGGATTCGCGGAACCGGCGTATTATTCCGATTACCAGTACGGCTAGACGGTCTACTAGGAGGCTCCAGACTAGAAGCGGCACGCCCACGTAGACCACTACGATGGTTACGAGCCAGCCTATGCCCTTGAAGGTGCCCGCCGCTAGGAGGGGCATGAGGGCTAGAATGCCTAGGGAGTATTCTTTCCGGTAGGTCAAGGCTTCAACGGAATCAGTTCTATGGGACGACTATGAGTTTTGCAGAACCGGCAAAGCCCGTACGATGGAACGTTCTATTCGCCCCTTACGAGGGCTCGCCACTTTTGAGGGATGAGGGAGCTGTTCGACGTGTGCTAGAGGGACATCGATGAGGGAAATGACGCCCGACTAGCCGGGTACGGGGGGCGTTCCCGTGTCACTTGGCTTGGGGTGGCCGGGTTGAACTCGCCTATTATCTTGCGATGGTGGATTCTCTCTGGTTCGACCGGGTGTAAGGCGAGACAGGGTGAGATGATGGTGGACTTCAAGGAGGCTTCTTTCGTACAGGGAAAACTGATCCGGATTACGAAGAAAAAAGTGGAGGTTGAACTGGACGACGAGGAGACGGGTGAGCCCGCGCTGGCCACCCTCCGGCTGGCGGACGGTGTGAATGTGGACATTGATAGTATTGGTGAAGAGGTCAAAGCGGTCATTGTGGACGGGAAGGTTGCCAGGATTACTGCCTTGACCGCGAGTCCTGTGAGGAGCCTGGGAAGGACTAGTGCCGTTGCTCCGGACTCGGCCACGTAGGAATAATCCTATCTAGAAGAGCAGCTAACCACCAGCCGCTGGTGAGCTAGTTTTTGGTGGAGGACAACGGGTCTGTCCGAGATATCCTAGTGAGGCGTTTTCACGTCACCAAGGACCCTCTAAAGATTCTGGTCGGAAAGAAACCCTACCACCGCCACGTACCCGTAGAAGAGCTAGAGGAAAAGCTGGAATCCAGGTAGGCTCTTGGAACCCTAACACAGTTCGGAAAGCTGGGTGTTCTTGGGGGGGCCTTATCCCATGTCCGCGGAGCGCGATGCCAGAGTGAGCTAATGGAAAATCTGAGTGTGAAATAATGTCGACCTCGTCAGTTCTTGTGGAACCTCCAGCGGTTCTACCCCGCCAGTTCTATGGAAGGAATACAGCTGTTGTCGGCAGGGAACTACTCGGTATGATCTTGCGGGTAAAGGACGGCCATGTCTGGCGTTCCGGAATCATAGTCGAAGACGAGGCCTACGTCAGTGATGATCCGGCGAGCCATGCCTATCACGGTCCTAATCGCCGCAACCATTCAATGTTCAAGGAACCGGGCACGGCCTATGTCTACAGGATTCATCAGGCCTACTGTGTAAACGCTGTCACGGTGGAAGGGGAGGCCGTGTTGATCCGGTCCCTTCAACCTCTGGAGAACGTGTCGCTATCCACAACGGGACGTGGCAGGTTATGCCGAGCGCTGGGTATTACGAAGGAAAGGCATGACGGGCTAAGTTTCACGGGTGGGGAGGTTCAGATTGTTGATCACGATTTTGGGAGGGTCGAGGTCGGGGTGTCGGAGAGGATAGGTATCTCGAAGGCCAGGGAACTGCCTCTCAGGTTCTTCGTCAAGAACAACCGTTTTGTCAGTCGAGGAAGATCTCTTGGTCGAGCCGTGGGCTGATGTTCGAGACTAGTGCAGATGGTCGCTCCCAGAAAAAAGGCTGAGTTTGACCAGAACTTGGCTTTCCCAGTTAGTATGATTCAACTTTGACGCCTTCAATGTCTGTGAAATGTTTGACGTTACGGGTTATGATCGTCTCGCCTCGAATCTTCGCTATGCCGGCCAACATTGCATCTTCAGGGTCGATAGTGAACCCGGCCTTGGCCTTTCTTCCGTAGATCTGGCCTCCTGCGCGGGCTGATGGGAAATCTAGCGGGAGCTGGGAGAGAGAGGCTATGGTGGACATTATCTTAGACTTCTCCTCCTCACTCTTCCTGCTCAAGGCCATTCCCGCAAATAGTTCAAAGATCGACGGTGCGCCGACGGAGATCGTGGACCCGTTCTTCTCAACCTCCCCGGCCTTGTCCAGGGCTGCCGGGTCCCTCATCATAATATCGATGAGGAACGAAGTGTCGGCTATCAAGCTCGTGTTTTACGGGCTGCAGAATCGACTCGTGTCTTGCTTGCCAGACGAAGATCGAGTACTCTAACGCGGAGGTCGCGTGCTTCGCTGGGTGTGAGTAGGCCTGCCAGTTCAAGGATTGACTTTCTCCCGGTCAGCCTGTTTATCACGTCGGTAAAGCTCTCTTTCGAGCCTTTCAGGGCTGCGAGCCGGGTGTAGGCTTCGTCAGAAATCGAGATGTTCTTCGCGCCCATTGTTCTCTGTGCACATATGTGTGTGTTGAACTAATATTCCTTCTGTTGCAAGAACCGGTCAACGCGGGCCCTCAGGAAGGGAGGGCTCTACAGCGGGCGAAGACAATTCGAGAGTTGACCCTGATGACCGTATCTAAGTCACGCAGGTCGTGTTCAGAACACCCCTAATGTTTCGAGACTAGTGGAGATGGTTGTGCCAGAACCTTGGGACTTCGCGGGAATAGACGATTTTTCCCGCTCCTAGGAACTCAGAAAGTTCTCTCACCTTCTCCCCTATCTCTCTCGAGACATTCTTGTCCTTGGGGGCTTGTGGTTCGGCGTGTACTGATTTGATGGTTAGTGTTTCCTTTTTCCTGTCCATGAGGGGGTCTATGCGGCCGATGAGCTTGTCGCCGTAGAGGATGGGGAGGACGTAGTAGCCGTATTTGCGTTTGGCTTGGGGCGTGTAGATTTCAATGGTGTAGTCGAAGTTGAAGAGTAGTCTGGTTCTGGCCCTGTCGCAGATCAGATTGTCGAAGGGGGAGAGGAGAGAGGTTCTCGGCTCCCACTGCCCTGATTCCAACTCTTGTAGGAGTTGGGTGTCCTGGGTGTGGATGTAGCGTTGGCCTTTTTCGACGGGTCCGTCGGAAATGTGGACAGGGTGGATCTCTGATTCTGCTGCTAACTGTTTGAGAGTCTCTTTCAAGTTGCTGTAGCGGCCCCGGAGAAAGTGGAGGTTCAGTTCTGATTCATTGGCAATGCCGAGGGCTCTGATGGATCGCTGTACTCCTTCGTATTCCACTTCTTGTTCTGAGAGTTTCTTCTTTGAGACCCAGCCTGGGAGGAACCTTTCGGATAGGTCCCAGAGTTTCTGGTTCCCTTGACGGCCGGCAACCATTACCTCTCCCTTGATGAAGAGGTGGAAGAGCATTCGGGATAGGTCGCTCATAGACCCCCAGCCTGAGCCACGACGCTTGGCCCGAGACTTGTCCTCAAACTGACGGGACAGGAGGGGCCCTCTACGTTTGAGCTCTGCTAGAACGTAGCTTCTCAAGTCCGCGTTCGCGCTAAGGTATTTCTGGACTCTCAAGCGCCAAGGTGATCCCCAGGGTTTGACGAAAACATCAGGGTACCCTCTCATCATGCAGTAGTAGAGGGGATAGTCTTCCATGAGAACGATAGATGCTTGATGGGCCCAGTACTCGAACAGCTTCTTTTCACGCCAGAGCAACTTATCCAGTTCGGACGTGTCGAAGACTCCGAGTCTACTCCACAACACGATGAGATGGCTGGGGGTGACAGCGCTAATAGGGTCCAGTTGGAGACAGCCAAGGCTTCGCACTACTTCCAGGATATTGTCAGAGTCCGGGTTTTTTGGCTGGTTTCCCGCGAGATGCTGTTTGGCAACTGCGAGACGCCGGGCGTTCTCTAGTGTGGTTCTGATTCTCTCGGGCACGAAGGAGGGCTTCAGGGGGCTGTTTCATAAGGGTGGCTGGCTGAGGCTGGGTTCCTGGCGTGGAGGGGTTGTAGATTGTCTTTCGAAGGGTGTTGCGGGGCTGTGTGTCGAGGGTCCCCCGGGGTCTAGAATAAGAATTCTTTTTTTCATGAGGCCTGGCAAACAGTGCTCTTTTTATGGTCGCATGTGACATGTAATATGTAGAATGGTCCATGAAGGTGGCCCAGACTGAGCTCAACGATG
>WNGL01009084.1_pt1 | contig 23006 bp, 28 predicted proteins | sample 5400591 | NCBI WGS metagenome assembly WNGL01 (sample SAMN13153377, study PRJNA577476) | soil metagenome | isolation source: 80 cm soil or saprolite under Garry oak tree replicate 1 | place: USA:California | collected 2016-06-15 | reverse complement strand
ACAAGGAAGATCCAGGAATTCGGATCGTAGACATCCGCGCGCTTGGCGAAGACACGCATCACCGCGTCATCGAGTTTGACACGGATCTCCACGATGTTCGAGCGCCCGACGGTATCGATCCAGAACGGCAGACCAATCTGCTTGCGGATATCGTCGGAAAGCGCGCCATCGAGCTGTGAGAAGAACGGCTTCGGCCCGGGCGGCGGCAATTGCGTTGCCGGCAGGAAATCCACCACGAGGCCGAGCCGATCCTGTGCAATGCGCCGAAGCTGCGCGTTATCGGCATCCTGCGGGAATGTCTTATAAACATCGATGAGAGTGGCGATCTCCTGCGTCACCGCGGACGAAAGATAAGTCGTTACCAAATTCCAGTGCCGCTCCATGAACAGAAATGCGACCACCGACTGCAGCACGACCATCGGCACGATGATGATCAACAGCGAACGGGCATAGAGTCCTTTCGGCATCACCGATTTCACGGCCCGGCTCAGCCGATCCCAGGGTCCGGTAATCGGCGCCGCGAGCGTACTTGCCGCGCCCGTCATAGCGCCGGCGGCGGCGGCCAATTGTCCCGCGGCATTGCGCAAACGTCCGATGCCATCGTCGAGACTGGTCATGGCCTGTTCAATGTTGGCCTGTTCAATGTTGGCCTACTCAGTGTTGTGGCCGCTCAACCTTATTAGCGCCGCTTAAGTCGCCGGCACCAAACGATAGCCGACGCCGCGCACGGTTTGCACGATCAGCGGATTGGCGGGATCGCGCTCGATCTTGTGGCGAAGCCGATTGACCTGCACGTCCACGGTGCGCTCGCTGACCGCTCCGCCATTACCGGCAAGCGCCTGGCGCGGCACGGTCTCGCCTGGGCTTGCCGTCAATATTCGCAGCATCTCGCGCTCGCGGTCGGTCAGCCGGATCACCTCGTCGCCGCGTCGCAGCTCGCCGCGCGCAACATGGAATACGAACTGGCCGAACCGCACCGATTCCACCGGTTGAGCTCGCGGCGGTCGCGCACGTTTGAGAATGTTGGCGACGCGCAGCGACAATTCTCTGGGCTCGAAAGGTTTGGCGAGATAATCGTCAGCGCCAATTTCCAACCCCATGATCCGGCTTTCCTTCTCGTCGCGCGCGGTCAGCATCAAGATCGGTACGGTCGATGAGGCCCGAAGTGTGCGAGCGAAATCGAAGCCGCTCTCGCCCGGCATCATGACATCGAGAACGAGCAGGTCGAAATTAAGCCCTTCGAGCTTGGCGCGGGCGTCCTGCGCCGTCTCGGCGGTCGAAACGCGATAGCCTTCGGCACGCAGGAAGCGCGACAACAGCGCCCGAATGCGTCGATCGTCGTCGACGACCAAAAGATGCGGCGCGTCATCGGCGGGATTGGGCGCCGGCGTTTGCGCCGTTTTTTGCGACGGGTCGGCGGCGAGGGTCATGGAGCGCCGTTGCGCGCCCGCGAGCCGTTAGCAAGCGAATCGGAACGTGCAATCAGGCGCAGGACATGCTCGCGGTCCTCGGCATCGATCATCCCGGCGAGAAAACGGCGCGCCGCCTCGCGCGCGTCGGGCCCCAGTTCTGCCAGCACGCGCGCAATGCGCGCAGTCTGCAGGCCGGCAAGCTTGACGGCCAGCGCCGCGCCGGCCGCCGTTACGTACAGCAGCCGTTGACGGCGATCGTTGGCGCCCTCCTTTTGCAGGATGTAGCCTTCGTCAATCAACAGCTTGAGCACGCGGCCGAGCGATTGTTTAGTGATCTTCAAGACGTCTAACAGTTCGGCAACCTTCATGCCGGGGTTGCGGGTGACAAAATGCAAGACGCGATGATGCGCCCGGCCGAAACCGAGCTTCGCCAGTACTTCGTCCGGATCGCTGACAAAATCGCGGTAGGCGAAGAACAAAAGTTCGATGAGGTCGAAATGAAGTTCGTCCGCGGGCAATACCGTTTCGACCGGCACTGCGGCCGAGCGCGACTTTCGCATGATGCTGATATTGGTCATTAGGTCAGCCATGTTGACATATTTTGGCTTGGTTGTTAAGTTGCCAGCGCAATATTGTTTCGAAGCCGATCCGCTCCGGGACGGTGCCGCGTTGGCCGTGCCGCTCTCATCGCGCGAAAGCCGTGCGAGCCCCACCCAATTGATGCGTCTCAACGACGCCTCTCACGGAGCGGCGCAGACCATAGCCGGTCTACGGTTTCGGTGCAAAAGCCCCACCGCGGCCCAAACTACGGCGCGCATTGGGAATAACAATGCGAGGGAGGCAATGCCATGGCAGTGCCCTTCGACCAACGTCCTGACCTGATCTGGTTCGACGGCAAGCTGATCCCGACCGCCGAATGCAAGATCAGCGTGCTTACGCACGGCCTGCATTACGCCAGCTGCGTGTTTGAGGGCGAACGCGCCTATGGCGGCAAAATCTTCAAAGGCACGGAGCACAGCGAGCGCCTGAAGAATTCAGCGCGGGTTTTGGATTTCGAAATTCCCTATTCGGTTGCCGAAATCGATGCCGCCAAGCAACTCGTCCTCGAGAAGAATAATCAGAAAGACGCTTATGTGCGTCCGGTGGCGTGGCGCGGCTCGGAGGCGCTAGGAGTCTCGGCGCAGAATAACAAGATTCATCTTGCCATCGCCACCTGGGAATGGCCGAGCTATTTCGATCCGGAGCAGCGGCTGAAGGGAATCCGGCTCGACCTTGCCGAGTACCGCCGGCCCGATCCGAAGACCGCGCCGTGTCTCGCCAAGGCCGCTGGCCTTTACATGATCTGCACGATCTCCAAGCATCGCGCCGAACAGCGCGGCTATGCCGACGCAATGATGCTCGATTGGGAGGGCCGCGTTGCTGAATGTACCGGCGCCAATATCTTCTTCATCAAAGACGGCAAGATCCACACCCCGATCGCCGACTGCTTCCTTGCCGGCATCACTCGCGCCACTGCCATACAATTGGCGCACCGGCGCAACATCGAGGTCGTCGAACGGCGCATCATGCCGGAAGAGCTTTCGAGCTTCTCGGAATGCTTCATCACCGGTACGGCCGCCGAGGTAACGGCAGTGGCCGAGATCGCCAACTGGAAATTCACGCCGAGCCGCATCACGCAAGCGCTGATGAGCGACTATTCCGCCGAAGTTCAACCGAAGGGCAAGGCCGCGGCGGCGTAAAGCGATCGCCTGCTGTTTCACAACAGCCCGATCAAATCGGTCAAAGCGCCAACCGTGTAATCCTGCCGGTAGCCGAGCGTCTCGGCATTGCCGCGCAGCAGGCGATACATCTGCGCCGGCCCGATCGGCCCGCTCGGCGCACTGAGGGCCGCGCGTCTGATCCACGCTACCTTAAAGCCGAAATGCTTGGCGCCGGCGACGTCGAAGCTGTTCGACGAGACGAATATCACTTCGTCATTTTTCAGCCCGAGCGTCTTTTCCACGAGGGCATAGCAGTCCGGATGCGGCTTGAACTTTCGTGCGCCATCGACACTGATGGTGGCGTCGAGAAAAGCATCAAGTCCGGAATTTTTGACCAATGCCGTCAGCATCGCCGTGCTGCCGTTTGACAGGATAGCGAGCTTCAAGCCACCGCAGCGCTGCAATGCGCCGAGCGCCTCTTTGGCCTCGGGATAAGGGTCAAGATCGAGATATTTCTCGAGCAGCGGCCTGGTAATCCTCTCGCTCGGCTCGATCCCGGCGGCGCGGAGCGCAAATTCGAGCGACGCCTGCGTGAGGTAAGTGAAATCGCGATAGTCCTGGAGCGACGTTTGCAGCCAGGTATATTCAAGCTGCTTCAGCCGCCACACTTGCGTGATCAGATCGCCTTTTCCCGGGCAAAGCACCTCAGTCTTAGCTTGCACCGAGTGAACGTCATAGAGCGTGCCATAGGCGTCGAAGATCAGACCTTTGATCGGCATGCTTGCAGTTCCCTGTCGCTTACTTGATGCGGTGAGTGCCAATTAAGCGCGCAACGAGCGATTTGGCCTCGCCACCGCTGTTGTTGAATTCGTTCCTGCCTAAGGGTGATTCGATCTCAGGCCGGTCTGGATTCGGAATGTCACCTCGCCAAAACGTTTCTCATGCTCAGGATCGCGTCCGGCAAGCAGGCTACCGACCACCGCGCCGAGAATCCCGAGCGGCAACGCGACCACCGTCGGATTGACCAATGGCCAAATTGCGTTTGCGCCGAGGTAGCCCGGCCCGATCAGCGCTAGACCCACCGAAGAGATGAGGCCAAGCCCCATCCCACCGATGACACCACCGGTATTGAAGCGCCGCCAGAATAGCGACAGCACCAAGACCGGGAAATTTGCGCTCGCGGCGATGCAGATGGCCAGGATGACCAGGACCGCTACGTTCACGCCCTCGGCCAAGATTCCGAGCAGCGTTGCGACCACGCCGACCAGCACCGCGGTAATGCGGGCAACCATAACTTGCCGATGCTCCTCGACTTGGCCCTTTCTGAAGAGATTGACATAGAGATCGTTGGCGACCGCGCCCGAGGTTGCAAGCGTCAACCCGGCAACGACGGCGAGAATGGTCGCGACTGCAACGGCAGAGACGAAACCAAGCATAAGCTGGCCGCCGACGGTGTCTCTGCCGCCGCCCAGATATTGCGCTAGCAGCGGCAGCGTCAGGTTGCCGCCCGGATTGCCCACGCGCAAAGCCTCCGGCCCAAGATAATGGACCGCCGCAACACCGAAGATCGTTGTGCAAGCGAAGAAGGCGCCGGCCAGAAACATGACCCAGATAACTGAGCGTCGCGCCGTTGTCGCGTCCGGCACCGTGTAGAAACGGGTCATCACATGCGGCAGGCCGGCGAGCCCGAGCATGTAGCCAAGTCCCAGCGAAACCTCGTCGAATGGGTTCTTCAGCAGGTTACCCGGCAAGAGGAAAGTCGGCCCGGCCTTTGCCTCCGCCGAAGCAAAGAAGACCAGCGGGTCGAACCCTACTCCGGCCAGAGCGAGAAATAGAACGACCGCGCCGGCGCCGAGCATTAGAACGGCCTTGATGATTTGCACCCAGCTCGTTGCCAGCATGCCGCCGGCCGCGACATAGACGATCATCCCCAGACCGACCAACATGACGGAGACATCGTAGCGAAATCCAAATAGCAGCTTGATCAGAACGCCGGCCCCGGCCATTTGCGGAATGAGATAGGCAAGGTTGATGACAATCGTGCCTACGATCGCGGCGGCGAGCGCCGGTGGCTGGCGCATCCGATACATAATGACGTCGCCGATCGTGTAGGTGCCGGTGTTGCGCAGCGGTTCGGCGATCAGGAACAAAACGGTGCAAAAAGCAACCAGTGGCCCGACGGCGTAGAGCGCACCATCCATGCCGTACAGCGCAGTCAGCCCGGTAAAACCGAGGAAGGCTGCGGCCGAGCACCAGTCGCCCGCAAGGGCAAATCCGTTCTGAGCTGCCGTCAATCCCTTTCCGGCGGCATAGAAATCGACCGTGGTGCGCGTGCGCCGGGCCGCCCACGCAGTGATGCCGAGGCTTACGAGCAGGACAACCGCGAACATCGCGATGGTAATGATATTCATCGGGCCCTCCCACGGGCATGCGCTTTATCGATTACCACTTTGACCAGAGGGTCGTGTCGGTTGACGGATATGCGGGCGTAGACGATGGCAAGGAGCCAGGACATCACATAGTTGCCGGCGATAAGTACGAAGCCGAGATTGACCGCTCCCACCACCTTGGTGCCGAGAAGGTTACGGGCAAAGCCGGCCAGGACTGATAGCCCTATATAGCCAACCACGTAGATGACGATCATCGGAACGATGGAGCGCTGCTTAGCGTCAATGAGTGTCTTGAACTCAGCGCTTTCGATGCCCTCGATCCAGGCATCCGGCGCGATTTGAGCACCGCTCAATTTGACGGCTTCGGCCATGTTCCCCCCTAGGACTTTTATTTTATCGCCGACAGCCGAGTTTTGTAACAATCACTAAATAATGTCAAATGGCGAACGGCTCGAAGATCGCCGCATTAGTTCACGAACGCGCGAGTAACGCAGCGCGCTGTGAGTTCCAACCGGCTGTATGTGAATTAATCCAACTGCGCGAGCGCGGGCCGGGCAACCCCTTCAAGCAAAGCGCGCTCGGGCAGCACGCGCGCGAGCACGCGAATGCCGAGCAACACGCCGAGCAAGAGCCGCGCGCTGTCTTTGGCCGACCGATTGCGCGGCACCGATCCTTCGGCCCGCGCGCGCCGGATGGACCGGTGGAAGAATCGCTCGATTTCGGCAAGCCGGTCGGCAATAAGCGCGCTCAACTTGGCGTCATGGGGTGCGATTTCCAGCGCCGAGTTAATCAGAAAGCAGCCGCGCCGCTCGTGATCGCCGACCGAGCGGTCGATAATTTCCTCAATGAATTTCCGCACCGCCTGTTTCGGCGGCAGCGTGTCTTCCAGCCGCTTGATCCGCGCCCGCGTCGTGTGGTCGAGGTAATGTTCGAGCGCCTGCACGAATAGCGCGTGTTTATCGCCGTAGGTGTTATAGAGGCTTGGCGCCGAAACGCCCATGCTGGCGGCCAGCTCCCGCACGGAAGTTGCCTCGTAGCCACGGCGCCAGAAGCAGCCAATCGCCGCTTCAAGCGCAGCTGTCTCGTCGAACTCGAGCGGTCTCGCCATTTCAGTTCCAATCTTCCCGGCGCAAAATAGGGCGTCACTATAGGGCGCCGGACTCGCAATTGACATAATGTATCGCTCGATACAAAATTGTCCAGTGCTCCAGGACTCGGCGCATCCCGCGAACCGGCGGAGAAGGAGTTAAAAATGGGCGTTCTGATCGACGGCGTATGGCGCGACGAAGAGCTGCCTGCGGAAGTCGGCCGGAGCGGTGAATTCCGCCGTGCTGATAGCCGATTCCGCGAGCGCATTACCGCAGACGGCTCGTCCGGCTTCAAGGCCGAAGCCGGTCGCTATCACCTTTATGTCGCGCACGGTTGTCCTTGGGCCCATCGCACATTGATCTACCGCGCGCTCAAAAAACTCGAAGGCGCGATCACGGTCACCTATGCAATCCCCGGCCTTAAGGAGCGCGGCTGGACGTTCGAGAACAACCCCGCCTTCCCGGACTGCACGCCGGACACGGTCAACGACTTTCGTTATCTGCACCAAGCCTATACCGCGAGTGACCCGCGCTACACCGGCAAGGTGACAGTGCCGACATTATGGGACCGCAAAACCAAGCGCGTGATCAACAACGAGTCGTCCGAGATCATCCGGATGCTCAACAGCGAATTCAACGGCATCGCCGGCGACAATGTCGATTTTTATCCACCGCCGTTGCGCGGCGAAATCGACCGCATCAACGAGGTCGTCTATGGCAACGTCAATAATGGCGTCTATCGCTGCGGCTTCGCCCGCACCCAGGAGGCCTATGAGACGGCCTACGACGCGTTATTCGCAACACTCGACGAGCTTGAAGCGCGGCTCGGCCGGCAACGCTATCTGGTCGGCCGGCAAATTACCGAAGCGGATTGGCGCCTGTTCCCGACGCTGGTGCGATTCGATGTCGCCTACTTTTCCCTGTTCAAATGCAACAAGCAGCGTATCGCCGATTATCCCAATCTTCTGAATTATATGCGCGAGCTTTATCAAGTTCCCGGCGTCGCGGCTACGGTAAAGCCGCGCTACTACGTCATCAATTACTGGTCGATCAAACGAGTCAATCCGACCGGAATCATTCCGAAAGGTACGCCGGTCGATTTTGGCCAATCGCACAATCGCGCACGCCTGGCAGCTTGACCGCGCTGCACGCAATTGAGGTGACCTGCCCAAATTCAGTACGCCGCGCTGTCTTTCTGGATTGCGTGCGGATCAAAACTCGGAGGAAACAATGCCGAGGTTGCGCTACGTCGATGAAAGCGAAAAGAGTCCCTATACGCATGAACTGATCGAATCCGCCAAGCGGACGGGCGCACCCGACCCGCGCGTCGTCAGCCTGATGACACGCAGTAAGCTCGGCATCGCCTGGGTCGAATATTGGAACAAGCTGCTTTATCAGGGCGTCCTGCCGCACAAACTAAAGGAAATGTGCCGCATCAAAATTTCCGTCGCGCACCAATGCGGATATTGCTCGACCGTTCGCTCCAATGTTGCCAAGGCTGAAGGACTGACCGAAAGCATGATCAACGATTTGTTCGATTATACGGAAAGCCAAAAGTTCAGCGCGCGCGAGAAAGCCGCGCTGCATTACGCCGACCTTTTCAAGCAGGGCGAACACGCCATCGACAAGGATGAAGTTTATGCCGAGCTCGCCAAACATTTTTCCGACGAAGAGATCATCGAGCTCGGCTTGTTCTGCGCCGAAGTCGACGGCGTCGGCAAGTTCGTCAAATCGCTCAACGTGCTGAGCTGGGAGGAGGCTTGTAAACTCGATCCCAAACTTGGCACCGCTTCGCCGTCGCGGGTTGCAGCGGAATAATCGCCGATCAAAGATCGATCGCGAAAAGCTTGCCCTCGGACTTGAAAACCGGTTTCCCGCCTGCGCGAAGCACCGGCACCGGTTGTCGTCTCGTTCGATGCTTCGGCGGGCGAAGGCAGGTCGGAAAAGATCGTGCTCTAGTTCGCGATTTCGCGCTTTATTGGCGCCGGCTTCCAGCGTTCGGCGGCGGAATCGTCGCTCGACTTGGCCTCGACCCAGGTCTTTGCGCGTGCTTCCTTGCCACCCGCCTTTTCCACTTGCTTCCAGAACGGCGCGCGGGTTTTCAAATAATCCATGAGAAATTCCGCGGCCGCGAACGCTGCTTGGCGATGGCTCGACGCCGTGACCACTAGCACGATCTCCTCGCCCGGCACGACGCGGCCGTAGCGGTGGATGACGGTGACGCCGAGGAGCGGCCAGCGCGCTCGCGCCGCCTCGACATGCCGGCCGATCTCGGTCTCGGCCATTCCTGGATAATGTTCGAGATTAAGCGCGGCGATCGGTTCGCCGCTTTCGTCCGCCCGGCAGATCCCGGTAAACGTGACAATAGCGCCGATATCGGCGCGCCCGCGCGTCAGCGCCGCGACTTCGCCGGCAGCGTCGAACGGTTCGCGCTGCAAACGGATGATGGCGGTCATTTCAGTCGCTTCGGACATGCAAGCGGATCGCCTCACCCGCCGGTCATCGGCGGGAAAAAAGCGATTTCCTTCGCGCCGTTGATCCGCGCATCGGCGCGCACATGGCGCTTGTCGATCGCGCTGCGGACCACGGTGGGATTTTCGAATGCATAGGCATAACCCTCGCCTTGCCGAGAGAGCCATGCCACAAGGTCGCTCACTGTAGCGATATCGGCAGGCGGATCGATGTCTTCTTCCGCTTTACCGACGCGCTCACGCACCCAGGCAAAATAACGAACCTTCACGCATCCTCCTTCACGCATCCTCCTGGGTCAGGTGATGCAATCCCGCCTGCAGATAATCCCACCCGGTATAGAGCGTCAGCAACGCCGAGAGCCACAGCAGCGCGATGCCGGTCTCGGTCACTACCGGCACGATAGCATCGCCTGCTTCGCCGCAGATCAGGAAACCGACAGCAACGAGTTGCAGCGTCGTTTTCCATTTGGCAAGCCGGGTCACCGGAACGCTGACCCGCAATTCCGCGAGATATTCGCGCAGTCCCGAAACCAGGATTTCACGGCAGAGAATGACGATCGCGGCAAGCAGCGACCAGCCGTGAATGGTCTTTTCGGCGCCGAGGATCAAGAGACAGGATGCTACCAGAAGCTTATCAGCGATCGGGTCGAGCATGCGGCCAAGCGAAGATTGCTGACCCCAGATGCGGGCAAAATAGCCGTCGAGAAAATCGGAAACACCGGCCACGATAAAGACGACGAGCGCAAGCCAGCGCAGCCACAATTCGCCACCGAGGATGTTCTGCCAGAACAGGCAGCCGACCACGAACGGCACCGCAGCGATGCGGCCATAGGTCAGGATGTTGGGCAACGCCATCGGATTGGCGCGCGACCGCACCGGCGCATGTCCAGAAGCATGTCCGGAAGTATGTCCGGCCGCGTGTCCCGAAGTGTGGGCTGGCGTGTTGGTTGTGGTCGAATCCATGGCCGAATTCATGGCCCCACCATAGCGCCGGGGCGGCCCGGCCAACAGGGCCGAATGCGTCACTTGTGCGTATATGGGGATGATTTCGCGTGGATCACGTTGCAGTCGCCCCATCATGAAAAAAGGCGTAGATGCGCCGCGCGGTTTCGGCGCTGATACCCTCGACCTCCATGAGGTCCGTCAATGAGGCCCGCTCGATCGCCTTAAGCGTACCGAAATGCAGAAGCAGCGCGCGCTTGCGGGTCGGTCCGATGCCGGCAATCTCCTGCAGGCCGGCCTCGCGCAGGTCGCGCTTACGGCGCGCGCGGTGCGAACCGATGGCAAAGCGGTGCGCCTCGTCGCGCAGGCGTTCAACGAAATAAAGCACTGGATCGCGCGGCGGCAGCTTGAACGAGTCGCGCCCCGGAACAAAGAACGTTTCCCGCCCGGCATCGCGCTCCGGCCCTTTGGCGATGGCAGCGATCGGAATCGTAAGACCGAGAGTGGTCAAAACTTCGCGTGCCGCCGTGAGCTGGCCCTGCCCGCCATCGATCAGAACGAGGTCGGGCCAAGGCGATTCGTCTTGCGCATCGAGAACCGCGTTCTCTTCCCTTCCCCCTTGTGATGGAGGGATAGAGAGGGGGGTGGCTGGTACCTTCGACCGACCCCCTCGATCCGGCTGCGCCGGATCGGCCCCCCCCACAGGGGGGGAGGCAACAAGATCAGCGTGGTGTCGTTCTTGCTGCGGTGCCTCGGCCAGGAGCCGCTTGAACCGGCGCGTCAGCACTTCGCGCATCATGGCAAAGTCGTCGCCGGGGGTCAGGTCGGCGGAACGGATGTTGAATTTGCGGTACTGACTTTTGCGAAATCCTTCCGGTCCGGCGACGATCATAGCGCCCACCGCATTCGAGCCTTGGATGTGGCTATTGTCATAGACCTCGATGCGGCGCGGCACCCGCGGCAGGCCAAAGGTGTCGGTGAGTTGCCGCAGCAATTTTTCCTGCGAGGATGTCTCCGCAAGCTTGCGGCCGAGCGCTTCACGGGTGTTGGCAAGCGCGTGCTCAACCAGGTCCTTCTTTTCACCGCGCGACGGCACCGCGATCTCGATCTTGCGGCCGACCTTCGTGCACAGCGCCTCAGCGAGGAGCGCGCGATCGACGATCTCATGCGAAATCAGGATCAGCCGCGGTGGCGGCTTGTCGTCGTAAAACTGGGCGAGAAAAGCGGACAAGACTTCGCCGGCCGAAAGTGAGCGGTCTGCCTTGGGAAAGTAAGCGCGATTGCCCCAGTTCTGACCGGTGCGAAAGAAGAACACCTCCACGCAGGAGAATCCGCCTTGTTGATGGACCGCAAAAACGTCGGCCTCCTCAACGCCTCGAGGATTGACGCCCTGATGCGATTGAATCGCGGAGAGCGCGGCCAGGCGGTCGCGATAGATCGCGGCGCGTTCGAATCCGCGAGCTGGCCTTTCACCTTTTTGCTGCGTCCCGATAGGAAATCGTCGGCCTCGCGCACCAGCGCTGAATAATCTTGAAACTCGATCTCCTTCGTGCACGGGGCCGAACAGCGCTTGATCTGATAGAGCAGGCATGGCCGCGTCCGGCTCTCGAAGAACGGATCGCTGCACGAGCGCAATAAAAATGCGCGCTGCAGCGCGTTGACGGTGCGGTTCACTGCCCAGACCGATGCGAACGGACCGTAATAATGGCCGGGCCGCGTGCGCGCGCCGCGATGCTTGAGGATTTGCGGCGCCCAATGGTCGGACGTGATTAGGATGTAGGGGAACGATTTGTCGTCGCGCAGCACCACATTGAAGCGTGGCCGCAGTCGCTTGATCAGATTAGCTTCAAGCAACAGCGCTTCGGTCTCGGTGCGGGTGACGACGAATTCGAGGCGGCGCGTCACCGCGATCATCCGCTCGATGCGGGTGTCGAGCCCAGCCGGACGGGCATAAGCCTGAACACGCTTTTTGACATTCTTCGCTTTGCCGACATAGAGCACGTCGCCGCGGCCGTCGATCATCCGATAGACGCCCGGCCGCGACGGCGCGAGCTTGGCGTAATGGACGATCGTGGCGCGGCCCGCCGTGAGCGAGCCTTCTTCTTCATCAAAGCGAAGCTTTGCCGGTTCGTCTTCGGGCTGCGGCAGCGATTGCTCGTCGTCTTCCTCGGCGACTTCCGCTTCCGGGGCAATCTCTGGCTTGGGGATGTCTGGTTTGGCAGTACTACTCATGCTCGTGCATGTAGGTTTATCGTCAGCGAAGGCCATCTGCGAAAGGCCACCTGCAAATGTCAGGCGCGAACCGCGCGCCTCACGACCGCTGCGGCTACCCACCCCTGGCGGAGCGGCAGCCCGCTGGCCTACCCATCACATATAAGACTCCATTAACGATATCGCCTCGGAACTCCTCGCCGATTCAACACTGCTTAACTTAAAGCTAGCGATAAATTTTATCCATCGGCGTGATGTCGAGGACGTTTGAATCCGACGCTGCCGACGCGCGCATGCCCAAAAGCGCAGCGCTTGTTTCCGATCCCGCTCCGTCCCGCCTGAAACCGTTCGGAGGCCATGCTGTGCCAAGATCTGCGAGCGCGCTCGGGTTGAATTATCATTTTTAGCGGTGTCGCTCCACGCGCTGCTGCGAAGCGGCAAGTAATTTTAAAAATTCATTCACCATATTTTTTGCTCAGCAATATTTCGCTAACTAAAATCGTGGCGCATGCGAGTCATTTTTTGCCACAAAGCCGGCACAACTTTTCGCGCCTCTGTGGTTTTTCAACACTAGCTGATAACTTTTCTACAAATAATATGCACCGCCAAACGCGACGTGGCGGCGTCGTACATGGAGGTCAAAGATGAAGCGTGTTGTGTTTGCGTTTGTCGCGCTCGCGGCAATGACGGTGATCGCGGCGGCGGCCGATTTGGCGCGCCGGGCGCCGGGGCCGATCTATGCTCCGCAGCCGGCTATCGTACAAATCTACAATTGGACCGGCTTTTACATCGGCATCAACGGCGGCGGCGGCTTCGGCAGTTCGAACTGGGATTCGACCGGCAGCCGCGACGTGAGCGGCGGGCTCATCGGCGGCACCGCCGGCTACAATTATCAATTCGGTCAAGTGGTCGCCGGCATCGAAGGCGATATCGATTGGTCGGGGATCAACGGTTCGACTACAAATCTGTGTCCACCCGGCTGCAAGACGAGTAACACGTGGCTGGCAACCGTGCGTGGGCGGCTCGGCTATGCCGCGGATCGTTTCATGCCGTATATCACCGGCGGCGCAGCGTTCGGCAACATCAAGGCTTCGATTCCTGGCTTCGCCCAGACCAGCAGCGACAATAGCGGTTGGACGATCGGCGCCGGGCTGGAAGCCGCGTTCGCGCCCAACTGGACGGCCAAGGTCGAGTATCTCTATGTCGATCTCGGTAGCTTCAATTGCGGATTGAATTGCGGCGGCGGGCTCGTCACCGACAACGTGTCGTTCCACGCCAATCTCCTGCGCGCTGGCGTGAACTACAAGTTCTGAGCGTCTGGCAGAGCGCGACATTGCAGCCCCGGTGCTGACGCACCGGAGCTTTTTTACGTCAGCACGTCAGATGAAACCACGAGCGGCCGGGGTGAACGTAATGTTATCCTGTTGGCTTGGTCGCCGCGAAAGCCGGGACGCGCGCAGCGAAAGCGTCCAGCCATGCTGCAAGGCGCGGATGCGCGTTGCGCCAGCCTTCGCCGAAGCGAAAATCACGGTAACCGAGCGCGCAAGCGAGCGCGATCTGGCCGATATTGGGCAAGCTACCCGCGGCGGCCGCGAGTACCGGCGGATTGGATTCAAGGACTTCCAGCGCGCGGGTGACCTTGCCGGCTTGATGATCGAGCCATTTTTGCTCGTGATGTTCGAGCACGCGCCATCGCGCCTCGTAAACGGTGAGGATCGAAGCGTCGAGAACGCCGTCGCATAACGCCTGCAGCCGTAGCGCGGCGAGCCGCTGCCGCGGTTCGCGCGGCACGATCTTGCCGCCGCCGGCATGCTCATCGAGGAAATCGACGATCACACGGGAGTCGTAATAGACGGTGCCGTCTTCGTCGATCAGCACCGGAATTTTGCCGAGCGGATTTTGCCGGCGCAGGCTGTCAGAGAAGTCCGTCGGATCGGCGGGCTCGATTCGCGTTTGGTCATCAAAGCCTAAGAGCGAGATCGCAATCCGCACCTTGCGCCCGAACGGCGACGCGGGGGACGAACGCAGAATCATCATTGCCGCACCATATGAAATCGAGCGGTCGAGGAACGCGCCTGCAAAACTCTCCAGCGATACCGGCAGCGCACACGCACATGCGTGCTGCACCGGCAAAGGTCAAGTGCGGCGCAGCAGGTCGTTCTAGGCGGTGACGACGAGATTGACGGCCTTTGGGCCTTTGCCCTTTTTGTCGGGCTCGACCTCGAACGTGATGCGCTGGCCTTCCATCAGCGATTTCAGCCCCGCGCGTTCAACGGCGGTAATGTGGACAAACACGTCGCGGCCGCCATCGTCGGGCTTGATGAAGCCGTAGCCGCGCTCACCGTTGAAAAATTTGACCGTACCGGTCATTGCCATTGCGCAAACTCCTTCCCGTGCTCACGTCGCCGCCACCGTCGAGGCTGACGGCTAGGCCGGACATCCACACGAGCAAAGAGCTTAAGCCCCCCACGGCCTCAGCCACTCCGCCGGCCCCCCACAGGAGGCGGAACGTCTAAGCCAGCTAACAAGGCTAAACCAATTCGGACCTGTGGAAAAGTGGGGAAGCAGCCCGCGTTTCTGGCAGTTTTCGGCACTCGTGACGGCACCGAGGCGCGTTGTTGCGGACCGCGATAAGCCGCCCGCTGGCCTATTCGCGGGCGAGCCAGTCGATCCGGTAAGCGCCCGCCGGCGCCAGCAGGCGCGTCAGCACGGGAAGGATCGTGCGCAATTCGCTTTCCAGCGGATAAGGCGGGTTGGCGATGATAACGCCGGAGCCGGCGAGCGCGCCGGCGGCCCGCGGCGGTCCGAAGGATAATTCGCAGCGGAGGATTTTTGGCACGTTGAGCCGGCGCAGCCGCCGGGCAAGCGCGTCGGGCGCCTCGCGCGCCTTGATTGGATACCACAACAGGTACAGGCCACTCGGCCACTTGCGACGTGCCTCCGCCAAGGCGTCTGAGAGCCGGAGAAAATCCGCACTCTCTTCGTACGGCGGATCGATCAGGACGAGGCCGCGGCGCTCCTTCGGCGGGATATTGGCGTAAAGCGCCATCCAGCCGTCAATCGTCAGCGCCTTAGCGCGCGGCTCGCCGCGTAAGGCACGTTTGAGCGCCGCCGCCGCGTTCGGTTCGAGCTCGCAGGCGACAAGCCGGTCCTGCCGCCGCAATAGGGCTTTGACGATCAGCGGCGATCCCGGATAGAGCCGCAATGCGCCGTTCGGATTAAGCGCCGCAATAATATCAAAGTAAGGCGCAAGCAACGCTTGGGCGACCTCGCTCTCGCTGGCGCCCAACTGCGATGTATTGAACCACGATTTGTCGAATAGGCGCGCGACGCCGTCGCGCCATTCGCCCGAACGCGCGGCTTGCGGGCCCAGAAGATCGTAACGGCCGGCACCCGCATGGGTATCGATCACGCGAAATGCTGCCGGCTTTTGCCGCAAGTAAACGAGAATGCGCGTCAGCACGACATGCTTATGGACGTCGGCGAAATTACCGGCGTGAAACGCGTGCTGATAGTTCATGTCAGACGACAGCGAGCACGGAAGAGCCCATTTAGAGCATGAATCGACTTACAATATGCCCTTTTCCCAAAGAAGACGGGGACCCAGCGCTTGATAATACCTAGCCTTTCGGTGCCCCGAACTGGATTCCCGCTCGCAGCAATGAGCGGACGCGCCGCACGCTCAACTGCCACGCATTGGCGGCATAATCAGCTGATCGCGGCTGCAGCTGCGTTTCGCGATTTCCGGGCAGTCGTGAAAATGCAGATCCTTCGACAGGCAAAGCCGCACCTCGGTCAAACGTTTGCTGTCGCAGCCGATCGCAATCGCGCTTGGCGACAGCCCCGGATTGGCCTTGATGAAAGCCTCTGCGGCGGCGCCTGGAGTTACGCCGAGTGGCTCTTTGAGATCGGTATATTCCGGCGGAATTTTCACCGCGGCGCGCGCCTTGCGGACCGTTTCGAAATAAGCGCGGGGCGATAGGCCTGAGCAGGTGCCGTGGCGATCCCATTCGTTGAAGATGAGCCGCGGCGCCGGCATCAGATCGAGCATCGAGGAAACGACGGCGCGATCGAGCCGCGGCGCCGGAAGCTGGCAGTATTCCGGGAAGCCTTTCTCATATTGCGGCCACAGCCCATGGACGACGAAAGAGTACGGCCGTGGCCCGCATTGCGCGTTCGCCGCGGCGGCCGTGCTGCCGCGCTCGGCGGCGCCAGCGCAAAACGATGGCGACCAGGACAATGACAGGACGTAGAAATCAAACTGACCCGGTGCGTTCTGCCGCGGATCTTGCGCGGTCGCCGCTTGGGGGGTGAGCAACAACGCAAGCAACGCAACACGCAACAATAAGCCGGTCATGGACCACCCCCCTTTACGCGTTCGACAACGCCGACGAGCCTAGATCGCTGTTTGGAACAAATCAAGAACGAAATCTTCGCCTCGCTTTACTTTCTGTCACAGCAAGACCCTCCTTTTCGGGCAGAGTGGGGATTGTCGCGCGGCCGACTCGAAGCGGACTGGAAAGCGTCGCATTCGGAGCCTAGTTTGGGGATTGCAAACGGGAGGCAGGGTGCATGACCGTTTACCGCCTGTTCAAGAACGAGGCCTTCGAACCGGAGGCTATCGTGAACATGACGCGCGTCTATGCCGACGTCTGCGAGACACTCGGGCTTGACGACGCCGATCACGGCGAGACGACTGTCGTGGCCGTGAAGGTAATCGAATTCGCTCAGCGCGGGGCGCGCGATCCTATTTTGCTGCGTGATTGCGTGCTCGACGCTTTGCGCGGCTGAGAGCTCGCTCCGAAAAGCCACTGCTTAAAATTAAAGCTCGACCGCCCTTTTACGACACAGACGCTGGCCCGGCCTTCTCGCCAGTCTCGTTCTAAGGCCGCGCCGCGCGACAGGCCGGATTGTAGGCCCAGTCGCGGTCGAGCCCGACGACGCAGAAATTGACACCCCAATCCATGCCGATCATGCCGGTATCTTCGGCGATCGAATAATAGATTGGGGTTCTGCCGCCGTCGTTGATGACGGCAACCCCGCTACAGAAGCGGCGCGGAATGGACTGTGCGGCCCACGGTAAAAAATCGACTTGCTGGATGTTCTCGACGCCGACGATGCGCAACTCCGAATTCCAGAAACGGAATTCCTTGGTGCGAAAATTGCCAATGATCCGATCGAGCGCCGGCGGATAGTCGCAACCCGGTACAGCGCGGTCATAACGCGGGCCCGAAAGCCAGAAATTCTTCTCAAGCCAGTTCGCCGCGCGCGGCTGCGAGGATGAAACCGCGCACAGGGCAAGCGCCAGCGCTAAACAGGCGACACGGCCGAATCGCACGGAAGATCGGAACTTCGGTCCACAATCCCGCTCGGCGGCTGCCGTCCGGAAGTCTACTTGGGAGCTTATTCGCGACATTGGGGCCCCTCCCCCGCCAATGCCGATAACGGTGCCGCGGGCAACGATGCCGGTCAAGTCCCGAAACCGCGTGCGCTTTGATTTTCCAGCTTCGGTTTTCAGCTTCGGCATTCCCGGCGGCGAGCGCTCCGCGGCCGGCGCAGGGCAATAAAAGCAATAAAAAGATGGCGCGAATCGCTTTTTCACAGTCTTCTTGTGGACGCTACGAACGCGCAAAGCGTGCGCGGCCTTCGCAGGGTCGTGCGTAATTTGTTGCATCTGATTCGTCGCGTCTGCGTGCATCGCGAAAACTCCACGCCGCAGTTTCGCGATGTCGTTCACTCACCGATTGTCGCGCCGATTGTCGCGCAAAGGGTTGTAACGACCGGCAGCAATGCCGGCGGACTATTAGGCTAACTTTGGGGGAGATTTACGATGGGTGAGGTGCACCGGCTCCCGGCGCCGCAGATTTCATTTAGCCTGCAAACCGCCGGACGTCTGATGACCGAAGTTTTCCCAGCATGGGTGCAGGATCTCGCGCTGCTTGTGGAAAGTGTCGAAACTGTGCGACCGCCCGGGGCGCTGCCGGATTGGCAGCCGGGCGCGACCGTGCGGCTGCCATATTCAAAAAAGGTCTGTAGCGATGACGCCGCGGTTTGCACCCAAGCGCTGATGGCGCTGGCTGACACCGCGATGGTACTGGCCTGTTCGGCGGCCTGGAACGGGTATCGACCGATGGCCTCGATCGATCAGACCACGCATTTCCTCCGCCCGGTAAATTTTGACGTGGTGGCGGATGCGCGCGTGGTGCGAATCGGCCGCAATACCAGCTTCGGCCGCGTCATGCTGCTCAACGCCGCCGATCGGCGGCCGGTCGGCATGGTGGCAAGCGCCTATTCGATGTTGTAAAGCCGCTGGAACGACCGGAGGGGATAGACGGTTTTAATCCCGGCGCTGCGGCTCTAACCTTTGCCGCGAGTGAAGCCTGCGAGGCTCTAATGATTCGCAACATCATGATCGCGCTCGTTTTGGTCCTGTTGGTCTTGGCCGCCGGCTTGAGTGCCAGTACCAGCGCCATGGCTTGGGGCGCGGAATTCGCCGGCCCAGGTCCGGCAGTGACTGGCAACGACATCGGCGGCATCTTTCCCTATTCGCCCGACGTCGAGCCGATTTACCGTCACATCGCCACAGATCACTGCGCACGATGGGGTCGCTTCGCCAAAGTCACCAGTATTCATCGCGTCTACGGCGAATATGTCGGTTTCGTTTGTTACGATCGTCCGGGCAGGGTTCATTAACCAGCCGTCATTCTGACTAGCGATAACGAAGTGCCTGTCCCCTCCCGCCCACGCGCGCAGCGCGTGATGGGGAGGGGTTAGGGGTGGGGGACTTTTTTTGCTTCCCCACCCAGGCTCATATCGCTCGCGCGATATTCACCCGGCCCTCCCCGCTGCTTCGCGGGGGAGGGAAAACGAGCCGTGCTGGAACATTCACCGCCCGTCGCCGATCGCAGCCTGAACCAGTGCGAGCGCAGCAACCGCGGCGGTGTCGGCGCGCAGAATGCGCGGGCCGAGCGCAAGCCGCACCACATTCGGCAATTTGAGCAGCGCCGTGCGCTCGTCCGCGGCAAAGCCGCCTTCCGGACCGACCAAGACCGCAAGCGGCGCGTGACGTGGGACGGTGGCGAGCGCCGCGAGAGGATCGGCGAGATCGGCCGCTTCATCGCAGAACACCAAATGCCGCGTCGTCTCCCACGCTGCCAGCGCCTCGATGAGCGCAATCGGTGCCGCAATTTCCGGCAGCGAAAGAATGCCACATTGCTCGGCGGCTTCGATGGCATTGGCGCGCATGCGTTCGAGATTGACCCGCGCGACCTGGCCGTGACGGGTGAGCACCGGCCGCAGCTGCGCGGCGCCCATCTCGACTGCTTTCTGCACCATGTAATCGAGCCGCGCCGACTTGAGCGGTGCGAATAGATAATGCAGATCGGCCGGGGCGGTCTGCGCGCGCGTGCGGGCGCCGATGCGCAGTGCCGCTGCACGTTTGCCGCCCTCAAGCGTCGCGCGCCATTCGCCGTCACGGGAGTTGAACACCAAAATGCTCTCACCGGCTTTGAGCCGCAGCACGGTGGTCAGATAATGGGCCTGGCCACGGTCCAGCGCAGCGGCGCGGCCCTCCTCAAGCGGCGCATCGAGGTATAGCCGCGTGGTGCGAAAATCGTAACCGGGCATGGCCGAACGTAGTTCCTCTCGCGCCGTGCTTTCGCTTCATCAATCACTGCGACCACGTCGGGCACGCGCCAAAGCAAAATGATTTCGGGTAATGATTTCGGGTTGAGTCGCCCATTTCGTTCGCTTTGGCTTGTAACGAATTATTCGAGTTACGCGAGATTAAGGCCGCAAGAAAGCTTGCCGGGCTCACTCCTCTCTTACAGCGGAGGGTGAATATGAGGCCGATGAGCTATCCGCCCCGCATATTAAGCTGATTTACGCTTCGCGATCGGGTTTTAGACCGTAAACTACAGCGTCGCACTGGCCGATTTGCGGGTGCTTTGCCGCGTTGTCGCCGGATTTGGCGAGCCTTTAAGGACGCTGGGATTTCGGGCAAAGTCACAAGCCGGCGGCCGAGAACGAGTCGCTGGCCTGAGCGACGGGGTCGGGAGAGGGCTATCTCATGAAAAGCGCGCGCGCGCTGTCGCATTGTGGGGCCTTTTGTTGGGCCTCCTGTCTGGCCGTGGCTCTCTGCACCTTGGCCGCGACCGACCGCCTGGCATGGGCACAATCTTCGGCGCCTCCAGGCGCGCAGTGCAATGACTTCAGCAAACTTTCCGCCGAAGCACAAAAACGCAGCGTAGCCGTTGGCGCCGCCATGAAAGCCAAAGCCGATCGCAAACAGCTCTGTACGCTGATGACGAGCTTTGTTGCCGCCGAAACAACGGTCGTCAAATTCCTCGAAGACAATAAGGTGTGGTGTGGCGTGCCCGAACAGGTGGTCACGACCTCCAAAGCCAATCACGAGAAATCGCTGAAATTCCGCACCATGGCCTGCAGCGAGGACGCACCGCGCCCGAAAGCGCCGTCTTTGAGCGATGCGATAAAGACGCCGAGTGTCGATACCGCAAAGAACACCAAGACCGGCCGCGGCACGTTCGATACGCTTACCGGGAATCCGCTCGCGCGATGAATCGGGCGGCCGGTTCGGTCGCAGACGCGACCGGCAATTGGGTCGACTCGCTCGCCCCGGCCTGGTCACGGCCTTATCTGCGGCTGGCGCGGCTTGATCGTCCGATCGGCTCTTGGCTGTTGCTCTTGCCCTGTTGGTGGTCATCGGCTTTGGCCGCGATTGCCGCAGGATGGAGCCTGCCCAATCTCTGGCACGTCGCGCTGTTCTTTATCGGCGCCTTTGCCATGCGCGGCGCTGGTTGCACCTGGAACGATATCGTCGACCGCGATCTCGACCGCGCCGTCGAACGTACCAGCTCGCGGCCAATTCCGTCGGGCCAAGTCAGCGTCACTCAAGCCGCGCTATTCCTGATCGCGCAATCGCTGGTCGGGCTTCTCGTGCTACTCGCGTTCAATGCCTTCACCATTGCGCTCGGCATCGCCTCGCTCGCGATCGTTGCGATCTATCCGTTCATGAAGCGGATCACCTATTGGCCGCAGATCGTGCTCGGCCTCGCCTTTTCCTGGGGCGCGCTGATGGGCTGGGCCGGCGCGTTCGGCCGTCTCGATCTTCCGGCACTGTTGCTCTATGCCGGTTCGATTTCGTGGGTGATCGGCTACGATACCATCTACGCCCATCAGGATCGCGAAGACGACTCGCTGATCGGGATCAAATCCACCGCTCTGCTGTTCGGGCCGCGCACCAAGCCAATGCTTGCGCTGTTCTACGCCATCGCCGTCATTCTCATCGGTGCGGGCGGCTTGACTGCCGGCGGCGGATTAGTCTTCGCGCTCGGGTTGTTCGCCTTCGCATCGCATCTTGCCTGGCAAATCGTCCGGCTCGATATCGCCGATCCCGACAATTGCCTCGCCGTGTTCAAATCCGACCGCGATGCGGGCTTGATCCTGTTTGCGGGACTAGTGCTTCAGACGGTCGTGCGCTTTTGAGCACCACTCACTGGTCGCCCGTCTTGGGAACGGTTGGCCGCCCCAAGCACTCTCATCCGCACGTGCGGGTGAGCGCGGGCTCAAAGCCTTGGAGGACAATGATGACCGCCCTGAAAAGTCTCACGATTCTCGCTGCGCTGATTGTCGGTGGAACTTCACTCGCGATCGCGCAGAACGGTCCCGCGACCGGCGGCCAACCGCCAGCGGGCGTTCGCGCCGGAGCACCTGGACCCTATCTTCAGTCCGCAGCACCACCTGCGCAGACCACCGCGGTCCGGCATCACAAGAAAATGTACATGTCCACGAAGCACCGTAAGCACAGCTATTGAGACTGGCACCGGAAGGTTCGGGATAGAAATTTGAGCTGATAGCGGCCGGGCGGTCCCCGAAATCCAAAAGCCCGATCATACTAGCGCCCCGGTTGAGCGAACTTCGGCCGGGGCTCTCTTATTTTCATCGCAAAATTTTCACGCAAGGCATTCGCACAAAGCGATGCTGCCGTAGCGGAGCCGCGGCTTGGTGAATGAGACGCACACACCATTAGGGGTTTGGGAGCGGCGGATTCGGAAATTTCGCCAGCCGTTCGGCAAATTCGTAGCTGCGGGCGAGCTTAAGCCAGCGCCTTTCCAATTCTAAAAAGTCCTTGCGCAATTCCGGATCGGCCTGTGCAACAGCTTTCCTGCGGCAGTCTTCCGCGTGCTGGTAACAGTCCCGGATTTGTTGGCTCAGATTTTGAAGCATCTCACCCTGCCCCAGATGCTTCCGGCAATTAAAAACAAATAGGTACGGTACTTTTGAGTCAAGCGGTCTAGATGCCACCGCGGTCGAGCCATGAGTGCTCAAAGTGCTCGATCTCGTTCGCCAAGTCGCGCCAGTAGCGCATGAGTTCCAAATAAGCTTCTCTGGTCTCCGGGTCTTTGGCTTTTTGCGCTGCGATGTGGCATTCCATCGCTCGTACCCGGAACCGCTCGGGTCGCGTCGTCATGTAGAGAAACGAGCAGCAATTCGGCCCGTTCCTGAGTTCCGCAGGTAGCTGCCTTTTGCCTCATCTCGTCGGGCGTAACTGCGTCGCGGGAACAGAGTTCTACTTCATCATTGCCGGGCATTGCCGTTCGAATGAACGGCGTCGCTTCGTTTGCCAATGGACCCGAACTAATTCGGCGCGCTGATCTCACGTTCGCCGCGGTGCACCATCGGCGCTGCCGGAAGCACACCGGCACGCCGGTGCAGCAACCGGGACGGACGCCGGCGCGCGACGGCGCTGCGGCGACGACGGCGCCAAGTTGGT
>WNGL01003292.1_pt1 | contig 23021 bp, 22 predicted proteins | sample 5400591 | NCBI WGS metagenome assembly WNGL01 (sample SAMN13153377, study PRJNA577476) | soil metagenome | isolation source: 80 cm soil or saprolite under Garry oak tree replicate 1 | place: USA:California | collected 2016-06-15 | reverse complement strand
AGCCGTGGCGACGATCCAGCCGGCCCGGCAGCCGTCCACGCCGAGCAGCGTCACGGGGCGGCCGGGACTTCGTCGGGCGACAGCAGCCCACGCCGGCGCCAGCCAGCCCTGAGCAACCACGTCCGCGGCTCGGCCACGACCGCCCCCGCCGGCGGGTGCAGGCGCGGCGCGTCCACGAGGGTTCCCCACCCGTCGAACACCGCCGACGACGAGTACGGATCGACCTCGCTGCCCGTCTGCGTCTCTCCGCCGCGTGCGAGGTGGGAGCGGCGATTGAGCAGGACGTAGGCGAGGGCGCGCCGGACCTCGGCCAGAGTGAGCAGCACGTGCGCATGGTATCGGTCGGAGAACACCTTCCCATGCCGGCCCATCAGGCGATTGAGCCCCTTCGCCAGGCGCACGGACAACCCTTGCATGCCCTCCGAGAGCGCCCGGTCGTCCCGCCCCTCGACGAGCAGGTGCAGGTGGTTCCCCTGAACGGAGAAGTGCGCGACCGAGAACTCGCCACCGCGCTGCGCCCGGGCGATGGCCGGGGCGATGACGTCGAAGGCCCGGCGGCTGCGCAGGTTCCAGACGTTCGACCCCGCGCGGGCGGCGGACGTCACGCCGAAGCAAAGCGATGGCGGCGGGCCGGAATCATCCCCACCGGCGTGGACGCAGCATGAGCAGCCCGACCGCGGTCGCGTAACGCATGCCCTCCAGCATATACCGTCGTCGGAAGGCCGATGTTCGATTCGCAGACGGCGTGACCGTCTCGGAAGGAGACGAGCTTCACCGCGGTGGTGCGCTCCGCCCGTTGAAGCTCGCCGTCAGGGCTGCCGACGCGGTACTCGGTCTCGGTCTTGATGATGAAGCTGGGCGACGCGGCCATGCACGGGAGAGTATCGAAACCGGACGCGGCTGGCACGATGGCGCCCGTGACCCGGTCACCTTGGACCACCGAGGAACCTCCTCCCTCACAATCGACGACAGCGGGGCCGAACGGCTGCCCGGGCCGTCGCATTCGACTAGGAGACTCGGGTGCGATCCACGAGAGACCTCGATCCCGTCCTCGTCCTCCCTGGCCTCGGTGACTCGGGGCCGCAGCACTGGCAGACGCTGTGGCTGGCGGGGCGGCCCGGGTTCCGGCGTGTCGAGCAGGCCGACTGGGAGGCCCCGCACTGCTCGGACTGGGTCGCGCGGCTCGATGCCGCCGTCCAGAAGGCCGGGGCACAGGCGCTCCTCGTCGCGCACAGCGCCGCCTGCTCGCTGGTCGCGCACTGGGTGGCGGCCTACGGGAAGAAGGTTCGCGGCGCGCTGCTCGTCGGACCATCCGACACCGAGGCCCCCTCGTACCCGGTCGGCCCGACGGGCTTCGCGCCGATCCCGCTCGTTCGACTCCCGTTCGTCAGCACGGTGGTGGCCAGCGCCGACGACCCGTACGTCTCGCTCGACCGCGCCGAGCTCTTCGCGCGCGCGTGGGGCAGCCGGTTCGTGAACGTCGGCAGCGCCGGGCACATCAACTCGGCGAGCGGCCTCGGCTCCTGGCCAGCGGGGCTGGAGCTCCTCGAGGAGCTGAAGGCCCGTAGTTCGAGTGGGTCCTGATGGGCTGACATGGTTCGTCCGCCAACGAGAGCCTTCGTCGCGAGTGTCACGGTGACCGTGGCCGTCGCCTGCGCAACCGCCCAGCCCGAGCGTCCTCCAGCTGCTGCCGCAGCCGGGTGGCCCGACTCCTGGGGCGTCGACTTCGGTCTGCGGTGCGCGGCGGCGGGCGAGGACGTGCGCTTCTGCACCTGCGTCGCGAAGGAGGTCCAGAAGCGGTGGACGCCGGAGCAGTTCAGGTCCCTCGGCTCGGAGGGCGTGCAGGACGAGGTGCGAGCCTGCCGCGAGCGCCTCCGGGGCGCGGGCGCGGAGTAGCTGCCCCTCGCGAGTTTCTCGTGCTGGAGCATCTTCTCGATCCGCGCGACTTCCGTCTCGATCTGGCTTCCTTCGAGAACGCGCCCGTGGCCCGGCACGAGAACCTTGGGCTGCAGACGCCGCACCAGTCCAAGAGCAGCGAGCCACTCTTTCCATTCCGCCGGACCCCCCGACGAGAGGTTGGGCAAGTAGTCCGCCACGACCGTGTCACCCGAGTAGACCACGCCGTCCGCCGCGATATGAACGAGCATGTTGGCCGGGCTGTGACCAGGCGCGGGCATGACGGTCGCGCACATTCCACCGAGATCGAACCGCATCTCGGCGGAGATCCGGTGCTGCGGATTCACGATCCGGCTCCCGCCAAAGAAGACTGCGGCCTCGTTCCGTTGCCGCCGCGCGGGCTCTGGGATCGTGCCGTTGAACTCCTCCACGTTCAACTCCAACGCATCGCTGGCACGCTCGCACTTCACGTGGCCCCAAATCGGGACGGACCTCTCCTGGAAGAACGAATTCCCCAGGAGGTGATCGACGTGCATCTCCGTATTCACGGCCAGCAGCTCGTTGCCCGGTCGGACATTCGACGCGTATCCGTACACCGTGCGCCCGGCGAGATAGCTCGGGCCCGTGTCGACGACCAGCGTCCGTCGGGAGCCGCAGATGAAGCCGGCGTTCACCTCCCAGGGTGGAGTGAAGCCCAGTCCCGTGATGGCAAAGCAATGCTCGGAGATCTTCATGGCGCAAGATCCGCTATTCGTGAATCACGACTTAGAAGAACACGCCGCGCACCCAGTGTCCACGTCTCGCCGGCGCCCGGGAGCGCAGCCGATTCACCGGCACAGCCCCATGGATTGGGCATGGGTCACCATGGGTGAACCACGATCGGCTCCGCCCCCTCGCGGGTTCCCCGCTACCCCGCTCGTGACCACGCTGCGGCCGCGGGATCGCCGCGCTACCCTTCGCGGATGAACGAACCCCAGCCGGAGGTCGTGGACCGCGTCCAGCGCAGCTTCGGGCGGCAGCGGTTCATGGCGACGCTCGGCGCGGCGCTGGAGCGCGTGGCGCCGGGCGAGGTGCACATCCGCCTGCCCTTCCGCGACGAGCTCACCCAGCAGCACGGGTTCCTGCACGCTGGGGTGGTCACGAGCATCGTCGACAGTGCCTGCGGCTACGCCGCGCTCACCCTCATGCCGCCTGGCGCAGCGGTGCTCACCGTCGAGTTCAAGGTCAACCTGCTCGCGCCGGCAAAGGGAGAGAGCTTCATCGCCCGCGCCCGTGTGCTGAGGGCGGGACGCACCCTCACCGTGTGCCAGGGCGACGTCTTCGCGACACATGATGGCGAAGAGAAGCTGGTGGCAGTCATGACCGCGACGCTGATGGCGGTGCGCGATCGGCCCGAGCTCGCGGACTGATTCCTTTCGTGCGCGCTCTGGATAGGATCCGCCTGGTCTGGGCGCCGCGGCCCCCCGCGAGCTAGGAAAGACCGCGCAATGGTGAACCCTGGCCCGCTGCAGCTGCTCGTCAACGTCGACGTCCCGGACCTCCCGCGGGCCGAGCGGTTCTACACGGCGGCGCTCGGCCTCACGGTGGGGCGGCGCTTCGGCGATGGCGCGGTCGAGCTCCTCGGCGCGGCGGCGCCCATCTACCTGCTCACCAGCCTCGCCGGCTCGCCGCCCTTCAGCGGCGCGAAGGAGCCACGCCGCTACGAGCGGCACTGGACCCCGGTGCACCTCGACTTCGCGGTCGACGATCTCGACGCGGCGCTGGCGCGGGCGGAGGCCGCCGGCGCGCGCCTCGATCTGCCCGTCCGGCAGACCGCCTGGGGCCGGCTGGCCGTCCTCTCCGATCCGTTCGGCCACGGCTTCTGCCTGCTACAGTTCCAGGGCGCGGGGTACGACGCGATCGCGACCGGCCGAGGCTGAGCGTCAGCCGTACGACTCCGTCTTGATCCGCTCGCCCGGCACGCCGGCCTCCTTGATCGCCGCCACGGCGGCCTCGAGGAAGCGGGGCTGGGGCGCCTCACCGCGCTCCTTGGCGGCGCGGCGCTCGATCGGCCCGATCGCGGGGCCGCAGGCATAGACGAGGCAGGCGGTCGGGTCGGGGATGAGCTCGCGCAGGAGCTCCGCCGTGACGCGGCCCTGGCGCACGTCCGGGCCGCGGCGGATCGCGGACTCGTCGCGCGTCAGCGCGTGCACCACGCGCAGCCGGTCGGGGTGGCGCTCGCGCAGCTCCTCCAGCCCGCGCCGGAAGATGATGTCGCCCCAGGTCTTGTTCGAATAGATGAAGGTGTGGCGGAGCTCCGGCAGGAGCGCGAGCGAGTGCTTCAGGATGGCGTAGTTCGGCACCGAGCCCGAGCCGGCCACGAGGTGCACCAGGTGGTCGGTGCGGGAGACCACGTCGGGCGGGAGCGTGTAGGGCCCGGTGAAGCCGACGATGGACAGCCGCTGGCCGCGCGAGACGCGCCTCACGAGGAGCGGCGAGAGGAGCGGCGGGTACTTCGTCACCCCGCGCTGGTAGCGCTCCTCCTTGACGGTGAAGGCGACGTACCGCTCGGAGGGCGCCGACGACATCGAGTACGCCCGCGGCGGCTCCCGCTTTCCCTTCAGGTCCTCCAGGTACGCGGTCCACCGCTCCAGCCCCTCGAACTGGTGCGGATCGATGGTGAGGAAGTTGCCGGGCTCGTAGTCGAGCCGCTCGTTGCCGGTGAAGAGGACGAGGGTGACGGTGTCGTGCGTCTCGACGACCACGTCGGCCACCATCGCCTCGAGCTCCTTGATGCGGCGTCGCGGCTGGGGGGCGGGGCCGCTGCGCGTCACGGCCACGTCCGTCGCGGCACGCTTCTCGTCAGGCTGCATCGAGCCACTCCGTGAAGGCGTCGAAGGTGAAGGGCCGGCCGAGGAACGCCTCGACCAGCTCCGCAGCCGGGCGCGAGCCGCCCGGCTCGAGCACCGCGCGCCGGTAGCGCTCGGCGGGCGCGCGCGCCATGAGCCCCTCGCGCCGGAAGACGCCGAAGAGGTCCTTGGCGATGACGAGCGACCACATGTACGTGTAGTAAATAGCCGAGTAGCCGTCGAGGTGCCCGAACGACGCCTGGAACGCGGTGCCCGGGACGTGGCGGAAGGGCGTGTAACGCTCCTGCAGCTCCGCCACCACCGCCGTCGTGTCGAGCCCGGCCGGGTTGCGCCGGTGCAGCTCGAGCGAGAGGGCGGCGTAGAACATCTGCTGCCGCACCCACAGGCCCTTTCCGTACTCGTCGGCGGCCCGCATGCGCGCCACCAGCTCGGCCGGGATGGGCGCGCCCGTCTCGACGTGACGCGCGAAGCCGGCCAGCGCCTCCGGATCCCACACCCACTCCTCCAGCATCTGCGAGGGCGCCTCGACGAAGTCCCACTCGGTCGCGACGCCCGACTGCACGGCCCACCGGGTGTGGCCTCCGAGCACGTGGTGCATGAGGTGCCCGAGCTCGTGCAGGAACGTCCGCACCTCGCCGTGCTCGAGCAGCGCCAGCTCGGCGCCGGGGCGCGGGAAGTTGCAGACGAGCACTCCCTCCGGCAGCCGGCGGCCGCGGACGCCCGAGGCGAGCGTGAACTGCGCGTAGTGCTTGTACTTGCCGTCGCGGGGGTGCATGTCGAGGTACACACGCCCGAGCGAGCGGCCCTGCTCGAGCACGTCGTACGCCTCGACCTCCGGGTGCCAGAGCGCGGCGCCCTGCACCGGCACGAGGTCCACCCCGAAGATGCGGCCGGCGAGCGCGAGCACGCCCTCCTTCACGCGCTGGTACTCGAAGTAGGGCCGCGCCTCGCGCGCGTCGAAGCCGTACTGCTCGGCCTTCACCCGCTCCTGGAGGAAGGCGGAGTCCCAGGGGTCGACCCGCCTCGCGGCAGGGTCGTCCTCGCGCTTGCGGGCGAGCAGCTGCGCGAAGTCGCGCTCCATCCGGCGCGCCGAGGCGGCGGTGACGCGCGCGACGAGCTCGGCCGCCGCCACGTCGCTGCCGATCATCTTGTCCTCGGTGGCGTAGGCGGCCCAGCTCGGATAGCCGAGCAGCCGCGCCAGCTCGGCCCGGCGCGCGAGCATGCGCGCGAGCACCTCCAGGTTCTTCGGGTGTCCGCGCAGCCGGTACAGCGTCCAGAGCGCCTCGCGTGCCCGGCTGCTGCGCGCGTAGGTGATGAAGGGCACGTAATCGGGGTTGTCGGTGGTGAGCTTGACCAGGCCGTCCAGGCCGGGCGGGTGGCCGCGGCGGAAGTCGTCCGGGAGGCCTTCCAGCTCGGCGGGCGGGAGGGCGACGGTCCGCACGTCATCCTTGATGTTGCGCCCGAACTCCTGGCCGATGCGCGTCAGCTCGTCCCGAAGGGCCCGCACCCGGGCGCGCGTCGCCTCGTCGCGATCGACGCCGGCGCGGCGGAAGTCGCGCAGCGCCTTCGTCAGCAGGTGCTGCGAGGCGGGGTCCAGCCCGGCGCCGTCCACCTCCCGCAGCGCCGCGTAGAGGCGGGGATCGAGCGACAGCTCGGTGGCGGCCGCGTCCACCTCGCGCTCGCACGCCTCGGCCGCGTCGCGCAGCGCCGGGTCCGGGTGGACGTTCCGGCCCAGGCTGGCGCGGGCCCCCGCCTCCGCGAGCGCGCCGAACGCCTCGTCGTAGGCCGAGAGCGCGGTGAGCGCGTCGCGCCCGCCGGCGCGGGCGGCGAGCCGCTCGCCTGCGGCGTAGGCTCGGGCCACGTCCGCGCGGCAACCGCGGGTGAAGTCGTCGGGCGACCCGGTCAGGGCGCTGGCGGCCAGGGGCGCTGGATGAGGCACCGCCCTGTTCTAGCCGGGGCTCAGGCGCCGAGCAGCTTCAGGATCCGCGCCTGGATGACCTTCTTCTTCGCCGGGTCCTTGCAGGTCTCGAGGGCGCGCGTCCAGGCCTCGCGGGCCGACTTCTGGAAGCCGAGCTTCTCGTAGGCCTGAGCGAGGCACTGGTACGAGGCATCGATGTCGGGGCGCAGCTCGGCGGAGCGCTCGTACGCGGCCACCGCCTCGAAGAGCTGGCCCTGCTTCACGAGCGCGTGCCCGAGGTAGAAGTGCGCCTCCGCGGACCACGCGTCCTTCGCCACCGCCCGCCGCGCCAGCTCGGCAGCCTCGCCGGGGCGCTCGCCGGTGAGCGCCTCGGCCGCGGCGCGCCAGAGCACGGTCGCCTCCTCACGGGCGGAGCGCTCCTCGCTCGATTCGGCCGCCGCCGGCCCCACCAGCGCGATCTTGAAGACGCGCGTCAGCTCGTCCAGGCGAAAGGGCTTCTCGACGAAGGCGTCGGCTCCGAAGGCCAGCTGCGCGTCCGTGCCGACGGTGCCCCGGTAGATGGCGGAGCAAAGGACGACCCGGGTGGCGCGCAGGGCCCGATCGCCCTTGATGGTGCGGCACACCTCGAACCCATGCATCCCGGGCATCATCGCGTCGAGCACGACCAGGTCCGGCGCGGCGTCGCGCACCATCTCCAGCGCCACCAGCCCGTCCGGAGCCTGCAGCACGACGCAGCCCATCTTCGAGAGGACGGTCGCGACGAGCTGGCGCACCTCGGGATCGTCGTCGGCGACCAGCGCCACCTTGCCGATGGCGAGGCCCTCCAGCCGCACCGTGCCATGTTCGTCGCGCGCGGCCGGCGCGGGGGCGGACGCCACGGCCGGACGAGATGCGGCCGCCGTCGGCGGAGGCGCCGGCGCGGCGTGGCCCGCCGGGGCGGATGGCTTGGCGCCACCGGGCTGGCGAGCGAGCTGGGGCGGCGTTCCATGGAACGGGGCCATGATGTCGGCGATGCCGACGATCTCCATCGTCTCGTCCGCCTCGGGGAGCTCGACGCTCGCGACCGGATCCGACGGCTTCACGATCGCGGCGTGCGCACCCGACGGGTCGGGGATGGAGGGGGCGTGCTCGCCGCGCCAGGCAGGCTGTCCGGACGCCCGCGCGCGCTCGAGCCCGTCGAGCGCCCGCACGATGGCCGTCCCGACCGCCGCGTAGCGCAGGATCTTCTTGCCGGTCAGGAAGCGCACCTCGTCGGCGGTGGCGAGGTCGTCCGGATCGGCCATGGCGAGCGCGATCTCCGACCGGCCCACGTTCACCGGCAAGACCCGGTGCTCGCGGCAGAACTCCGCGCCGCCGGCCGCGTCGAGCCAGGCCGCGGGGATGGCGCTCCGCGAGAGGTCGATGCCGGGGCACTCGTGGGCGCGCGCCATGCCGCGCACGAGCGCAGGCTCGTCGGCGAGCCGTAGCTCGAGCGCGGCCGACGCGATGTCGCCGTGGCGGGCGGCCTTCGAGGCGCGGCTGGCGTCCTCCGCCGAGAGGACGCCAGCCTGCACCAGCACGCGGGAAAGATTCGCCATCGGCGCGATGCTATCCGATCGGGTGGCCTGGCGCGAAATCGCGATGGCGCCGCCGCCGCGGTCAATTCTCCGGCTTCATCTCGCGGGTCATCAGCTCGACCACCGCCTGCCGTGGCGCCTGGGCCTCGTACAGCACGCGGTAGACCATCTCGCTGATGGGCATCTCGACGGCGAGCTTGCGGGCGAGGTCGCGGGTGCTCTTCGCGTTCAACACCCCCTCCGCCACCTGCCCCAGCGCCTGCTGGATCTCGGGGAGCTGCTTGCCGCGCCCGAGCTCGAAGCCGACCGTGTGGTTGCGCGACTGCTCGGAGGAGCAGGTGAGGACGAGGTCGCCCAGCCCGGAGAGCCCGGAGAGCGTCACCGGGTTCGCGCCCTTGCGCATGGCGAGCCGCCCGATCTCGGCCAGGCCGCGCGTGATGAGGGCCGCTCGGGCGTTCGCGCCGAAGCCCATCCCGTCGGACAGGCCGGCCGCGATCGCGATGACGTTCTTCACGCAGCCGCCCACCTCCACTCCCACCACGTCGGTCGAGGTGTACGGGCGGAACGTGCGGGTATGGAAGGCGTCCTGCACCTGCTTCGAGATCCGCTCCCAGCGGCCGGCGATGGTGACCGCGGTGGGGAGCCCGGCCGCCACCTCCTTCGCGAAGGACGGGCCGGACAGGAAGGTGAGGTAGGGGTGCGTCTGGACCGGCAGCACGTCCTCGAGCACCTCGCTCATGGTCATGAGCGTGTCGACCTCGATGCCCTTCGCCACCGAGCAGATGGGCCCGCCCGCGTGGAGGAGCCGCTTCGCCTCGATGGCGACCTTGCGGACCGCCTGCGAGGGCACGGCGAAGACGACCAGCTCGGCGCCTTCCAGGGCGCGCGCCATGTCGGGGGTGGCGCCGAGCGCCGCCGGGAGCTTCAGGCCGGGCAGGTAGCGCGCGTTCTCGTGCCGCTGCGCGATGCCCTCCAGCACCGGGACATCCTTGTCCCAGAGCGTGACCGGGAAGCCCTTCGAGGCGAGGGTCGCGCCGAGCGCGGTCCCCCAGGAACCTGCGCCGAGGACGGTGGAACGCATGCTGGAGATCTCCTTGTGAGTGGCAGTCATCTTAGGCACACCCTGTCGCGGCGCGTCGCGTCAACCTGACGGCTCGCTCGGGGCCGCGTCACCCGGCCGCGGACTCCACCAAACGTGAGAAGAAGGCCGGCTGGCGGGCGAGCAGGCTGAGCACCCGGCGGCGCGTCCGGGGCAGGCGGGCGAGCCCGAGCACGAGCTGGGCCGTGGCGGCATAGCGCGCGAAGCGGAGCGCCTCCCCGCGCCTCCACCCGGCGAAGGCGGCGCGGCGGGCGCCGGCGGCGAGCGCATCCGGCAGCGCCTCGCCGAGGGAGAGCGCGCCCGCGAGCGCGAGCGAGATGCCCTCGCCAGTGATGGCGTCGTGGTAACCGGCGGCGTCACCCACCAGGACGAGCCGGTCGAGCGCTCGCTCCCGCGCGGCGCGGCGCAGCGGGCCAGCGCCGGCGGGGCGCGAGTCGAAGGCTGCCCCGGCGAGGCGATCCGCCAGGGCGGGGAAGTGCCCCAGCAGCTCCGGCAGCCGCCGCCGCGCAGCGCCCTCGCACAGGAACGCGACGCCCACCCGGCCCGGTCCGGCGGGCGTGAGGTAGGCCTCGACCCCATCGCCGAAGTGGACTTCGACCGCATCGGACCACGGCGCGCAGGCGAAGTGGCGCCGGAGGCCGAAGCGGGGCCGCGCGCGCACCGGCCGATCGAGGCCTTCCCGCCCGCGGATGGCCGAGGCGAGGCCATCGGCGGCGACGAGGAGCCGGGCGCGCAGCAGGCCGCCGTCGGTCTCCACCTCCACCTCGCCGGCGAGGCGGCGGTGGCCGATGACCGCGGCGCCCTCCCTCACCTCGGCCCCCGCGGCGCGCGCGCGGGCGAGGAGCGCGACCGAGAGCGCGGTGCGGCGGATGCCGAGCCCGCCCGGCGCGGGGAGGCGCGCCTCGGCCACGACGTCGCCGTCGATCCAGCGGATGGCGCGGAGCGGGGAGAACGCGGACGGGTCGAGGAGCGAGCGCACCCCGAGCGCTTCCAGCGCGCGCACGCCGGCCGGGAGGAGCCCCTCGCCGCAGGCCTTGTCGGCCGGAAAGGTGCCGCGCTCGAGGAGGAGGACCTCGAGCCCGCGCCGCGCGGCGGCGATGGCCACGCCGAGGCCGGCGGGACCGCCGCCGACGATGACGAGATCGTGCAGCCGCGGCACGTCGTCAGCTCCCGAGCCTGAGCTTCGCGTAGGCCACGGCGGAGCGCGCCAGCGCGCCGGCCATGGTCAGGGCATTCGGGCGGCGCGGCGGCGCGAGCTCCCCCGCCTGCCACCGCCGCAGCGCCTCGCCGCGGCGCAGCTTGCCCGAGGAGGTCCGCGGCAGCGTGCCGGCCGAGACGATCTCGACCGTGTGGGCGCGCACGCCGGTGCGCTCCAGCACGGCCCGTCGCGCCGCATCGACCAGGCCGCCGTCCTGCGCGGGATCGCCGCCGCTGGCGCGCTCGGCGAGCAAGAGCAGCTCCTCGCCCTCCCCGTCGGGCTGGAAGCCGAGGGCGACGGCGCAGCCGGGGCGCAGCCCGGGCACGGCGGCGAGCGGCGCCTCCAGCTCGTCCGGCGCGTGGTTCGCGCCGCGGGCGATGATGACGTCCTTGATGCGGCCGTGCACGTAGAGCTCGCCCTCATCGACGAAGCCGAGGTCGCCCGTGTCGAGCCAGCCACCCGGGAGCGCGCGCGCGGTCGCGTCCGGCTGGCCGAGGTAGCCCTGCATCACCGAAGCGCCGCGGACGAAGATGCGGCCGAGGCGCCGCTCCGGGAGCTCTCGCCCGTCCTCCCCACGCACCGCCACCTCCACGCCCGGCACCGGCACTCCCACCGAGACCACCTCGCGCGAGCCGTCCACCACCTCGCCCCTGCTCGCCAGCGCCGCGGGGTCGAGCGGACGGGTCCGCCAGCCGCGCCCAGGGGGAGTGAAGGTCACGGCCAGCGCCGCCTCCGAGAGCCCGTACACGGGCGTGAGCGCGCGCGCGTCGAAGCCGAAGGGCGCGAACCGCTCGGCGAAGCGGCGCAGCACGGCCGGCGCGACCGGCTCGGCGCCGTCGAACGCCACGCGCCAGGCCGAGAGGTCGTGGCCGGCGAGGTCCTCGTCCTTCACGCGCTCCGCGGCGTACGCGTAGGCGAAGCTCGGCGCGGGCGAGATGGTGCCGCGGTGCCGCGAGAGCGCGCGGAGCCACAGGGCGGGTCGGGCGAGGAAGTGCTCCGGCGCGAGGAGCGCGCAGGGGCCGGGGTAGCTCGCAGCGCCCAGGAGCCCGCCGATGAGGCCCATGTCGTGGTACAGCGGCAGCCAGGAGACGAGCGCGTCCTCGGGCGTGGGCCGCAGCACCGCCAGGATCGACGCCGTCTGCGCCACCACGTTGGCGTGGCTGAGCGCGACCGGCTTCGGATCGACCGTCGAGCCGGACGAGAACTGCACGAGCGCCAGATCCGAGGGCGAGACCGGCCGCCCGAGCTCGGCCGACCCGCGCTCGAGGCCCTCCACCGCGAGGCAGCCCAGCGCCGGCCGCGCCCGCGCCACCACCTCGCCGAGGAGCCGCCGCACCGCGCCGCCGGAGAGGAGGAGGCGCGCGCCCGACACGTGCACCATGCGCGCGGTGCCGGCGAGGTACTCCTCCAGCCGGCCGAACCGCACCGGCGGGTAGAGCGGCACCGCCACGGCGCCGGCGAGCAGCACGCCGAAGAAGGCGTCGAGGAAGGCGGGCTCGGTGCGGAGCACGATCGCGACCCGGTCGCCCGGCGCGACGCCCCGCTCCGCCAGCGCCGCCGCCACCCGGCGGGCGCGCTGAAGGACCTCCGCCCAGGAGAGGTGGAGCTCGTCCTCGCGCAGGCCCACGAAGGTGACGCCGCAGGCGCGCGCGGCGGCCTGGGCGAGGAGCGCGTTCACGTCCGGTGCGCGCGGGCTGGGCTGTGGTCCGCCGGAGAGCATCAGGGCGTCGCCTCCGTGCGGGCCGCGCCGGTCCGCTCCGCCACCAGCCGGGCCAGGTCGGCGAGCGACCGCGTCGCCGCCGCGTCGTCCTCGCGGATGCGGACGCGGAAGCGGTCCTCGACCGCCACCACCAGCGAGAGGAGCGCCAGGGAGTCGAGCCGACCGGCCAGCTCCTCGTCGTCGCCGGCCTCGAACGCGAGGCCGAGCTCCTCGCGCGCCAGGCGCCGGATCTCGGCGGCGATGGCGGCTTCACGGTCGGTCATGAATCCCCCCGGCGGCGGGGGACAAGCCCCCGCCCTACGGCTGCGGCCGCGGCCCCGGCGCCGGAAGGGACGAAGCGCGCCCGGCCCTGGAACGCGGCCGCCCATCCGTCTCCGAGCGCGCGCTCCTCGGCGCGGATGCGGACCGTGAGCAGCGCCGCGTTGGCGACCGAGAAGACGAGCGCGGTGCGCCAGCCGCCGTACGCGAGTGGCACGCAGAGAAACTCCAGCGCCACCGCGAGGTAGTTGGGGTGTTTCACCCAGCGATAAGGTCCGCCGGTCACCGGCGCCGCGCCGGGCAGCACGATGACGCGCGTCACCCAGCGCTCGCCGAGGGTCGCGATAGCCCAGAAGCGGAGCGCCTGCGCGAGGAGCGCGCCCGCGAGCGCGACGAGGGCCCAGGCGGACGGCGGCGCGCGCCGCGCGACGGCCTCGGCGGCGCAGGCGGCGAAGAACGCCGCATGGAGCAGCACCATCGGCCGGTAGTGGCCCCGCCCGGCCTCGACGCCACCGCGCGCGAGGAGCGCCCGGGCGTGCCGGCTCGAGCGGGCGAGCTCCAGGAGCCGCTCGACCGCGAGGAGCAGGAGCAAGGCGAGGTAGGCCTGGAGTGGCGTCACCATCGCAGGAGCACCAGCTCGGCGCAGAAGCCGGGCCCCATCGCCGCCATGAGCCCGAGGTCACCGGGGCGCGCCTCGCCCTCGTCCAGGAGGTCGCGAAGTACGAACAGCACCGAGGCCGACGAGAGGTTTCCAACCTCCCGCAGCGATCGCCACGAGCGCGCCAGCGCGCCTTCGGGGAGCGCCAGCGCGCCCTCCATCGCCTGGATGATCCTGGGGCCGCCGGTGTGGGCGATCCAGTGGCGGATGTCGCGGCGGGTGATGCGCTGCGCGGCCAGGAACGCGTCCACGTCCTCGCCCAGGTGCGCGCGGATGACCTCCGGCGCGCCGGCGGACAGCACCAGCTTGAAGCCGCTGTCCACCACGTCCCAGCCCATGACGCGCTCCGTGTCCGGGTAGAAGACCGACCATGTCGCGACGACGCGCGGGCCCGCCGCCCCGCGCCGCCCTCCCACGAGGACCGCCGCCGCCGCGCCGTCGCCGAAGAGGCCGGAGGCGATGATGTTCGCGATCGAGAGGTCTTGCCGCTGCAGCGTGAGCGAGCAGAGCTCGACGGAGAGCAGCACCGCCACCTCGTCCGGATAGGCGCGCAGGTAGTCGGCGGCCCGGGCGGTGCCGGCCGCGCCCGCCAGGCAGCCGAGCCCGAAGATCGGCGTCCGCTTCACGGAAGGCTTCAGGCCGAGCCGGTTCACGAGCCGCGCATCGATGGAGGGCGTCGCGATGCCGGTCACGGTGACGAAGAAGAGGTGATCGACGTCGCGCGGCGAGAGTCCGGCCCGCGCGAGCGCGTCCAGCATCGCCTCGGCGCCCAGCTCCTGCGCGACCTCGATGAAGGCGTCGTTCGACTTCTGAAAGGTGTCGAGCCCGGCGTAGGCGTCGAGCGGCAGGGCGAGGTGGCGCCCGGACACCTGCACGGCGCGGTGAAGGTCCTCCAGGCGCTCGACGTTGAAGTGCTTCTCGGCCCACAGGCCGCGCAGCGCCCCGATGAGCTGCTCCTGGTCGAGGTAGTGCCTCGGCAGGGCGCGCCCGACGGCGCTGACGGTGGGTGCGACATCGTGGTCCAAGGGGTCGGGCTCCGTGAGCTGAGGCTCGCGTCATGGCCCTAAACTGGCAAGATTTCAATGCTCTCGGAGGGTGAAGCGAGTCGCGGGGGACGGTTTCGGGCGCTCGCACGTCAGGACGCCCCATCCGAGGGCGATGCGGAGCGGCGCACCTTTGCGCCAGGATTCTCACATGCGCATCGCATTTGACGAGCTGGTGCCCGAAGGCGAAGAGGTGGCGTGCGTGGGGCTGGCCCCGAGCCTGCACGACGCACGCCGCATGAAGGAAGTCCTGGAGCACGAGAACCTCGACTTCGCCATCGACGTCGAGCCTCACGCGAGCTTCCAGGTGCTCACGCACGAGCACCCGCGGGCGGCCTTCTTCGTGGCCGCCTCGGACGCGAGGCACGCCCTCGACGCGCTCCGCGACGCCGGCAGCGCCTCGGCGCACGCGCCGTAGCGGAGCCCGGGCCGCGCCCGCGGCCCCGCGACACGCATCGCGGGCGGATTCGACGAGCCGCGCCGGTCCCCACCGGCGCGGACGGGGAGGCTGATTGCGCCGCGCCCCGTCCCAGCGCTCCCGCGAGCGCTTGCCAAGGCGGCGGCCGCCGTTACGTTGCCGCCATGCGATCCGAGAAATTGACCGTGAAGGCCCAGGAGGCCCTGCAGGCCGCCGCCGCGCAGGCGCGCCGCCGGGACCACCAGGCCATCGACGTCGAGCACCTCGTGCTGGCGCTGCTGGAGCAGGAGGACGGGATCGCTCGGCCGGTGCTGGAGAAGATCGGCGCCGAGCCGGGGCGCATCGCTGGCCACCTCGAGGACGAGCTCCGCGCCACGCCCAAGGTGGCGGGCGCTGAGCCCTACACCGCAAACAGGCTGCTCAAGCTCCTCGACCGGGCGGAGGACGAGGCGAAGAAGCTCAAGGACGAGTACGTCTCGACCGAGCACCTCCTCATCGCCGCGAGCGAGGAGAGGGGCACCGCCGGCGAGGCGCTGCGGGCGGCCGGCGCTCGCCCGGAGCGCGTGCGCGAGGCGGTGAAGGTCGTCCGGGGCGGCGCGCGGGTCACCTCCCCCGAGGCCGAGAGCCAGTACCGCTCGCTCGAGAAGTTCACGAAGGACCTCACCCAGCTCGCGCGAGACGGGAAGCTCGACCCGGTGGTGGGGCGCGACGACGAGATCCGCCGCGTCATCCAGATCCTCTCCCGCCGCACCAAGAACAACCCGGTGCTGGTGGGCGATCCCGGCGTCGGCAAGACGGCCATCGCCGAGGGCCTGGCGCGGCGCATCGTCGACGGCGACGTGCCGGAGGGGCTGAAGGGAAAGCGCATCCTGGCCCTCGACCTGGCCTCGCTCGTGGCCGGCACCAAGTTTCGCGGCGAGTTCGAGGAGCGCCTGAAGAGCGTCCTGAAGGAGGTCGTCCAGAGCGAAGGCCAGATCATCCTCTTCATCGACGAGATGCACACCATCGTCGGCGCCGGCGCGGCCGAGGGGGCCATGGACGCTGGCAACATGCTGAAGCCGGCCCTGGCGCGCGGGGAGCTGCACGCCATCGGCGCCACCACCGTCAACGAGTACCGCAAGCACGTCGAGAAGGACCCCGCCCTGGAGCGGCGCTTCCAGCCCGTCTTCGTGGGGGAGCCGTCGGTGCAGGACACCATCTCCATCCTGCGCGGGTTGAAGGACCGCTACGAGGTGCACCACAAGGTCCGCATCCAGGACGCGGCGCTGGTGGAGGCCGCCCGGCTCAGCCACCGCTACATCGCCGACCGCTTCCTGCCCGACAAGGCCATCGACCTCGTCGACGAGGCGGCCTCGCGGCTGCGCATCGAGATCGACTCCATGCCGACCGAGGTGGACGAGGTCCGCCGGCGCATCGGTCAGCTCGAGATCGAGAAGCAGGGGCTCATGAAGGAGCGGGACGAGGCCTCGCAGGCGCGGCTCGCGCACGTGGAGAAGGAGCTGGCGGCGCGCAAGGAGGAGTTCTCGGCGCTGCAGGCGCGCTGGCAGAACGAGAAGAAGGCCATCCAGGAGGTCTCCGCCGCCAAGGTGGAGATCGACCACCTGCGGAGCGAGCAGGCCGCGGCCGAGCGCTCGGCGGACTTCAACCGGGCGGCCGAGATCAAGTTCGGGCGCCTCCCCGCGCTGCAGCGTCAGGTGGAGGAGCAGCAGCGGCGGCTCGCCGAGCTGCAGGCGACGGGCGCCATGCTGAAGGAGGAGGTCACCCCGGAGGAGATCGCCGAGGTGGTGTCCAAGTGGACCGGCATCCCGGTGTCCCGGCTCATCGAGGGCGAGGTGGAGAAGCTGCTCGACATGGAGCAGCGGCTCGCGAAGCGGGTGGTCGGCCAGCAGGAGGCGGTGCGGGCGGTCTCGGCGGCGGTCCGGCGGGCACGCTCGGGCCTGCAGGATCCCCACCGGCCCATCGGCTCCTTCATCTTCCTCGGCCCGACCGGCGTCGGGAAGACCGAGACGGCGCGGGCGCTCGCCGAGTTCCTGTTCGACGACGAGCAGGCCATGATCCGGCTCGACATGAGCGAGTACATGGAGAAGCACGCGGTGGCTCGGCTCATCGGCGCGCCGCCCGGCTACGTGGGGTACGACGAGGGCGGCCAGCTCACCGAGGCGGTGCGGCGCCGCCCCTACGCCGTCATCCTGTTCGACGAGATCGAGAAGGCGCACCACGACGTCTTCAACGCCCTGCTCCAGATCCTCGACGACGGGCGGCTCACCGACGGGCAGGGGCGGACGGTCGATTTCCGCAACGCGGTCATCATCATGACCTCCAACCTCGGCTCGGAGCAGATCCAGCGGCTGGCCGGCCGACCCGGAGCACAGGTCGCAGAGATCCGCGAGGCCGCGCTCGAGCACCTGCGGGCCGAGTTCCGGCCGGAGTTCCTGAACCGGGTCGACGAGGTGGTGGTGTTCCGCCCGCTCGGGCGCGACGAGATCGGCCGCATCGTGGAGATCCAGCTCGGCCGGCTGCGGAAGCTCCTCGAGGACCGCAAGCTCACCATCGAGCTCACCGAGGCGGCGCGAGAGACCATCGCGGACGCCGGGTACGATCCCGTCTACGGCGCCCGCCCGCTCAAGCGCGCCATCCAGCGCCTCGTCCAGGATCCGCTGGCGCAGAAGATCCTGCGGGGCGAGTTCAAGCCGGGCGACCACATCGTGGTCGCGGAGGGCACAGGCGAGACGCTCGACTTCAGGAGGGGCGAGCGCCCCCCCGAGGCGGCCGAGACGGTGCACTGAAGGTCGGCGGGGGATGAACCCCCGCCCTACTCCGGGTGTAGGGCGGGGGCTTGTCCCCCGCCGCAGGGCGAGCGCGCCGCTCTGCCCGGCGCGCCCTACGAGCGCGACAGCCGGATCACCTCGTCCGCGAAGCGGCGGGCGAAGTCGGCCGGCACCGGCTCCCCGCCGGCCGCCCGGACCGCCTTGCGGAAGCGGCACCATTCATCGGCGATGACGGCGTCCTTGAGCAGGCTCCATCCCATCTGCTGGCGCACCCGCGATCGCCAGTCGCCGGGCGCCTCGCCGAAGAAGCCAGACACCGCCTGCGCGGCCTCCTGCATCTCGTCGTCCGAGAGCTCACCGATCACATCGAGCGCGTAACTCTCGATGATGGCGAGCTGTGGACGCCCCTCGTACCGGTCGAGCAGCTCCATCGCCATGCTCCCCCGGCACCAGCCCGCCTAGTCGGCGGCCGCGCGCCGGGATGCTCGCTCGTCTAGCGCTACGCGCGTCCGTGCGCCGTAGAACACCTCTTCGAGGACGAGTCCCTGTGGTGGCGCGGTCCTCCCGGCCTGGGTGCGGTCCCGCCCCGCCAGGAGATCCGGCATCCCAGCGGGGTTCCGACGCCCGAGCCCCACCTCCACCAGGGTTCCCACGATGTTCCGCACCATGTGCTTCACGAAGGCAGTCGCCTCCACCACCACCGCCAGCTCCGCGCCGGGGCCCGCCACCACGTCCAGGCGGCGCACCTCGCGCACGGCATGTCGCGACTCGCAGTCGGACGCCTGGAACGCCGCGAAGTCATGGGTGCCGACGAGCGGCGCGGCCGCGGCCTGCATCGCGGCGACGTCGAGAGGCCGGAAGACCTGCCACGCCTGCAACCGCGAGAGCGGGGCGCGCGTCGCGCCGTTCACGATGCGGTAGCGGTAGCGCTTGCCGCTCGCGCTTCGCCGCGCGTCGAAGGTGTCCGGCTCCAGGCTCGCGGCGCGCACCGCCACGTCTTGCGGCAGGAGCGCGTTCATTCCCTTCACGTACGCGACGAGCGGAAGCGGCGCGGCCTCCGGGAAGCTCACCACCTGCCCGAGCGCGTGCACCCCGGAGTCGGTGCGCCCGGCCGCGGTCACCCTTCGCGGCGCGTGGTGCAGCGTCGTCAGCGCGCGCTCTACCTCGGCCTGGACCGATGGGCCGTTCGGCTGGAATTGCCAGCCCACGTAGCGCGTGCCGTCGTACTCGAGCGTGAGCTTCACCACCGGCATGGCGGGGGAAGCTAGCACGACCCGACCGCGACCCCGACCTTCGGACCCACCCCTCTCCCCCGCCCTCTCCCCGCTCCGCGGGGCGAGGGAGCAGGCACCCGACCGCAGGCGTCGCCCTCGACCCCCCGACCGCGACTGTCTGGACGCTGTTTCACGCACAGTGCTTCGTCCCCGATGCGTTGACCCCGGGGACCCGTCCGCGCTATATGGCTTCTTCATTTTTTATTGAAGTTTCCCGGAGAGGGAGCATGAGCCGAGAGCAGGCCATCCTGTCGCAGCTCGACGCCAGCGCCGTCCGAGGGGACCGCCCCGAGAAGGCGCAGGCCGTGTTGCAGGAGGTGCCGCGCCTCGCGCTCGAGCTCGCATCGCTCGAGGAGGAGCTGACCCGCGCCACCTCGGACGCCGAGGAGACGCTCCGCGCCGCGGCGCGCCACCTCGTCGAGGCGGGCGGCAAGCGCATCCGGCCCACCGTCACCCTGCTCGCCTGCGGCGCCTGCGGCGGACCGCTCCGGGCGGCGGTGCCATTCGCATGCGCGGCCGAGCTCACGCACTCCGCCACCCTCCTCCACGACGACGTCATCGACGACGGCCCGATCCGCCGTGGGCAGCCCGCTTCGCGCGTGCTGTGGGGGAACGCCGTCTCCGTACTCTCGGGCGACTGGCTCCTCACCCGCGCGCTCGAGCTGGTCGCTGCCGAACCGGCTCGTTCCGCGGCGCTGCCGGCGCTCCTCGCCACCATGCGGCGCCTCGTCGAGGGCGAGGTGCTGCAGCTCTCCCTGCGCGGGAGCTTCGAGGCCACCGAGCAGGACTACTTCGACGTGGTGCGGGGTAAGACCGCCTCGCTCTTCGGCTGGAGCGCCGCTGCCGGGGCGTGGGCGGCCGACGTCCGCGGCCAGATCCCCGAGGCGCTCGCCGAGTTCGGCGAGGGCATCGGGATGGCCTTCCAGCTCGTCGACGACGCCCTCGACTACGCCGCCGATCCGGAGCTGCTCGGCAAGCGCCTCGGGCAGGACTTCCTGGAGGGGAAGGCCACGCTGCCGCTCATCCGCGCCTTCCAGCAGGAGCCGCACGTCCGCCTGCGATTGGCCGCGCTCGTGGACGGGAAGGACGACGGCGCGGCGGTGGCGGCCGAGGTCATCCAGGCGGTGAAGCGCACTGGCGGGATCGAGGCCGCGCGCAAGCTCGCCCGCGAGCACACCGAGGCCGCCATGAAGGCGCTGGAGAAGGTGCCGGACGGACCGCACCGGCGCGCCATCGCCGAGGCTGCGCAGCACCTGACCGAGCGGGCGTTCTAGCTCAGCCCTGCGCACCACGAACGGGCAGGTTACCGGACCGGCCGGGGCGACTTAACGTCCGTAGAGGATGGCGAGAGCGACCTACCGGCGGCGACCTGACGGCATCCTCCTGATCGTGCGGCACAGGCGATGGCAGCAAACAGCGATGGCGCTCCTGACCATGCTGCTCGCGTTCGTCCTGGTCGTCGCGTTCAGCGCCGCCCTCACGCTCTACGCGGTGGCGGTGCTCCCGGTCCTCCTGGGCCTGGGAGCCTTCTTCCTCGTCAAGCACCACTGGCGCCCGGCGCCGCTGCGCGCCCCCGCGCCGCCAGCGTCGCTCCCCAGCCGCCCGGCCAGCCTGCACCGGGTGAGCGACACGTGGGCTTGAACAGGAGCGGAGCTCAGAATTCCTGGTACTCCGGCTTCACGCGGGGGATGAGCCCGCGCTGGGCGGCCTCGCTCAGGAAGAGGGCGACCGCCTTGCGACCCTTGAGGCCGGCGCTGCGCGTCCAGCCGTTCACGTACATGCCGACGAACCTGTCGGCCTGCCCGCGGTCGAGGCCTCTCGCGAAGCCCATGGCGTGGTCGAGCGCCGCGTCGCGGTGGTCGAGCCCGTAGGCGACGCTCTCCGCCATCACCCGGGCGAGCTTCGCCCGGAGCGGCTCGGGCAGGTCCCTCTTCACGGCGTTCACCCCGAGCGGGAGCGGCAGCCCCGTCCGTTCCTTCCACCACGCGCCCAGGTCCTCCAGCACGGCGAGGCCCTCGCCGCCGGGGGTGAGCTGCCCTTCGTGGATGAGCAGCCCCGCGTCCACCTCTCCACGCTTGACCGCGCCGCCCACCTGCTCGAAGCCCATCGGCACCTGGGTGTGGAGCGGCAACCGGATGGCCAGCGCCAGCGTGGCGCTCGTCCACTTGCCCGGGACGGCGATTCGCTTCCCGGTGAGCTCGTTGAGGTCCCGGAGCTGGGAGCCCTGCGGGACCACCACGATCGGCCCATAGCCGTCTCCGAACGAGGCCCCCGAGTCGAGCAGCAGGTACTGCCGCTGCAAGTAGGCGTAGGCGTGCACCGAGAGCGCCGTGATCTCGTAGCGCGCCTCGATGGCCTCGTGGTTCAACGACTCGAGATCCGCGACCTCGTGGACGAAGGAGAGCCCGCTCGAGGTGACCGCGCCGGAGGCGAGCCCGTGGAGCATGAAGGCGTCGTCGGAGGACCGAAGAGGAGTAGAGAACCGGGCCTCATGGCCTATCGCTCGCTGCGGAGCTTCCTCGAACGGCTCGAGCGCGCCGGCGAGCTGGTGCGCGTCCGGGAGCCCGTCGACCCGGTGCTGGAGATGGCGGCCCTCGCCGATCGCGCCGCCAAGCAGGGGGGCCCGGCCCTGCTCTTCGAGAACCCGGGGAGCGACGCCCGACGTTCGCTGCCGGTCGCGATGAACCTGTTCGGCACCGCGCGTCGGACCGCCTGGGCGCTCTCTTGCGAAGACCTGGAGGCGCCCGCGCGGGAGCTGCGCGAGCTCCTCCACATGGCGCCGCCGGTGAGCTTCTGGGAGAAGCTCAAGGTGCTGCCCCGGCTCGGCAAGCTCGCGACCTACATGCCGAAGCACGTGGGCGACGGGCCGGTGCGCGAGGTGGTCGACCGCGAGCCGGACCTGTCCGAGCTCCCCGTGCTCACCACGTGGCCGCACGACGGCGGGCCCTTCATCACGCTGCCCCAGGTGGTGACGCGCGAACCCGAGACGGGCCTGCGCAACGTCGGGATGTACCGGCTCCAGGTCCTCGGGCCCCGCCGGCTCGCCATGCACTGGCAGCTGCACAAGACCGCGACCGCCCACTACCGCGCCTACAAGAAGCGCGGCGAGAAGATGCCGGTCGCCATCGCCCTCGGCGGCGACCCGGTGCTCACCTACTGCGCCTCGGCGCCGCTGCCGCCCGGCATCGACGAGTACCTCTTCGCGGGCTTCCTGCGGAAGGAAGGCGTGCCGCTCGTCCGCTGCGTCACCCACGACCTGGAGGTGCCGGCCGAGGCCGACCTCGTCATCGAGGGCTTCGTGGACCCGCTGGCGCCGCCGGTGCGCGAGGGACCCTTCGGCGACCACACCGGCTATTACTCGCTGGCGGACGACTACCCCGCGCTCGACGTCACCTGCATCACTCGCCGCGGTGACGCCATCTACCCCGCCACCGTGGTCGGGCCACCGCCCATGGAGGACCTGTGGATGGGGAAGGCCACCGAGCGGCTCTTCCTCCCCATGCTGCAGATGGTGTTCCCGGAGGTGGTGGACATGTCCTTCCCCGCCGCCGGCGTCTTCCACAACCTGTGCTTCGTGTCGATCCGCAAGGAGTTCCCCGGGCACGCGAAGAAGCTCATGCACGGGATGTGGGGCTCGGGGCAGATGGCGAACACGAAGACGCTGGTCGTCTTCGACGAGGACGTCGACGTCCAGGACCACGCGCAGTGCGCCTGGCGCGCCCTCGCCAACGTCGACGCGAAGCGCGATCTCGTCGTGGTGGACGGGCCGGTGGACGTGCTCGACCACGCCGCGCAGCACTTCGCGCTGGGCGGCAAGATCGGCGTGGACGCGACCAAGAAGTGGGCCGAGGAGGGCGGGCGCGAGTGGCCGGAGCCGTGCGTGCACCCGCCCGAGCTCCTGGCCCGGATGGACGCGCTGTACGCGCGCCTCGTGCCCTCCGCGCCGATGCTCCACCGGCCGAACATCCCCGTGCCGCCGGCGGCGAGCTGGATCCCGAAGAAGGGGGTGGCATGAGCTCCGCTCACCCCGAGCGCGGCCCGGCGGGAAGCTCCGTCCCCCTGCCCGGCGAGGCGAACCGCGGCCGGGCGGTGCGGGAGATGTTCGACCGCATCGCCCCCTCCTATGACCTGCTGAACCGCGTGATGACGCTGCGGGTGGATCAGCGCTGGCGGCGCCGCCTCGTCCGGGAGCTCGCGCCGCGGGACGGCGAGACGCTCCTCGATCTGTGCGCCGGCACGATGGACGTGGCGGCCGAGGCGCGGCGACGGGCACCGGGCCTGCGCGTCGTCGCGGCCGACTTCTCGCGCGAGATGCTGGCGCGCGGCGCTCGGAAGACCGGGTTCCCGGCGGCGCAGGCCGACGCCC
>WNGL01008887.1_pt1 | contig 23028 bp, 17 predicted proteins | sample 5400591 | NCBI WGS metagenome assembly WNGL01 (sample SAMN13153377, study PRJNA577476) | soil metagenome | isolation source: 80 cm soil or saprolite under Garry oak tree replicate 1 | place: USA:California | collected 2016-06-15 | reverse complement strand
TTCCATGGCGGGAATGGCGGCGATCTGTTGTAGCAGGCGTGATTTATCAGGTGGATTCATAATGTGACTAGTATTATAGTCACTCACCCAAAAAAACAAGCCTTATTTTCCGATTCGAAGAATTTTGTCTCACACCCAAACGTGAGCTGCTACGCGCCCACTTACGGCAACATTGAAGCTCGTTGGCGTTCCGACGCGGGCTTTGACAAGTGCTGGACCTCGGATTGCGAGGTGCTGCTGGAGCAGTACGCCCAGGACTATGCACCGTTTCTGCTCGCTTACGTTTCCAGGTTCCAAAAGGAGGTGTTGTCACGCTACAAAATCCATCTCAAGGCGAGCAACATTGAATACGCAGTTCTGACCAAAGCCGTAAGGAATCCCCGCATCCTGGCACTGTGGAAGGCAATGCATGCCAATCTCGAAAAAGAAGATAGAGAATGCCTCTTTTGTGATGGCACCTTCCGCTTGCTCGATACGCATCCCAACGTAATTCGCACTTGTGGTCCGGGTGTCAGGTGGTGCCGGGGCTGCAACTACCATTTCTGGCGGTATGCATCGATCTGGTCGGAGGATCTTGGCAGTCGGATTCTCAAGGCGAAAGCGACGGCCCATGAGAAGCGCACTTGCGACTTCTGTGGCAAGGGATTCAACCTCCTCAAACACTTCTATTCCTCGCGTTCGTTTTCAGACCAGGGGATGGTTCTGATCACGGTGATTGGGCATGAGGGTTTTTCCCCCACCCATGCCGGAATCGATTTTCTCTACCCAAACCTGTATTCAAGAATTTGCCCGGAGTGCTTCGGGAAACGTTTCCACACCATGAAAACGTATGAACATTCGGAGATTCTTGCCACGATTAAGGCGTTGGGAGAGATGATCGGCAAGATTCCAACTCAGGATTTTGATTCCTACATTTACCTGTTTTCGACAGAGCGCTCGGTCAAGGAGTTCATACACCTGATGCAGCGGTTGCCCAGCCCCGAACAGATCAAGGCTCGCTTCGGGTCCTTCTTTGGAGGCATCGCCCGTTCGGGTCTGCTCCCAGACGGTGCGAAGCGGATGAAGATTGGAACGATGGTTGAGGCCGACGACGGTGACACATGCTTTTCGCTCGTCGAGCGTGACATCGACAATTGGATGTTCTCGCAGGGAATCCGTCACAAAAAGGAGGTCAAATACCACGAATCGGATTTCAGATGTGATTGGGAGATATTCGGTGGTTCGAGGAGGGTGTTTGTGGAGTATTTTGGCCTGATGAATCGGGCCGCTTACGCTGAGAAAGCAAAGAGAAAAGCCGAAATCGCATCACACGCGGGGATCACGCTTATCGAGATTTTCCCCGAGACTGATTGGAAGATGGTAATGAGAAAGGTAATGACCGGACCAGGCGATCCAGCGAACGGCAGCCAACCGATTCACTCAGAGTGAAACACGAACGTCATCGGCGGCTGAGCGCTGAGGATTACAATCAGCTCCAGAGCGCATTGTGGGGGGAGTCCAATGCCATTCTTCAGGCGGTTGGCTTTCGTCCATTCGACGCCTACGGACAGATGCTACGCGAGCCGGAGTTTCTGGCTCATTGGTGGGATGGCGCTCATGAAAAGCACCCGGAAGAAGCCGCTCTCCTTGATTCAGCAGGGCGAGCATTTTCACGCTCAGAGCCTTTACCAGAGATGACAGTCCAGCAACGAGCGCGCTTTGCGTTGAGGCTACGGCTTGGTTCTCGCATTGTTCGGGCAATAAGCAGCCGGCAGTTTGTGCAGCCGAAGGGTTGGTTTCCAAACAAGCTGCGTAGGATGTCGGAGCAAGAGATCGTCGAGTGGGTTCTTGTACATGGTTGGAGCTTTGTTGCTGAGGTTTTTGATGAGTCGTTGTTGTGGGCGGATGAGGTCGAGCCGCCACCAGCGCCGAGCATTCGGCGACCTCCCCAGAAGTCTTCTGGTGAGGAGACCTCAAGCCTTTCGGAGTAAGCATATCCCTATCCGTGGCTAACACCTCTTAAGCCCGCGCGGTCAATAGAAAAAAGAACTCCCTGACAGAGAGTTTTTCTTTCCGTTTTCTGGTCCTCAGGGCGGGAACTCCGACTTAATTTCTTATCGCCCAGTCTCGAACTGAGTCTCGGGAGCCGAGTCCCGGGAACGGAGTCCGGCTAAACGAGATCAGTGCGCTGGACTCCGGGCAGGCGATCTGTCTCCATATCGGATCTCGCTGACCAGACGTCGGTGAGTTTGGACCTTAGCAATTCGTGCCCTACTCTGCTGCGTTCGATGAGTCAGGACCTGTTTGGAGCTAACTCATGTTCCACTTAAAAAAGCGACGTCGGATTTGGGTTTTATTGGCGGCATGCCTTGTGGTGCTTGTGCTCGTGGTCGGGCGACCGATTCTCCACCTCACCCGAGTCACATGGAAGGATACTGATCAGATCCAGAAACTTCCGCCGGGCTACGTGGACGACGTTAGCCGAATGAACAAAACTAAAGTGTCCGGAGTTTGGGATGTTCCCGGCGATGGCCTGGCAGCAGAAGAACAGCTCAGGGAATTGCTCAGAAGGGCCCGCACCGCCGGCTTGCGTGTCTCCATCGCCGGTGCCCGCCACAGCATGGGAGGTCATACCATTTACCCGGGCGGGATCATGATCAACATGTTGCCGTTTAATCGCATGAAACTGGACGAGGAGAGAAACATCCTCCACGTGCAAGCGGGGGCCCGATGGTCTGAAATCATTCCGTATCTCGACAAGCGCGGACGTTCCATCGAGGTGATGCAGTCCGACAATTCGTTCACGGTGGGCGGATCGGTGAGCGTCAACTGCCACGGCTGGCAATATGGCCGACCTCCGATTGCCTCAACAGTCGAATCGTTTCGTCTCATGAAGGCCGACGGGACAATCGTTCTATGCAGTCGGGCGGAGAACCGACAGCTCTTTTCGCTGGCCCTCGGCGGATACGGGTTGTTCGGGATCATCCTTGACGTTGACCTTCGTGTGCTGCCGAACGAGCGCCTGCGCCTGGAGCAGTACGTCGTTCCAATCGAGGGGCACTGCAATCATTTGAACGAAAGATCCTCCAAAGCCCCGGCGTCAGGATGGTCTATGCTCGGCTGAACATTGCTCCCGACAAACTGTTCCAGGAGGTCATCATCAGCATGTTTTATCCAGACCGTGGCGGCGACATCCCGGGCCTCGCGGAGCCGGGTTCGCTTAAGCTGCGGCGGGCCGTATTCCGGGGATCGGCAGAGAGCGATTACGGCAAAGAGCTGCGCTGGGAGGCAGAAACAAAGATTCAGCCTTTTTTGGCGGGAAAGATTTTCTCCAGGAACCAATTGTTGAACGAAAGCGCCGATTGGTACCTGAATCGCTCGGCCGAATCGACGGACATTCTGCACGAGTACTTCATCCCTCGCGCCGGGGCCAGCGGGTTCCTGTCGGAGTTGCGCAACATCGTTCCCAAAAACCGAGGGGATCTTCTGAATGTGACTGTGCGCCTCGTCGAGACTGACAACGACACCTTTCTCCGCTATGCGGACCAGCCCATGATCGCGTTCGTCATGTTTTTCAACCAGCCGCGCACGGCAGCGGCCGATTCCCGAATGGAAATCATGACCCAGGAGATGATTGAGGCAGCGATAAAGCATGGAGGGCGCTATTACCTTCCATACCGACTGCACGCGACGGTGGATCAGCTGCACCGAGGTTATCCGCAAGCTCGCGAGTTCTTCGATCTCAAGCGACACCACGATCCACAAGAGGTATTCCAAAACCAGTTTTATGTGAAATACGGTCGTAACAAGGCTGGTGAAGAATGAAGCCGCTCCCCAAAGCTGGTTCTGGCCGCTGAGATCTGCGTTCGGGCCCACAGCAGCAGACGAGACAAGGAAAAAATGACGAGCATGAAGCGCTTTGCGTCTGTCGCAGCGGGGCCGGTGCGGTAGGGCCGCCTGGTTTGGCCTACCTACCTAGTGCCCCAAGCTACATGCAATCCCGCGGGCCTTCCAACAACCGCAGTCCCCTGCTCTAAAGTAGCTTCCCCACCACCCGCGCCACTCCTGACATCCTCACCATGACTTGCTTGGCTTCCTGCGCTGTCGGCACCACGGGCAGGCGAGCCGATCGCTCTGCGCGCAACTCGCGGATCCGCTTTCCAACAATTGGTGTAACACTTCGGCTGAAGCCCTTGACTCTCCATGGTCCGCGCCGGATACTCGCCCAGGAACTTTTGACCCGGCCCAAGCGTAATATCAAGCTCACAGGTCAGAGCAACGTGTCAATCAATGGTTGGGCGGCAGGGAAGAATGTTCGCCCGACAGAAACATCGACCAAAAGCAAACAGTATGAAATACTCCAGCCTGAAGCTCATGCCGATTCTCTTAATAGCGGATTTGTTCGTCCTATCCGACGGCTTCCGTCTTGTCGCACAGACCGCTCCACCGCTTTTAGAGCTAGCCGGTCAGGGCACCACCGGTCCGGGAGGTTATAACCTTACCGTCTCGGCCCAAGTCACCACTAACGGCACGACCGGTTTCGCAAACCTGGCCGGGGGTGCGGCAGGGCCGGTCATTCAAGTCGTGCCTCCGAGTAATGATAGCTGTGGCTGCTGGTGCATAAATGTTCGGCGTACCGATGTGCTCCCTTTAGGTCCCGATTACCGGGTCAACTGCTATATCCGCGATATTGGCGACGGCATAACCAATTTCGATCAAATCTCCTTTATCTCGAGCATCGGGGGAGATTGCACCACGTTCTCAACAGGCGGGCTGTTCTTTATACCTCTTGTTCAAGGCGATTTCAGAGCCATCGTCGCGGACAGCGATGGCGACGGTGTGCCCGATTACAGGGACGAGTGCCCGGACACGGCTCATGGGAGTGCGGTAAATGAGGAAGGTTGCAGTATCGACCAGCTTGTCCCCTGCGCTGGCCCGGCCACGGGTGGTACCTGGAGAAATCACGGAGACTATTTGAGGGCGGTGACGGCAGCCGCTGACGCCTTCCTGGCGACAGGCTTTATCACGGCGGAACAGAGAGATGCGGCCTTGCGAGCGGCGCGGCATTCGGATTGTGGGAAGAAGTGATGACCACGCTGCCCAACGAGATCGGTGGAGCGAACCTCCGCTGCGCCTCTCTGCTCAGCGCCGGGTGACAGTTCGTGAGCACCGCGTGCGCTCCACCGTTCCTGTCGGCGGCGGTCGCTCACCTCCGGCGTTGGGCGCGAATCATCATGGGCTACAGATCAATCACGGGGCTATTGGCGGTGTTTGCAGCGGCGACGATGTGCGCGTGCCGGTCCCCTCAGAACCCTTCTGACGAAGTGAGGCACGCGTCTTACATCCGCTGCCAAAACCTCTTTACGGGGAACAACGAGGCGGCCAAACGGCGGACTTACATCGTATTTTCTGGGGGGCCGCAATTTCGGGCAACCATGGATGCGCAAACCGGAGCGGTTAACTGGTTTGCCGGCAAGAAAGCGTTTTCCACCGGGCTGGCGATTGGCTTTGCGCCTGATGGCTATTTAGTCACGGCCGCGCATGCATTGAACACGAACATTTTCGTTCTTGGATGGTTCGATGGGAAGATGGACTTGAAACCGGCGAGAGTAGTCTTCAAGCGGAACTCAAACACGCATGCGGACCTCGCCTTGATCAAAACAGAGGGAAAATTGGATGATTGTAGCATCCTCGGTGAAAGACCAAGCAGCGGTGATCGGGTGTTTGCCGTTGTCTGTTACCGAAACAACGCGCACTTGGCCATTGACTTTGCGGGTGGGACGGTCCTCGGCATTGCACGAGATCCACTTGGAGGCCTGATCGATTTGATAAAAACGGATGTTCCGCTCGGACACGGTGACAGCGGTGGACCTTTACTATCAAGCGGCGGACAGCTTATTGGTGTTAATAGCGGGATCAGCTTCACGTTGCGAAAGCATTGGTCGGATTCCTTTTACCCGGACAGGGAGTTAATTCAACGGCTGGTCGAAGAAGATCGTTCGCCGAGAGCGCCCAACAAAATCTCTGGAGCGAATGCGGACGCGCTGGGCCGCCCGCGTCGCTCAGTTCCGTCATTAGCCCAACAAACATCATGCGCTACGAAATCGAGATAATGCGTTCGGAGCCGATTCACACAGCAGTAATTCGAAGTCGCGTGCGACCAAAAGAACTATCGCAGTTTGTTCCCGCAGCTTGCGGCGAAGTCTGGTCCTTCATACGTTCCGCCGGCCTCCCGCGGCCTGGACGCCATTTGGCATTGTATTTGGATGCGCAGGGATCAGTCGAGGTGGGAGCCGAAGTATCGGAGCCGTTTGCCGGCAATGATCGAGTTCATTGCTCGCAACTGCCCGCAGGCCGTGTGGTCACTACCATCCACTTTGGCCCGTACGCAGGCCTTTCGGACGCGCATGCAGCTATCCGCAAGTGGTGCGCCGGTTATGGGCACCGGTGTTCGGGTATTTCTTGGGAGCTCTACGGCCACTGGGAAGAGTGTTGGAATACCGATTCGTCAAAGATACGCACTGACGTTTTCTATTTGCTTGACGACCTCAAGGGCTAACACCTGCAGAGTCCAGCGGACGCGGGATTCGTGCCACAGTTTCAGGTTGGACGCTCTTGGCTCCGCGCCGTTGACCTCGGTCCTTAGGCCCTTGACTACCCCCGTCCATGACGCCGTCTGATCTGCTGCCATTTGCAAGGGAGATTCAGGAGCGGCTATGCATCATGCAGAGCTCGGAGGCTCCCTCTGGCGTTTGGCCAGAGGGCTGCTACGGCTCCGCGGGAAGCTGGGTCGTGTTTGTCGGCCCGAGCCCTGGCGGTCGCTCACGAAATGCCACACTGCGAGGTAGAATCGCTGGCGCGGGGACACCGCTTTGGAACACCGACTACTGTGACCCAGTTTGCCGCTGGAGCAATGGCTTTCGAATCTCCATGCGACCAATGCTTGAGTGCGCTACGGGACTAACTTTTGAGGATGGGGCTGCTAAACTCTACGCGTTCGTTAACTTTCACTGGCAGTCGAACCCAGAGGCGCGGAATGTACCGGATGAGGAGACGCGCAAGGGGGCCGATGAGGTCGTGAGGGTGCTCTCTTTAATCAAACCACGCCTCATTGTTCCAATGGAGAATCGCTCCCATGAGCTGCTACACAAAACGCTCACCGATACCGACATCGGTTATCATACTCGCAAGCCGCTCCAGCAGGACGTCGCAATTCAGATCAATGCCAAGGGATGGTTTCACCGGAGGATGTGCGCCTACAGTATTGACGGATCTGGCCCTCTTGCTGGTTCCATCGTTGTCAAGGCTCCTCAACATCCGGCACGAATATATAACCGCGACTACGCCTCTCGGTGTGGGATAGCCATAAGATTATGCGCGGAGCAGCTCTTCAAACGAGCTGATCGCATTTCGATCAACGAACGGGCCCAATAAGACGCTCCAGCCAACCTTCCTGTCCCCGTTTCGCGGCAGCACGGACGCCGCTGAGCTGGACGTTAGTTTTCTACTCGTAGGCATGAATAAACGGATACTACTTGTCTTAATGGGAACGACCCTTCTGACGATGCTCGGTTTTCCTGGATACGAAAACGCGCTCCAAGCCATTCGACCCCGACCTCACGCCAGCTCACTTGAAGGACTTGTCCGGGTGTGGCGGGGCTGGAGGGACGGTGACCGGCTTGAGCTTGATTTGCTGCTGCAAATGATCGAGGGCGGCCTTGAGTTGGGCGTCCTCACCCCGGAACGTCGCATGCGGCAGGTTGTCCACGACGATGTCCGGATCAACCCCGTGGCCTTCGATCAGCCATTTGCCTTCCGGTCCATAAACGCCATGTTCTGCTGCCGACGCGATTCCTTTATCCACCAGCCAGTTGTCGAACGAAAGCCAGATTTCGCCGCCCCAGGTGCGGGTGCCGATAACCTTGCCCAGACCCAGCCGTTTGAAGCCCTCGGTAAATGCCTCCCCATCGGAGCCGGTGTGTTCGTCGCACAGCACGACCAGGTGGCCGCGAAAGGCGTATTGCATGTTCCAGATAGGATTGCCGACACGCGGCTGCCAGTAGAACCACGCTTTGCGCAGCAGCTTTTCCAGTATCCAACTGTCAATGTTGCCGCCGCCGTTATGCCGCACGTCAATAATCAATCCTTTGCGATTGAAAACCGGATAAAAATCCCGTGCCCAGGTCGCGATATCTTTCGGGCCCATGGCCCGCAAATGGATGTAGCCGATATCGCCTTTCCCCAACTCTTCGACGTGCCGGCGCCGCGAATATTCCCAATCGTCGTAGCGCAGGTCCGCTTCCTGTTCGAGGTTGATCGGAGTGACAACCATCTCCCGGGGTTTTCCCGCTTTCCGTTTGACGCTCAGGAGCACCTGTCGCCCCGCTTGATCGCGCAACAAGCCTGCTGGATGGGGGACTGAAAGGACCGGCACTCCGTTGATCATCTGAATAATGTCGCCCTCCTTGAGATTCAGTCCCGGCCTGGCCAGCGGCGATGAGCGCTCCGGATAGTCCGGATCGGATTTGTAAATATGTTCGATGCGGTAACCCTCCTGCGCCTGGTCGAGCGCCAACTCCGCGCCAAGCGACGCCGGCTTGACTTGATCCTGTCCTTCGCGAAAATCACCGCCGAAAACGAAAATGTGCAGCGCCGATAGCTCGCCCACCATGTCCGCAATTAAGTCGCTTAACTCGGCGCGATCCGTCACTCGCTCGACCAGTGGCAGATACTTCTGCCGGATGGCTGGCCAGTCAACGCCGTGCATTTTCGGATCATAAAAGTAGTCGCGCATCAACCGCCAGGATTCGACGAACATTTGACGCCACTCGTCGCGTGGGCTCAGAGAAAAAGTCCAGCTCTTCAAGTCAATGTTCTTTTCCAATTTGACGGGCGCAGCCGCGCTGGCGTCCACGACGTAGAAGTCATCGGCTTTCCGAGCCAGAATCTTCTTACCATCTGATGAAAGTTCATAGGCCCTGATTTCCTCAATCAGCGCCTTGGGTTTCGGTTCAGCGTTGGTAATCTCAAGGCTCATCAGATTGGTCTTCGACGCAGACCCGATCCCATGAGCCAGCCAATACAACTGTTTGGCGTTGACACTCAGCTCGCTGTAATTGCCGGGCGACACCGGGACCGGCATCACCCGGTTCTGAATGCCTTCCAAATCAATGGCGACGACGGGCGGTTTATTGGTTTCAGCCGACTTGGCTTCGCTCTTTGCGCGTTTTTTCTTTGAGTCACGTGATTTGTCCGCGTTCTTGGTGGCTTTTGTGCCCGCTGACTCGTCGGACGGTTTCTGGTCGGTCTCGGCGGGATGCAGTTCATCGGCCGGCTCGAAGGGAGCCCGCCCGTCTTTGAGCAGCGACACCAGGTAAATTTTGACGGCCTCGTTGAAGTAAGGCTCAGGCTCGCGCGGTCCCCAAGGGCTCCCAACCACTGACTCCAAATGGCGTTCGGAAAGGAAATACATCCATTTCCCATCGGGGCTCCAGGCCGGGCTGTAACTGTTTAATCGGTCGCTGGTCAGGGCCGAGGTGCCGCCATCCTTCACATGATAAAGCCAGATGCGATCGTACAGGTTGTCGGCCGTTGAAACATAGGCGAACCACTGGCTGTCGGGTGACCAACGGAAATCCGAAAAACCTCCCGCACTGGAGGTCGCGATGCGACGGCTCCGTTTCTGCTGGAGGTCAACCAGCCAAAGTTGCTGGTTCTTGTCCTGGTAGGCGATCCATTTGCCGTCCGCAGAAGCAACGCCGTCGGAGCGGAAGATTTTCCCATCGTGGGTCAGCGGTTCGGGCTGGCCTACTCCGTTGGCGGGCAGCTTGTCAAACTCCAGTTCATCCGTTTCGTCCGACAGCGCCAGCAACGATTTACCGTCGGGCATAAATCGAGCCTGGCGATAGCGTACGCGCGGTTGGCGGGTGGCGTTCACAAAGCGACCCTGGCTCACGGGAGCAACGAACACCTCGCCGCGGGCGGTCAAGACCAGCCGATCTCCGTCGGGCGACAGATGGGCCGAAGTCAGGTAGTCCATCGGTTTCTTCACCCATTTCTCACGTTCCTGATCGAAATCGGAAGCCAGCGTGATCGGGATGACCGAGTCGTCCTTCGACGTGATGTCGAACAGACGCAGGTCGGCGCCCAGTTGATAAACGATGCGTCCTTGTGAAAGCGAGGCCCACTTCACGTCCCAACCCTTGTGGCTCGTGTGCGGGCGCAAATCGCCGCCGCCGGGGTCCATTGACCAGAGATTCATGGTGCCGTCGCGGTCCGAGATAAAATAGACCCGGTCCTGCCACCACATGGGTGATTTGCTGGTCCCGGGAAAATCCGCGGTCAGCGGCACGGCCTCGGAAACAACCAGCGGAAATTTCCACAGGTTTTGAACGGTGCCTCCCTCATAGCGCTTGGTGCTGCTGCCTTGAAAATGCTGGCGCGTAAAGTAAAGCGTCTTGCCGGCAGAGTCAAAAACACCGTCACTGGCCTGGCTGAGCGGCAGCGTCCGCGTCAGGCCGCTCTTGAGGTCGGCGACGGCCAATTGCAGATCGGGGAGGGTTGAAAAATGGCGGGTGGCATAGAGGATTTTTCCGTCCGGCGTCCAGCCCACCACCAGCGCCCCTTGACCTTCAAAGGTCCGGCGCGTCGGCAGCCCTCCTTCAACCGGCATCGTATAGACTTCGTATGGCCCTTCGTATTGCGCTGAGAAAGCCAGCAGCCGGCCATCTGGAGAAAAAGCCGTGCGCGATTCTTCCCCCGGATGGCTGGTCAGGCGTTGAGCGACGCCGCCTTTGGTTCCGACCCGCCACAAGTCGCCCTCAGCCGTAAAAATGATCGAATCGCCATGAATGGCAGGAAATCGGTAGTAACCGCTGGTCGTCGCACTGCCACCTTCAGCGGCGCGGACGACGCTGAACCAAAGGACCACTGCCGCCACCGCAAACTGTAGCATGCAGACGATGATCTTTTTCATGATCGCGTATTCAGGAAGGTCTGTGTTATACAGACACCACTGCGGCGTGCTTTGTATCGGGCACACGACAAAATCCTTCGCTGCCGCATAAATGCGGCGTTCCAAACCTCGCCGGAACGCCGCATTTATGCGGCAGGAAGGCGCCCCAGAAGGAATCTGTCGTGCGCCGCTCTGTATCCCAGGTCAACTCCATAAGTTTGGCTGGCTCGACCCAACTTCTTTGCTGCTAATTAGGTTCGGCACACCGCGGGCCTGGCGCCGGATGATTAACTACCGCTCCGCGCGTGCGCCAGATGCCCGTTATTGAACCTGGTTGCGGGGTTTTAGCCAGCAAATAACCCATTTCGGTTCGCTATACGCGACGACAGAAATAACGCCGCGTGAGGGCACGCGGCCTACAAGTCCCTGTAGGCCGCGTGCCCTCACGCGGCGCAATGACTTACGACGCTCGGTAAAATTTTGGGTATTGAACTCACGCCCGTCCGCGAATCGGCAGCAATTCTCATTATGGCCGCTTCGATCCGCGCCGGGCATTCTTGGGACTTACGGCTTCCTTACGCCTCCTTACGGGTTACCTTACGGGTTGGAACTCAAAAACAACCCACGTACAACCCACGTTTATGCACCTCCTTACGGGTTTACGCCTCCAACACCCCCCAAGAGGCGAATCGGGCGTGACAGCCGCTCGCCGCCCGGCTACAACGGCAGCCGTCGAATGACCCGAACCCGCTTCCAATGAAAGCGCTCGTTGCTATCGTTTCTTACTTTGCTGCCATGCCGATCCCCGCCGCCGAAGTCAACCAACTGCTGCTCGCTCCCGACCTCATCATCGTCAACGCCTCCATTCACACGATGGACGAAACCCGGCCCACGGCTGACGCAGTAGCCATTTTCGGCAACCGCATCGCCGCGCTCGGTTCCACGCCCGAAATCCGCCGGCTGGCCGGGCCTAAAACCCGGGTGCTTGATGCCGGCCAGAAAGTGGTTCTTCCCGGCTTCAACGATGCCCACGTTCATTTCCTCACCGGTGGCTTTTCCCTTTCAAACGTGGACTTGCGCGACGCGAAATCGCCCGACGAGATGGCCCAACGCCTGGGCGACTATGTGAAGAAGGTCTCTAAAGGCCGGTGGATTCTCGGCGGCGATTGGGACCACGAAAGATGGCCGCGCGCGCCGCTGCCAACCAGAGAACTGATCGATGCGGCGACGCCCGATCATCCGGTCTTTGTGAATCGCCTCGATGGCCACATGGCCCTGGCGAACAGCCTGGCGCTTAAACTCGCAGGCGTGACCAGCCAAACCCAAGACCCGCCCGGCGGCGTGATCGTGCGTGATCCGAAGACCGGAGAGCCGACCGGTATTCTCAAAGACGCCGCCGAAGGGTTGGTTGAACGCGCTATTCCGGAAAAGACTTTCGACGAAAAGCGCACCGCCGCCCGCGGGGCCACTGGGCACGCCGCCAAAAACGGCGTGACCAGTCTCACCGATATGTCTGCCGGCGACGACGTCGGGGTGTACCAGCACTTGCTGGAGCGCGGGGAGTTGAACACGCGAATCTACGCGGCCCGCTCGATCGTTTCATGGGAGGTGCTGGCCAAAACCGGCGTGCGCGCCGCCTTCGGCGGCGACACGCTCCGCATTGGGGCGTTGAAAGGCTTTGCCGACGGCAGCCTCGGTTCGACCACCGCCTACTTATTCCAGCCGTATAATGATGCGCCCAACACCCGTGGGCTGCTGTTCGAGCAGATGTTTCCCGAAGGCATCATGCTCAAACGCGTCGAAGGGGCCGACCAGGCGGGCTTGCAAGTGATGATTCACGCCATCGGCGACGAGGCCAACCTGCGCATCCTCGACCTCTACAGCCAGGCCGCCGAAAAACATGGCCCGCGGGATCGGCGCTTCCGCATCGAACACGCCCAGCATCTGCGCTCCGCCGAAATCCCCCGCTTCGGCAAACAAAAGGTCATTGCGTCCATGCAGCCGTATCACGCCGCCGATGACGGGCGTTGGTGCGAAAAACGAATCGGCGCCGAGCGCGCCAAAGGCGCCTACGCTTTCCGCGCGCTGCTGGATAGCGGCGCAATGCTGGCCTTCGGCTCGGATTGGACAGTGGCGCCGCTCAACCCGCTGGAAGGCATCAAGGCGGCAGTGACGCGCCAAACCCTGGACGGGAAACATCCCAACGGCTGGATTCCGGAGCAAAAAATCACCGTTGACGAGGCCGTGCGCGCTTACACCGTGGGCTCCGCTTACGCCGAGTTTGCGGAGAAGGTGAAAGGAACAATCACGCCCGGCAAACTCGCCGACCTGGTGATGCTCGACCAGGACATTTATCACATCGACCCGCCGGAGATAGACAAAGCCCGCGTGGTGCTGACGATTATGGATGGGCGGGTGGTGTATGAGCCGGATGGCGGAGTGAAATGAGTCATCTGAGTGAATTCAGTTAACCGGGCTGGACGAGCTACAAGACTTGTATCGGTTATCGGTTAGATAAGCGCCATGAAAGACCTCACGAATCCCAATTGGATTAAATTCAAAGGCATTCTCTTCCTGGTGGTTGGTCTAATTTCGTCAGTGCTACTGATCTTCGAACGCCCGAGTCTGAAGGTCGTGCTGTTGCTCGCTGTCTCAGTCTGGTGCTTTTGCCGTTTCTATTATTTTGCGTTTTACGTCATAGAGCACTACGTGGATTCCAACTACCGCTTCGCAGGCCTTTGGTCGTTCGCCAGCTATCTTTGGTCGAGACGACGCAGGGCAGGTACCTCGGCTCGAAAGCCATAAGATTGACCTGCGAGAGCATTCGAGATTTGTCGAATATTCGCGCGTATGCGTTCAGCGCGGAGCGCGGACATTCCCGTCCGCAGCAATGAACTTCGCAAAACCCGGCCAGCAATCGCCGCGCGCAAGCATTCAGAAGTCGCTGCGGACAAGAATGTCCGCGCTCCGCCAAGCAGATACATTCGCACCAGGCCATTTCTCTGGGTCCCGCTGCGTCTGGGCGGCAACTGCCTATTTGCCCGCCTCCGCGAATTCGTAAATCTTCCCGTCAAAGACCAAGATGTAAAGTTCACCCTGGCGGTCCTCGGCAAAACTGGCGATGGGATGCAGCGGATTGGGCTTGACCAGTTCGCCCTGGGCGGTGACCTGTCCGTTTTGGTAGCGCAAGCCCCAGACGGTGCCCATCCCGAAGTCGGCATACACATAAACGCCGCGCAAGGATGGCAACTTTTTGCCTCGATAAACGTAGCCGCCCGTGATGCTGATGCCAGGGCTGTGGTCGGGGAACCGGCAATCGTTGGCTAATCCTGCGTTGTGCGGATACTCGATGATCGGGTCCAGGAGTTTACCTTGCGGCTGCTGGCTCTTAAACTCGTGGAACCCCTCGCGCACACTCCAGCCGTAGTTGCCGCCCTTGACGATCAAATCCACCTCCTCCCATTTGTCCTGACCGACGTCGGCGGCCCACAAATCGCCGGTCTCGCGATCGAAACTCATCCGCCAGACGTTGCGCAATCCGTAAGCCCAAATCTCCGGGCGCACCCCTTCTGGTTTGGTGTCGAAGGGGTCGGCCTTCGGATTGCCCTGAACGTCCTTGCCAACGAAAGGGTTGTCTTTGGGAATACCGTAAGGCAGCTTGCCCGTGCGCGAGTTGACGTCAATGCGGAGAATTTTCGCCAGCAGATGGTGGCCACTCTGGCCGACATTGTGCGGGTCGCCTCCGAGGCCACCATCGCCCTGGCTCAAGTAAAGAAAGCCGTCGGGGCCGAAAAGGAGTGTGCCCCCATTGTGGTTCCAGTAGGGGTGCGGGATTTCCATCAGGATGCGTTCGGTCGCCAGGTCGGCCTTGTCCAAGTCAGTCTTGGAAACCCGGACCTCGCTCAGGACCTCGCGCTTGGGAGCCTGCTGCGTGTAATAGAGGTACAATAACCCATTGGTTTTGAACTGAGGATGAAAGGCGAAAGCCAGCAGCCCTTCCTCGTTTTGGACGAATGGTTTTCGATCTGAGATATCCAGAAAAGTCTTGGTCTCCTTGCCATCACGGTCTTGAGGAAGAACCAAAACCTTGCCGCCCTGCTCGACGAGGAACAGACGCATGGAGCCATCCGGCGCTTCTTCCATCCAGAGCGGCCGATCGAACTTGAGCCCCGGATAGGCGACGCGCAATTCGAGCGTCGGCAACGGATCGGCAGCAAAGAGCGTTTGCGCGGCGAAGAAAACCAGGAGCGGCAAGTGCAAAGCCTGCAAACAACAGCCAGGGGAAGGGTTTCGAGTACTCATCGCGGACGAGAATGTTACAGCTTCAAATCGGCGTCTGTGACCGCTCCAAACGAGGCGGACGTGACCGTGCTGGCGTACTTGGCCAGCACGCCGCGCGTGTAACGCGGTTTCGGCGCCCTCCAGGCTTTGCGGCGCTTCTTCAATTCGGCGGCCGGGATGTCCAAATTGAGTTGACGTCGCTCCGCGTCGATAGTAATTGGGTCGCCATTCTTCACCAGCGCCAGCGGCCCGCCCACGTAAGCTTCAGGGGTGATGTGGCCGACCACAAAGCCATGGCTGCCGCCGGAGAACCGGCCATCGGTGACCAGCGCCACGTCTTTGCCCAGCCCTTTGCCCACGATGGCCGACGTGGGGGAGAGCATTTCCCTCATGCCGGGTCCGCCTTTAGGCCCTTCGAACCGAATCACGACCACGTCGCCCTTCTGGATCGAACCGTCGAGAATCTTCTCCAACGCCGCTTCTTCGGAATTGAACACACGCGCCTTTCCAGTAAAACGCACCCCTTCCTTGCCGGTAATCTTGGCGACTGCCCCGCCTGGGGCGAGGTTGCCATAAAGGATCACCAGGTGGCTGTCTTTTTTGATCGGGTTACCCAGCGGTCGGACGATGGTTTGGGCTTCAGGATATGGCTTCACCGCCGCCAGCGTCTCAGCCATGGTTTGGCCAGTGACGGTCAGGCAATCCCCATGCAGCATGCCGGCCTCCAGCAGCGTCTTCATCAAAGGCCGGATGCCGCCAATCGCGACGAGTTCGGACATAAAATATCTGCCGCTGGGCTTCAAATCCGCCAACACCGGCGCGCCTTTTCCGACGCGGGTGAAGTCATCCAAGGTGAGCCTGACTTTGCAGGCCTTGGCAATCGCCAACAGATGCAACACGGCGTTAGTAGAGCCTCCCAGGGCGATGACCACGGTGATGGCATTTTCGAAGGCCCTGCGCGTCATGATGTCCAGCGGACGAAGACCCCGCTCAAGCATTTCCACCACGACGGCCCCTGCCCGGCGGCAGTCGTCTTTCTTAGCTTCGGAGACTGCGTTTTGAGCGGAACTGTTGGGCAAACTCATGCCGAGGGCTTCGACGGCGCTGGCCATGGTATTGGCTGTGTACATTCCGCCGCAGGAGCCGGGACCCGGAATCGCGCAAGATTCGATGGCCTGGAGTTGCTGGCCATCAATCTGCTTGTTGGTGTAGGCCGCAAAGGCTTCCAGGACGGAGACAATATCAATCTTACGGCTCGGGTCAGTCGAAAGGCAGCCCGGCAGAATCGTTCCGCCATAGACGAATACCGCCGGGCGATTCAGCCGCGCGATGGCCATGAGCGCGCCGGGCATGTTTTTGTCGCACCCGCCAATCGCAACGAAACCATCCATACCAAGGCACCCGACGACCGTCTCAATGGAATCAGCGATGACCTCGCGCGACACCAGCGAGTATTTCATTCCTTCGGTGCCCATCGAGATGCCGTCGGACACCGTGATGGTGTCGAAAATAATGGCCTTGCCGCCGGCGGCGTTGGCGCCGGCCTCCGCCTCGCGCGCGAGCTGGTCCAGGTGCATGTTGCAAGGCGTTACCATGCTCCAGGCGGAAGCGATGCCGACGACCGGTTTGGAAAAATCCTCGGGCTTGAAGCCAACGGGGTAAAGCATGGCGCGGCTGTGCGCGCGGTCGGGACCGTCCAGGACACGGCTCGAAAACGGGCGTTTTGAGCCGGTTGGGGTGTATGCTTCGGAGGCTTTGGATAATGTGGTTTTCATTGGTGAGGAGATTCTGAGCATGAACGCCCGCTGCTGGCAAGGGGCAGAATCCGGGCGTAAGCCGCAATTATCGGCCGCTTGACGCTGGGCACGCCGGGTGTCCCGGCGCCGACGGAGACGGGTCGCGCCGGTTGGGCCCCGCTCATGTCGGCGGCGCCAGCGTCCGCTCGATGGCAAAACCGGTTCGGGAATGAAGCGAAAAGAGAACGGAGGAACGAAAAAAAGGCTTGCTACTACCACCGGCCTATCTGCTACTATGCTGCGTGTTGGGCGTCCGGTCGTTTTTTCAGCGGGATTCCCCATCCCCACCTCCTTGGCGACTGGGCGCCTGACGTTTTTCGACACGGAGAGGGCCTGAAGCAGCGCGGGAATGGAGAACTACCAGGCATCAACCCAAGGGTTCGTCCTTTCGGGGCAGCCGCGTGGGGGTTCAACTTTCCAGTCTCGACACCCGTCACTGTGCCTGGACGCGCCAGAACTTGACCTGGTTGGTAGGGAAGGGTAGCGGCACTACCTGCGGATCCGTCGTCAGCGTCACTGAGGTCAATGTTTGCCAGTTAGTTGACGCGAGCGAGAGCACCTCTTGCACCTGGTGCGGATGCCCGATGTCGCCGTGGATGGTCAGCAGTACGTTGGTCGCAGTGCGCGCCAGTGCCAGCAGTGGTCGGCTTGGCAGCGCGCTTTGGGGATCATCGCTGAAGTCTGGAATCCCATTGTGATTGACGTCATTGGTGTCGTCAATAGAGAGCCCCCAAGTCAGGTAATCCGGGTCGGGAGTATTCGGGTCCCAGTCGTCAAAATCAAAGTAACCGCCGTAGTTGGTGGGCCAGTCGGGAAAGCGGACGTAGAGATCGCTGGTGAAGGTGAGCGTTTGCAAATCAGTATTCGTCCAGCCGCCGGGCTGCAGCGTGAGCCGGTTGAAACGATTGGTGCCGGCGGCCTTTACGAACTGGACGGGGCCCTGCATCTGGCTTGCCGGGTTGCCGGTCTGGGTCAGGTTAACACTCCCGGAGACCGTGTTCGACCCGGGCGTGTAAGTCAACGGCCCGGTGTATTCGATTAGTTCGAAGGTGGGAGCAAAGACATAAGACTCGAAGGGGCTGAGCCTGAAGGTGAGAACACACGTGCCTAATTGGGACCCAGCGTTCCGTGACCATGACGCGGCCACTGTGCCGCTGCCAAATCCAGGAAAATTGAAAATGCCCGAACTTGTGGTGTTGGCCGGCAGGGAAACTTCAAAGAAATCCGGGTAGCTATTTCCATTGACGTCGTTGCCCGGCGGGATATCCAGATCCATCCCGCCGTTATATCCGTCGCCAAACACCTCATCGGTCAGGATGGGGAAAGATGAATGTGAGTAGCCGTTGCCAAAGAAGTCCCCAAACGCCAGTTCGCCGTTAACTCCGGATGTGAGTGTGGTCAGGTCCAGCGTGTAAAGCCCGTTCTGGTCCATTGACCGCTGGAACCGAAGCGACAGGCAATACATGCGCGCCTGTGCTGTTTCTTCGCCGTGACCGACGATGGGCAGCAAAGACAAACCAGCTATTAGCAGGTAGGGCGCAGCTTTCATGGTCAACTCTGATTCAGTCAACATGTTGGTACTGATTATTTGGGCCTTTGTCAAGAATAATCACGGCGGGCGCATCTTCTTGTTACCGCTGCTAAGATCCTGGAGCACACAAAGCAAACAGACCGCAAGCCGTTAGACGCGCCCACGTGGGGTTGCCCGCGAGCCCGCGAGTACGGGCATTGGCAATCGGAAACCGGGGATGTATCTTTACCCTCTGATGTTGGCTGAGAAGAAAACGCGCGTCGTCGTCGGCATGAGCGGTGGAGTGGACTCTTCCGCCACCGCCGCCCTTTTGCTCGAACAAGGCTTCGAGGTGGTGGGCATCACCCTCAAGCTTTGGCCGCAGGATTGCGTCTCGCGCGCCGAGGACAAGTGCTGTGGCCCGCAAGCGGTTATGGACGCCCGGGCGGTCTGCCACAAATTGGGCGTTCCCTATTATCTCATTGACGAAGCAGAGGAGTTTCAGACCAAGGTCATCCGATACTTCGCCGACGAATACCAGGCTGGCCGCACACCCAACCCCTGCGTCATGTGCAATCAGAACCTCAAGTTCGGACGGCTCATCAGCCGCGCTGACCAGCTTGGAGCGCGATACGTCGCCACCGGCCACTTCGCGCGCCTGGAGAAAAGCGCCGACGGCGCGCGCACGTTGCTCAAGCGCGGCTGCGACGCGCGCAAGGACCAGAGCTACTTTCTGTTCTCGCTGCGCCAGCACCAACTGGCTCGCGCGCTCTTCCCGCTAGGCGACAAGACCAAGAGCGACACCCGCCAGGTCGCGCGCCACTGCAACCTCAAGACTGCGGACAAGCCGGAGAGTATGGAAATCTGTTTCGTGCCGGACAACGACTATGGAAAGTTCCTGCAGCAGGCCAAACTGGTGGGAAAACACCGTGGCGAGATTGCCGACGTGCACGGGCGTGTGCTTGGGCATCACGAAGGGATCGAGTTTTATACCATCGGCCAGCGCAAGGGGCTGGGCATTTCCTCACCCAAACCGCTCTACGTAATCGAACTCGAGGCCGCGACCAACCGCGTCATTGTCGGCGATGACACCGATTTGGAGCGCGACGAATTTGAAGTCAACCGCTGCAACTGGATTCCATTCGATGACCCGCCTTCTCGAATCGAAGTCAGCGCCAAGATTCGTTACAACCACCCCGGCACACCCGCCACCGTCACGCCGCTGGCCGATGGCCAGGCAAGAGTCAAGTTGCGCGCACCGCAGCGAGCGATCACGCCCGGTCAGGCGGCGGTGTTCTATCAGGGGGATTTGGTCGTCGGCGGCGGGTGGATCGCGCGCTGACTGCCACGATGATTAAATACAGTTGCATGGTTACGTGAGTTACATCAGCGCGGCGCACCGCCGCCCTTTGCGGCCATGTAGCTCATGTAACCTGTTTAACTAGTCAGGGCTTTTTTTTGTCCTCTTTTTGCGCTTCGGCTTTGGCTTTTTCCACGTCCTCGGCCTTAATGACTTCGACCTTGGCGCCCGCCTTGAGTTCTTCGGCTGAGGGCACCCGGATGATGTCGCTGGTCAACGGCTGAGGGGTGGGAGCTGGTTGAGGGGCTTCGATGCCGACCAGTTCCAATTCGAAAATCAGCGTGGCGCCCGGTTCGATGTTGGGTCCGAATCCATTGTCACCATAGCCCAGAGTCGAGGGAAGGTAGAGCTCCCACTTCGAGCCCGTCTTCATCATCTGCAGCGCCTCGATCCAACCGCGAACCCCCCGGCTGACGGCGAACTTGGCCGGCTGACCGCCCCGCTTGGCGGTGCTGTCAAACTCTTTGCCGTTGACGAGGGTGCCGCGGTATTGGACGTTCACCATGTCATTGCTCTTGGGGATGGGGCCCGAGCCTTCAGTGATGATTTTGTATTGCATCTCCGCCGTGGCGCCATCCTGCAGCGTCACGGTGTGGGTTTTGACGCCCGGTTTCTCTTTGTTTGACGCCAGAAACGCTGCGCCCTCCTTCTTATTCTTTTCGGCAGTCTTGCGCCGCGCCTCTTGCTGATAGTTACGGATGGCTTCCTGTGCCTGCGGGTCCGTAAGTTTCAGTTCGCGCCCAGCCAGCACGTCCTTGAAGGCGCTGGTCACAACGTCCACATCAACATCCATGCTGCCGCGCTTTACCTGGTTGCCGAAGTACATGCCAAGGCCGTAACTGGCCTTTTCTCTATCGTCCTTGAACGCCGGTTTGTCTTCTGACCGGACAGGCACTTGCGCCAACGCAAGGCCTAGCCCGGCAGCCAAAATCATCTTCATTTCTTTTTTCATAGTTCTTTGAATACTCTGAACGCCGGTTCAGCGAACTTGGGTTTACACCAATACCGAGAAAAGTCCAGCATGAAACTTCTCGTGATCGGCGGCGGCGGGCGTGAGCACGCGCTGGTTTGGAAACTGGCGCAGTCGCCGCACGTCGCCCAGTTGTGGTGCGCGCCAGGCAACGCCGGGATCGCCCAGGAGCGGTTGGCCAGGAACCAGACCCCCGTCGAGTGCGCGAGCATCGGCACGGAGGAATTGCCCGCGCTGCTTGCCTTCGCCCAAGAACGAAAACCCGATCTCACGGTCGTTGGCCCGGACAACCCACTGGCGCTCGGCATAGTAGATTTATTTCAGAATAGCGGATTGCGGATTTGGGGGCCGGACAAAAAAGCGGCGCAGTTCGAGGCTTCGAAAGTCTTCTCGCAGCGGTTCATGGACCAGTACGGCATCCCGACCCCGCGTTCCGGAATTTTCGATGAACCGAAAGCGGCCAAAGATTTTGCCGCATCGCTTGGCGGGCGATGCGCCGTGAAGGCTGACGGCTTGGCGCTGGGCAAAGGCGTGTTGATCTGCGCGGACCCGGCCGGGGCCAATAAGGCCATCGAGGAAATGCTGGTTCGCAAGGCCTTCGGCGCGGCGGGCTCCAAAATCGTTATCCAGGAGTTCTTGGAAGATAAGGAAATCTCCCTGCATCTGCTCTGCGATGGGCAAACGGCAAAGCTCTTTCCAACCTCCCAAGACCACAAGCGCGCCTTGGATGATGATCGTGGAATGAACACAGGCGGCATGGGGGCGTATTCGCCGACACCGTTTTTGAGCGAAGGCGAACTCGCGAAGGTGGTTAATGATATTATGGTTCCGTGGCTTCGCGGTTGCGCCGCCGAAGGAATCGATTTCCACGGCATCCTCTATCCCGGCGTGATGCTCACACAAAACGGGCCCAAGGTGTTGGAGTTCAACGCGCGTTTCGGCGACCCGGAAACGCAGGTTTATCTGCCACGCTTGGAGAATGATTTGGTCGAGTTGCTCGACGCCAGCGTTCAAGGTACACTCGACAAGATAGAATTGAAGTGGAGTCCGATGGCCGCGGTTTGCGTGGTGATGGCCTCGGCTGGTTATCCCGGCAGCCATGCCAAGGGCAAACCCATTCGCGGCCTGGACCAGGCGGCGCGTTCGCCAAACACGAAAGTCTTCCACGCCGGCACGGCCAGGTCAGGGAACCAAATCGTTACCAACGGCGGGCGCGTGCTCGGCGTCACAGCCTGGGCGTCCGGTCTGCGGCGCGCCCGGGACGCTGCCTATGCGGCAGTGGAGAGAATTCAGTTCGAGGGCGCGCATTTCCGGGGTGACATCGCGTCAAAAGCCTTGGGCTAATGGGCGTGACGCGGGGCGCGACCAGCAGCAGCCCCTTACTGGTCTTCATTCGGCGCGGACTTTGGAAAAGTAAAGCACATCAAGCAAGTCAAACCGCCCGGGTCTGCCCGAGGCACTCGGCTGACGCCAAGCGGCGAGGACACAGGTGAGCCTTGCATTTTGACACGCCAAAAAAGGGTGAGCTTTCGCGAAGAACGGTGTAGCCCGCGCAACCACGGAGCGCGAAGCTTTCTTCGTTATGAATACTAATTTATTGACGTTTGATAGGCAGGACATGGCGACGAAAGATGCGCTTGCGGCTTATGCGATTAGACCACTCCTGACCGAAGAAGATTGCCAGTGTGATTGTTCGGAGGAAGCCCTCACGGCGCGCGCGAGCACGATCACGCTCGTTCTGGGAGACATTCTATCCAAAGGCTATGCGTTTCCTCAGGTGGAATCAATGAGTGAGGTGCGACGAGAAAGCCTTGTGAGGATCAAACCCTGAGCCACTCAAGATGAATCCCCGGCCCTTCACCGCGCGAGCCAATGACGCCATCGCAGCCAATGACGTGCTGTCGAGTCTCCGACCGTCCTCGAAGCAGCAGTTGGTGGCCGGGGTGACGTTTCAGGAGTTGGAGAAAGACACGGTGATTTGTCACCAGGAGGAGGCGGCGGTTCGTTTCTGGTTGGTGTTGCGCGGGGAAGTCAAAATGGTGAAATACACGAGCAACGGCGCCGCGTTGCTGATTGAGCTTGTCCTGCCGAATGAACTTTTCGGCACGGTCTTTTGTGGCGATAAACCGGTCTATCCGTGCAGCGCCGTGACGATGAAGCAGAGCGAATTGCTTGCGT
>WNGL01009295.1_pt1 | contig 23030 bp, 17 predicted proteins | sample 5400591 | NCBI WGS metagenome assembly WNGL01 (sample SAMN13153377, study PRJNA577476) | soil metagenome | isolation source: 80 cm soil or saprolite under Garry oak tree replicate 1 | place: USA:California | collected 2016-06-15 | reverse complement strand
AATTTATTCACACCTTCTTAGATTGGGCATCGGCCGGTCCCTCCACAACGCGTTCTCACCTCGCCTGCGTGACGACATCGACCAGCGCCGGTTCGCCGCGTTTAACGGCGGCGACCGCGCGCCGGAGCGCCGGCCCAAGATCCTTTGGATCCGTGATGGGTCCGTCGGCATACACGCCCAATCCCTGTGCCAGCTTCGCGAAGTCAATGTTGGGATCGGTAAGCGTCGATCCCATGGTCCCACGATCGACGCCGCGGTTGCGTTGGTTGCACATGCGTTGCACGTGCATGATCTCCTGGTGATAGGCCCGGTTGTTGAGCATGACGCTCAGGAGCGGAATGCGGTGGTGTGCCGCGGTCCACAGGACCCCCGGGGCATACATCAAGTCGCCGTCAGTCTGGAGGCTCACCGAGAAGCGGCCGTACTTCTTATTGGCGAGCGCCGCTCCAACGGACGACGGCGCGCCATAACCAATGCCGCCGCCACCCGCGTGGCCTAGCCACTGATACGGTTTGTTGAAGTCCCAGAGCCGGCGCGGCCACACGCCAGCCTCGCTGTAGTAGTTCGACACGAGAGACCAATCTTCATTCCGGATCTGCGCCCATACTTCGGCCGCGACGCGTGCCGTACTCAGCGGGCTGGCGTCCCACGCATATGTGGCCGCCTCCCGCATACGTTCGCGCGCAGCCTTGCTGGCCTCGGTGAGTTTTGCGCCGCGCTGTTGGAACACTCGCTTGCGATCACCTGTGGTCGCACGCCTAACGGCTTCGATCAGCGCAGGCAGCGTGGCCTCCCCATCGGCGGCAATCGCCAGATCGACGTCGGCCATCCGTCGAAAATCCTGGTAGTTCGACCTGATGTAGAGATCGCCGGTCGTGACCGTAGCCAGTTTCGCGCCTGGTTTCGTCATCTTTCGTGTGGAGCGATGCAACTGATCGCGTAAAGCGTTAACGGTCGCCCAAAAATCGGCCACCTCCAGACCCACGACGACATCGGCTTCGCCGATGGCCGCTGCAGCGCGCTGGGTTTGATTGAGAGGATGGAGCGAGGGGAAGTTCATCCGCCCGCCCTGGTCGATGACCGCCGCCTGCAACGTCTCGGCGAGTTCGATGAGCAACGGCATCGCGCCCGGCGTCCGCGCCAGGCGGTCGGCAACCAATACCGGGTTTTCAGCGGCCACGAGAAGCCGCGCAAGTTCCGTTACGGCGCCGGCTTCCCCTTGCGGCATCGCAGGCATGGTCAGCTTCGGAACCGTCAATTTTGTTTTACTCTCGAGCGGACTCTCTTGAAGTTCCGCGTCGGCCGAGATGAGTACAGGGGCCATCGGCGGGGTCATCGCGATCTTGTAGGCACGGACAGCGGACTCGCCGAAATGGGTGAGCGAGGCCGGCTGATCGTCCCACTTGACGTAGTCACGAACCATGGCCGCAGCATCCAGGACGCCGTGGTACCACTCCGCGGGCCGGCGAATGGCTGCATCCACGTAATTGCCAATAACGATGTAAACCGGAACACGGTCGCACCATGCGTTGTAGATCGCCATCGAGGCGTGCTGCAGGCCAACCGTACCGTGAGCCAGTACTGCCAGCGGTTTGCCCTCGGCTTTGAAATACCCGTGTCCCATGGCCACCGAGGATTCTTCATGACAATTGGTAATGAACTCGGGATTCCGATTGCCCCCATAGTTGATGATCGATTCCTGCAGACCACGAAAACTGGAGCCGGGATTGGCGCAGACGTATTCGAAACCCAGCGACTTGATAACGTCGACCATATAGTCCGAGCCACAAGTGTCCGTAGTGAGAACCTCAACCTCGGACGCCGCGCCAGGAGCCTGCTGCGCAGCCGCAGCGGCCGGCCGAACGATCGCAGCCGCGCCCGCCAACATCCCGTTCTTTAGAAAATTCCGCCGCTCCATGTTTCCTCGTGAAGGCCTTCGTTTTTGCGCCATAGGGTCTCCTTGCTGTATCCGTATTACGCCGCGGAGCGGCGACAGAATGTAGCCCCACCCGTAAGCGCTGTTAAGTATACGCATTTAATCTTGCTGAACGCTTGGGGCGGAGCAGACTCCCCTCCTTGGCAAAGGAAGGGACGACGCGCCATCAAGAAAAATTCCCGTTCCAATGAAAGGCGCGGACGGGGTGGTTCGTTCAAACTCCAAAACAATTTCTCTTGAACGAACCACCCCGTCTGCGCCGGATTCGGTGGCTTCGCAGCATCTTTTTGATGGCGCAGCCACCCCTCCTTTGCCAAGGAGGGGACTTTCGAAACGAGGTTTCTTATACCCCACGCTCACGCGTGGGGCCACATGCTATCGCCGCTCCGCGGCTTCACAGGTCATGATATAGATGTCCCGGCAGTGGCGTTGCAAGAAAAATCTGGCCGCAATACGATTGCAGAGGATGGGAGAACAAACCATAGAAGCGGATGTGGCCGTCGTGGGCGGCGGCAACGCGGCCTTATGTGCTGCACTGGTGGCGCGAGAGTCCGGTGTATCCGTAACCGTGCTCGAGTCCGCTCCAGTGGAGTACCGCGGCGGCAACAGCCGTCACACGCGTAACATGCGCTGCATGCATGAAACTCCCACGAATGTGCTGACGGATGCATACACCGAAGAAGAATATTTCTCGGACCTCCTGCGTGTCACCGAAGGCAATACGGCGCAGGACCTGGCAAGGCTGGTCATCCGTGATTCGCCGCAAGCCACCCAGTGGATGAAGAGCTATGGCGTTCGCTTTCAGCCTTCGCTTGAAGGCACGCTGCATTTGAGCCGGACCAACGCATTCTTTCTGGGCGGTGGCAAGGCGTTGATGAACGCTTACTATGCTGCGGCGATCCAGCGCGGTATTCGCGTCCTCTACAACGCCGAAGTGACCGAGCTGCATATCCGTGACGGCCAGTTCAAAAGCGGCAGGCTTCTGCTGAACGGTCAGCCCACCGAGTTCCGCGCCAAGGCCCTGGTGGCGGCTTCGGGCGGCTTCGAGTCCAATCTGGAATGGCTGGAAGAAGTGTGGGGCGAAGCGGCGCGAAACTTCATCATTCGCGGCACGCCCTACAACAAAGGCAAACTGCTCAAGCTGCTGATGGGCCAAGGTGCCGAATCGGTGGGCGATCCCAAGCAGTGTCACGCTGTCGCCGTCGATGCCCGCGCACCGAAATTTGACGGTGGGATTGTCACGCGCCTGGATTGCCTGCCACTCGGCATCGTCGTCAACAAACGAGCTGAGCGTTTCTATGACGAGGGACAGGATCTTTGGCCCAAGCGCTACGCGATCTGGGGACGCCTCGTCGCCGAGCAGCCGGATCAGATCGCATGGTCCATCATTGATTCTAAAGCCATGGGCCGCTTTATACCGTCGGTGTTTCCGCCGATTCCGGCGCCGAGCATCCGAGACCTGGCTTTGGCGCTTGCTCTACCGGCACAGGATCTCGAAACGACTGTCCGTGAATTCAACCAGGCCGTGCGGCCGGGCCGCTTCGATCACCAGATTCTCGATGACTGCCGCACCGAAGGTCTCAATCCACCGAAGTCCCACTGGGCGCAAGCCATCGACCTGGCGCCCTTCTACGGCTATCCTTTGCGGCCGGGAATCACCTTTACGTATCTCGGCGTGAAAGTGAATGAGCGAGCGGAGGTCCAGGGGCTTGGCTCTCGTACCAACGTTTTCGCGGCCGGCGAGATCATGGCCGGCAACGTTGTCGGCAAGGGCTACCTGGCCGGGCTCGGCATGACCATCGGCGCGGTATTCGGGCGCATCGCCGGAAGGGAGGCTGCGCGTGCAGCCGCTCAGTAATCTCATCGCGGAAGGCGAACGCCTGATGGTCATCTGCAACGCCTGCCGCTACTGCGAGGGCTATTGCGCCGTGTTCCCTGCAATGGAGCGTCGCCTGAATTTCAGCGAAACCGATGTCAACTACCTGGCGAACCTGTGTCACAACTGCGCTGAGTGTTACTACTCCTGTCAGTACGCACCACCACACGAGTTTGCGGTGAACGTGCCCCAGGTATTCGCCCAAATCCGAGCGCGATCGTATCAAAACTATGCCTGGCCGGGATTCGTGCGTGTGGGCGCATGGTTGGCTGTGACGGCGGGTATCGTCGTTGCAGCCTTGCTCGCGGGCACGCGTTCGGCGGCCGGTGCGAACTTCTACGCGGTGATCTCCCATGAAGCGATGGTTGCAACATTTGCTGTCGTTTCCGCGTTCATCTTAGCGGCGTACGTGGCTGGATTCCTCCGCTTCTGGCGCGAATCGGGTGAGAGCCTGGCGCCGTTTTTCCAACCCTCGATCCTGCTTCAGGCGGCTCGCGATGCTCTCTGGCTGAAAAACCTGGATAGCCACGGCGTGGGCTGCACGTATCCAAATCAGCAGCATTCACAGGCCCGCCGGCGTTTCCATCATTGCACCTTCTACGGGTTCCTGCTGTGTCTGGCGTCGACGACGGTCGCAGCCGCGTACCACTCTATATTTGGATGGCAAGCGCCGCATGCGTACTTCAGCGTTCCCGTGGTGCTGGGAACCCTTGGCGGCATTGGGCTGCTGATCGGCCCAGTAGGACTCTACAGGCTAAAGCGGCGCCGGGATACGGCTATCGTGGATATCAAGCAGGACAGCATGGACATGTCGTTCCTGGCGCTGCTGTTCCTGACGAGTTTGACGGGATTGCTGCTACTGGCGCTGCGCGAAACTACCGCAATGGGAGCGCTGCTTCGAATTCATCTGGGCATGGTGTTGGGTTTGTTCTTAACGTTGCCCTACGGGAAGTTCGTGCACGGCATCTACCGTTCCGCGGCTCTTGTGCGCTCCGTGCTGGAAGCCTCGCGAGGTAAGGATTAACGTCGAGATCAAACCCATCAGCCCGGCCAGCGCGAGCCACGCGCCGGGCATGGCGGCGTTGCCGGTTTCGTGAATCAGCCAGGTGGAAACGGCGGGCGTGAAACCGCCGAAGATGCCGGTCGCCAGGCTGTAGGCAAAGGAGAAACCGGAGACGCGCACGTTCGCGGGCATGACCTCCGTCAGGAACACCACCATCGAACCGTTATAGCTGCCGAAAATCATCGAGAACCACAGCGCCGCGGCCAGCAGCCGCCCGAAAGACGGTGCACTGACTAACCACAGCAGGACTGGATACGGCGTGACGAGCGCGATAGTCGAAAACAACAGGAGCATCGGCCGCCGTCCGACTCTATCCGACAAGGCGCCCATCAGGGGCAGCAAACAGAAATTCGAGATGCCCACGAGCAGTGTCACCAGCATGCTGGAACTCGTCGAGAGATGAAGCACGCCGCTGCCATACGTCGGCATGTAGGCAGTGATCAGGTAGAAGGTGACCGTGGTGGTGATGCTCAGCATCATCCCCAGAATCATCAGAGGCCAGTTCGCGATCACAGTGCGCCAGATTTCCGAAGTACTAGGATGGTGCTTTCGCGCGCGGAAGTCATCGGTCTCGGTAAGCGAGCGCCGCAACAGCAGGAGAAACGGGATCAGCATGGAGCCGATCAGCAACGGAACACGCCATCCCCAGCCCGCCATCTGTTCCGGCCGCAGCGTTGAGGAGAGAACCAGTCCGATAAGGGCGGCGAAGATCACCGCCACCTGCTGGCTGGCGGATTGCCAACTGACAAAAAATCCCTTGCGGCCGGGAGTGGCGATCTCGGCCAGATAGACGCTCACACCACCGACTTCGACACCCGCCGAAAGCCCCTGCAGCAGCCGGCCCGCCACTACCAGTAGCGGCGCGAACAAACCGATGGTCTCGTAACCGGGCATGACGCCTATCGAGACTGTCCCCACAGCCATCAGCGAAAGCGTCAGCAACAGGCCTTTGCGGCGTCCATGGTGGTCGAGGTAGGCGCCCAGCACCACCGCCCCCAGAGGGCGCATCAGATAGCCCGTACCAAAGGTCATGAACGACAGCATCAGCGAGGCGTACTCGTTCTGCGTTGGGAAAAACGCGCGCCCGATGGCCGCGGCATAATAGCCGAAGACCATGAAGTCATACATCTCCAGGAAATTTCCCGCAGCGACGCGAACGACCGCGCCAATACTTGATCCGGAGTGCGATCTCGCCTGGAACTGATGACTCATGCGCCAACCACCTGCGACAGTTTACTTCTTTTTCAATGCCGCGCCACGGATTCGTGGAAATATTGAGGTACACCCCAGGGATCTCAACAACAACATGGCCGTGTTCTCAGAAGATCTCTCATCACGCGTACGTCAACGTCACCATGCTGAGCGGGAAAGATGGAACCGCCAGCGTGCCGGACTTGAATTCATCCGGGGACCGGCGGCCATGACGAGCGGCCGTTGTTCGATCGAAAAAGGCGGCACCGTCACGTTTGTGCCGCGGTGTAAGCGATGAAGTTGCTCGGCCGACCGCTAATGCGTAGACTTACGCTCCAAGGAGTAAAGAAATGAAACGTTATCGCATAGCTCTGTTTTGCGGCGCCTTCGTGTTGGCGGGCGGGATTCTGAATGTCGCAAACGCTGAAGGCCCAAACGCGGCTGCGCAAAAACACATCGACATCGCCAAGGCCGCGGCATATCGGCCTGGGCACGACCTCACGGCCTTGTACGAAACAGTTTGCAGACCCGCATTCTCGGAGAAGGGGCCCGTAGAGGAAGCACCGGCCAAGGACCCCGCGCCGGGCAGCACGGTGCTTTCGTCAGTGAAAGTTCCGGCGCGTTCGGAGTGGTCCTTTCCGCCTGCAAAGGTATTCGACAACCTGTATTGGCTAGGCAGCCATGCAGACTCCTTGAGTACGCCTCAGGTATTCGGTAACTCCACCTGGGCGGTCAAAACATCCGAGGGGATTATCCTGATCGATTCCGGCATGAATTACAGCGTGAAAGAGTTGGTCACCGATGGGCTCAAAAAGCTGGGTGAGGATCCGACGCAGATCAGATATCTCATCATCAGTCACGCTCACAGCGATCGCTATTGGGGCGCGAAGTACATTCAAGACACTTACAAGGCGCACGTTATTCTGTCTGAAGCCGATTGGCATGGAATCGAGATCAGCCCAGATCCTAACGAGCTGAAGCCCAAGAAGGATATGGTTGCGACAGACGGTATGAAGCTGACGCTGGGCGACACCACGCTCACGCTTTACCTGACGCCGGGACATACGCCGGGCACGATCTCCACGCTCGTTCCCCTAAAAGACGGAAACCAACGGCATTTTGGCGCGGTATGGGGAGGTATTAACCCCACTCTCTACGGTCACGGCGTTCGGAATGGTCCGAGTCTGGCAGCAGTCATCAAGACCTGGAGCGCCTCCGCCGCCCGATTCATGGACATCGCGAATAAGGCCGGCGCCGACGTGTACCTGACGATCCATCCGGGGTATGACATGGCTCTGGAGAAGATTCGTGCATTGCCGTACCGCAAGCCCGGCGATCCTCATCCGTTTGTGAGTAAGGACAATCTGATGCGCTTCCTCACAATCATCAAGGAATGTTCGGATGCGCAATTGGCGCGTCTCGGCGCTACTTCGTAACATTCCTGGTATGAGGAGGCGCCAATCGGCATCGGAACCGTCGCTTGCCGCATTGTTGTCCAGCTAGGTCCAGCTCAGATCGTGACCGCCGTAGGGCAGATCCCGGAAGCGCTTACCGGTAATCTGGAATATTGCGTCGCCGATAGCGGATTGGATCCAGATGTCGACGCGATTGTCGGTGACGAGCACCGTGGCATTGCCGGGCTCCATCCGCGCGCGCCCGGCAATTGGCGGATCGCGTCGAAATCGTAGCTCTTGACGGTGCCGCCATAGACCGGGCAGGCCTTTACGGCGGCCCATTTCATGCCAGGAACGCGGACGTCGATACCGTAGACCGTCCTGCCGGTGACCTTGGCCGGCAATGATGTCCTTTACATTGACACCATCCTACGCGCTTTGCTGTAATTGCTCTCACTGTGAGAAACCGCAAAGTCCTTGTCGTTTTATTGCTTCTTCTGTCCGGTCCAGCAGTTCTTCTTGTCTTCTCGCAATTGAGCGGCGACCTTTCACCGCTTCGTCAAGTGCGGGATCGTTTCCCCGTATTCGCGGACGTCGCCGTCGATCCGGAGTCGAACATCGTGGCGGTGACAGACGAGAATCTTTTTAGTCTGCGGACATACGACAGAGATCTCGTGAGCAATGATGTAGCCGACCCGCGAACCGTGATCACCGGCAACAGAACGAGAGTCGATTTCGTTTGCGGAGTCGCCCTCGACCCCGTCAACAAGGAGATTTACACCGTCAATAACGATACCGCTGCCGATATGCTCGTGTTCAAGTACGACGCCAATGGAAATGTGCCCGCCTCGCGAACTCTGAGACCCGCACCGGTCAGCACCTGGGGTGTGGCGCTGGACCTGAAAAACAACGAAGTGGCGGTCACGATCGAGCAGATAAATAAGATATCGATCTATCGACGGCTGGCGGAAGGCGAAGAAAAACCGTTGCGTGTCATTCAAGGGCCAGACACTGGGCTCGCGGATCCTCATGGGATTTTCGTCGATGCCGAGAACAATGAAATCTTCGTTGCCAACCACGACTCTTACCACCAGGCTGAAGCGAGCCAGGACGAGTCTACAGACGTGCAAGGACAACTCGCGCGCGGCATCGCTACCTTATCCGTTCCCCAGCAGCGGCTCCAGCCTCGCTCCTCCAGCGGAAAATTCGTAGAGCCGTCGATCACCGTTCATTCGCGAACCGCACAAAGCAACGCGTCTCCCGTGCGGGTCATACACGGACCGAAGACCGAGCTGAGCCTGCCCATGAAGGTCTTCGTCGATACCGCTCACAACGAGCTCTTTGTCGCGAACAGCGGCAGCAATTCGATCTTGGTGTTCAGCAGGACGGCGAACGGTGATGCGGCTCCCATCCGGAAAATCGAAGGTTCCGCGACAAGGCTCAAAAAACCTGTCGGGCTGTTCGTCGATGTTAAAAATGACGAAGTCTGGGCAACGAGCCCTGAGGAACACTCGGCGATGGTCTTCCGCCGAACGGCCCAGGGCAATGCCGCGCCTCTGCGCATTGTGCGTGGCGCACCGGATGGCACGCCCGCGCCGGGCATAGGCAATCCCGGCGGCATCGCCTACGATCCGATGCGCGAGCAGATTCTCGTGCCGAACTGAGTGGCCAATCCGCGAATCGCGATATTCGCCAGGCTGGCGAACGGAAATGTGGCCCCAGCAAGAGTTATCGAAGGCGCGCACACCCGGCTTTCCAGGACATCACACGCGATCGCTTACGATGAGAAGAACGACGAGATTCTCATTCCAAATCCTTTGGCGGAAGCGATTCTTGTTTACCGTGGAAATGCGAGCGGTGACGCGGCACCCATCCGAACCATTCAGGGTCCTCGTACTCTTCTACAGGAAAATGATGAGCTGGCGCTGGACAACGTTCATGACGAAATTATCGTGCCGACACGCCAGGCGATCCTGGTTTTCTCCAGATCGGCTAACGGCAACCTGGCTCCGTTGAGAGTCATTGCCGGACCGAAGACTCAAATGTTTCGTGCGCGGGGAATTGCTGTCGACCCTGTCAACAACATCATCGCGGTCGGTAATGCCAACCCCCAAGGTATTCTCATCTTCAACCGCACGGACGAGGGCGATGTAGCGCCTCGCTCGATCATCACCGGCCCTCGAACCGGTATTTATGCGACGAAAGGCTTTGCGGTCTTGCCCGAACGCAAAGAACTCATTGCCACCGTCGAAGCGCGCGGCGTACAGGTTACTCGGAACCTTGGTGAATCATTTGTCGGAATTTGGAATTACACCGACAACGGCGATGTCCCGCCCAAAGCTACGATCAAGGGCGACACCACCATGCTCATCGCTCCCCGAGGCGCTGCGTTGGATTCGCAGCACCAGGAAATCTTTATCATCGACAAGGTCCAGAACGCCTTTTTCACCTATAGCTGGCAAAAGATCCTGCAAAACATGCAGCGCTGATTGCAACACCTGCTGACTTTCACGGCGTTCGCCACTGCCTGTGGCGCCATCCTGAGGCTATTGCGCACGCCGATGGAGATCTTCCAATGGAACGATGCGCGGCGTTTGAGCGGATTGGCGACCCGACGGTTGAAGCCGGGCGAAGCACCGTACATGGCACTGCAAACGAACGAATCGAGTTCGCCGAATTCTATCGAGACCTTCGATTTCTACCGGCTCCATCGGAGCGAACGATCGGATCTACCCTTCGTGAGATTATGAGCAACGCCCGCCGAAGATCGAGATAAACACGACCGCAACAATTGTTGTGATTGCCCCTATGGCGTTGGCTGAGTCTGCACTAAAATGGGCCGGGCGGCGCGAGCAGGATTTATTGCATTCCCTCTGAAGAATTCACGCAATACGAACCGATCCGTTACGGAGGCGTCAGCAAATAGTAAAACGTGCGATCGGTGCCATCGTTCCTCTGGTGTTGTTCACTTACCTGAACAATACGTCGCGATTCTCTCCTCCAAGGTCCGGCTCTGCCTCTGTATTTGCACACCGGGGTGTTGGGCAGCGATACGACATCCCAATCGAAAGCAATACGTGTACGGCCACTCATTTGCTGACGCCCGAACACGAGTACCTCGAAAACACGATCCCGTCGATGCGGGCGGCCTTTGACCGGGGCGCGAATGTTGTCGAATTTGATATTCATCCAACTACGGATGGCCGCTTTGCTGTGTTCCACGATCGGACTCTCGAATGCAAAACGAACGGAAGCGGCCTCACGCGGACACACACAATGGAGGAGTTGAAGCGGCTCGATATCGGCTACGGATATACGTTCGATGGCGGCCACACGTGTCCGTTTCGAGGCAAGGGCATCGGATTGTTGCCATCGATGGACGAAGTTTTTAAGGAATTTCCCGGCCGCGCATTTCTTATCGACGTAAAAGACAATGAGCCGCCGGATGCGGCTTTACTCGCTGAGCATCTTTCGAGATTGCCACGTGAGCAGCTTTCCAGGATGACTATGTTTGCGCGGGATGCCACGCTTGCGATGCTGCGCGAAAGGCTTCCGTCACTCAGGCTGTTTTCGGTGGGATCCATCACGAACTGCCTCATCCGATATATCGCATACGGCTGGACAGGCGTTGTGCCTGCCCGCTGCTACAACTCCGCACTTTTTGTCCCTATCAACGTCGCGCCATGGCTCTGGGGTTGGCCCAATCGTTTTATGAATCGTATGAACGCTGCTCAAAGCTCGGTAATCCTGATGGGAGCATATCCGGGCCGCGAGATTTCTCCGGGCCTGGATACGCCGGAAAACCTGGCGCGCATTCCAACGAACTATGATGGCGGAATCTGGACCAACGAACTCGACCTTGTTTTCTCCTCCTTGCAAAAATAGAACAACCAACCCGTACATACCTCCAACTTCGACGGCGTAGAGAAATGGATATTTGAAGAGGTCGGGATCCATGATGCCAATGATGTTGGGATTGGGATCAACGTGCATTCCAGTCAAACGATGAATACCGCCCATAAACTTGCAGTCTCCGCCAGGATAGTCCGTGCCCCACCCCCAGCCTTGCCGCGGAAAGAAATGTTTTCCTCCGAATTCCGGACAAACATACTGCGAGGAATGCCTCAGCGCCGATCGAATATCCAAACGTTGTCCTGCTCTTGCCCGGCTCCCCGGAGTTGTTCGACCGCTCGAAGACGGCGTCCACCGTCGATCAGTTCGTGCCGAAAGGAGATCCTCGTTTCACCGTCGGGACGCTGGATTCGCGACCGGGTTACCAGCGCCTGTCCTTCCCACCGAAGGTTAGACAACATCGTCACTCCGTTCTGGGTGGCGCCGACATCGCGCCCGTCCGACTGCAGCTCGTACTCGTACTGCAGGGGGCCGTTCGCGCTAACAAACGTGGCCTTGTACCGGAAGGTTGGATCGCGGTGCTCGATTCGCACGACACCGCTCTGCACGGCGGCAGCGCCGGGGCTGAGGGTGCTGGCCTGCCGGTTCAGTGTCCATTCGCCGGAAAAATCGGGCTTTTGCTGCGCGACTCCTAAACCCGCGAGTCCGAGAAGGATTACACTGGCGATACATGTTCGAATCAACATCCGTGCGCTCCTCAATCGTGGATCGTTCCGCCATACTACCGCATTATTTATGGCGCCCTGTAACAAACTCGCAATTCGATAATGGTGCATTGAATTGTCGCTCTGCTCTTCAATGTCAAATGTTGGGATGTCCAATGAACGATGTCACATGCACTTGTCAAACGACCTAATTACCCAAGGACCCAATAAACCCAATTGCACTATCTGGTCATTTGGTCGTTCAGTCATTTGACAGGTACATATGACATCGTTCATTGGACATCCCAACATTTGACATTTTACGATCCAGCAACACGCCAATGCACCGCTACGCGCGGCCGAAAAACCACAGATATTCATTCCTGAAAAAGGGCCGTTCACTGCTACGAGTTGCAAGAAGGACTGTGAGGCGCGCGACTGGGAGTCATTCGCGAGCCTTTGGATCCTAAAACCGTAGGCCTCGAACTGCATGATCATCCACCAGACCGAGTACAAATTCATTCCTCCGGTTCGCCGACGAACCACAGCTACCGACGTGATCTCCTGGATTGCGTACCCCGTTTGAAAGGCTTAAGATCGACTAGAAAAATTTCTCCTTCATCGACGGGCGAAGAACGAGAGGAAGGGGCCGTATTTCTGGAGGACTCATGCGAGCCACACGTGTCGGATTCGAGAAGTTAATGTCCTGGATGCCGGATGCGAGAACGACCGTGCTTTTGGCGGCCCTCGGCATCGCTGTCTGGACAGGTACTGGGACCGCGCAGTCACCTAATGCGTTTGGCACGCCATCGCCAGACAAACCAGTTCCGACTTCTACGATTAACGCGGTGCCCGGTTCGCGCGCCCAGGGCTGGCTCGCTTGGGGGAACCGGCCGACGCCGATTCAAAGAGGCCGCCGAAGGCGGCGTACCGAAATGATCCGGCGTGAGCGGCTGCGAACGCAAGCCCGATAGGGCGCAGCCATCAATAAACGGTGGGCCCGACGCTATTAGGACACGCCGCGTAGCCGGCGGAGGAGGTTTTTGATGCGCAAGGTACGATTCTCGGGAGTGCTGGCGATCCTGGTCTGTGTCTCCGTGGCGTCTGCCGCGCAATACGGCACGAAGGACGGCCAGTGGAAGAGCTACAGCGGCGACAGCGGAGCCACGAAGTACGCACCGCTCGATCAGATCAATAAGGACAACGTGGCGAAGGTGCAAATCCTCTGGCGCCGTCCCGCTGTCGATCCGAGTCTTCCCGCAAAGGATCAGACGTTCCGTACGCCGGCCAATTTCCGCGCCACGCCGATCATGGTCGATGGTGTGCTCTACAGCCCGAATGGTGTGGGTTTGGTCGAGGCATTCGATGCGGCATCCGGAAAGACCATCTGGCTGCAGGAGCCATTCGCGCCCACCGAATACCCCGGCGACAGCACCCGCGGCGTGGCGTATTGGAGCGGTGGCGGCGACGAACGAATCCTCGTTCAGCGCGGCCAATACCTCTACGCGCTCAGCGCGAAGACCGGCAAGGTCTACCCAAACTTTGGCGATCGGGGCCGCGTCGATCTCAAAATCGGCCTTGGCCCACTGATGACCGGCTACCAGTGGACGGGCGCGCCAATGGTTATCCGTGACGTCGTCATCCTTGGCGCGACCATGACGGATGCTCCCCCACGAATGGAGCAGCCTCGCGGCGACGTTCGCGCGTTCGACGTTCGCACCGGGAAACTGCGGTGGCAATTCCATGTCATCCCGCAGGCCGGAGAATTCGGCGTGGAAACCTGGGAGAACGATTCCTGGAAATACAGTGGCCAGGCTCCGGTGTGGTCGCTGTTCAGCGCCGACGAGGAACTCGGTTACGTGTACATGCCGGTGACTTCACCGACCAGCGACATGTATGGCGGCCACCGGCTGGGCGACAATCTTTTTGGTCAAAGCCTGGTGTGCGTCAAAGCCGATACGGGTGAGCGTGTGTGGCACTTTCAGCTCACGCACCACGATCTGTGGGACTACGACCCGCCTGCGGCTCCGATCCTCGCGGATATTACTGTTGACGGCAAGCCAGTCAAAGCCGTGGTCCAGGTAACAAAGCAGGCTTTTGCCTACGTTTTCGACCGCGTGACAGGAAAGCCGATATGGCCGATTGAAGAACGACCTGTCCCGGAATCGGCGACGCCCGGTGAACGGTCGTCAGTAACGCAGCCGGTTCCCTCCAAGCCGCCTGCATTCGATCGGCAAGGAGCGACGATCGACAATCTGATTGACTTTACGCCCGAGCTGCGCGCCGAAGCGATCGAGATCATGAAGCAGTATGTGACGGGGCCTGTATTCACTCCTCCTTCGATTCGAGGCTCCGGTCCCCAGGACACGAAAGGAACGATCCAGTTGCCCGGCTCAGTGGGTGGCGCGGACTGGCAAGGCGCAGCATTCGACCCTGACACTGGGTGGCTCTATGTTCCATCGATCACGGCGCCGTTCGTTGCGGACATCGTGCCGGGTGATCCGCAGCAAACGAATTTCCGCTACACTAAAGGCACGAGACAGTGGATCGGGGGGCCGCGCGGGCTTCCACTCTTTAAACCGCCATACGGCCGGATAACCGCCATCGACCTGAACCGCGGTGAACACCGATGGGTGGTGGCCAACGGTGACGGCCCCCGTGATCACCCGGCGATCAAGCACCTCAACCTGCCGCCGCTCGGCAACCCGGGGCGCGCCGCTCCAGTCTTGACCAAGACGCTGCTGTTCATCGGCGAAGGTTCTCCCATCATGGCGTCGCTCGGACCACGGTTGCCGCCAGGAATGCCGCCATCGATTGCGGCGGGTTACGGAGGGAACGGATTCAAGGCGCTTGACAAGACGACAGGGGAAACGGTCTGGCGGATCGAGCTACCGGCCGGGACCACCGGCGCGCCGATGACCTACATGTATCGGGGCAAGCAATACATCGTCGTCGCAGTAGGGGATGATCGGCATCCTCCCGAATGGGTGGCTCTCGGGCTGCCGTGATCGAATGGCAGACCCATCGCCGTTTGAAATTTCGGATATACGCTTACATGCGAAGGAAGGGCACCACACAAATAAAATTCCACGAAAGGAGATGGTCTCGATGGCTGACATGATAGAAAAAATTCCTGAGAAAACGAGGTGGGAGATTGCAACGAAAGGATTGACCGGCGCATACATTGCAATTTCCAAGGCCTTGAAGCAGGCCGTAGGACAGAAACAATTTGAGGAGTTCAACGGGTCGCTCTGGCTTGAAGCAGGAAAGGGAGCGAAGGAATTCGCGGACAGCCTCGGCTTGGCCACTGAGACCGCCGGCGATGTCGAAGGGGCTATTCACCTCCTTGCTCAGGCGTCAATGGGGCCGGAGTTTGTGTTCGAAGTTGTGGAGTCTACCAAAGACAGGTGTGTGGGAAAGACTTCTCAGTGTCCTTGGCACAAGAGGTGGAAGGAGCAAGGCGTCGATTTCAATACGTGCGGCGTAGGGCATCAAAAGTGGGGCGAGGGAGCTGCCGAAAGTCTGAACCCAAACTTTACGTTCAAACTGACGAAGAATATGCTCCTTGGCGACGCGTATTGCGAGTGGGTAGTAGAGCGGAAGAAGTAGATGCGTTGTGCCCTTCCTTTTTTCTAGTTGGCAACGGTCTTGGTGGAGAGATTTGAGCTATTTCTTCGTTGTGAGGCGGTACACGGTAGTGCTTTGGTACTCCTGGCCGGATTTCAGGACAACTGACGGAAAGTTCGGTTTGTTGGGTGAATCCGGAAAGTGCTGCGTCTCGAGACAAAAGCCGTAGCGGCGGTTGTAGGGCTTGCCGCCCTTGCCCTTCACACTGCCGTTGAGGGAATTGGCGGTATAGAACTGAATTCCCGGCTCGGTCGTGAGGACTTCGAGAATGCGGCCGGTGGAAGCCTCTTCGACGCGCGCCGCCAGGGCCAGTGACTTTCCGCCGCTGTTCAGTACCCAATTGTGGTCGTAGCCCTTGCCCAGTTTGAGTTGCTCATCATTTTGCTCGATGCGCGCCCCAATCGCGGTGGGCCGGCGAAAATCGAAAGGTGTGCCGATCACCGGCCGCAACTCCCCGGTCGGGATCATGCCCGCATCGACCGGAGTGAACCGATCCGCGTCGATTGTGACGATGTGGTCCAGGATGTCTCCCTCGCCCGCGCCTTTGAGATTGAAGTAGGCGTGGTTGGTGAGGTTCAGGACCGTATCTTTGTTTGCCGTTCCGCGATAATCGATCCTCAGTTCGTTCGCGTCCGTGAGGCGATACGTCACCGTCAGGTTCAAGTCACCGGGGTACCCTTCTTCCCCATCTTTGCTGAAGTATTTCAGCTCGATGCCGCCATCCGCCATTTTGCGAGGCGTCCAAACGGTTTTATCGAAACCGCGTTTGCCACCATGCAGCGAATTCTCCCCGTTGTTCACCGAGAGTTTATACTCCACGCCATTGAGCGTGAATCGCGCTTTTCCGATCCGGTTCGCATACCGGCCGATAATCGCACCGAAGTAAGAACCCTGATTCAAATAGCCGTTGAGATCGTCGAATCCGTCAATCACGTCGGCCAGTCTCCCGTTACGATCAGGCGCCTTCAGCGACACCAGGATGCCACCATAATTGGTGATGCGTACCTCTAAACCATTCTTGCTAGTCATTGTGTAGATATTTACATTCACACCTTCGCGCGTCTTTCCGAAATGGCTTTCCGAAATTTTCGTTACCGCCTGCATGGAGACTCCTGCGGCGAGGAGTGATGCGACCAAAAGCGCGGTTGGTAACAGTGAGACCATTTGAGGGCTCCGCGAGTGTGAGCCAGCGAGAGATGACATCGGCAATTTCCATGTTGTTCTTTTCCAGCATCATCATGTGGCCATTGCCATGGACGCCGATATCGCTGAGCTTGATCCATGTGAGTTGAACGCCTGCTTGCTCCAGGAATTTCACCGTGCAATGGTCGTAAGGCGCATGGTAGGACGCTTCAGCGGTCACGATCAAAATAGGCATCTTCTGCAGGTTCGGAAGCTGCCGCCCTGGCGTTCTTTGCATCCAACACTTGACGACGTCAGGCGCATCGGATTTTTCCTGGCGTTCGATCGCCAGATCCGACGGGTCGTTTGCCGGCGGCGAATAGGAGAGCGGAGCCGCCGTGATTCCCCACGGCCGCGCTTGAGTGCTGGCATCACGAAACCACTCCGGCGCCGGAATATTACCGGTATCGAAGAATGGCGGGCCGTTCGGTTCAATCGCCACGATGGCCTTCACGAAGTCCGGCTTTGCATCCGCTACCGGCCAACCGAATGCTCCCGATTGAGAATGGGTCAGCAAGATCGCCGGACCGATTTTATCGAGTAGCGCCTGAATAGCATCGCGGTTCAAAATCTGCTGCAACGTGAAATCCTGGATCGAAGGCATTTGAGATGCATAAAACTGATCAAAGATCGAATCGCCAGGTGCGCCCGTGCCCGGCCACTGCGTATGGAGACGTGCCTGTGGCCAGAGGTTGTACCGCTCAGGAGCGACAAATCGCCGTTGGACATTATCGGGGGCCGGTTGTGTTGCGGGACCATACAAGTCAGGCTCGTAGGCAGCCCTGCCGCGGCCGGGCTGGTCGATCACGTACACGGAATAACCCTGTCGCAAGAAATACTGCGCCCATCCCTCACGTCCATCGGGCGTTCCGGTGAAGTTGGTTCCTGACTGCCCGCCTCCGTGGATCATGACTATGGGCCAGGGGTGTGTTTGTCTGCTCGGAATTTGGAACTCAACGTAGAGATGACCACTCATTACCTGCCGGTCCTTGACCGTTGAATATTTTCCGCCGATGAAGAAGTAGCCTTGCTGTGCGATCGACAGTGGCGGTAGAGGGAAATCTTTGGCATGCGTTGTCGTGCCCATTGTGGCTCCGATGGCGAGCGCAATTGCGAGGCGCTTCATGTCTGTACTCCTCTGCCTAATATTTGTTGCCGCAAAATTCATAAAGCCCTTTCGACGGCGTTTCGAAATTGTAGCGTCGTACTTCGTTCAAGCTAGCGTGGTCCTTGCGCGGTTTCAATACACGACCGGATATGGTATCGCGGAAGACGATGTGACGGAGCCAATTTCCGTGTTGCCGACTTATTGCTTTCCCAACAAGAGAGAAGCTATTCTCATGTGGGAAACCAAAATGACATGACAGAGAAGACTGATGTGTGCCAGGGCACGATAATCTGCGCGCCGGGATGCCGCCCGAGATCGCGCGGAAAGCCGCCGCTTTGAAATTCGGCAACATCGAATCCGTAAAAGAGAGTTGCCGCGATCAGCGCACTCTGCCGCTGCTGGAAACCTTCTCGTCCGACTTGCGCTTTGCGGTACGGATGCTGGGAAAGAACCCCGGCTTCACCCTCATCGCCGTACTGACCCTCGCTCTCGGGATTGGAGCGAACACTGCGATTTTCTCGGTGGTCAATACGGTCCTCCTGAAACCATTTGCCTATCGCGATCCCGCGCGGATCGTCATGTTTCATAACGTCTTTCCAGGCGGGCGCACTGGCAGCGCATCGCCCACTGAATTTAATTGGTGGCGGCAGCAGACCGCGCCGTTCCAGGATGTTTCCGCCTACGACTTCGACGTTGCTAACTTGACCGGCGAATCCTTCCCGGAGCAGATCCCGACGATGCATGCCAGCGCGGATTTCTTCCGATTGTGCGGCGCGAATGCGGTGCAGGGCCGCACGTTCACGGCCGCGGACGACCTCCCGGACGCGCCCAAGACCGCGGTGCTCGCCTACCCGTTCTGGCAGCGGCACTTCGGTGGCGACACCCATGTGATCGGCAGGCGCATAACGTTGAGCGGCACGCGCTATGAAATCATCGGCGTCGTGAGCCCCAGTTTGCAAGATGGTCAGATTGCAGAACGATCCAGGTTATCCGGCGACATCGAAATTCACGAGCCACCGGACGTCTATGTCCCCTCCCAGCTTGACCCCAATAGCGCGAGTCATGGCCATCACTTCAACGTCGCCGGTCGCTTGAAACCCGGAGTTACTCTGGCCGAAGCGAATGCGCAGTTACAAGCCAGTTATCCAGAGTACGGCCGCAAGTGGCCGGACGATGTCCGCGGGGAGGGCGCGGGGTTCCGTGTGCAGCCTTTGCAGGATGCTATCGTGGATGGCGTCCGGAATTCCCTGCTGATTCTGCTGGGCGCGGTCAGCTTTGTGCTGCTGATCGCTTGCGCGAATGTAGCCAACTTGCTGCTGGCGCGCGCGACGGGGCGAAAACGGGAAATTGCGATTCGTGCGGCGGTGGGAGCTGGGCGCCGGCGGATCGTCCGGCAACTTCTTACGGAGAGTCTGGTGTTATCGCTTGCGGGTGGCGTTTTGGGTCTCGCGGCGGGATACGCCGGCATCCGCGCCCTTCTGAGCCTCAGCCCCGGCAACATCCCGCGCATCGGGCTGGACGGCTCCAACGTGGGCCTCGACTGGCGTGTTTTCGGATTCACGCTTACCTTATCGATTCTGACCGGCATTCTGTTTGGACTCATTCCCGCTCTGCAATCGTCGCGTGCGGATTTGAGCAGGACGCTGAAAGAGAGCAGCAATCGCAGTGGCACGGGCTGGCGACATAATAAGACGCGAGCGCTGCTGGTGACCACCGAGATGGCGCTGGCGGTGGTGCTATTAATCGGGGCGGCGCTGCTGATCCGAAGCTTTGTCGCGATCCGGCAAGTGAATCCCGGCTTCGATGCGCATAATGTTTTAACGATGCGCGTGTCGTTGACAGGTCCCCCGTTCGAAAAGCCGGCGGACGTGATCCAAGTGATTCACGAAGGAGTTCGCCGCATTAGTGCGCTCCCAGGCGTCGAGGTCGCAGCAACTACGTGTTGCCTGCCTCTGGAGGACCGGTTCCAAGGAGTCTTCCAAATTGCGGGACGTCCCGCAGGGACTTCCGGTGGTGTCACGGGAACGAACTTGGTTTCCGCAGGCTACTTCGAGGTTTTCAAAATTCCCATCCTGCGGGGCCGCACGTTTACAGAGCGGGACGAGATCGGACCGCCGGTGGTCATTATCAATCAGACGCTGGCGAAGCGGTTCTGGCCGGATAGCGACCCGTTGCATGACCAAATCATAATGGGCGATGAATCCCGCCAGATTATCGGCGTAGTCGGCGACGTGCATGATGACTTCCTCAATCGCGAACCACGTATCAACGTTTACGCGCCTCTGGCCACCCGCGTCGGTATGTTGGATGGCACGTGGGCTTGGGTGATCCGGACTCACGGGACGCCAATATCGCTGAGTTCGGCAATACAGAATGAGCTGCGCGAGGCGAGCGGAGGTCTGCCGGTGGCGCGCGTTCGCACGATGGAGGAAATCCTATCGCGATCCACGGCGGCCGAGGACTTCAATGCCCTGGTGCTGACGATCTTCGGGTGCTCGGCGCTATTGTTAGCGGCGATCGGGATCTACGGTTTGATGGCATACTCGGTAACCGAGCGCGCCCAGGAAATCGGAATCCGGCTGGCTCTGGGAGCACGATCGAGCCACATCCGAAATATGGTTATGTTTCAAGGCCTGCGGCCTGCTCTGGCAGGCGTGGTTTGCGGGCTCGCTGCGGCTTTCGGGTTGACACGCTTGATCGCCAACTTTCTGTTTGGTGTGAAGCCGTGGGATCCTCTGGTCTTTGTTCTGGTTCCAGCGATGTTAGTTGCCGTTGCGCTGGTCGCAGTATGGTTGCCGGCGATGCGCGCGAGCCGGGTCGATCCTATCCACGCGCTACGGTATGAATAGGTTCCGGGCTGCGGAAACAATCTTCGGAACCAAGCGGTGTATATATAAGCTCCTGTTTAGTTGCTTAACGGTTAGTCGTCGGGCGCGTCAGTTGGCGTATTACCGGCTACCCTTCACTTTGCCGGACAACTCGACGCAAAGTAGTGAATTACGAGGCGGCTTCCCTCGATCCTCCCACTTCCTGCAGCCGGGTTGCCAATGGCGACTTACCACGGACTCTGAATCGATAAACGCTCAGGCGTCACTCGCGGGTAATCGAACACGCAGCAAGTGGCCGCATGTTACGCTGAACGTCGGTTTCAAAACGTAAGAGCCCGGACACCGCCGCGCCATATGGGAACTGTTGACGCGCGGCATGGTGGTTGACCACTGCGGAGTGTACCGGCGGAAATGAATTATCTGTCCCCGAATTGTGAGGGTTGCAGTGATCAGCGATCTGAAGCGGATACGAAACATCGGAATCAGCGCGCACATCGATTCTGGTAAAACGACACTGACCGAGCGAATTCTTTTCTACACGAAGCGCATCCGCGTCATCCACGACGTCAAGGGGAAGGACGGCGTCGGGGCGAAGATGGACTCCATGGACCTGGAGCGGGAACGCGGCATTACGATCCAGTCCGCCGCGACTCACTGCGAGTGGAACAACCACTTCATCAACATCATCGACACCCCCGGCCACGTGGACTTCACGATCGAGGTCGAACGGTCGCTGCGGGTTCTCGACGGGGCGATCCTTGTCCTGTGCGCGGTCGCCGGGGTGCAGTCCCAGTCGATGACCGTCGACCGGCAGATGCGCCGCTACAACGTCCCGCGGCTCGCCTTCATCAACAAGTCCGACCGAACCGGGGCGAACCCGTTTCGCGTCGTCGCACAGCTGCGCGAAAAGCTCAAGCACAACGCCGTCATGATGCAGATTCCGATCGGCCTCGAAGGCGACCACGAAGGCATCGTCGATCTCATCGAAATGAAGGCGCACTACTTCGACGGCGCCAATGGGGATATCCGGCGCGTGGAGGAAATTCCCGCGTCGCTTCGCAAGCAGGCGGAAGAGAAGCGCGGGGAAATGCTCGACGCCGTCTCGATGTATTCCGACGAGCTCATGGAGGCGCTTCTCGAGGACAGGGCGACTCCCGAACTGATCCATGAAGCGATCCGCAAGGGTACGATCTCCCTCGATCTGACCCCTGTCTTTCTCGGTTCGGCATACAAGAACAAGGCGGTGCAGCCGCTGCTCGACGCGGTGACGCGCTACCTGCCGAGTCCGGCCGAGGTCGTCAACGAAGCGCTCGATATTTCCAAAGGCGAGGAGAAAGTCACTCTCAAGTCCAACCTCGACGCGCCGTTCGTTGCTCTCGCGTTCAAGCTCGAGGATGCGCGCTTCGGCCAGCTGACCTACATTCGCATCTACCAGGGGCAGCTGCGGAAGGGGGACACGATCGTCAACGGCCGCACCGGGCGCAACGTGCGGGTCGGCCGGCTCGTGCGGATGCACTCGGACGAAATGGAAGACATCCAGGACGCCGCCTCGGGCGACATCGTCGCCCTGTTCGGTATCGACTGCGCCTCGGGCGACACGTTCACCTCCGAGAAGATCCGCTACTCGATGACCTCGATGCACGTGCCCGAACCGGTCATTCACCTGCGCATTAAGGCGAAGGACAAGAAGGCGCAGGCGAACTTCGCGAAGGCGCTGCAGCGATTCACGAAGGAAGACCCGACTTTCCACGCGCGCGTCGACGAGGAATCTGCCGAGACGATCATCTCCGGCATGGGAGAGCTTCACCTGGATGTCTACGTCGAACGAATGAAGCGCGAATACGGCGCCGAAGTCGAAACAGGCGCTCCCCAGGTCGCCTACCGCGAAGCGATCTCCCGCAAGGCGGAGTTCAACCACACGCACAAAAAGCAGACCGGCGGTTCGGGACAGTACGGACGCGTCGCAGGGTACGTCGAGCCTATGGACGAAGGGGATTTCGAATTCGTCGACGAGATTCGCGGCGGCTCGATTCCCAAGGAGTTCATTGGCGCGGTCGAGAAGGGCTTCAAGTCGATGATGTCGAAGGGGCGCTTGATCGGGTTTCCGGTCACCGGGTTTCGCGTCGTGATCAACGACGGAGCCTCCCACGCGGTCGATTCGTCGGACAACGCGTTTCAGGCAGCCGCGCGCGGCGCATTTCGGTCGGTCTACTCGTCGGCGAAGCCGCAGATTCTTGAGCCGATCATGAAGGTTTCGGTGGAAGGGCCG
>WNGL01003757.1_pt1 | contig 23032 bp, 19 predicted proteins | sample 5400591 | NCBI WGS metagenome assembly WNGL01 (sample SAMN13153377, study PRJNA577476) | soil metagenome | isolation source: 80 cm soil or saprolite under Garry oak tree replicate 1 | place: USA:California | collected 2016-06-15 | reverse complement strand
AGCTGCGCATACAAATCGGCGATGGCCCCGGCGCAATAGATCAGCCGGTCGCCGCGCTCGACGACGAGATCCGGATTGGCGCACAGGAACAGCAGGCCTCTGGCGCGCATCCGCTGCAGCATCCCGCGATAGTCCTCCGGCGTCTCGCGCTCGTCGTCGAACAGGCCGGTGCAAATAACGTAATCGGCGGCTTCGGCCGGGCCGAACCGCAGCTCGAGCCCGGCAAAGATGCCTCGGTCCCGCTCCGGCCCGACGTGGTACACGCATCGGCTCGGATGCGAGGCGACGAACTCGCGGGCGAGGTCGCCCGACGTGATGATATCGTCATAGGCGGAGCGCGGCACGCCGAACCGGTCGAGCAGCCGGGTCACGGCGGCGCCCGGCCGCGGCGCATTGGAAACGAGCAGCACGGTGCCGCCGGCATCGCGGAAGCGCGTGAGCGCCTCGCCCGCCGGCGCCAGCGCGGCGACGCCGTTGTGCACCACGCCCCAGACGTCGCACAGCACCGCGTCATAGCCGGGCGCCAGCGCGGAAAAGCCATCGACCAGAACGGGCGCGGGCAAGACGTCGATCGCCTCTCAGGCACCCAGGCCAATTCCGATCGGGCCCGCAGCCTCGGCGGCGGCGAACGGCTCCGTCAACGGCGGCGGCTCCGCAGGATGCGCCGCGGCGGCCGGCGGTGCGACCCTGCCGCTCGCGCGCGGCAACGGCCGGTCGGCACTCGCGTGCACCACGTCGGCTCGCACCGGCCGCGGCGGAGAGAACAGCGGGCCCTGACCGAAGCGCACGTCGAAATCGAGCAGGTCGACCACATTGGTCTCGCTCTCGATCTCCTCCGCGATCAGGTCGATGCCGAAGCGCCCGAGCCGATCGGAAAAATCCGAAGCGTCGATTCCGGACGCCTTGGCTTCGCCGCGGTTGAGCAACAGGGCCGCCGGAATCTTCACGAAACGGAAGCCGCGCTCGGCAAGCTCGCGGGGATCGAGCACGAGATCGCCGACCTGAGTCATCGAGAACCGGAACCCGAGGGCGGCAAGCTCGCCCAGGCATTCCCGCTCGGTGGCGCCCATGGCGCGGACCTTCTTCTGCGAAATTTCGAACACCATGCAGGAGGCGAGCGCGCGATTGGCCTCGATGAAATCCGACACCTGGGCCAGGAACGCGGGGTCGAGCAGCGAATGTCCGGCGATGTGGCAAAACACCCCGATGTCCCGCTCCTTGGCGATCAGGCGGCGAACCACCTGAACGCAGCGGAACAGCAGGATATCGTCGACCAGGGCCATCACCTCGGCGCTCTGCGCCTGGCGCAGATAATCGCACGGATTCAACAGCCTGCCGTCCTCGCTCCGCAGCCGAGCCATCGCCTCGTAATAGCGCACCTTGCGCTGCGGCAGCGTGACGATGGGCTGCAGGTAAAGCTCGAACCGTCCCGCCTCCGTCGCGCGCCGCACCGCGCCCATGCCATCGCTGTCCTCGCCGTTGCCGCAATCGCGACCGGCGGCGCCGTCGCTCGATTGGGTCGGCTCGGCCGCCTGGGCCGGCTCGCCCATGGCATCGAGCGCGAGCGATACCGCGACGGACCGCCCCGGCTCGGCGGCGGTGGCACTCAGCCCCTTCAACGCCTCCCCGTGCGCCGCGACCGATTGGGCGAGCTGCTTGGCCGACCGCCGCAGCAGCTCGATCTCGGCTGCGTTCGGCTCGAGCGCCGCCCGGGTGCGCTCGGCGGATCGGGCAATCTCGATCTCCGCCGCGGCGAGCCGCCGCCCGGCCTCGGCCACCTGGCGGGCGAGGTCGGCGGCGCCGCGGGAGAGATCCGCGACGCGGTCGCTGATCTCGCCGCGGTCGCGCGCGCGCGCGATCAGCACCTGGAGCAAGCCGAGGACCGAGAACGCGGCAATGCTCACGAGGGCCGCTTCCACCTGGTCGAAGGCGAAAAATCGATACAGCACGCCGCCGACCGAGCCGGCGCCGAGCATGAGAAGAACAGCAAAGAAGATTGCACCCACGGCTGCCCGGTCCCTCCCCGGCTTAGGGCCTGCCCCCAGCCCTCTCTCTATTCATTGGCGGAGCAGGCCTTCTACAATGTCCATGAGCAAACCGCCGCGCGCAAGCAGCTTCGCGCGAATGGCACCAAATCCGGCAGATTTTTGCTGCTTCCGCCGCGAGCTGGGGGGACCCATGGCCGACCACGCGAATACCAAGGTGCTGATTCGGCCGCTTGCGGCCGCCGACGAGCGCGATTGGCGCCGGCTGTGGGCGGGCTATCTCGCGTTCTACCGCAAAGCCCTGAGCGCCGAGACGACCGAGGCGACCTGGCGGGCGCTCATCGCGCAACGCCGTCCGGAGATGATCGGGCGCGTCGCCGAGCTCGAAGGCCGCGTGGTCGGCATGCTCAACGCCGTCATCCACCCCAACACCTGGTTCGAGGCGCCGGTGTGCTACCTCGAAGACCTCTATGTCGAGGCCGAGCGTCGGGGACGCGGCATCGGCCGGGCGCTGATCGAGGCGCTCGCCGCGGAGGGCCGGCGCGCGGGCTGGCCGCGCATCTACTGGCGCACCGCGGACGACAATCTCACCGCGCAGCGGCTGTACGATGGCATCGCCCGGCGCTCGCGCTGGGTGACCTACGAGCTGGACCTCAGCTAATTCAGCGCCCGGATCACCCGGGCCACCTTGTCGAAGATCTCGGCGATCTCGTTCTCGCGGATGATCAGCGGCGGGGAGAGCGCGATGGTGTCGGCGGTGATCCGCATCACGACGCCCTGCTCGAAGCCCTTGAGCATGGCTTCATAGGCGCGGCCGCCGACCGCATCGGGGCGGGAGGCCAGATCGATCCCGGCGACGAGCCCGACGGTACGGATATCGAGCACGTGCGGCAGGCCCTTGAGCGCCATCGCGGCCTCGGCCCAGGCCGGCTCGAGCTTCCTCGCCCGCTCGAACAGCGCCTCCTCGCGGTAGACGTCGAGCGCGGCGAGCGCCGCCGCGCAGGCGAGCGGATGCGCCGAATAGGTATAGCCGTGGAACAGCTCGATCGTGTTCTCGGGCCCGCTCATGAACGCGTCGTAGACGCCCTTCTTCACCATCACGCCCGCCATCGGCACGGTGCCCGAGGTCACCCCCTTGGCGAACGTGATCATGTCGGGCTCGACCCCGTAGCGCTCGGCCGCGAACGCATGGCCGAGCCGGCCGAAGCCGGTGATGACTTCGTCGAAGATCAGCAGAATGCCGTGCTTGTTGCAGATGGCGCGCAGCCGCTCGAGATAGCCCTTGGGCGGCGGCAGCACGCCGGTCGAGCCGGCCATCGGCTCGACGATGACGGCCGCGATGGTCGAGGCGTCGTGCAGCGCCACCAGCCGATCGAGCTCGTCGGCGAGATGTCCGCCCCATTCCGGCTCGCCCTTGGTGAAGGCCTGCTTCTCGCGATTGTACGTGTGCGGCAGATGGTCGACGCCGGCGAGCAGCGATCCGAAATACTTGCGGTTCGCGACGATGCCGCCGACCGAGATGCCGCCGAAGCCCACGCCGTGATAGCCGCGCTCGCGGCCGATCAAGCGGGTGCGCGAGGCCTGGCCGCGCACATTGTGGTAGGCGAGCGCGATCTTCAGCGCGGTGTCGACCGCCTCCGAGCCCGAGTTGCAGAAGAAGGCGTGATCGAGCTCGCCGGGCGCGAGCGCGGCGAGCCGGCTCGCGAGCTCGAAGGCTTTCGGGTGCGAGAACTGGAACGCCGGCGCATAATCGAGCTCGGCGGCCTGACGAGAGATCGCGGCGACGATCTCGTCGCGCCCGTGGCCGGCATTGCAGCACCACAGCCCCGCCGTGCCGTCGAGCACGGCGCGATTGTCGACGGTGTAAAAATGCATGCCCTTAGCGCGCGCGATCAGCCGCGGCGCCTTCTTGAAGGCGCGGTTGGGCGTGAACGGAATCCAGAACGATTCGAGATCGTTGGGTACGGCGGTCGCAACGGCTTCGCTTCTGGCCTGCGCCATGTCGGCCTCCCGGATCGATTTTTTGGGCGCCGGCGCGCCCGGAGCATGGCCCACGGTATAGCAGCCGCCGCGCGGGGACGAAATCTCCGCACCGGCGCTCGGACGCGCCCGATTGCCGCCCCCTCGGCTTGCCCTGGGCGCAACCCGATGACATACCGGCGCTTCCGACCCCGAGTGAGCGATCGATGCCCAATGCAAAAGACAACCGCGTGAGGGCGCGGCTCCCGCGCGGGTTCGCCGATCAGGGCGCCGTCGAAATCCAGACGACGCGCCGCATGCTCGATCGCATCCGCGAGGTGTACGAGCGCTACGGCTTCGAGCCGGTCGAGACGCCGGCGATCGAATACACCGATGCGCTGGGAAAATTCCTACCGGACCAGGACCGGCCCAACGAGGGCGTGTTCTCGCTCCAGGACGAAGACGAGCAATGGGTCTCGCTGCGCTACGATCTCACCGCGCCGCTCGCCCGCTATGTTGCCGAGCATTTCGACGTCCTGCCGAAGCCCTATCGCAGCTACCGGGTCGGCTGGGTGTTTCGCAACGAGAAGCCGGGCCCCGGCCGCTTCCGGCAGTTCATGCAATTCGACGCCGACACGGTGGGCTCCGCTTCGCCCGCGGCGGACGCCGAGATCTGCATGATGGCGGCCGACACCATGGACGCGCTCGGCATTCCGCGCGGCAGCTATCTGGTCAAGCTCAGCAGCCGCAAGGTGCTCGACGGCATGATGGACGCCATCGGCCTGAGCGGCGAGCGCGACGAAGCCAAGCGCCTCACCGTATTGCGCGCGATCGACAAGCTCGACCGACTCGGGATCGAGGGCGTGCGCGATCTGCTCGGCGCCGGCCGCAAGGACGAGAGCGGGGATTTCACCAAGGGCGCCGGACTTGCGACCCATGCGATCGAGCGCGTGCTGACATTCACCAAGGTCAGAGCCGGCAATGCCGACGCGACGCTCGCGGGGCTGAGCGAGGTGATCGCCGCCTCCTCGACGGGCAGGCAGGGGATCGAGGAGCTGCGCGCCATTGCGGCGCTGATTGCCGCAGCCGGTTACGAGCAGCGCATCGTCATCGATCCCTCCGTCGTGCGCGGGCTCGAATATTATACCGGCCCGGTCTACGAGACGGAGCTGACGTTCGAGATCAGGGACGACGAGGGCCGGCCGGTGCGGTTCGGCTCGGTCGGCGGCGGCGGGCGCTACGATGGGTTGATCGCGCGCTTCCGCGGCGAGGCGGTGCCGGCGACGGGATTCTCGATCGGCGTATCGCGGCTCGCCGCCGCGCTCGCCCACATCGGCCGCAGCGACGCCAAGGCGGAAGCCGGGCCGGTGGTGATCCTCGTGCTCGACCGCGAGCGCATCGGCGATTATCAGAATCTCGCCGGCCGGCTGCGTGCGGCGAACATCCGCGCCGAGGTCTATCTCGGCGCCGCCGGCATGAAGGCGCAGATGAAATATGCCGACCGGCGCCGCGCGCCCTGCGTGATCATCCAGGGCAGCGACGAGCGCGCGAAGGGCGAACTGCAGGTCAAGGATCTGATCGAAGGCGCCAAAGCCGCGGCGGCGATCGCCTCGCATGAGGAATGGCGCGAGAGCCGGCCGGCGCAATTCGCGATTGCAGAAGACAAGCTGATCGACGCCGTGCGCGAGGTCCTGCAGCGCCACGGCGTGAGTTGAAGTCAATTGAGCCGGGGTGATGTCCATGCCGCTCGATCCGGATGCGAAGAATCTGCTCGATCTCTTGGTCGCCGCCGGCCGGCCGAAAGTCTGGCAAGTGAGCCCGCCCGAGGCACGGGAAGGGATATCGGCGCTCGCACAGGCGGCAGACGCCAAGGACGTGCCGATCGGCCGCATCGACAACGGCGCCATGCCGGGACCTGCCGGAACCCTGCCCTACCGCAGCTACACGCCGAAGGATGCGGCGAGCGACCCGCTGCCGGCGCTCGTCTATTTCCATGGCGGCGGCTTCGTCATCGGCGATCTCGACACCCATGACGGGCTGTGCCGCCTCTTCGCCAATGCCAGTGGCTGCCGCGTGATCTCGGTCGCGTATCGGCTGGCGCCCGAGCACAAGTTTCCGGCCGCGATCGACGACGCCTATGCGGCGGCGTCCTGGGTCGCAGAGCATGCGCGCGAGCTCGGCATCGATGCCGAGCGCATCGCGATCGGCGGGGATTCGGCCGGCGCCACGCTCTCGGCCGTGGTGTGCCAGCTCGCCAAAGGAGCCGGCGGACCGAAGCTCGCGCTGCAGCTCCTGCTCTACCCGGCGACCGAGTCCGGCGTCGACACGCCCTCCCGCGTGGCGCTCGCGGAAGGCTATCTGCTGGAGAAGAAATCGATCGAATGGTTTTTCCGGCAATACGTCGAGCTCGGAACGGATCCGATCGACCCGCGCCTCTCGCCGCTGCTCGCGCCGGATGTTTCCGGGCTGCCGCCCGCGCACATTCACACCGCCGAGTTCGATCCGTTGGTCGACGAAGGCAAGGCCTATGCGGACAAGCTTGCGGCCGCAGGTGTTCCGGTCGAGTACACCTGTCATCCGGGCATGATCCATCATTTCTTCTGCCTCGCCGGCGCGATACCATATGCCCGCACCGCGATCGCGAACGCCGGCGCCGCGATCAAACAGGCGCTAGCGCTCGCGCGTCCGGCCGGCGCGGGCGCGCAACGCCGCGCATCGATGTGAGGCGAGCCATGAAGCTTTACGACCATCCGCTTGCGCCGAATCCGCGCCGCGTTCGTGTGTTCCTGGCCGAGAAGGGCATCGAGATTCCGCGCATTACCGTCGACATCATGAAGGGCGAGCAGCGGAGCCCGCAGTTCACAGCGCTCAATCCGCGCCAGGCAGTGCCGGTGCTCGAGCTCGACGACGGCACCGTGATCGCCGAATCGATCGCGATCTGCCGGTATTTCGAGGAGCTCAGACCCGAGCCGCCGCTGTTCGGCTGCTCGACGCTCGAGCGCGCGCACGTGGAGATGTGGCAGCGGCGCATCGAGCTCGGGCTGATGGCGACGATCGGCCATTTTTTCCGGCACTCGCATCCATTGATGGCGAAAGTGGAAGTGCCGCAGATCGCCAGCTGGGCCGAGGCGAACCGGGCGCGGGCGCTCAAATTCGTGCCGACGCTCGAGCGGCAGCTCGCGGACAAGCGGTTCGTCTGCGCGAGAGCTTCACCGTCGCCGACATCACCGGGCTCGTCGCGCTCGATTTCATGAAATTCGCCGACATTCCCCTGCCCGACGAATCCCCGCACGTGCGCCGCTGGCATGAGAGGCTCGCCGCGCGGCCCAGCGCTTCGGCTTGACGCGCTGGCTGGGATGAAAATCTCGGAATGTAGTCCCGGCCGCGCAACGTTAACCTTACCTGTTCCGACAAGGCCCCTCCTTCACGACCCCGGGCATTTGCCGTCGAAACCTTAACCCCGGCGTGGTAAAGGGCGCGCTCCGCGAAACAAGTTTTTACGCGAATAGCGCCATGTCCGGGGCGGCAGGAGAGACGAACGGGTCCGATGCGCGCGCGCAAGCGCTCGTCGCTTCCTACGCGCGCGCCGGCTATCGGCGCGCCGAGCCCGCCATCCTGCAGCCCGCCGAGCCGTTCCTCGATCTTTCCGGCGAGGGCATCCGGCGGCGCATGTATCTCACCGGCGAGCCTTCGGGCCGCGAGCTGTGCCTGCGGCCGGATCTGACCATCCCGGTGTCGCGCGACTATCTCGCCTCGGGAGCCGGCGCGGCCGGCGAGCCTGCCGGCTTCTGCTATCTCGGTCCGGTGTTCCGGCAGCGCGGCGATGCTCCCGGCGAGTTCCTCCAGGCCGGCATCGAATCCTTCGGCCGGCGCGATACCGCGGCGGCCGACGCCGAAATGCTCGCGCTCGGGCTCGAGGCGCTCGCGCAGTTCGGCGTCGAGGCGTCCGAGATCCGCATCGGCGACGTCGGCCTGTTCACGGCGCTGATCGCGGCGCTCGATCTGCCGCCGGCGTGGCGGCGGCGCTTGGCCAAGGACTTCCACCGCGCCGGAAGCCTCGCGCACGATCTCGATCGGCTCCGCCTCGATGCGGCGCAGAGCGGCCCGGAGTACCAGGGGCTGCTCGCGGCGCTCGCCGGCTCGGATCTGCGCGCCGCGCACGCGCTCGTCACCGATCTGTTGTCGATCGCCGGCATCACCACGGTCGGCGGCCGCAGCGTCGGCGAGATCGCCGACCGGTTTCTCGAACAGGCGGCGCTCGGCGCGGGTGCACGGCTGCCGCAGCACACTCAGAGCGTGATCGAGCGCTTCCTGAAAATCGCCGGCAATCCGGACGAGGCCGCCGCGGACCTGCGGGCGCTCGCCGAGGACACCGGCGTGGCGCTCGCTCCGGCGATCGATCTATTGGAGAGCCGCACCGGATTTTTCGCCGCGCAGGGCATCGATGTTTCGCGCATGCGTTTTGCGACCGCATTCGGGCGCGGCGTCGACTATTACACCGGCTTCGTGTTCGAGATTCACGACGCGCGGGCGCGCGTCGCCGGTCAACTAGTGGCAGGAGGGCGCTACGACGCCTTGCTGTCACGGCTGGGCGCGAAGGATGCGATTCCCGCGGTCGGTTTCGCGGTCTGGATCGATCGCCTCGAGGCGATCGGGAGTTCGCCATGAGCGCGCCTTTCGTGCTCGCGGTGCCTTCGAAGGGCCGGCTGCAGGAGAACGCGCAGGCGTTCTTTCGCCGCGCCGGGCTCGTGCTGGTGCAGCCGCGCGGCCCGCGGGAATATCGCGGCACGCTCGACGGCATTTCCGGCGTGGAAATCGCCTATCTGTCCGCGGCGGAGATCACCAGCCAGCTCGCGCAGGGCGCCGCGCATGTCGGCGTCACCGGCGAGGATCTGGTGCGCGAGATGATCCCCGACACCGAGGCGAGCGTCGTGCTGGTCGAGAAGCTCGGGTTCGGACACGCCAACGTGGCCGTCGCGGTGCCGCAGGCCTGGATCGACGTGCGCACGATGGCGGATCTCGACGACGTCGCCACCGCGTTCCGCCTGCGCCATGACCGCAAGATGCGGGTCGCGACCAAATATGTGAATCTGACGCGCAGCTGCTTCGCCCGCCACGGCATCACCGACTATCGCATCGTGGAGAGCCTCGGCGCCACCGAGGCGGCGCCGGGCGCGGGCACCGCCGAGCTCATCGTCGATATCACCACCACCGGCGCGACGCTCGCGGCCAACGGGCTGAAGGTGATCGAGGACGGCGTGATCCTGCGCTCGGAGGCGAACCTCGTCGCCGCCCGCAAGGCGTCGTGGGGCGCCGACGAACGCGAGATCGCCCGCGCCATCCTCGACCGCATCGCGGCCGAGGCGCGGGCGCGCGCGTTTCGCGAGGTGCGGGCGCGCTTTGCCGGCTGCGACGCGCGGCTGCTCGACAGCGCGCGGGAGCGCTTCGGCGTGGTGGCGCCGTTCGGTGGGCCGACCTCTTCGGGCATGTTGACGCTGCATTGCCCGCCGGCGGCGATCCATGCGCTCGCGAGCTTCTTGCGCGAGAACGGCGCCGCCATGGTGTCTGTCGCCGAGCTCGAATACGTGTTCGCGAGCGAGAATCCGCTCTACGCCCGGCTCGAGGCCGGGCTCGGCGCGGCGTGAACCGCGCCGGGTTCCCTCGGTGCTGCGGGGACGGCAGGAGGCAATCATGCAAGACCAAGCGCCGCGCCCCCGGGCCGGGTTCGAGCCGCTGTTCCGCACGAGCCCGTTCCTCGACACCGTGGGTCCGTTGTTCTACCGCAAGGAGCCGGACGGCGGGTTCGTCGTGGGCCTTAGGATCCTGCCCAAACACGCCAATGCGCGCGGCGGCGCGCACGGCGGCCTGTTGCTCACCTTGCTCGACGTGGCGTTGGGTTACCGGGCGGCGTTCAGCCAAAACCCTCCGGCCGCGCTGACGACGGCGAGCGTGTGCGCGGATTTCGCCGGCGCGCCGAAAGTCGGCGATTGGGTCGAGGCCCACGTCGACGTGCAGAAGGTCGGCCGCCGGCTCGGCTTTGCCAATGCCTTCCTGGTGGTCAACGGCGAGCGCCTGGTGCGGGCGAGCGCCGTGTTCTCGCGCAGCGGCGGCGCCCTGCCCGGCAGCGCGAGCGCCGAGCCCGGCGCACCCGCGGGCCAATAGTCCTGACGCGACCCAGGTCGAACATAGGGCTTCTTTCCAAGCCATCAACTTAGTTGCGCGATGCTTGGCGGCAGGTTCATCAGAATATCGCGCGAGTGTCGGCCCATGTTAAGGTTGGACCCGGCGTGAAATGGGAAAGTGAGAAGACGCGATGAAGCGCGGTTCGAGTGCGCTTTTCGCCGCAATGGCGATATCACTAGTGGCTGTTGCGCTCGTCATCCGACCAGGGACCTCCAGGGTTCCTCTGCCTCCCGGTGCTCGAGCTGATCGAATTTTGATCGAGAAAGCCAATCATACGATGACGTTATTCGAGAATGGCCGATCCTTGCGCAGTTACTCGGTTGCGCTCGGGAGGGGTGGTTTGCAGCCAAAGAGACGCGAAGGCGACAACAAGACACCCGAGGGCCAGTATCGCATAGACGGGCGGAACTCCAGCAGCGCTTTTCATCTCGCCCTCCACATTAGCTATCCCGATCCCGGGGATTCCGCCTCAGCGTCTTCGCGGGGGGAAAAGCCTGGCGGCGATATCCTGATCCATGGCATCCGGAATGGAATCGGCTGGATCGGAAGCCTTCATCGCTGGGTTGACTGGACGGCAGGCTGTATCGCAGTTGCCGACGAGGAGATCGAAGAAATTTGGCGGACCGTACCGGATGGGACGCCAGTCGAGATCAAACCATAAGTGCAAACACTGGTAAATTTATGCGGGCAACCACTTGGGAGGCGCCGCCCGGCGAATCCGTTTGGGGATTGTCGACTTCGACCTACAACACCCAAGATGTAACAGCAGCGCGGGCGCCGCGAGCGCCGAGTAGCTCCTGAACCTCACTCCGCCGGCGAGGGCCGCGGCCGGAACACGACGAAGCGCGCCAGCGAGAAATTCACCAGAAAGCTGACGCCGATCGCCAGCAGCTTCGCCAGCACCACGGGCAGCAACAGCAATTTGGCGGCGATGAGCAGCGTCGCCGTATTGGCGATCAGCCCGGCGAGGCCCGAGCCGATGAAGCCGGCGTAGGCCCGAAACCGCAGCCGCCGGCCGGATTCCGCCGCGAAGGTGATAAACGAGTTCATCACATAGGAGCCGGTTACCGCTACGGTCCAGGACAACACATTGGCGGCGACGAGCGAGGAGGTGAGGAAGGCCAGCGCGAACAGGAACACGCCGAAATCGACGGAGGTGTTGACCACGCCGATCATGGCGAATCTCGCCGCCTGCCCGACGAGGATGCGGCCGCCGAGCCTGGCGAAGACGCGGTCCCACAGGTTCTGCAATCGGTCGACGGGAATCATGGCGGCCCGCTTAGCATTTTTGGCGGCCTTAACCGAGCTTTATTGTCGCGCGCCGCCGTCGCGACAGCAGTACCCAATTGCGCTATAGATCGGCCCGGTATCCGACTGCCGAGCTCCGGTCCGAAGCCGCGGCAGGCGTTGCGTTCAACGGAGCACGGACAGAAATTCCATGAATCCGGCAGCATCGAGCCGAGCCATGGCCGAAGATGCCGCGCCGACGACGCCCCGCCGGTCCGGCCTTTCGGTCGTCATCCCGCTGTTCAACGAGGCCGCGGGCCTGCCCGGGCTCAACCAGCGCGTCGGCGAGGTGCTCCGCCGGCTGCGCGAGACGCGCGGATTGGTCAGCGAGATCGTCTATGTCGACGACGGCAGCAGCGACGGGACGCTGGCGATCGCCCGGGCGCTGCCGACGGGCGCCGCCGACATCCAAGTGGTGGCGCTGTCGCGCAATTTCGGCAAGGAAGCCGCGCTGCTCGCCGGGCTCGATCACGCGCGCCTCGCCGCGGTGCTGTTCATGGACGGCGACGGCCAGCATCCGCCCGGCCTGATCGACACGCTGGTCTCCCATTGGCTCGATGACGGCTACGACGTCGTCTATACGGCCAAGGCGCATCGCGAGAACGAACCGCTGGTGCGGCGCCTCGGCGTCAAGGTCTTCTATTCGATGATCAACTGGGGGGTGCGGCAGAAGATTCCCGTGGACGCCGGCGATTTCCGCCTGCTCTCGCCGCGCGCCGCGGCGGCGCTGCGGCAGCTCCCCGAGCGCAACCGGTTCTTCAAGGGGCTGGCGAGCTGGATCGGCTTCCGCCAGGTCCGGGTCGATTACGAGCCCGCCCAACGCGCCCACGGCTCGACCACGTTCCAGCTCCGCTCGCTCGTCGGCCTCTCGATCGAAGGCCTGACCTCGTTCTCGGTAGCGCCGCTGCGGCTCGCGAGCCTGCTCGGCATTCTGCTCGCCGCAAGCGCGCTCGTCTTCGGCGGCATCATCGTCGTCCAGACTTTCATCTATGAGGAATCCGTCCCGGGCTATCCCTCGCTCATCGTCGGCCTGATGGTGCTGGGCGGAGTCCAGCTCGTCATGATCGGCATCATGGGCGAATACATCGGAAAGATCCTTTCCGAGCTCAAGCACCGCCCGGTCTATTTCGTCGCCGAGCACAGCGTGAAGACCGCCGATACCAGCGAGCGCGCCAGGGAATCGGCGCAGGCCGCGGCCGAATAGACCGACCCGGGATGCGGCGGATCTGGCTGTGCGCCGACGATTACGCCATCGCGCCGGCGGTCGACGCGGCGATCCGCGATCTCATCGCGCGCGGGCGGCTCAATGCGACTTCGGTCATGGTGGTCGCGCCGAGCTTCGAGTCCGAGGCGCCGCGGCTCGCGGCGCTCGATGCCGAGCGGCGCATAGCGATCGGCCTGCATCTGACCCTGACCGGGCGGTTCCCGCCGCTCACCGCGTTCCGGCCGCTTTGCGGCGACACGTTCCCGCCGCTCGCCGAAATCGCGCGGCGCGCGTTTCTGCGGCGGCTCGACCAAGCCGCGCTCGCCCGCGAGATCGAGGCGCAATTCGCCGCATTCGCGGCTGCGTTCGGACGCGCGCCCGACTTCGTCGACGGCCATCAGCACGTACATCTGTTTCCGCAGGTCCGCGAGGAAATGCTTGCCGCGGTGAAACGCACCGCGCCCGCTGCCTGGATCCGGCAGTGCGGCAGCGCGCTGCCGCTGCGCGTTTTGCTCCGCGACTTCAAGACGCTGGCGTTGAGCGTGCTCAGCCGCGGCGTTCGCCGCCGCGTCGAGGCGCTCGGATTGGCGACCAATCCGGCCTTCGCCGGCATCTACGATCTCGATCCGGCGACGGACTTTGCCGCGCTGTTTCCGCGCTTTCTCGAAGCAATGCCCGATGGCGGCCTAATCATGTGCCATCCCGGCCATGTCGACGCCGAGCTTCGGCGGCTCGATCCGCTGACCGATCTGCGCGAGGCCGAATACGAATATTTCGCGGGCGACGCTTTTCCGCGCGCGCTCGCGGCCGCAGGGGTGAGGTTGGCGTAGCAGGCCATTCCCTTGCGACGTCCCACCGCCCATATCCTGCGAAAGGCAATCAGAGGAGCGCCGCATGACCCCGCAGGAACGTGAGCTCATCGCCGATCTGTTCGACCGCTTGGCGCAGCTCGAAGGCCAGCCGCGCGATGCGGAGGCCGAGCGCGCCATTGGCGAGGGGCTCGCCCGCGCCCCGCACGCCATCTACCCGCTGGTTCAGACCGTGCTGGTGCAGGACGAGGCGCTCAAAGCCGCCAATGCCCATATCCAGGCGCTCGAGGGCGGCACAACCGACGCCGGCCGGCCGAGCGGATTTCTCGACAACATGCGCGAGGCGCTGTTCGGACGGAGCGAGCCGCGGCGCGGCTCGGTGCCGTCGGTGCAGCCCGGATTTGCGGCGGCACCTCCGCAGAGCCCCTACGCGCAACCCTATGCGCAGGGGCCGTCGTTCCTCGGCACCGCGGCGGCCGCGGCGGCCGGAATGGTGGGCGGCGCGCTCTTGCTCGACGGCATGCGTTCGATGCTCGGCGGCCATCGGCATGGACCGTTCGCCGCGACGTTCGACGAGCTCCACGCCGGTCCGCGCGCCGAGGAGGGCTCGCCGTGGCGCGGCGGCTCGGACGAATTGGCCCGCCAAGCCGGGCTCGACGACATCGGCCGCGGCCCGGATCACGGCAACGAAGGCGGCGCCCCGCAAGGCTTCATGGATGCCGGCCAGGGCGATGCGGGCGATCCGGATTTCGCAGACGACGGCGGCTTCGATGACGGCGGCGACGGCGGTTTGGATTCCGCCTGAGCCCGGTCTTAGATCACCATGACCTTGGTGCCGACCTTGACCCGGTCATAGAGGTCGATCACGTCCTCGTTGCGCATGCGGATGCAGCCGGACGACACCTGGGTGCCGATCGTCCAGGGCTCGTTGGAGCCGTGGATGCGATAGAGCGAGGAGCCGAGATAGAGCGCGCGCGCGCCGAGCGGATTCTCCGGGCCGCCCGGCATGTAGCGCGGCAGATCCGGGCGGCGCCGGAGCATCTCGTCGGGCGGCGTCCAGTCGGGCCATTCGCGCTTCATCGAGACTTCCTTGACGCCGGACCAGGCGAATCCCGGGCGGCCGACCCCGATGCCGTAGCGGATCGCCTTGCCGCCGTCCTCGACCAGGTAGAGCAGACGCTCGCGGGTATCGATGATGATGGTGCCGGGCTTCTCGTCGCCGGAATATTCGACGATCTGCCGGTTGAAGCGCGGGTCGGGTGCGCGCCGTGACCATTCGGAGCGCTCGGCAGGCTCGCCGCGCGCCTGCTGCCAGCCCGGCGCCGCCTGCTCGTAGCCTGCCGGATCGCTCGGTGCGGCACGCACGCCGCGCCCGCCGCCGAACAGGAACTCGAGGAAGCCGCCGCCGAGATTTCTCTCGCGCTGCGGATTCTGGCGGAGCTCGGCGGGCTGCCAGCCGGCGCGAGGAGTTGACCCATCGACGGGAAACGACTGCGGACCGGCCAGTGCCGGATCCGCGCCAAGAACGCTCAAGGCGAGCGCGGATATGACAAGACGCTGCATCGACCTACTCGTGACTGGTTCGTCGGATCGGATGCCGAGGAACATCCTTGCGGTCGAATACAAGGCCGAAACCGCGACCGTTTGGTAAACAAATTACGCGGCACCGTTCGTCGCATTGCGGCGCCGGCGTTTTCCTCGCATTAGGGTTTCTTTTTGGTGACGCGGAATGGTTAACAGGAATCCGAAACGGCGCCGAGCCGCCACTGATCACTGACTACTGATTTCCGATCCCGGCCTGCGCAGCACGATGAAGCAAATCAACGCGATCAAGGTCAGGCCCGCCGCGAGCAACAGCGCCAGCGGATCGGAGCCATGTTCGATCACGAACGCGAGCACCAGGGGCGCGACGCCCTGCATCAGCAGCGAAGGGCCGGCGATGCGGCCGATCAGCCGCCCGTAGCCGGCGGCGCCGAACAAGGCGAGCGGCACAGTGCCCCGCGCGATCGTGATCAAGCCATTGGCGGCGCCGAACAGGATCGCGAACGCCGCCGCCGCCGGGATGGAGAATCCGAACAGCGCGAGCAGCGCGAAAGCGACGACCAGCACGCTCAGTGCAAGACGCACGACCCATAACGGATGCACGTTGTGGGCGAAGGCGAACTCGCAGATACGCGCCGTGACCTGGGCGGGTCCGAACAGCGCCCCGATCACGACCACGGTTCCCGGGTCGATGCCGTGGCGGGAGAAGACCGCAAGCAAATGGGCGGAGAGCCCGGAGGGAACGAACGCGTAGGCCGCAAACGCCGCGGCGACCAGTACGAAGGCTCGGCTCCGGGCCGGGAACAGCGCGGGTGCCGGCTCTGCGGGCCCGACGAGCCGCGTTTCGGGTTCGGCCCGGCGGCGCGGCAGGGCGAGCCAGTGCAGCGGCGCCGCGATCCCGGCCAGCAGCGCCGCATAGAAGAGATACGTGCCGCGCCAGCCGAGCGCATCGAGCAGGGCTTGGGTCGCGGGCCAGCTCACGGTCGAGGCGAAGCCGCCGGCGAGCGTCAACGCCGTGATCGGTTGGCGCGCGCGCGCGCCGAAAATGCGGCCGAGCGTGGCGAAAGCCGGATCATACAGCGAAGCCGCCATCGCCGCGCCCAGCACCACCCAGACGGCGAAATACGACAACGGGTCGGCCGCGTAGGCCAGCCCCAGCAATCCGAGCGCACCGAGCAGCGAGCCCACCGGCATCACGCGATGCCCGCCGTAGAGGTCGATCAGGATGCCGACGTAGCGCGCGACGAAGCCGGCCACGAGCAGGCCCGCCGAAAATCCGGCCATCGCCAAGGTCGCCGTGAAGCCGCGATCCGCCGCAAGCCGCGGCAGCATCAGGACCGGGGTGTAGAACAGCGTTCCCCAGGCCAGGATCTGCGTCACGCCCAGCACCGCGACGGCGCGCCAGGGGCCGGCGAGAAAGACGCGGAGTTGCTTCATAGCGACGCGCGCCGCTCGCTCCGGTTATCTCCCCCTTGACGAACGGGTATCAATCCAGGTCGATCTCGCCGTCGATCTGGAGCAAGAGCTCGATGCCCCCGACGTGCAGCCGCATCGTGGCGGGAAGCTTCTGATTGGGCTTGAGCGTGCCGCGCTCCGCCGCGTCGCGTACCGCCTTCTCGATCTCGCGCTGCGAGGTGACGCCGACCTTCTTGAGAAATTTCCGCACGCTCGAATTCAAGGCGTCTTCGTTCATGATCGTCTCTCCGTTGGTTCCATTCCTCGCAACATCGCCAGGACCTGCAGGATCGTTCTCTCCTGGGCATGCAGCCGCGCGCATTCCCGTGTCGGGCGTCGGCGAGACATCATACCGGCAAGCGCTTGACCAGCACATCGGCGCCCGCCGGGCACAGCGCGGCGAACTCCCGCGTCTCCCGGATCTTCGGCGGCACCACCGCGCGATCGCATTTGGCGTAGCCGAGCCGATCGAAGAAACCCGAGGCCGCCTCGGTAAGAAGCCACACCGCGCGGCAGCCGTGCAGCGCCGCCTCGTTCTCCAGCTGCGCGACCACGGCGGCGCCGAGGCCCCGGCTGCGCAGCGGCGGCAAGATCACCAACGAACGCAACAAGGCGTCCTCGCCGTGGATCTCGAGGCCGCCGAAGCCGACCGGCATCGAATCGGTGGTCTCGAAACGCCAGAACAGCGGCCCGGGCGCGTCGAGATCCTCGACCGGCAGGCTCGCCTTGGCGAGCGCCTTCGACAAAGCGCCGCGCTCGCCGAGCTTCAGGGGACGCGCGAACAGCCGCGGCGGTTTCGATGGCGCCATCATCGAGGATTCCGTTGGCCGCTCCGGAACCTGGTTCACGCACGCGCGCCGCAGCGCACGTAAACCCCGGTGCCGTACCGGCTCGCGACCTCCGGATCCATCCAGCGCAGCACCAGGACGCGGCCGTCGAAGGTGACGACCTCGCGATCCTGCTGGATCGCCGGGGGACCCTCGGGACCCACATAGGTCTTGCCTCCCGGCGCGCCCTTCAGGCGCAGCTCGCTCGCCTTGGCGTCATCGGCCAGATGCATCATCACCCCGCCGGTCGGACCGCGGTTGATCACATACGGCTTGTTGCATTGGGCCTTGGCGGCGGTCTCGGTGCGGAGCCGGTCGCCTTCCTTGTGATAGGAGGCAAAGCCCCAGCGCCCGACGATCTCCTCCGGCTGGAACGCCGGCGGCAGCGTCGGCAGGACGGCGGCCGCCTCCGGCGGCGGCGGGGGCGCCTCCCGCTCGAAGGGATTCTGGAACGACGTACAGCCGGCAAGCGCGAGCACGCCGATCAGCGCCGCCGCACGGCGATGCGGAAAAAACTCGAGCATGACAGCAAGCCCTCCCCCGATCCTGACGACGTGCCGTGACGCGACTTTGCTGGGCTACGGCGTTCCGCGCAAGCCGGAATGTCCCGAACCGGCAGGCGATCGCATTTTACTCTCAGCGAGCCGGTAAATCGCTCCCCCTCGAAGAATGAGGATTTGGGTGGGAATCGGCGTCCCTTCCCGACCGCCGATCGCGGCCGCGTCGGCCGAAACTATGCGGTCCCGACGCCGTGCTCCGAACCGGCGAGCGCCGCCGCCGGAGGATACAGCGGCTCCGCCGCAACCGGCTCGCGGGTAGATCAGCTCCCCGCCGAGATTGACGTCGAGGATTGCCGCGTCGACGCCGCCGTCTCGCGCCGCCGCGACCGCCTCGGCCGGCGTGCAGAACGGGCCCGCCACCGACAGTCCGAGTTCCAGCAGGATGTCGCGCATCATCATGGCGACGAGCGCTTCGTCTTCGACCAGCAGCACGCGTCCGGCCAGGACTTTGGCGGGCATCACGGGATCCTTCTCGACGGCCGCACGCGCGTCGCCGGCGGCATGCAACGCCGGCGCATTTCCGGCCGCGCGGGCAAGCGACAGGACACAACGCAGGCCTTCCGGACGCCAGTCGAATTCGGCGCTGCCGCCGAGCTGACGCTCGATGCTGGCGCCGATCACCCGGGTGCCATAGCCCTCGACACACGGCGGCTCGACCAAAGGTCCGCCGGTCTCGATCCAGTGCAGCACCAGATCATTGGGCTCGAGATCCCAGGTCAGCCTCACCTTGCCGGTGGCGGTGGACAGCGCCCCGTATTTGGCGGCATTGGTGGCGAGCTCGTGCAAAGCCAGCGCCAGCGCCTGGGCCGTGGCGGGCTGCAGCACCACGTCGGGCCCTGCCGCCGAGACGCTTTCGACCTCGCCAGTCCCGTAGGGCGCAAGCTCCTCCTCCACCAGCTTGCGCAGATCCGCGCCCTCCCAGCGCGAGCGCGACAGCAGCATGTGCGCGCACGATAGCGCGCGGATGCGGCCCTCCACGGCAATTACGTAGTCCTCGATGCTGCCCGCGCGCGTGAGCCGTACGATCGATTGCACCACCGCCAGCGCGTTGCGCGCGCGGTGGTCGACTTCGCGCGCCAGCAGCACCTGGCGCTCCTCCGCGAGCTTGCGCTCGGTGATGTCGACCGTCACGCCGCTGACGCGAACGACGCGCTTGGCCGCGTCGAGGGTGGCGGCCGCGGTGCCGATGCACCAGCGCAGCTCCCCATTGGGACGGCGCACGCGGAACTCGGTCTGGTAGGATTGCGCGTCCGCGGAAATGCGCCGCAGCGCCTGTTCCAGGCGCTCCAGGTCCTCGCGGTGAACGAGCGCGCGAACGTTCTCGGGCGTGACCGCGAACGTCGGCGGATCGACGCCGAAGATGCGGCACTGGCCCTCGTCCCACACGCATTCGCCGCGCACCATGTCCCAATCCCACGATCCCATCTGGCCGGCGGCGAGCGCCAGCGTGCGGCGCCGCTCGCTCTCGACGAGACGCGTGGTGGAGGCTTCCAGCGCCGACGTGCGGTCGGCGACCCGCCGCTCCAGCTCCTGATTGAGCTGCTCGAGCTGCCGGGTCTTGCGATAGAGCTCGGCGAACACCTTGACCTTGGCGCGCAGCACGTCGGGGATGACCGGGACCGGAACGTAGTCCACGGCACCCATCGCGTAGCCGCGCAGGCGGTCCATGTCGGTGAGATGCACGGCCGAGATGAAGATGATCGCCGTCTTCTGAAACCGCGGATGCTCGCGGATCATGGCGGCGAGCTGAAAGCCGTCGAGCTCCGGCATGCACACATCGACCAGCACGATGGCGATCTCGCGCTTGAGCAGCTGCTCGAGCGCCTCGCGGGCGGAGCTCGCCTTGATGAGGTTCTCGCCAAGCTCCTGGAGCATCACTTCGTAGCTCAGGAGCTTGGCCGGCTGGTCGTCCACCAGCAGGATGTTGACTTCATCCTTCATCGGGTTCCTCGATTTAGCGATGGAGCCACATCCGCAGCGCGGAGAGCAGCTGTTCGGTGTTGACCGGCTTGGCGAGATAATCGGAAGCACCCGCTTCCAGGCATTTCTCGCGGTCGCCCTTCATGGCCTTCGCGGTGAGCGCCACGATGGGCAAACGGCGCAGCGCCGGCTTGGCGCGGATCGCCTCGATGGTCTGATAACCGTCCATTTCCGGCATCATGATGTCCATCAGCACGATGGCCAAGTCGGGGGTCGAGTCGATCAGCTCGATCGCCTCGCTGCCGGTCGTCGCCGTGAGCACCCGCATGCCGCGCCGCTCCAGCACGCTCGACAGCGCGAAGATGTTGCGGGCATCGTCGTCGACCAGCAGCACGGTACGACCGACCAGATCCTCGTCGGAGCTGTTGAGCCGCTCCAGCATGCGCTGCTTCTCCGCCGGCAGGTCGGTCACGACCCGGTGCAGGAACAGCGCGGTCTCGTCGAGCAGGCGCTCAGGGGATTCCACGCCCTTGACCACGATGCTGCGCGCCATCGTGTGCAGCTGCGCGTCCTCCTCGGCGGAGAGTTCCCGGCCGGTGAATACCACGACCGGAACGTCGGACAGCTCGGCGTCGTTGCGAATCTGCTCCAGCACTTCGAAGCCGGACATGTCCGGCAGCCGCAGGTCGAGCACGACGCAATCGCTCGGCTGTTGTTTGAGCGCCGTGAGAGCCGCGGCGCCGGTGCCGGCGGTCACGATCTCGATGTCGTCGTGACCGAGCAGCTCGGCGATGCTCAGCTGCTCGTCGGGATTGTCCTCCACCACCAGCAGGCGCTTGCGCCGCCGGGCGGTGTATTCCTTGATCCGCGACAGCGCGTCTTCCAGGCCTTCGGTGGTGGCCGGCTTGGTGACGAACGCGAAGGCGCCGCGGGCGAGCCCGTGCTGGCGATCCTCGTCGAGCGTGATGATCTGCACCGGGATGTGCCGGGTCAGCGGATTCTGCTTGAGCTGGCTGAGCACCGTCCAGCCGAGCATGTCGGGCAGGAACACGTCGAGCGAGACCGCGCTCGGCTGGTATTGCTGCGCGAGGTCCAGCGCGTCGGCGCCGCGCATCGCCACCAGCACCTTGAAGCCCTTGTCGCGCGCCAGATCCACAATCACCCGCGCATAATGCGGGTCGTCCTCGACGATGAGCAGGATGGCGTCGCCCGGCTCGATCTCCAGACGATCGTCGGGGATCAGCTCGACCGGGCGGTCGGGCACGATCTGCAACGCGACCGACGGGAAGGCTTGGCCGCCGCCCGGCAGCATCCGCACCGGGTTCGAGGCGCCGGCGTATTTGATCGGCAGATAGAGCGTGAACGCGCTGCCGACGCCGGGCGAGCTGCGCAGATGGATCTCGCCGCCCAAAAGATTGGCGAGTTCGCGACAGATCGCGAGGCCGAGGCCGGTGCCGCCGTACTTGCGGCTGGTCGAGGCGTCGGCCTGCTGGAACGCCTCGAAGATGATCTTCTGCTTCTCCAGCGGGATGCCGATGCCGGTATCGGAGACTTCGAAGGCGACGATGGTCTGCGATTGGTTGAGCACCGGATGCTCGGCGCTCCAGCCGCCGAGCGCGGCCGAGACGTTGAGCCGCACGCCGCCGTGCTCGGTGAACTTGAAGGCGTTCGACAGCAGATTCTTGAGCACCTGCTGCAGGCGCTTGGAATCGGTGACGATGCTGCGCCCGAGATGCGGATCGATCATCACGTCGAACGAGAGCTGACGATTTTCCGCCTCGTGCCGGAACGGACGCGCCACCATGTCCACCAGATTGGAGAAGAAGATCTCCTCGGCATCGACCGTCACGGTTCCGGACTCGATCTTCGAGAGGTCGAGAATGTCGCTGATCAGGTTCAGCAGGTCGGTGCCGGCGCCGTGGATGGTGCGCGCGAACTCGACCTGCTTGGGCGTGAGGTTGGCATCCGGGTTGTCCATCAGCTGCTGGCCCAGGATCAGGATGCTGTTGAGCGGCGTGCGCAGCTCGTGCGACATGTTGGCGAGGAATTCCGACTTGTATTTCGAGGTGAGCGCCAGCTCGGTGGCCTTCTCCTCGAGCGCCCGGCGGGCCTGCTCGATCTCCTGGTTCTTGCGCTCGACCTCGACGTTGCGCTCGGCGAGCTGCTGCGCCTTCTGCTCGAGCTGCTCGTTGGTCTGCTGCAGCTCGCGCTGCTGCGCCTGCAGCTCGCCGGCGAGCTGCTGGGACTGCTTGAGCAGCCCCTCGGTCTGCATGCTCGCCTCGATCGAGTTGAGCACGATGCCGATGCTGGCGGTGAGCTGCTCGAGGAACGTGGTCTGCAGGGTCGTGAACGCCGTGACCGAGGCAAGCTCGATCACCGCCTTGACCTGGTTCTCGAACAGCACCGGCAGCACGATGACGTTGCGCGGAGCCACCTTGAACAGCGCCGAGCCGATCGTCACGGCATCGCTCGGCATTTCTGTGACGAGAATGCGGCGCTTGTCCGCGGCACATTGTCCGATCAGCCCCTCGCCGATCTGGATGCGCTGCGCGTGGCCGTTCATGCCGCCGTCCGCATAGGCCGAGAGCAGCTTCAAGCTCGGTCCCTCTTCGCCCTCCATCTGGTAGATCACGCCGAGCTGGGCGTTGACCAGCGGGGTCAGCTCGGTGAGCAGCATCTGGCCGACGGTCGTGAGATCGCGCTGGCCCTGCAGCATGTTGGTGAACTTGGCGAGGTTGGTCTTGAGCCAGTCCTGCTCGGTGTTGCGGTCCGTGGTGAGCCGCAAGTTGTCGATCATCGTGTTGATGTTGTCCTTGAGCTCGGCGACTTCGCCGCGGGCGTCGACCTGAATCGATCGGGTCAGATCGCCCTTGGTGACCGCGGTCGCGACCTCGGCGATCGCGCGCACCTGCGTGGTGAGATTGGCCGCCAGCAGGTTGACGTTTCCGGTCAGGTCCTTCCAGGTGCCGGCGGCGCCGGGCACGTTGGCCTGGCCGCCGAGCCGGCCTTCGACGCCGACCTCGCGCGCCACCGTCGTGACCTGGTCGGCGAAGGTAGCCAGCGTGTCCGTCATGTTGTTGATGGTCTCGGCGAGCGCCGCCACCTCGCCCTTGGACTTGACCGCGAGATTCTGCTTGAGGTCGCCGTTGGCGACCGCGGTCACCACCTTGACGATGCCGCGCACCTGCTCGGTGAGATTGGCGGCCATGACGTTGACGGTGTCGGTCAGGTCCTTCCAGGTGCCGGCGGCGCCGGGCACGTTGGCCTGGCCGCCGAGCCGGCCTTCGACGCCGACCTCGCG
>WNGL01005890.1_pt1 | contig 23039 bp, 19 predicted proteins | sample 5400591 | NCBI WGS metagenome assembly WNGL01 (sample SAMN13153377, study PRJNA577476) | soil metagenome | isolation source: 80 cm soil or saprolite under Garry oak tree replicate 1 | place: USA:California | collected 2016-06-15 | reverse complement strand
GACCGCCCGGGGCAGTCCACCGCGTTTGCGCTCTGGAATCTGCAAGAGCGCGGGGAGTTGTTTCTGGGACCCGGCGTGGAAGTCTATGAAGGGATGATCGCCGGGGAAAATACGCGCGAAGCGGATATGGAAGTCAACGTCACGAAAGAAAAGAAGCAGACCAACATGCGCGCGTCGACCGCCGACGAAGCCATACGCCTGATCCCGCACCGCGAGCTGAGCCTCGAACAGGCCATCGAGTTCCTCGCCGACGACGAGTACGTGGAGGTCACGCCCAAGTCCATTCGCCTGCGCAAGAAGGTTCTCGACGCCAAGAAGCGCCCGCGCCGCTGGCAGGAAATTCGCGCCAGCCAGGAGCAACCCGCCGGATAGCGCGGTTCCTGCTCACTCGTGATCACGGTTCTAGAGTTCCACCGCCGGGGGTAGCATGTTGCCTACCGGACTGAGCCAGGGAACCGTTTTGGGGGTATCCTTGCGGAGGTTGCCAGACAACAGCACAGTGCGGGTCGGCCTTCTAATCCTTATGCCGCGCGACGGGGAATAAGAGCCGCCGCTTTTGTGGTCTTAATCCCTAGGAAGCCACACTATACTTTACCCGGGAGGAAACGCATTGATACCGAATCCCTCATCGAACAGCCTGCCGTCTTCCAATGGCCATTCTTGCAGGATTGCAGCAACCGCCACGGCGGTTCCGTCCTTTACCATCACCCGGGAGGACGTGAAAACCTATCTCGGCCGCACCTTCAACATCAACGAGCGCCGCGTGGAAGCCATGATGAGCGTGGTGGACAACGCCCAGGTGCACAAGCGCCACTGCATCTTCCCCATTGATTACACCATCGAGCCGCGCCCGCTCTCCAAGACGAATGAGGAGTACCAGGAGCACGCCATCGCGCTCGCACGGCGCGCCGCCGAGGAGTGCCTGGCGAAGGCCGGCGTCACTCCCGCCGAAGTGGATTTGATCATCAGCGTCTCGTGTACCGGGTTCATGATTCCGTCGCTCGATGCGCACCTCCTGAACTTAATGGGCTTTCGCAACAACGTCCGGCGGCTGCCCATCACCGAGCTGGGCTGTGTGGCGGGCGCGATGGCGCTGTCGCGAGCATGGGATTTCCTGCGAGGATCTCCGGACGCAACGGTACTGGTTGTGGCCGTGGAGCTGCCTTCGCTGACGTTCCAGCGCAAAGATGTCTCGCAGGCCAACTTGATTTCCGCAATTATTTTTGGCGATGGCGCCGCGGCGGCGATCGTCACGAACCGGACCACGTCTGGACCGAAGATATTGGATGTCGAGTCTTTTACGCTTCCCGGATCGATGGATGCTCTGGGATTCGATTTGCGCGACTCGGGGTTCCACATCGTGCTCTCGAAGGAAGTTCCGCAACTGCTGCGTGAAAAAATCAAGGGGCTCGTGGAGGATTTCCTCGGCCGGCACAACTTGACGCCCCAGGAGATGAGCGCATACCTTCTCCATCCCGGCGGGCAAAAGCTGCTCACCTGCGTCGAAGAGGAGCTGGGCCTGCGCCGGTGCCACACGGAGTTTTCCTGGGACGTTCTCCGCGACTATGGCAACATTTCCAGCGCCACGATCTTGTTTATTCTCCAGGAGTGGCTGACGAAGAGGCGGATGAACCCCGGGGATTACGGCCTGATGGCCGGATTTGGGCCGGGCTTCAGCTCAGAGCTGCTGCTGTTGCAATGGACATAAGCATCATCGCGTTCTTGTGTTTGCTGGGGACCGTGGCGGCGCTGCGCTTGGCGGAGATAGGAATTTCGCGCCGCAATCAGGCGCGACTCGCCGCGCAAGGCGCGCGCAAAATTCCGGAGCCTCATTTCCGCTGGATGGTCCTTTTCCATGCCAGCGTGCTCGCAGGCGCGGCCCTGGAAGTTATTTTCTTGCACCGGCCATTTCTTCCGGCGCTGGCCGTCCCGATGGGGATTTTGTTTCTCCTGGCAAGTCTCGCTCGCTGGTGGGTGATCCGCACGATGAAGGGCCACTGGAACGTGCAAGTGATGCAGTCGGCGCAACTCGGGTTTGTAACCAGCGGCCCATTTCGCTTCATTCGCCATCCCAACTATGCTGCTGTATTCATCGAACTGGTTGCGCTGCCCTTGATTCATACGGCGTGGCTGACTGCGACCCTGGGGGCTGCCGGGCACGTGTGGATTCTCTCGCGGCGGTTGGCGGTCGAAGAGCCGGTGCTGCTGGCCAATCCTGCGTACCGGGCCACGATGGCGCACAAACCGCGTTTTTTGCCCGGCTTGTTTTAATGCAACGGTCCGACCGGGTGGGCCACCTGGCGTTTGGGAGCGCGCATCCGACTTTAAGAGAATGCCCGATGTTCTGATTGCCGGTGGAGGTATCGCCGGTTCGGCGCTGGCGATTCAACTGGGCCGCAGTGGTGTGTGCGTCGAGTTGTTCGAACGTGGCCGCTTTCCAAAAGAAAAGCCCTGCGGCGAAGGGCTCATGCCCGCAGGAGTGGCCGCGCTGGGCCGCCTGGGTCTGGCATCGCGGATCACCGGGGCTCCCTTTCACGGCGTTCGTTACCATCTCGGAGACGAGGCTGCGGAGGGGCGCTTTCCGAAAATTGCCGGGCTGCCTCTGGCCGGGCGCGGCCATCGGCGGCGGGACCTGGACCGCGCCCTTTTTGATGAGGCGGCGCAGACTCCCAACGTCACGGCGTACACCGGCGCGCGCGTGGAGTGCCCTTTAGTCGAAGATGGCCGCGTCACCGGAATAGTCGTCGAGGGCGAAGCGCGCCGCGCCGCACTGGTGGTTGGCGCAGATGGCTCACAATCCCGGCTGCGGCACGCGCTCGGTCTGAATGCGACGTCGCCGCGCAAGCGGCTGGGGGCGCGGGCGCACTTCCGCTTGGCGCCGGGAGTGCCGCAGCAGGAATGGGTGGATGTCTTTCTGGGGGATGGATACGAGATGTACGTCACGCCGCTGCCCGGTCAAGAATTACTCGTCGCTGCGTTGGCGGAAGCAGACGCGGCGGACGGGCGCATCGAGGACGCCTATCGCCGCTGGTGCTTGGCGCAACCGAAACTGGCCGCGCGGCTCGAAGGCGCTGAGCAAGGGAGCGATCTGCTTACGTATGCTCCACTCTCGTGCGGAGCGCGCCGTGGCTGGTTCCCCGGGCTGGTTCTGCTGGGCGATTCCGCCGGCTCAACAGATCCCATCACGGGCGGGGGCATGAGTCAGGCGCTGCTTGCCGCCGAACTTCTCGCGTCATACGTGGCGGATGCGGGCGCGGGGAATTCCGCGTGGCTTGCGGCGTTTGACCGCGAACGCAATGCCATGCTGCGCGACTACCGCCGGCTGACGAGCATAATGCTCTGGCTGGCGCTCCATCCGCGCCTGGCGCGCCGCGCGCTCACGGTGCTGAAGCTTTCGCCCGCACTCTTCTCCCATCTGCTGGGCGTTTCTGGCGGCGTGCGCCGGCTCTGGGGCGGGGAACAGCGCTGCCGCTGGCATACCCCGCCGCTCCGCTCAAGCCCTTGCGCAGAACCTCTGGAACAAAAGGGGGATTGAACCTTGAGCTGGCGGCGCACCGCTGCGCTTTTCACGCTGCTGCTTGCGTGGTCTTCCTCGGCCGCGCAGGAACGCGCGGCTTACTCGGTTGACTCCGCGAGGAGCAAGCTGGAGATCGCCGTGTACAAGGAAGGTTTTTTCCGTGCCTTTGGACACAATCATCTGATCGCCGCAAAAAGCGTCTCGGGGCAAGTTCTATTCGACGCAAGAAAAGTTGAAAACTCCTCGGTGCGTCTGAAAGTTCTGGCTGCGTCCCTGAGCGTCGTGGATCCCGGCGAATCCGAAAAAGACCGCAAAGACGTCCAAGCCACAATGGCAGGCGAAAAAGTATTGGACGTCGCGAAATATCCGGAGATCACCTTTACATCCACCGGCGTTCTGGCGGCCAAGCCGGTAGCCGAAGGCTGGGAGCTCACGCTTTCCGGCAGACTGAATCTTCATGGGGTCGAAAAGGCTGTGAGTTTCCCGTTGCGTCTGCGCAAGGAAGGTGAGGGGTTGCGCGCGCAAGGGGAAGTCTCTCTGCTCCAGACCGACCACGGCATCACGCCCGTGAGAATCGGCGGCGGAGCAGTAAAGGTAAAAGATCGAGTGAAGATCAGCTTCGATATCCTGGCGAGTAAGCTGGCTTCCGGGGCTGTGGTCGCGCCGCGGCATCATGCCGCGGTGCCGGACGAGGCCCCCAAGCCGGCCCCGGTCGGCGCCACGCCGGAGATTGAAACCGGCTTTCACCTTCTTTATGAATTGAGATTCCCGGAGGCCCGCGCGCAATTCGCGTCCTGGGAAAAATCGCATCCCGAAGACCCCCTGGGCAGCGTCTCCGAGGCAGCCGGTTATCTATTCGAAGAGTTCTACCAGCAAGGCGTGCTCACCTCCGATTTCTTCCTGAACGACAAGCGGCTGCTCGGCGGCATCGAAGGCAAGCCCGATGCGAAACGCAAGGCCGCGTTTAACCTGGCGGTCGGACGCGCGCGGGATATTGCGCGGCGCCGTTTGAAAGCCAATGCATCCGACGCCGATGCTCTCTTCGCGCTCACGCTCGCCACGGGCATGCAAGCCGATTACGCGGGCATCCTCGAAAGGCGCCACGCCGAAGGTGTGCGCTTGATCCATGAGTCGGAATCCCTGGCGAAGCAATTGATCGTGCTGCGTCCGGACGCCGCCGATGCCTATCTCGCGCTCGGTGCTGCCAATTACATCATCGGCTCCCTCCCCGCGCATCAACGCTTCTTCCTGTGGTTCGGCGGCATCCATGGGGACAGAATTGCCGGGATGCAGCAGCTTCGCATTGCGGCGAAGAAGGGACACTATCTGCGCCCGTATGCGAAAATCCTGCTGGCGCTGGCCGCGCTCCGCGAAAAACAGGAAAATGTCGCCCGAGCGCAGCTCACCGACCTGACCAGAGAATTCCCGCAGAACCCGCTGTTCGCCCGCGAGCTAGCCAGACTCAACCACCAGCCGATGCCCAGCTATGTCACGCGTTAGCTTTTCTCACCTTCCCGCAAACTAAAGTGCAGGCTTCCTCCGAGGGTAAGAAACCTTGCCTTTCTCACTGCAGTGTCTCCAGAAGTTGGGATGTACCTATGAAAAACCATTTGCAGAGGGAGTAGGTGGGTATTGGTAAATTCTGACCGTTTAAACATAAAGTCCCTGGTTTGTGCAGGTTATGGACGCTCTCAAATGACTTGCGAGTTGGAGTTTTATTTGCTATTAATCCAGCGTTCTTTGGTCGACATTCCATAGTGACATTGTCTAGGTTGGCGAGCCGCATGGCTTGCTCGAGATAATCAGTGGAGGTAGAAGACGTGAAAAGTTCTGGGAATCTCCTATTGGCCGTGCTTTTTGTGACGCTTCTCTTGGTCCTTACCGGTCAACCCTTGCAAGCGCAATCGGAAGGAACGATCCAAGGTACCGTCCTCGACGCGCAAGGGGCTACGGTGGCCGGCGCCAAAGTGACTGTGCGCAATTTAGCGACCGCACTCGAAAGGTCAGACGTGACCGACACGTCGGGAATCTTCTCCTTTCCGGCGCTGCCCGCCGGAAATTACCGGATCGAGATTCGCAAGGACGGCTTCCAGACGCTGGCGATTGGTTCGTTCACGCTGGACGTGGCCACCGTCGCGGCAAAGAACTACACGCTGCAGGTCGGCCAAGTAGCCGAAACCATGGAGGTCACCACCGAGGCGCCCGTCGTCGAAGCGGCGACCATGACGGTCGGCCAGGTGATTAACCAGAATACCGTTCAGGATATCCCGCTGAACGGCCGCCACTTTGTAGACTTAGCTTTGCTGATTCCGGGCACGGTCACGCCGCCGCAGAACGGATTCCTCACCGCTCCTCTGCGCGGGCAAGGGTCGTTTGCCTACAACACCGCCGGGAACCGCGAAGATGCCATTAATTTCATGATCAACGGCATCAATCTGAATGACATGGTGCAGAACCAGGTCACCTTCCAACCGACCATCAACACGGTTTCTGAATTCAGAATCGATAACTCCACTTATAGCGCGGAGTACGGCAGAAACTCAGGTTCCATCGTCAATATTGACACCCGCTCGGGCTCGAACGAGTTTCATGGCGAAGCTTATGAATACCTGCGCAACGAGTTCTTTGACGCCCGCAATGCCTTTAATTTTGCCACCACGTCAAGCGGGGCGCCACTCCGGATATTTCGCTTCAAGCGCAACCAGTTTGGCGGCGATTTCGGCGGGCCAATCAAAAAGAAGAGCACCTTCTTCTTCCTAAGTTATGAAGGCTTACGGCAGCGACAGGGACTCGCACTCACGAGCCGAGTGTTTCCGGATAGCAGCCCTGATCCTGCCACGATTACCAGAGCGACCATTCAGGCCGCTGGAAATGCCGTGCCGATTGCGCTTCTAGGCTTGGTTCCTCACGCGAACACGACCGTCGGCACCACCTCGCCCGTTCCCAATGCGTTCACGGGTTCGGCGGTCGCTCCAGTGGACATCGATCAGGGCACAGCCGACCTCAGCCACAACTTCGGTGATAATGACCACCTGCACGGCTATTACGTGTATCAGCACGATTTGCGCAAGGAATCGGGAGCCGGCACAACCATTCCGGGATTCGGCGACACCCGCGAAGGAAAACGCCAGGTGCTGACCCTCAATGAGACCCATATTTTCAGTCCAAACCTGGTCAACGAAGCGCGTTTGGGAGGCAACAGGATCCACATTACATTCATACCCAATAACGCGACCGATCCCGCCTCGCTTGGACTCAGCACCACTCTGGGCCCGAATGAGGCCTTCATGCCCACTATCAGTGTTGGCGACCTCGCTCTTCTCTTCGGTGACGAGCGCGGATTTTCTCAAGGACGCGGGGACATGACATTTGTTGGCGCGGATACCTTGAGCTACATTCGCGGCAGACATGCCTTCAAGTTTGGCGGTGAGTTCCGCGATTTCCGCAACAACAATTTCAATGGCGATCCGGGGCAGCTTATTTTTAACAACAGTGCGCATTTCCAGGCTGCGACCGTGGACTCGGCTGCAAGAACAGTCGGCAACGTTGCCAACCGGCTTAATGAAGGCGCGTTGGACTTCTTTGCGCAGGATAGTTGGAAGCTCAAGTCCTATTTCACTTTGGAACTTGGGCTGCGCTACTCCTGGAACATGACGCCGTCGGAAGCAAAGAACCGGTTCGCAACGTTTGATCCCGCAACCGTGTCTCTGCTTCTGGTGAGCGAGCCTTATGCCCAGAACAACAAGAATTTCCAGCCACGCGTCGGCTTTGCCTGGGACATGTTCCATTCCGGGAAAACCGTTTTACGAGCTGGGTACGGATTCCTGGTTGACGAGCCTGTCTCCGGATTCATATTGAGCTTGAATTCCAACCCACCGTTTGCGCTGCCGATAAGCGTTGCGGGCACATCTCCAAGCACACCCATACCGCTCGGGAGTCTACCCACGTCGTTCAATGGAACGCCGTCCAGCATTGCACCCAGCCTCATCGATCCGAATTTCAAAAACGCGGATGTCCAGGACTGGAACCTCAATATCCAGCAACAAGCCACACCGACTATCGGGATCATGGTTGGATATTTTGGAAGCAAGGGGACGCACCTTGAAATTGAACGCAATATCAACCAATTCGCTACCCTTGGCTCGGCCAGCACCAGACCGTTCACAGCCCTTTCCGCAAGCAGCCCGATTCTGCCTGGAGTCAGTCTGGCCAACAGCCTCACAAAGAGGAGCAGCGATTCCAACTCCAACTACAACGCCCTGTGGATCTCGGCCAACAAGCGGTTCTCTCACAGCATCCAGTTCAACGCTTCCTACACCTGGTCGCACTCCATTGACGACGTCTCACGCAACAACAATGGAATCGTCGTGCAGGACAGCACGAACATTTTTGGAAGCCGCGGCAACTCCGATTTCGATGCCCGCCACAGATTCGTAATGAACGCGATTTACGACCTGCCCTTCAAAGGCAATCGCCTGGTGAGCGGGTGGGAGATCGCGCCGATCATAAGCGCACAGAGCGGCAATCCCTTCAACGTGGTAGTTCCAAGCGCAGCCATCAACGGCGTGGGTAACACGGTTAACCCGATTGTTGTCGGTCCCATCGCTGTGACTGGGAATCCTTTCGGCCAATGGATTGCGCCCGTGTGCACTACCCCAACCACCTGCACCTTCACGGGTACGTTCTCTATTCCAACCACAACCCTCGGAAACCTGCGGCGCAATAGCATTGTGGGGCCGGGTTTTACGGATGTTGACCTCGGTATAATCAAGAACACGAAACTAACCGAGAGGATAAACGTCCAGTTCCGTGCGGATGCGTTCGATCTCTTCAATCATCCGAACTACGGCCAGCCCAGCCGTGTGCTGTCTAGCCTGACATCGACCAGTTTTAGCACGATCACCGGCACTCGGTTCCCAACCGGCGATGGAGGGTCCTCACGGCAGTTGCAGCTTGCTCTAAAGCTCATCTTCTAGATCAGTTTTCGGACCTTGAAGCGGCGTTCCGACACTTTCGGGACGCCGTTTTCTTTGCCTTGCATTTCCAAGCAGACCCGATTGGGCCCGCATCCGACTACTCCACCCTTTTTGCGCAACACGACTCCGCGCACCATTTGCAATACAATCTCAATCCAGTCCTGCGTTGAGGAGTTCATTGCGGGAGAGGCGGTGGCTTATGTTTCAAAAGGACCTGCTCAAAGGACGGGCGGTTTTCATCACAGGCGGCGGGACAGGATTGGGCCGCTCGATGTCGCTGCGGCTGGCCGAGTTGGGTGCGAAGATGTTCCTCGCCGGGCGCCGCGAGGAGCCTCTGCGCGAAACCTCGCAAGCCATCCGCAGAGCAGGTGGCGAATGCGGCTTCGCTTCGTGTGATGTCCGCGACCCCGCCGCTGTCGAAACTGCCATCACCGCCGCCGAGAAGCAGTTCGGCCGCATAGACACGCTCATCAACAACGCCGCCGGAAACTTTATCGCGCGCACGGAGAAGCTTTCTCCGAACGCCTTCCACGCCGTGGTCGGCATCGTCCTCTACGGGACGTTTCATTGCACCACCGCGTTCGGACGCCGCTGGATCGCCTCCGGCCAGCCGGGCACCGTCCTGAACATCGCCACCACCTATGCCGCAGTGGATTGCTGCGGCTCGGGGTTCGTGGTTCCCTCGGCCTGCGCCAAAGCAGGCGTTCTGGCGATGACGCGCTCGCTGGCGGTCGAGTGGGCGCGCTTCCGCATCCGTCTCAACGCCATCGCCCCCGGCCCGTTTCCGACCGAAGGCGCTTTCTCCCGGCTGATGCCCTCGAAGGGATATGAGGAGCGCGCAAAGAACTCTCATCCGATGAAGCGCTTTGGAAAGCATGAGGAGCTCGCCAACCTCGCCGCCTATCTGATCAGCGAGCAATCGGGCTACATCAACGGTGAATGCGTGGTGATTGACGGCGGCCAATGGCTGCGCGGCGCAGGAGAATTCAACAACCTGCTCGAATTGCCGGATGCGGTGTGGGAAAAATTAGAGCAGGCGCGCAAACGGAATTCGTGATTCTTTTCGCTTGGAGTTGCGCTCCGGCAGAGATTGTGTTCGGATTATTTTTGCAGCGCTTTGATCCGAGCGATAAGCCGCGCATCCTGAGGGAACAGGCCGGCGTCCGGCAAGCGTCCCAGCAACTCTGCCCACTTCGGCTCGCGAGCAAACACTTTTTGGAATAACGGGAGCGAGTCCTCGACGCGGCCGCTGGTGACCAGGGTCACGGCGTGCCAGAAGACCACTTCCATTTGTTCGGGCAGCAGCTTCTCCGCTTCGCCGTATTCGCGCACGGCGCAGTTCCAATCTTTCACCGTCGAGCAGGCGTCGCCGTTTTCCATGTGGTCGTAGGCCCGGTGGTAGCGCACCAGCCGCTTCAGCTCGTTGATGGGATCGTCCGAATCGTCCACGCGCAGGTCCACCACTTTGTCAGCCCAGGGCCGCCCGGTGGACTTCCCGCGCACCACCAGGATGGCCGCCGACTGTTTCCCGCGAATGTCGCCGCCTTCGCTCTGCGCCGCTTCGAGCGCGGCGATCAGCCGGTCGGTCAAATCGCCGGTTGCGTTTTCAAACGCTTTCGCCATCGCCGGCCAGACGGTCGCCTTATCCATTAAATTCGCTTCCGTCGAATAATCTTTGCCGATGTGGTGTCCCGCGGCCTGGATGCATTTCACCCCGGTGTACGCGGCGACGCGGCCCTGCGCGTCAATCATGGCCACCTGCCGGGCGTCGCGTGAGTCATCGGCGGCAAGTAATCCGCGCAACGCTTCGGGAGCAGACTTTCCCGCGCGCATCAGATCCAGTCCCAGCTTTCCGTAGCCGGGATCGATGAAAGACTGCGTGGCCACCACGCCGACGCCCGCCTCGGCCCAGGTGACCTCGGCGCCCACGGCGAACCAGTGCGATTGCACGGCTACGCCCGTTTCGCCGGTGGCCGGATCGCGCGCCACAATCGAAAACGTGTGCGCCGGGCGCAGCGGCCGCTGCAGCGTCCGCGCCGGCGCCGGCTCGTTTTGCGCCACAGCGCTTACCGCCAAAAGTACAACGCCGAAGAAAATCAGAGCCATGCGCTTCATGGTTCCTCCTGACGAATTGGCTTTCTTTTCACGCAACGTTGCCTTGCACGACAGGACGAATTCAGGATTGTAACGCGCCGGCCCTCGATTCGCGGGCCGTGATTTTGTAATCGGCGATCACACGTCGAGGTACACCTGGGCGCGCCATCCCTCCGCGGTTTTTTCAACGCGGAGCTGGTGCAGGGTCACTGCCTTGATGTACGTCCCCGCACGGTGCCGCGTCTTGTCAAATTTTTCGCCGTAAACAAACCCCGTGGCGCGGTCGCTGCTGAGCGCGGTCACATCGGCCCGGCAAAAGACCACTTGCTCCCCATCGGCGGCGCCCAGTATCTCCGCCAGCCATGCAAACAGCAGCGATTCCAAGTCCGCCGCGGTGACTTCGATGGCGCGCGACAATCTCTGCTGGACGGCTTCCAGCTCGCACGCCAGCGACATCATCGCCAGCGCCGCGTTCGCAAACAACTCCTCGAGCGTGGCCCCATACGCCAGAAAGCCTACGTCCGCAGGATGCTCGAGGATTTCAAATGGCTGGCGCATTCGCGTGATTCTAGCAGCAAGCGCGATGCGCCGAGCGGCAAGATGACTATTGTGCTAGCCCGACGCGGCGGAGCAGATCGGCAAAGCGGGGATCGCTGCGCAGCGGGTCGAAGGCCGGTTCGACCTTGAGGGTGGTCAGAATGCTGAAGTGCTCGGAGTATGCCTTTTCCAGGTCGGCCAGGGCCTCCTCCTTGTCGCCGACGCCAAGATGTGCCCAAAGCATATTTACGGGATCGAGCTGCTGACGCCGGTCCAACTGCTCCAGTTTTTCCAGCTCTCGTCGAGCCCGTTCCTGCCGGCCAGCGCGCCCATAAATGTACGTCCGGATCGACCAATACCAGGGCCCTTCACCGAAAACACGACGCCATTTCTCCGTGTTTGCCAGCGCTTCCGCAAACATTCCCTTTTCTACAAACGACAAGGTCACGATGCCGGCTCGCTCAAAATACGGATCCTTGCGAAGCACGGCGCGAAACTGTTCGATGGCGCGGTCATATTGCCGCGCGTTGTACAGAATCGCGCCGTTGTCGGTGGCAATGATGAGCGAAAGTGGATCCAGTTGGCGCGCCCGCTCACTCTCGCGCAACGCCTCGTCGAAGCGCCCCAGCCACATCAGATGCTCGGCATACCAATGGTGGGCGGTGGCGTAGTTGGGGTTCAATTCGACGGCCCGCCGGTATTCCTTTTCTGCAGTTTGCCAGTCCCAATCCTGATTCTGAACAATCAAGGCCAGCGCCGTGTGCGCTTCCGCCAAGCTATCGTCAAGCTCCACGGCGCGTAAGGCGGCCGCGCGTGCTCGGGGCATGTAGAGGTTCGCAGAAGCAGAAGTATAGGCGGTCAGCAGCGTATAGGAATTCGCCAGACCGGCAAAGGCAGGGGCGTAACTGGGGTCCACTGTTGTGGCTTGCTGAAAATACTCGATGGCCTGGTGAAATCCAGGCACGGTCCTCTTGCTCCAGAAGTACAGACCTTTGAGGTACAACTCATGGGCATCGACGGATTTGGGGGATAACGCAGATTCGTTAGGCCTGATCGGGTCGTGGCCCTCAAGGGGGGCGTGAATTTCGCCAGCGATCTGACTCTGTGGCTGCGGGCGACTTCGCAAGCGAGACCACGCGAAGTAGGCACTCGGCGCCGCGATCAGCACAATTAAAAGGATGACCGCGTAGCGCTCAATGGAAATCCCGGGAAAGATCCGCCATCTGCGCTTGCCAGCCACCTCCACAGTGCCCGCCGGTACAGCGGGGCGATCCGTGACAACAGAAACATCTACAGGCGGCACCGCTGCCGAGACTTGTTCCACGGGAGCGATGAAGCGATAGCCTACGCGCGGAATCGTTTCGACGTACCGTGAATTTTCCGGCGAGTCGCCTAGCGTCGCACGAAGCTTCTTTATCGCGCTATTTAGGCTGTGCTCGAAGTCTACAAACGTGTCCGCCGACCACAGCCGCTTCTGCAAATCCTCCCGGGTAACGATTTCGCCCGGCTTCTCCAGCAGTAGTGTCAGGATCTCAAACGGCTGGCCGCGCAGCTTGATCCGGATGCCGTGCTTGCGCAATTCGCGAGCAGAAAGATTCAGCTCGTAGACGCCGAAACGAAGGCGGCCTGTCCCGACTATCATTCAAGTGACCAAAGAAAAACTGGGTGCAACTATCATATCACCAACCCTGGCATAAGTCTTGGGCAATTGGGAACTGCTCACCAACAGCCTTAACTGTCTTGTTTGCATCTATATAGCGGCTCACCATCTTTTCAGACGACGTGCATTGCATTCTTTTGCCAGTTCTCATAGGTTCTGGCACCACCAAGCGGTCCCACTGTCCCTATGAGTGACCGGTGAGGTTGATTCCAATTTGGAACTCGGGAGGGGTGTGAAAAAATGCCCAGCAAGCATTTTCGTAATCGCAATCAATTTCGGAAAGGGCGTGCGCCGGTCTTCACCAGCATGTTGGCCTGTGCCACGCTGATTTTTGCGTGCGCGATATTCGCCACCAGCGGCCACGGGCAATTCCAAAGTTCGATCCCCAATCTCCAGCCATTTCCCGATCCTAGCGGCGATCTCAGCACGTTCACCGCGAATGGCGTCATTGATACTAACAATCCGTTCTTCCAGGACCTGGGCACCAATGGCCGTAGTTGCGTCACCTGCCACCAGGCGAGCGACGCTTGGACGGTCACGCCGCCGCATATTCAGGCGCGTTTCGACGCCACCGACGGCACAGACCCCATCTTCCGCACCAACGACGGCTCGAACTGTAACGATCTCGATGTCTCGACCGTCCAGGCGAGACGAAGCGCCTATAGCCTGTTGCTGAACAAGGGCCTGATCCGCATCGAGTTGAGCGTCCCTGACCCTGCCAAGGACGCCACGGAGTTCACCGTGGTGGACGTCGACAATCCCTACGGTTGCAACCGCCTTGACGCCGTTTCGGTCTACCGTCGCCCGCTACCCTCCACGAATCTCGGCTTCCTGAGCACGGTGATGTGGGACGGCCGCGAAACCTTTAAGAATCCCGACGGCCTCTTCGAGCCAATCAGTTTCGACCTTAAGCACCAATCCGTGGACGCAACCCTTGGGCACGCTCAAGCCGCAAATGCACCCACATCGGAGCAACAGCGGCAAATTGTAGACTTCGAGACGGCCCTCTTCACCGCGCAAATCAGCGACAACAATGCCGGTCTGCTAAGCAGCCAGGGCGCCAAGGGCGGCCCCTCCGCGCTTTCCCGGCAGCCCTTCTTCATCGGCATCAATGACCCGCTGGGCTTCAATCCAACGGGTGCGTCATTCTCTTCGACGATCTTTACGCTCTTCGAGAAATGGCGGAACATTCCTGATGCGCAATTCGACCAATACACCGCAGCCCGTCGGTCTATCGCGCGCGGGGAGCAACTCTTCAACACGCTTCCGATTGACATCAAGGATGTGAAAGGCCTGAATGACGTACGCGACAAAGACGGGGTCATTCATACGGAAGTGATCGGGACGTGCGGCACCTGTCACGATACGCCTAATGTCGGCGACCACTCCGTTTCGGCGCCGCTCGACATCGGCGTCAACGCTTTCGCGCGCCGCACGCCAGACCTGCCGCTCTTCACCCTGATGAATAACAAAACCGGCGAGGTCATTCAGACCCTGGACCCGGGCCGGGCGCTCATCAGTGGCAAATGGGCCGCCACGCTGCTGGACGCCGTCAACTTCTACGTCACCCGCTTTAACCTGAACCTCTCGGAGCAGGACAAGGCGGATCTCGTCGCCTTCTTGAATTCGCTCTGAGGAGATTCCTCGGAATTCATTCTCGACGGGCGCGCCCTATCCCGGGGCGCGCCTCGTCTTGACCTGAAAGAATCTCCCACGCAACCTGGTCACTAACCTTGACCGCGCCAAGACGCCTCTGTTAGCGTTAAACTTTCTTCGCAGGGTCTGCGCCCTCGACGGCGCTCCCACCGCCAGCGGTTGGCCAGCGGCACGAAGGAACACATGGATACGATTCAAGTTACTCTGCCGGACGGTTCTACCCAGCAAGTGCCTCGGGGCATCACTCCGGCGGAGATTGCCCGGAAGATTTCGCCGCGCCTGGCCGAGGAAGCCCTGGTGGCCGGAATCAGCTCGCCTTCGAATGGCGACGTCACGCTCGTGGACCTCAAGCGCCCGCTCGAGCAGGATGCCAAGCTTCAAATCCTCACGCAGAAAGATCCCGCGGCTTTGGAAGTCTTCCGCCACTCCGCCGCGCACCTGCTCGCCGCCGCCGTGCTCGAATTGTTTCCCAATGTCAAGCTCGGCATCGGCCCGCCGATTGACTATGGATTCTTCTACGAATTCCTGCGCGACGAGCCGTTTACCACCGAGGATCTCGCCAAGATCGAAGCCAAGATGCACGAGCTGGCGCAGCGCAATATTCCCAACGAGCGCAAGTTCCTTCCCAAGCCCGAAGCGCTCGAGCTCTATCGCAAGAGCGGCCAGACCTTCAAATGCGAGCTGGTGGAGGAAAAAGCCTCCGAGCCGATGGTGTCGTTCTACACCACCGGAAAATTCATGGACTTCTGCCGCGGCCCGCACATCCCTTCCACCGGACGCATCCGCGCCTTCAAGCTCATGAACGTCGCCGGCGCCTATTGGAAAGGACAGGAGGGCAACGCCCAGCTCCAGCGCATCTACGGCGCGTGTTTTTTCACGCAGAAGGAGCTGGATGAGTATTTGCACCGGCTGGAAGAAGCCAAGAAACGCGACCATCGCAAGCTCGGTGCGGAGCTCGATCTCTTCAGCATTCAGGACGAAGCCGGGCCGGGGCTGATCTTCTGGCACCCCAAGGGCGGCCTGGTGCGCAAGCTGATGGAAGACTGGTCGCGCGAAGAGCATCTCCGCCGTGGCTACGATCTGGTCTTCACGCCGCACATCATGCGGCTCGACCTGTGGAAGACCAGCGGCCACACCGATTTCTACCGCGAGAACATGTTCGGCCCTATGGAAGTGGAAAAGGCCGAGTACCAGCTCAAGCCCATGAATTGTCCCGGCCACATCCTGATCTACAAGTCGCGCCTGCGCAGCTATCGGGAGTTGCCCATCCGCCTTGCCGAACTCGGAACGCTCTATCGCTACGAGCGGTCGGGCGTGCTCCACGGCCTGCTGCGCGTCCGCGGCTTTACCCAGGACGACGCGCACATCTTCTGCACTCCCGCGCAGTTGGAAACCGAAATCGAAGCGGCCATAGATTTCGCCTTCGCGGTTCTGCGCACCTTCGGTTTTGAGAAGTTTCAATTGGAGCTTTCCGCGCGCGACCCGCAGCATCCCGAGCACTACGGCGGCGCCGTGGAAGAATGGGATCGCGCCGAAGGCGCGCTCAAGAATACCCTTGACCGCATGGAGATTCCGTACAAATACATGCCGGGCGAAGCCGTCTTCTATGGCCCCAAGATTGACTTCAAGCTGCTGGACGCCATCGGCCGTCCCTGGCAGCTCTCCACCGTGCAGTTTGACTTCAACCTGCCCCGCCGCTTCGGCCTCGAATACGTCGGCGAAGACGGAGCGCGGCATCAGCCTGTGATGGTGCATCGCGCGCTATGGGGCTCGGTCGAGCGCTTCTTCGGCGTGCTCATCGAACATTTTGCTGGAGCCTTCCCGGCGTGGCTCGCGCCGGTGCAGGCCGAAGTCCTGCCCATCGGCGAAAAATTCCTGGACTACGCCAAGCACGTCACCGAGACGCTCGGGCGCCACGGCTTCCGCGCGCATCTCGATGGCCGCAACGAGAAATTGCAGGCCAAGATCCGCGACGCGCAGATGCAGAAAATTCCGTACATGCTCGTCGTGGGCGCCAAAGAAGCGGATGCCGGCACGGTGTCGGTCCGCCATCGCTCCAGGGGCGACCTCGGGCCGCAACCTCTCGCTGAATTCGTCGCATCCCTCCAGCGCGAAGTCGAATCCCGCGCCTCCAGTTAAGCCGCCGCTCGGAATCTTGGACGGTCCATGGCAGCCGACTTAAGAGTTGTTCTCGACGAGCAATCCATAAAGCACGGCCTGGAATTCCTCGTGCGGCGCGACGAAGACCTCGCCGGGATTGTGAAGAATTTCGGGCCGCCGCCGTTTTGGCAGCGCGAGCCGGGTTTCCCCACGCTCGTCTACTTGATCCTCGAGCAGCAGGTCTCGCTCGCGTCCGCAAAAGCCGCTTACGAGCGCCTCCTCGCCGCAACAGGATCCCCGCTTCATCCCCAACGCTTCCTAAGACTCGGTGGTCGCGCGCTCAAGCGCATCGGCTTCAGCCGCCAGAAAGCGGCCTATTGCCGTTTGCTCGCGCGATCCATCTTAGAGCGGCGTTTGAGCCTGGAAGCCATCGGCGGGCTCGACGATGATGCCGCGCGTGCGGCGCTGACGAGCATCAAGGGCATCGGTCCCTGGACCGCGGACGTTTATCTGCTGATGGCCCTGCGCCGGCCCGATGTCTGGCCTGTGGGCGACCTCGCGTTGCAAAAGGCCGTGCGCCGCGTCAAGCGCCTGCGCAAACACCCGTCCACTGCGCGGCTCGAAAAAATCGGCGAGGCCTGGCGCCCGTGGCGCGCCGTCGCCGCGCGCCTTCTCTGGCACGATTACCTGAGCCGCCTGGCCGCTGCAAAAAATGGCGGCTTAGGGAAGGCGTAATTCGCCATGCCCCAGCATGCCTTCTTTGTTTTCCGCTGGCTCCGGCATGCTATACTTCTTAGCCCGTCCTTAGCGCCGGAGTCCCGGCCGCACGAAGAAGGGGACGGAAAGAGTTTCGGAGGGTGATTTATCGCTGAACGGAGTTTCCGCATGGCCGACCGCATCCGCATCAACGAGCGGATTCGGGCGCGCGAAGTTCGGGTGGTAGACGAAGAGGGTGGGCAGCTCGGGGTGATGCAGCCGTTTGAGGCCATGCGGCTGGCGCGCGAGCGGGGTCTCGACTTGGTGGAGATTTCTCCCACGGCCGACCCGCCGGTCTGCAAGATCACCGACTACGGAAAGTACCTCTACCAACAGAACAAGAAGGCTCATGAGCAGCGCAAGAGCCACAAAGGCACGCAGCTCAAGGAAGTGAAGTTTCGGCCGAATACCGCCGAGCACGATTACCAGGTGCGGAAGAACCAGATCATCAAGTTCCTCGGCGAAGGCCATAAAGTGAAGGCCATGATCTTCCATCGTGGCCGCGAGATGGCGCACCAGGAAGTGGGGCGCGCCAAGATGGACCGGCTGCTGAAAGAGATCACCGACCACGCGCAGCTGGAGCTCGGGCCGCGCATGGAGGCAAACATCCTGATGGCGCTGCTCGCTCCGAAAAAAGGAGCCTCCGCGAAACCTGCGGCCTGACCGGGGCGCGGGATTCGCAGGCCCAACCCTGCGCCGCATCGAAGAAGGGACTTCAGAAAATGGCAAAGAAGCTCAAGCTGAAGACGCATCGCGGCGCCGCCAAGCGCTTCAAAGTGACCTCGACAGGAAAAATTCTGCGGCCGCATTCCGGGAAACGCCATTTGATGGGCACGAAAAAGCCCAAGCGCATGCGCCACTTGAAGAGGATGACCCGGGTGCATCCGTCGGACCTTGCCAATGTCCGGCAGATGCTGCCGTACGCGTAGAAAAGTTTTGCCGCAAATCGTGCCAGGCAGCGCTTCACGGGTGCCTGCCGGCCGAACGTCCCGGCAAGGGACACCTAGAAATCACACCGGAGACAAACCCGTTTCGTCATCCCGGCGTGCCGGGATGGCGTCCTGATGTTTGTCTCCCCAGGGTTCCGGGCATAATGGCCCGGCCAAGAATAGGAGAACCCCATGGCTCGCGTAAAACGCGGCGCAAAACGCCGTGCGCGCCGCAAGAAATATCTCCGGCGCACAAAAGGCTTCTACCTTACAAAGAGCAAGCTGTTCCAGTCGGCGCAGGAGGCCGTCAATCGCGCGGAGCGTTATTCCTATCGCGACCGCCGCAACAAAAAGCGGCAATACCGCCAGCTCTGGATTCAGCGGATCGGCGCCGCCGCGCGCAACGCGGGGATGACCTACAGCCAGTTTATGCACGGGCTGAAGGTCGCCGGCGTGGAGATTGACCGCAAGGTTTTGGCGGACCTGGCGGTGCGGGATGCGGCCGCGTTCAGCCAGCTCGCCAAAGAAGCGAAAGCCGCCGCGCCGCTTGCCGCCGCGAAGGCGTAAGCCTTCCCACTTTTTTGGGTGGACGTGACTGCGGGCTATGAGCGAAAAAATATCCTCTGTCGCACAGACCCTGCCGCATCTCGGCGTCAAGGATCCGGCGCGCTTGGGAGCGCTTTTTGCCGAGGTCCGCGCGGCGTTTGATCGCGACGTTTCCAGTGCCGTCGATGAAGCCTCCTGGAAGATTCTTCGCGATGCCTGGCTGGGCCGCAAGTCGGGCGTCCTCACGCTGGTCACCGACAACTGGCTCAAGCCGTCTCCCCCTGACCTCAAGCGTGCTGTCGGCGCAGCGCTCAACCAGTTGCGCGCGCACGTGGAAGCGCAAATCGAAGAGCGGCGAAAGGCGCTGCAGGCTTCAACGGAACAGACCGCGGCGGCCCGCGAGCGCGTGGACCTTTCGCTGCCCGGCGCGGAGCGCCCCATCGGTTCGCGCCACCTGGTTCGCCAGGTCCAGGAAGAGATCGAGCGCATTTTCCTCTCCATCGGCTTTTCGGTTGTGGAAGGGCCGGAGATTGAGACGCCCTATTACAACTTCGAGGCTCTCAACATCCCCGAGTATCATCCGGTGCGCGACGATATGGACACGTTTTATCTCGACGTGCCGCCGGGCGCGAAGCCCCTGCTTCTGCGCACGCACACTTCTCCCATGCAAATCCGCACGATGGAGAAGCAGAAGCCGCCGGTGCGCATCATCGTCCCCGGCAAGGTCTATCGCCGCGACAACCCCGACGCAACGCACTCCTTCATGTTCCACCAGGTCGAAGGCCTCGCCGTGGATACGGACATCACCTTCTGCGAGTTCAAGGGCACCATGGAATATTTCATCCGGGAATTCTTTGGCCCGTCGGTGAAGACGCGCTTCCGCCCAAGCTATTTCCCGTTCACCGAGCCTTCGGCGGAGCTCGATGCCTCCTGCATTTTCTGCGGCGGCCGCGGCAGCGGCTGCGCCAAATGCAAAGGCTCCGGCTGGATCGAACTCTTCGGCGCGGGGATGGTGGACCCGTCCGTGTATGGCTTCGTGAACTACGACGCGAAGAAACTCAGCGGCTTCGCCTTCGGCCTGGGACCGGACCGCATGGCCATGCTGAAGTACGGCGTGGAAGACATCCAAGCGTTTTTTCAAAACGACGTGCGCTTCTTGAGGCAGTTCCCATAAGGCCGCGGCAGATTCGAAAGCGCGATGACTGCATGGCAAGACACGGCCCGGGCCCTGCAACCCCACGCGGGATTGCGCGCGCGCGCCTTTGTGTATTTGCTGCGGGCGGTCAACGCGCGATACGAGCTGTGGATCGCGGAGCGCAAGCGCGCGCTTTTGGGCGGCCTGCGCGGGACGGTTCTCGAAATCGGGCCGGGAGCGGGCGTAAATCTCGGCTACTATGCGCCCGGCATAACCTGGATCGGCATCGAGCCGAACGTTTACATGCAGCCGCATCTGCGAAGAGAAGCAGAAAGCCGGGGATTGCAGGTGGACTTGCGCACGGGCGTCGCGGAACGGTTGGAAGCGGCGGACCACAGCGTGGACGCAGTAGTGAGCACGCTGGTGCTGTGCTCGGTAGCCAGCGTCGCGGACGTTTTGCAGGAGATTCAGCGCGTGCTCAAGCCGGGCGGAAAGTACGTCTTCATCGAGCACGTGGCCGCGCCCAGGGGAACGTGGCTGCGGCGATTGCAGCGCATCCTGTGTCCTTGTTTCCGGTTCTTCGCCGTGGGATGCCATCCCGACCGTGAGACGGGGACCGAAATTGACCGCGCCGGATTTGCCGAGGTGCAGTACGAGCACTTTCGCGCGCCGTTGCCGGTGGTTTCCCCACAAATCGCCGGGGTCGCAATTCGCTAGGAAAATGGCAGAGCAATGAAAGTTCTCTACAACTGGCTGAAGGATTTCGTGGACGTCAAGCCCTCCGCGCAGGAACTGGCCTCGCGGCTGTCGCTCGCGGGGTGCAACATCGGCGCCGTGGAAGATTCGCCGTCCGGCCCGGCGCTCGAAGCGGACTTGACCACCAACCGTCCTGATTGTCTCGGCCATTACGGCATGGCGCGCGAAATCGCCGCCCTTTACCGCGTGCCGCTGAAAAACGTGACGCCGAAATTGCAGGAGGCCGCGGAGAAGGCCGCCGACGCGGTGCGCGTGGAAATCGAGAGCCCGGAATTGTGCGGCCGCTTCACGGCGCGGGTGATTTGCGGCGTAAAGATTCAGCCTTCCCCGGCGTGGCTCCGCGAGCGCCTGGAAGCGCTGGGGCAAGCCTCTATCAACAACGTGGTGGACGCGACGAACTACGTGATGCTCGAACTGGGTCATCCGCTGCACGCCTTTGATTATGACCTTGTCGCGGAACACCGCCTGGTCATCCGCAAAGCGCGCCCCGGCGAAAAAATGAAGACGCTCGACGGCATCGAGCGCGCGCTTTCTCCAAACGTCTGCATGGTCACGGACCCCAAGCGCCCGGTGGGAATCGGCGGCATCATGGGCGGCGGTGAAACGGAGATCCGCTCCTCGACGAAGAATGTTCTGCTGGAATGCGCCTGGTTCGACCCCATCGCCGTCCGCAAAGCAACGAAATTCCTGAAGCTGCACACGGAGGCTTCCCTGCGCTTCGGCCGCGGCGCCGACCCGGAAATAGCGGAGTTGGCTTCGCGGCGCTGCGCCGAGGTCATGCAGCAGGTTTCCGGCGGGCAAATCCTGGCGGGCGTCGTGGACGTCTATCCGCGCAAGCCGAATCCTCTGAAACTTACCATGACGCGGGCCGAGTTTTTGCGCGTGATGGGTGCAGACGTGCCGGACAAAGATATCGAGGCGATTTTCGCGGCGCTGGGCTTCGCGCCCGAACGCGCAGACCCCACGCGCGGCCAGGCCGGGTCGCTCATGGCTGCCTGGGAATGTACGCGCCCTTCCTGGCGCGCGGGCGACATCGAGCGGGAGATAGATCTGGTCGAGGAGGTCGCGCGGCTTTACGGCTTCGACAAGTTTCCATCGCGGCTGCCCGCCGCTCGGCGACCGGCCGCGCGCCTTCCGCACGCGGAAGCCGAAGACCGCCTGCGCGAGCGCCTCGTTGCGCTGGGGTATCGCGAGATCGTCAGCATCCCGCACGTGGATCCCGCGCGGGACGATGTGTTTCGCCCCGAGAGCGCCACGCCGGTCCGCCTCGCCAATCCGCTCGCCGAAGATGCTTCCGTGTTGCGCTCCACCGGTACCGTCTCCATGGCCACGGCGCTCGAATGGAACCTCAACCACGGGCAGCGCAACATTCGTCTGTTCGAAATGGGCCGCACCTACCGGTTCCACGCCGGCGCGCCGGTGGAAGCCCGCGTGCTTACCCTCGGCGCCACCGGCGAAGCGCGCGAGAAGAGCATCCATGAGACCACGCGCGAATATTCTTTCGCAGACATGAAAGGCGATCTCGACGCGCTCGGCCAACTGGCCGGCGGATTCCATTGGACTTCAGGAAGCCCGGAGTGGTCCCATCCGGCGCGCGCGGGACGCTTGTCGCTCGGCAGCGAAATCGGAGCCGCAGGGCAGCTTTCGCGCCGCGTCGCGGAACGCTTGAAACTTCGTCAGGACGTATTCCTCGCCGAATTGGAACTCGATCCTCTCTACGCCGCAATAGAGGCTGCGCGGATGGCGCGTCGCTACGAGCCGCTGCCGCGCTTCCCGGCTGTGGAGCGTGATTTTTCGCTGCTTCTTGCCGACGGCGCCAGCTTCGCGGAAGTTTCCGAAACCATACGCTCGCTGGGCATCGCCGAAGTCGCTTCAATCGAAGCCGTTGATTTATTTCGCGGAGGGCAGGTCCCTGCGGGGAAGTATTCTCTGCTCGTCCGCGTGACTTTCCAGAGCCATGAATCCACGCTTACGGAAGCGCAGCTGACCGATTTTTCCGCCCGCATCGTGGCCGCGCTCGAAAAGCGGCTTGGCGCAAAGCTGCGTGCGGGCTGACGTTCTCTGTGCTCTCCGTGACCTCTGTGTTATGTTCTAGCGAGTCCAGCCTGCGGAGCGAACCATGAGCAAGCCCGTCCGAGTGCAAATCTACGACCAGAGCTACCTCATCGGCGGCGATCTCGAAGAAGCCTACGTGCAAAAACTCGCCGGCTTTGTGGACAACAAGATGCGCGACGTCGCCGAAGCCACGCACACCGTGGATTCACTGAAGGTGGCCGTTCTTTCGGCGCTCGCCATTGCCGATGAGTTGCATTCCCTGCGAAACGAGCGCGAAACTCTCGACGGGACGCTGCGCGAACAGGCCGAGCGCTGCCTGACT
>WNGL01002337.1_pt1 | contig 23060 bp, 17 predicted proteins | sample 5400591 | NCBI WGS metagenome assembly WNGL01 (sample SAMN13153377, study PRJNA577476) | soil metagenome | isolation source: 80 cm soil or saprolite under Garry oak tree replicate 1 | place: USA:California | collected 2016-06-15 | reverse complement strand
AGTTGCTCTCCAGCAGAGCTCGCCTCCGCTTCACCAGCCGGCGACGATCCTAAAGGAGAAGAAGAAGTTTGAGAAGAGAAAATCTTTCAACAGCAAGTGTGCCAATTGAAAACTGTCTCAACAGAGGGGTTCACCCCACACCATTGGGTCACTCGCGAGCCAAACAGTGTGAATCAGAAGAGCAAAATACGTCCGGAACATGGAAATACCGGTGAAATCAAACGCCCTGGTCTGATCAAACAATTACGATAGGAGTCGTATCGTGATTGAAGACCTTTATTCATTGGTTAAATCCGCTCGCCGCCTCCAATAATCTCATCAACCTACGGGCATAGATCTAAGTGGGGTCCGCTGGCCTTTGTATCGGCCGTATCAACCAAGTGAATCCGGTCCTCTCGAACTCAATTCTCGGGATTCAAAGCGGCATTGACTGGACTTCTTGTTCGATCAGTTCTGGAGCCAAATTGAAAACCAAAGTCATGGGCGTACTGTAGTAAAAGAACGTCGCATTCTTTCCAACCTCACGAGGCAGTACAAGTCTCGCGATCGGCACATACGCGACGCATCGCTTGACTATCGAGAAAACCAGAAACTTAGTTCTGGCCTGACCACAACCGCAACACTATCGCATCTTCAAGGACGCCAACTCGTCCGAACTTATCAGGGCTGAGTAGTAAGGTTCACTCGGCACAGATGAGGCGGGAATCGCAGTGCAGACCATCTCGCGACGGAAAGACTGCACAGTTTCTTAGGGAGAGTTCCGACCGGCTCCGTTAGTCGTTGCCTTCAGCCCCCACAATTCGTTTAGGCCAAGTCAGTAAGCCTAAACTTAACACCTACCTCAGGCTTAGCAGAAATCATATCCCCAACCCGCGAGATTTCAACAAAACGACGAAGGAATTCATGTGGAAATGTCGCGTAACTGGTATAGGAGACATCTTCGAGTAAGAGGCAGGCTGACAGACGCGAGACGGACATTGGCCGTCGGATTACCTGACTTGGGCGGAGCTGCGATGGTTACGACCACGTCCTTTATCGCGCCTGCAGTGGAGTCACTGTCGTGCCAAAGGTTTCGGTCATTATCGTCAACCACAACGGACAGGATCTGCTCCGTGAACTCTTCGAGTCTCTGTCTAGGCAGACTCGTCGCGCAGATGAAGTGATTATGGTCGATAATGCTTCGAGTGATGGAAGCGTTAATTACGTGCGTAAACAATTTCCTTTGGTGAAGGTGATTCAATTACTCACGAACACTGGTTTTGCTGAGGGTAACAATATCGGGGTTGCCACGGCGGAGGGAGATTACATCGCACTATTAAATAGCGATACCGTCGTTGATCATAAGTGGCTCGCCGAACTGGTTCAAGCGCTGGAGGCGAACGAGCGAATCGGAGCGGGAGTACCCAAGATCTTGGTCGATGCACCGAGCCAACGAATTCACCAGGTAGGAGCGGAATTCAATAATCTCGGCAATATGTGGGGGCGTGGTTTTAATCAACGCGATCGCGGACAGTTTGATACAGCCGCCGAGGTGGCGGGACTAACCGCATGCTCGATGATAATACGCCGGAACGTCTTTGAAGCAGAGCCGCTGTTTGATCCCAGCCTCTTTATGTATTACGAGGAACTCGACCTCACGTTTCGTCTTCGTGCCCGCGGCTATTCGATACTCTATGTGCCGACAGCAGTCGTTCATCACAAAGTAATGCAGTCGCTGAATAAGGTTTCGCAACAGCCGCGTCTGCTTCAGCAGTTCTATTGCAATCGCAATCGAGCCAAGCTCACCCTGAAGTACTATCCCTTGAAGATTCTGCTTCGAAGCATGCCGCTTATATTAATGAGTTTGGCTTATTGGGATTGGCGCTTCCTTCGCGAAGCTGGTGCAAGGTTTTTCGTTCGCGGTCTAATCGCGCAAGTTAAGTACGCATTAGAAGGTGTGAAAGAGAGGTTGCGTGGCAATACCGTTGATCCGAAGAATTGGCTTCCCTGGATGACACATCATACTCTCCGAGAGGTGTTGGCGTTGAAGGCATCTTTTAGTCGGGATCTTGAGTAAGTTCCTCGCCTGCTTAAGTATAGCCTTGGCCCGAAACAAATGAACTCGATTTGTTTGCGAAGGTGTTTGTTTCGATCGAGGAAAATCAGACAAAGTACATTATCTGGTTTGCAAAGAGCAGACTCTGAGGCGCTCCTATTTCGTTTGTTAATTTCGAAACAACAAATGCTTTTGTAGCATTGTCTAATCTCTCAACATCGAAACCTTCTTTGCCTCATGACACGTGTGGCTGTGTTGGAATCAGCACTCGAGAAGACTGCTGCCTGTTTATTTCTTAATCTTGAAGTGAGTACAACCTAGCTGGCCACGGCCTTTTTGAGTCGATGGACATCTGATCAAGTATTTATGACTCAATAGCAAAATGAGGCGCATCGCTCTGTGTATGTAATTTGAAATGAACAAAAGAGCGCCGCTCTCGAAGAAGTAAAAGAGCTTGAGCAGCCTCGATTTCGCCTCACAATACTGAAACAGCGCGCTTAGTCCCGCTATTCGCAACGAGGGAATTCCGCCAAAATTATGTGCATGCTTCCGGCCAACGTGGACCGCATCGCGGATCAAACGTGAGCGATGTGTGACAATAGAGTTCTTACCATGTAAACGATACTGCCCGGTGTAACCGTTATAGAAACCCAGCTTGTCTATTGATGCGAGCCGCAAATACATGTCCCAGTCATCCAGCGCCAGTTCCTCGTCATAGGGACCGACGAGACTACAAGCCTCCTTTCGCATCATGAATCCCGGGCCACATACACCCCAGTGATAGAAGATGCTAAAACGCAGGATTGAATCGATTTCGAGCATGGATTTACGCATGCCGGACCTTCGATGTAGACCTTCTATACCACTTTCGTGTAACTGTTTACTGTCCCGATCGATTACATGGCAATCGGCGAATACTGCCAATTTATTCGGATTGCTTACTAAATAATCTGCCAGTTTCTCGATACCTTCTTCCAGAATTACATCATCACCGGAATTGAAAAAAATCAGTTCGCCTCTGGCCAGGCTAATCAATTCATTTAGATTTTTAGTTAGGCCTCTATTCTGTTCGTGCCTTATGTAAGTTATCGGATGTTCCGGATGCTCGCGAATCCACTGCTGGATTATCGATTCAGATTCATCCTTGGAGGCATCGTCAATCACAATTATTTCCAAAACCGGATAAACACTATTCGCAACACTGCTCAGCGACTCTTTTACATACCTTGCATGGTTATGAACGGTCATGACGACTGACACTGATGGCTGGGGTGAAGGTGCACCTGCATAAGCCTGACTATCCGAAAGAACTTGCTCCACGGTCTAATTCTCCAAACCGAAGCTTATTAGGATCTTTGCGGCGCCCTCATTGCGAGTTTTGCGAGAGAGCCGTGGTCTTCTTCATGCCGCACGCTCCAGTTAATGACCACTCTATTTCGGAAATAGCCTGACCAATGCGCCGGCGACTGAAAATATTGGAGGCACACGAATCATCTTCTAACATGGACCTTTGCAACGAAACGCTCGTAGTCGCGGTAATATTCGTCTTCTGAAAACAGCTCAGAGGCCAAGACCATGCAGATCGAGTTCGACGAGAAGTTAGTAATTTCTCGCCAAATTCTTGGCGGAACATAGAGACCATAATATGAACGATTGAGTTGAAAACTCTTCTTCTCGGCCCCGTCGTCTACGAGCACATCGAAGCTGCCGGAGGTGGCGATCAAGAACTGATGACAGGACTCTAGCGCATGGCCGGCGCGCGTAGCTCCTCCAGGAACGTCATACAAGTAAAAGATACGCTTAATCATGAACGGAACGTGTCGGCTGCTTTCAATAAAGGTAAGGTTTCCACGCGGATCGTGAACCTGGGGCAGATCGATGAGTCTACAATTCTTGACGCTCATGGCATATGTAAGATCATCAAACTGTCAAATCGAATTCGTAGAACTCATGCACCACGCCGCCGGCGCCAAATTCCGTCTTAAAATTGTAGACGTTTGTGCTCAGATATCGGCCTTCGTCGTTGTTACTCGTGCCGAAATCGAAAAACCGGCATCGTTCAACCTTTGCTTGCTCAATGGCGTATTCGAAGACGGCGTCGAGAGCACACACGTCGTAACCCACTTCACTTGAGGCAATGTATTGCGCGTGAGCGACTGACGAAGAGTAAAAGAGCACTACTCCTGCGATGATCTCGCCATCCAAAATACCCGCTACGAATCTAATGTTGCGCGGGAATAGATCATAGAGATACCTGAGCTCAGCCTCGGTATGAACAGGTCTTGCGTTAAGTCTTCGGTGATAATTCTCGGCTATGAGTTTCCAAAGCTCGCTAATAAATTGCGGGCCTTTTGACACCTGAATGCCGCTTCTCAAAGCCTTCTTCAAGCTGCGTCTTCGCCGGGAACTTCGTTCGCTACCATTTAAGAGATCAATTGCGCACGAGAGGTCACGTCGAACACATGCCGCCTTTGTTCGGAACAGCGCATACAGATCGTCTCCCGATGGCCTTCGATGATAGATGTGGGGCACTGCCTTATAGCGGAGGATGTCGAATCCCTGCTGAGCATAATAATCGGTTACCTTTACAAGGGCCGTTACCATCTTCTCACCATGCAATTTCCCGGAATGAAGCAACCCACCGTAAGTTATGCCCGGATGGCTCACCACAGTTCGCGCTTCAGCGGGATCTAGTGCCGCCGGGAACAGACCGACGATCCCCTTGTCGTTCGCTAAGAGCAACGAAACATCTTTGAAACGGTCTTGATGGTAAGCGAGGAAACGTCGGGTATGCAGGAATGTCGCCATCGGGCAATCCGCCACGAGATCGTCCCACAATACGGCGTTGCGCTTCGAGTATGGGCAAATCGTGATCAAGCTACGGCTTCGTCCCTCTCACCCAGATTGACGGCTGTCGGGAATCCTAAAGTTTCAGTTGCTTTGTGCACGGACGTCAAGGTTCTCTGATCTATTTACGCGACATCTAGAACCGAATTCCTTCTTGTAAGGGTATATGGTTAGGTAGGGACTTAATGAAATATGGAACTGCTGCGCAGAGAATTAGCTTGAGCCTGCGCCACAAATCTGCGGGCTGAGGAAGACTCAGAGTCGATCACTCTCGCAGCCTTTTCAGCCGCCATTGCTGGACGCTGTCGGCCGGTTCACTCTCGTATCCGAGGAATCGGCTTAGCAACGCGTCTCCGCCATACTTCCCTCCCAATATTCTCGGTAAATTAATTTGCTGTTTTATGAAAGGCAGCCCATAAAGATGATTCAGGCCACGACGAGGAGATTGAGATCGATTTACGCCACCGCGATGAAATAGCATTGAGTCGAACACTATGGCGGAACCTGCTTTGGCGATGGCGATCTGTTCGTTCTTCTTAACAAATGCTTGGGAAGGAAAGCGCTCAAGTTGATGAGAACCGGGAAGCACCCAAGTACCCCCGGTCAACTCAGAGAAATCGTCAATGCACAATAGTGCGCTCATGGCGATTGGCCGCGAAGGAACGAAGTGTTGGTAGAGTAAGTCGCGATGCCAACCGGTTTGATAGTTATCCCTATTCGGAAGGTTTGTGACTGCGTTCTGCTGTAAGAGAGTGAAATAATCACCGAGTAGGTTTTCCAGAATCGCAAAGACCTTCGTGTTCATTGCCATATCCAGAAAGTAATCGTCATACGCCAGCAAACACCTGGTGATCAACTCATCGTTAATATGCCTGAGCCTTTCCGTACCTCCAATCTCATCGGCTTGAATCTGATAAGCGGCGTCGATGCGGCGCGCAACTTCAGGCAACTGCGAAGGGTCCAGCACCTCTTCGAGGATGGTGAATCCATTGATCGCTATCTCTTCGAGATTGCGATCGAGATCGGAGGCAACGCTGGTTGATTCTTTAACTCCGTACGCTCGGAAATTACTGGTCATATCCTTATTCCAGAATGGCATAGCCGAAGCCGCTGAGGCCGCGATCGTTCCCGTTGTAAAACATCATCCTCTGGCCCTTCACGTCGACTATGCATGGGTAGCAGATCATTTCGGAGTCCCAGCCGCTCTCGGACTTGCTAATCCCCGCCCGGTCGTCCATCCTTTCCCAAGCACGACCGTCCGACGATTCAGCATATCCGATTGTGTAAAGCTTGCTGAATGATCTGATGGAATACCACATTCTGTAACCTTGGCCGTCATACACAACCGCCGGTCTTCCCACCGCGTACTCATCGGGAAGCGAGGGTTCTAGACAAATCTGCGGTTGCGTCTTCCATGATACGCCGTTCTCCGATGTCGCGTACCTAATAACGCAGATGTAATGAACGCCGTGTTCGTCCTTTGTCCATTTGACCGTGGACACGTACCACATTTTAAAGACTCCCTCTGCTTGAAGCACGCACGGCGTGCTCCTGACGAAGGGTTCCTCATCAGTGCGATCGATGATCGGTGTCCTTGAGTATTTCTTGAAATTCTTGCCATCGCCATCTCCTATGGCCAGCCCCGTGAAAGTGAGATATGGAACTCGCTCCGTACGCTGAAAGCCTTGATAGTACAGAAATTTCTTGCCCCCGACCGCAATGATGCCGTTCGGCACGGCACCGCAATCGTCAAAGGCGCCTAATTCGCCGAGATCCAAAACCGGTTCGTTCGCGATGGCCAGGATTCTTTGCGGATGGCTGGCGTCAAGGTCGATGCGTCCAGTGCGTCCAAACCCCTTTGAGTCTTTCGAACCGAAATAAACACGTATGATCTCGTTGTTAATAACGTCAACGGCGGGGAGCTGCGCGCCGCTGCACGCCCACCATAGACTGCCATCGGGCGCGAAGACCTTGCCTTTCTTTCTCCAGACTATCTTCAATCCTTCCGTATTAACCCCCGCGGTGGCGGGCGCGGATTAATCCGCAGCCTGCCTCCTAACATCTTTCCCAACAAGCGCCCCTGCATCTATGCGGCAATCGTCCGCGACCGTGACGTTCTCGAGCACCGTGGCATTCGGCCCAACTATACAGTTCTGGCCGACTTCGGCTAACTCACAGATGACGGCATGAGCCAGAGTGAAGCAGTTGTTTTTGATTATGGCATGGTGGCCCACGTAGTTACCGCTCCACAACACGACGTTGTCGCCTAGCCTGGCGTGCGGCTGGACAATAGTGGCTTCACAAATGAAGCAGTGCTCGCCCAACTCAGTGTTTGCAAGTACGTGGGCGCGCGAACTGACGTAGGAAGCTGGAGCATAGCCCTTCGCTTTCGCCTCGAGATAGAGCCTTGTTCTCAACTTGTTGGTCTGCGTGAAAACGATTGCGACGAAGACGTAGTGTCTTGCTGGCGGGTAAAGTCTCTCCAAATCTTCGAAAGATACGACCGGCAGGTCGAAGAGCTTTTCCCTCCTCATATAATTGCGCTCAACGCTGAAAGCAACGACCTCGTACTCTGAATCGTGAGTGAAAAACTCATAAGCCACTTGGGCAAAGGCACTGTCACCAACAATGATGAGCTTCCGATGTTTCTTCATTTTCAAGGCTGGCGCGGCAGCAGAAGTGGCATTGCTCCAACTCCGGTCTGAAATGTCGTCACTCGATGAGAACGTAGGACCGGTCGGGTAAGAACTGTGATCTAACCATGCGATAGCGATCCAGACCGAGTAATTCTCTTACTGCGATTGTTTCACCCGGAAACTCCTTCGAGTTGAGTTCGTCCAGCGCAAGAACACTACCGCGCACCAGATAAGGCCTAATCGCGGCCAAGCATTTTTTCGTTGGTTCATAAAGCGCCAGGTCAAAGTAGGCGAGCGCAATGACGGTCTGCGGGTTGTCTTCGAGATACTTGTCGATCGTTTCGACAACGTCGCCTTTCACGAGCTCATATTTCGTTACATGTGGCATAAAGTTGTCGGCCTCGTGCGCAGCAAGTATTTGCCGCAGGTATTCCTCGTAGCCTTGCGTTACCGTATAGCCGCCAACAGCAGCGTAACTCGATGTGCCGTCATTCCCGCCAATCGATGGATACCCCTGGAAGGTATCGAAGCCTACAACCTTTCGCGTCCAGTTGTAAGGCTCGTATACGCTTCTGAATGATTCCAGAAGCGCCAAGTTCGCGCCCCACCAGACACCGAACTCTATGACGATGCCCGGAAGATTCCTAATGGCCTGATACAACTCGTTGAGATAAAGAATCTTCGCTAAAATTGTACTTCTCAAATAAAGCCCAAGGTTAACCAACAACTCGTCGTCAGGTATGGGCGTGCGCTTGAAAAGTTCCAGAATCATCTCTCTGGCTCTCTTCTCCTCGTCCGAGCCGCGCGCAACATTTGTGTAGCCTTCCTTCGCCATCCGAGTTTTTCCCTATGGGCAGTTGGAAGCGATAATTCGACAGCCAACGTTGGAGTCAGAACCAGGACTACTCGGCCTCTTCCAGATTCCGACCACGGTCTGATTTTCAGGCACGTCGGCTAGTATCAAAGCACCTGCCCCTATGAGGCAGTTTTCGCCAACGCTTAGATTGTTCGCCATCGTGGTGTTCACACCGACGAAACAGCTTTCGCCTATTTCTACGAACCCTGAGACGACGACGTGTGATGAGATGAAGCAGTGGCTCTTGATGACGGAATGATGGCCGATGTGGTTGCCGCTCCACAGCACGACGTTGTCGCCTATCTTAGCGAAAGGCTGAACCACGTTGTTCTCAAAGATGAAGCAATGCTCGCCGACTTCGCAGTTGCGCCAGACGAATGCGTGAGGACTGATGTAGGAAGCCGGCGAATAACCTTTCTCTTTAGCTTGCCGATACAGTCTCGTTCTCAATTTATTCAAATCGGTATAAACATTGGCCGCGAAAAAATGATGTGCCTGAGGATGGTAAAGCTGTTCTACCTGCTCGAAAGGCACGACTGGTAGCCCGAATAGCTCACCCCTCTTCAAGTAGTCGCTTTCAACGCTAAACGCTACGACCTCGTAATCAGAGTCGTGCATGAAATACTCGTAAGCAATTTCAGCAAAAGCACTGTCACCGATGATAATGAGCTTATGTTTCCTTTGCATAGATCTGAACAGATGGTGTTCGCCATCGCCTAGTAACCGATTATTTTCTATTTAGTTACGCGACATTTGTTGGTGAATTCCCTCGCTACTGGTCCTATTTCCCGACCGCGCGCAAGCTTTGATTCGCCGTCATTACGCGGGCACGACGTCGTCCCATCGCACTACGCGGTGTCCGTCGGCGTTGAGGCGACGGGCAACTCCATCTTGGTTGCCGGGACGGATGCCCAAAACGATCACCCTCGGCGATCTCAGGGAGCTGTAGGAGCGGAGGGGCAGGTCAAAAAAGCAATCGACAGTCGGCTCACCATCGATGACACAAGCCGCGGCGAGCGCGAAGACCGCCGGCGCATAGACGCGAAGGAGGGCGGCGACGTCGCCATTGCCAAACACGACGATGCTGGTCGCGCCGCCGATTCGCTCGCGTAAGATGCCCTCAAGCCTCGACCACGTCACCAGGTAATCGTCCTTGGCCGCGACGATGTGATCACCCTCAGGCTCGATCGCCGGCTGCGGCTGCTCCCCATCCCGCATAGGCCCCGCCACCATGATTTGGAAGGGCCCGAGTGTCGTCGGAGCCTTTTGCGTGCGCAACACAGCCAGCTTCGAGCGTGCGCAGAGTGTCTCGAGCGCATTACGGCCAAGCGAATATAAGTGATCGTAGAACAGCAGTTCGTAGTTCGGAACGTCGCCATCGGGACAAACAACCGCAATCTGCCCATCGCTTGAGACCGCGTTTCGCATCGAGCAGAGAAAATCCACCGGACTGGGCACGTGCTCGATCACGTTGACGCTCAGGCAAAGATCAGCACGACCGTCGGAGAGTTGTTCCGCGAAACCCATTGACACATGCACTCCGCGCCGCCTCGCCTCCGCGACTGATCGCGGCGCAGGCTCGATGCCGCGCAGCGACACGCCAGGTAGCATGGCTCCCAGTGCCTCGAGCAGCGAACCGTCGCCGCAACCAAACTCCAACACGCTCGTAGGGCGAAAGCCGGCGAGCGCGTCCACCACCCAAGCGGCCATTGCCGCCTGCCGCTCTCGGAGGTGCGCAGTCGGCTTCTCCGCGAATAGCGAATAGGCTTCGTCGAAGATCGCTCGCTGTTCTTCCGGCAGCGGAAGCTGACGGCGACGGACGAGACCGCAGCGCAGGCACGCAGCCCGGCCAAGTCGCTCTGGCGTGGTCCGCATGTCGCTGAGGAGCGACTCACCACGCCAAGGATCGGGCAAGTCGCGCAGTTCGCGTCCTAAGCAAACAGGACACGGGTCATTACCGAATATTCTTGTTCGGCTATTCAGACTGTTAGCGCCCTCACAAACGAATGCTAGTTCGCTCGACGTCCCGCTGCGAAGGACAGTCCAAGCTCAGAAGGCTTGCTCTTGCCATGAATCTGTGACTGATGCGAAGTCTTCTACTAATAGTTACGCGACGTTTGCCGGTTAATTCCTTCGTCGTTTTGCTGAAATCTAGGGAGTTCGGCTATGATTTGTTTTGAACGCTGCCTCAGGCAAACTATTGAAAACTATACTGAGGCTTCACGAGACGCTAAGTCTCCGTCTACTGACTTGACGTAGTTAATGTTACCTACCTAAGACAACTCGGCCGGTCGGCGACGCTCTCCGAAAGAATTTAGGCTCTTGCTAGGGATTATGTCTTCGAAAGTCACCGAGCTTCTCCATGCCGTTAATGAAGGCAATGAATCGGCGCGCGACGAGTTGATCATCGTCGTCTATCAAGAACTGCGGCGGCTAGCCGATAGTTACTTGCGACGAGAACGATCAAACCACACACTACAACCCACCGCGTTGGTGCATGAGGCATACCTCCGTCTGGTAGGACAGAATCATGTCAGATGGCGGAATCGAGATCACTTTATTGCCGTGGCGTCACAAATGATGCGCAGAGTCTTGGTCGATTATGCGCGCGGTCACAAGCGGAACAAGCGTGGCGGCGGAGACTACAAGTTGCCGCTGGCGGAAGCTGATCGTTTCACGCAAGACCTGGATGTAGACTTGTTATCCCTGGACGAAGCATTGGATAGATTCGCTTTAGATTATCCGCGGGAGAGCAAGATCGTGGAACTACGTTTCTTTGGCGGTTTGTCGATTGCAGACGTTGCCAGGGTCATGAAGGTTTCCGATTCAACAGTAGAACGTGATTGGAGATTTGCCCGGGCGTGGCTGCTACAAGATTTAAGCGGCGAATGACGTGATGCAGAGAGATCCTACCCGAATAAAGGAAATGTTCAATGCGGCGCTGGAGTGCTCACCGCATGAAGTGTCCGCATTTCTCGACGCCGGATGCGCCGACGACAAGGCTTTGCGACACGAAGTGGAAGCGCTGTTGGCTTCAATCAAGAATAATCAGCATTTTCTTCAAGTTCCGGTTTTCGCGCTGTCTGCCTCAGACGTGGCGGCACGCGCTCTCGACGATGATGAGGAATCGGTGGCTGGGCAAAAGATCGGTGCATATCGTCTGGTGAATGAGATTGGAAGAGGCGGTATGGGTGCAGTCTATTTGGCCGTGCGCGACGACGGGCAGTTCGAGCAGCAAGTCGCGCTCAAAGTGATTAAGCGCGGGATGGATTCAGAGGAGGTAGTGCGTCGCTTTCGCCGTGAGCGCCAGATTCTGGCCGACCTTGCCCACACGAACATAAGCAGATTGCTCGATGGCGGCATGACCGCCGATGGCCGGCCTTATTTTGTCATGGAATATGTCGACGGACTGCCAATCGACGAATACGTACAGACACAGCGGTTATCTGTTTCAGAAATCCTCGAACTCTTCTGTTCTGTTTGCGCCGCCGTGCAATTCGCTCACCAGCGCAAGGTCATTCATCGCGACCTGAAGCCAAGGAACATTCTGGTTACTCCCGATGGAACACCGAAGCTGCTCGATTTTGGGATCGCTAAGCTGCTAAATGCCGATCAAGGAACTAAGACGGCTGACCACACCGATACAGCACTACGCGTGTTAACGCCCGAATATGCCAGCCCTGAGCAATTGAGCGGACTGGCGATTACCGAACTTAGCGATGTCTACAGCCTGGGAGTCTTGCTTTATGAGCTTTTGACGGGCCGTCATCCTTACCATTATCAAAGCCGCAGTGCGCATGAGATTCTGAAAATCGTAGTAGAAACTGATCCGGATAAGCCAAGCACAGCCGTCGAACAACTCCGTTTCGCGACCCAGGGGATAATCACCGATGAGTTGGGGCTCAACGGCAAGTCGGACTCCCTGATGCGAAACCTGCGAGGCGATCTTGACAACATCGTCTTAATGTCTCTCCGCAAGGAACCTGAGCGACGCTACAAATCGGTGGAAGAGTTTTCTCAGGACATTCAACGCCACTTGAATGGCCAACCAATAATAGCGCGGAGAGATACTCTGACCTACAGAGGCACGAAGTTCTTAGGGCGAAACAGAAAGTACGTAGTTTCCGGTCTGCTTGTGGCTCTGGTTTGTTTGCTCCTCGGCTCGATCCTCACGCTGGTTAGTGTGCGCGGAAAGATAAGAACATCGGTAGCAGTTCTGCCCTTTGTCAACTCCGCTCACGACCCGAACATGGACTATCTGTGTGAAGGGATCACGGACGATCTCCTGGATAAGTTTTCACATCAGCGTGGACTTAACGTGCCGGGACATAACTCGGTATTTGGTTACAAAGACAAATCAGGTGATCTGCAATCAGCCGGCAGCGAGTTGAAGGTCGAAACTGTGCTGACCGGCACCGTGACCACGGATGGTGGCGATGTCTTAATCGGCGTCACACTGTCAGAAGGTCGAGACGGCAGTCCCATCCTAATTAAACAATACCGCGGCAAGTCCTCAGAAGTTCAGTCGCTGCAAACACAGATCGCGGCAGACGTTTTACACAAGCTGGGATGGGAACTCGGCGACGAAGAGCAAAAGCAATCCCCGGCGCGCGGCACGGAAAATTCCGAAGCTTATAACCTTTATCTTAAGGGCAACTATTCATGGAACCAGCGTAACCCGGAGTCGCTGCAGAAAGCAGAACAATTTTACAAAGCGGCCTTAGAAAAGGATCCGAACTACGCACTCGCTTATGTCGGATTGGCTAACAGTTACAGCCTGCTCGGCGCATATCTTGTCTATAAGCCCCACGCTTTTGTAGAAGCAGGAAAAATGGTTGACCAAGCTCTTGAGATTGATCCCAACCTGCCCGAAGCACACACATCGAAGGCCCTCATCGTTTGGCTATACGACTGGGATTGGTACGGAGCCGATCGCGAGTTCAAGCGAGCTATCGAGTTGAATCCAAATTATCCGCTGGCGCACCACTGGTACGGATTATTCCTGGGAGAGATGGGCCAAGGGGATGCCGCTATCGCTGAAGAACGCCGCGCGCTGCAACTTGATCCCTTGTCGGTTCCGATTCTTTCCGACCTCGGCAGAGTCTATTTCTTTGCACGCCGGTATGACGAGTCACTCGAGCAGTTTACAAAAGCAAGGGACCGCCTCATGGGAGCACGATTGGGAGACTTCGCTGCGAACTTCGCGAACCTTTTGGAGCAAATGGGAAAGACGGATGAGCTTGCCAACCTGCGGTTTGGCGATCCTCCACTTCAAGCCGCGCTCTGGCAGGGCGGCCTGAACGGTTATTGGCATGTACAACTACAAAGAGCGAAACAGCCCGGCTGGGCCAACTATTACCTTAGTGCGAAACAGCCGGGCTGGGCCAACTCTTACCTTAGAGCAGAGGCGTTAGCGAGATTGGGTAAGAATGAGCTGGCGATTGAAAACCTTGAACAAGCATACAAGACGCACAACCATCTGATGACCCAGCTCAAAGTGAATCCTGCTTTTGACGGGCTCCGTTCCAATCCACGCTTTGGCGAGTTGCTGCGTCTTATGAAGCTTGATGATTGAGAACGTTCTTCGCAATCTTAACCACTCAGAATTTACTTCCGCCATTTACATCCTTTCCTGTAACTCTACTCGTCTGGCTCAGACAGAGATCTCGCTTCCTAATTAGTTACGCGACATTTGCAAGTGAATTACTTTGTTGGAATCTGAAGCAGTGCGCGTTCGAGCTAGCTCTGGCGATCAACCATATACGCGAGGATGACGGAAATCGCGGTTACACAACGCGTTTCTGAATGGGTGCGTCAACAGTAGGCGGTCGGCTGCAAGGAACTAACTAAGCTGAGGCTTTTTGCGGATCAAAAGTAGGAGGCAGTCTTGAAAAAATATCGAATCATACCTTTGTATCTTATGTTCATTCTCTTTTCATCTCTAACCTTGACTGAGGCGTATGGTCAAAACCCTTTGCTGAGAGAGTTAGCAAAAGAGGACCAGGATTCCCGCACCGGGAAAGAGGTTGCGAGAACAGATGAAGAGCGCCTCAAGCTGGTGCTGCCTTTTGTAACTCAGGGTGCCTTGATAGTACCTGAGGATAAGTTTAATGCTGCTCTGATTTTGCAACATACAGGTCTGACTTTCTGCAATCAGCGACTCGTCAGCAAGAGTGCTGACAACTATCTTCTCGCTCACTATCTTTTTAAAAGCGCCTTTGAATCCGGCTACAAAGATGCTCGCTATCTGGTCGCCGCCTCGATTGATCGTTACCTAACCTTCACCGAGGGCTACCAAAAATACGGAACCAATCGGCTGACCAACCAGGAAACCGGGAAAGAGGAATGGGTTCCAATTGATCGAAAAACAGCGGATAGTGATCGGGCTAAATATGGAGTGCTTCCCCTGGCTGAACTTTTGAACCGGTATCCTGAACAGGCACCAAGGAAAAGGCAATAGTCTTCAAGCCAAATATGCATTCGACCGGCGCTGAACACGAACTTGGTGATATGACAGTCAGTGAGTATCGCCAGTCCGGTCATCACATGATTGACTGGACTGCTGATTTCCTTGCAGGCTTGGATAATATTCCCGCTTTTGCAAATGTTCAGCCCGGCGATATTGTAAGCAAACTTCCGACCGCGCCGCCCGCAAAAGGGGACGCGATGTCTGCGATTCTGGCGGATGTTGATTCTGTCATCATGCCGGGCATGACACACTGGAATCATCCGAGCTTCTTTGCTTATTTCAATTCATCAGGCAGTGCGCCGGGTATTCTCGGTGAACTGCTTGCCGCAGCTTTCAATGTCAATAGTATGCTCTGGCATTCGTGTCCATCGGCGACAGAACTTGAGCAAGTCACACTTGACTGGTTGCGGCAGATGTTTGGTTTGCGATCTGAGTTTTTCGGCATCATTTATGATGGCGGATCGAGCAGCACTTTTCATGCGATTGCGGCGGCACGCGAACAGCTTCCCAATTTGAACATTCGTGAACGTGGACTGGCGGGTCGAAGCGATATCCCACCGCTGCGACTTTACACTTCTGAACAAGGGCATTCATCAATTGATAAAGCGGTAATTGCGCTGGGACTGGGATTGGACAGCGTCAAGCGGGTGGCCGTTGATGAGCAGTACCGCCTGGATCCGCAAGCGCTGGCTGCGGCCATTGCTGAAGATCGCAGCAACGGCATTTTGCCTTTTTGTGTTGTGGCAACTGTCGGTTCGACTTCGTGCACCAGCATTGATCCGATTCTGGCAATTGCGGACATCTGTGAACGCGAAGAATTATGGCTCCATGTTGATGCGGCGCACGGCGGTGCGGCAGCGGTAGTGCCGGAAATGCGCTACGTGTTTGATGGCTGCGAGCGTGCTGATTCAATCGTGATTAATCCGCATAAATGGCTTTTTGTGCCGCTGGATTTGAGCGTGCTGTACACGCGCAAGCCCGAGATATTGCACCGTGCTTTCAACGTCCTGCCTGAATATTTGCGTACGACACAAGGTGATAAGGTTGTGAATTACATGGATTACGGCATTCCGCTGGGGCGACGTTTCAGGGCACTGAAGCTATGGTTCGTGCTCCGTTACTTCGGAACGGAAGGTATCGCAGCAAGAATTCGTGAACATATCAGACTAGCCCAGCAATTTGCTGAATGGGTTGATGTCCATGCTGAGTTTGAACGCCTTGCCCCCGTACCGTTAAGCACGGTTTGCTATCGCGCTCATCCCGCTGGAATGGATGACAGCCAGAAATTGAATCGTTTCAATGAGCAACTTATGCAGGCAATCAATAATACCGGCGAGGCTTTTCTGTCGCACACAGAATTATCAGGCAATTTCACTATCCGGCTTGTGGTTAGTCAGTTAAGAACAACTGAGAGGCACGTCGCCAGAGTTTGGGAAATTGCGCAGGAACAGTTACGACTTTTGAGTAGACACTAGGAAAAACAAATTTACTGCAGCACATGAACGCGGAAAGACTATATCCGATCTTCTTCAGCACCTTTCAGCTCTGTTGGGCATTCATTTGGGCTATCAAGCACCTGAAGATAGGCGGCTGAGAGGCTACGCCAACCAGAGAATGCAGGCCGACGCAAACAGCAGGTACAAATTTGGTAGGCCCCCTTTTGTATCTCTTCCAGAATTCTCTTTGTATTGCCTCGTTCTGGTCGAACTCTTTATTCTTGGTGAAGGTTCACGACAGCGACGCAATACGATTAATTGGGGTATTGATTGTCAGTCTTGCGACAGTGTTATAGGATAGACGCTGTGCTCGGACGGCGGATAATTCTGTTCGAGCGTTTCAAAATAAGCCGATCTCGGCAAATGCGCTATCGCCAACAATGATCAGCTTCTTATCTTTCGTCATCTTTCCCGCTAAGGGCGCCTGATCAAAATATCTTCGCGCCTGTTTGCCATCGGCAGATCATCGCGTTGCGGAAGTACATAAGCGTCAAAGCCCTGATTACGCGCTCGCATTAACAGAGAAAGAATCACGGCATCGTCAATCTGGCCGCGTTCGATCTTGTTGAAATCAACTTCCAGTGGCTCCTCCGTCTTCATGAATTCCTGATGAAACGTAATTCCTGTTGGGCTGCTAAAAAATCGCTTTCGCTGTGAAATGTTGGGCAGGTCACCCATCAACATTTTTCCGCCAGGCGCCAGTAGAGTTAGCGATTGGTCCAGAAACTCCCAGACATTTGATTCAACAAAAACGTAATGAAGCACGCTGTAGGCAAGAATCACATCGATCTTGCCGTGGAGATCGTTGAGTTCCTCACAGTGAGGATAGTATCCCGCTATCTTTCTAATGAATGGCGCATCCGGAAGGTGCGACAACATCTCTTCAGAATCAATGAATGTTAGTGAGTGTCCGTGGCGGCGACAAATATCTATCAGCATTGTTGGGAGCACGCTGCAGCCAGGGCCGATTTCCATGACGCTCTTGTCGCGAGCGTTTAATAGATTCAATTTCGATACGATATCATCAAAGATGGCCTGCTCTTTCCCTTCTCTATATGAGTTCGGAAATCCCACTTTTTCGTGACGGCTGAGGGACCGATCGAGGGCCATCCGACGAAAATCAGCGAACTTCAAATCAGCGAATCGTTTGTCCTCTTCTGCGGCCATTTTGAGATATAGACAGTTGCAAGAAGTCCCCTCGCGTCTGTAGTGGCCACTGAAATTCCGTGTACTGGCCAGAGATGCCTTCTCTGATCTATTAACGCGACCTTTACAATCGTATTCCTTCTCATCGGTCCTCATGAATGCTGAATGCCGAGCCTGACACACCCAGCCCGCCTAAGAGCCGGAACAAGTCCTGCCGACAAACATAAATCAAAGTCACGGTCCCAGTAGATGACGAAGGAATTCGTCTACAAATGTCGCGTAGCTAGATAGGAGAAGGAGAATTCTCGCCTTGAGTGTTCGACCGGATAACTTCATGCCGACAAAGAAGGTCCGCGTTTCCAAATGCGAAATCGTCTCGGACATTCGCAGGGTGGCGCGCTTGCTCAGTCATTCGCCGTCCTCTGTCGAATATAAGCGGCTGGGAAGGTTCGACGTCAGAACTGTACATCGGAAATTCAAGGTCCCCTGGAATCAAATTATCAACTCCGCGGGCCTTCAATACTCGCTGAGGACATCGGGCAGGATTGCATCCACCGAAGAATTGACGCGGGATTTGCTGCGCGTCGCGCGCGAACTCGGTCATCCACCGACTCGAACCGAATATCAGAGCCACGGTCGCTTCGACTCTGAGACGATGAGGCGACGTTCCAACAAAAAGCATTGGGAGGACGCTGTAGCATGGCTTACCGGCTTCGATCGCGAAGAAATAAAGTACGCGCAAGCCAGAGGCGGACATTATTGCACTACCCAACAGTGGCTTTCCAAGCTGCGTTCCCTGTCCCTTGTAATAGGTCATGCACCAACCACCGGGGAGGCAAACAAAGCCGGCATTAATGCGCATGAACTCTGTCTACGCGTTGGCGGAAAGTGGATAGATGTCTTGCAGGCCGCACATATCGACATCGGAAACCGAAGCAAAAGGGCCGTCCTACTTTCAACCCCAATCGAAACTCTAATTGAAGATGTTGTCGCGGTCGGCAAACGGCTGGGACGAGCACCGAAAGTGTCTGAATACGCGGCGTGCGGACATCATTCTTATCTTGCGCTTAGAGGAAGGCTCGGCGGCTGGCGTCAGGTCAAGAAACTGGTGAGTCAGAAGTTGTCCGTTGGTCAAGGCCAGCTAAGCCATTCACTACCCTTGGAAGGTAGACGGTCAGCGGTGGTGGCCCATGAGGCGATCAACACATTCTTCACGCACTCAAGGGACAGAGGAGCGTCGTGATAGATCATACGGCCAACATAGTCGCACCACCGAGGACCTACTACGCCAAGCGCAAGGCAACCGGTCGTTGCGCTCAAGCACGTTGTCGATCAAAGGCCGAACCTGGCCGCTCTAAATGTCGGAAGCATTTGAAAACGATGTCTGCGCATGCCCTGAAGATGCGCCGGAAGTGGATCCGGGAGGGCTTGTGCACGCGCTGCGGTAAACGACCTCATTTTTGGGGACGCAAGTGCATTATTTGCCGTCAGACATTCGCCGCCTGCCCGCTGCCGAAAGCCGCACTGAAAGCGCTTCGACTTTATCGCGAGTCTGAAGCCCGCCGCCACCTTCAAGAGTCACAACAGGCCGCCCGATTGGCAGCTCTCGAATTAATTGACACCGGTCAGCTCAAGGGAAAACGCGCCGCCGCCTTACGGTTGTATGTGGGCCTGGACAATGGGAAATGGCGCACATACCAGCAGGTTGGTACGCTTCTGAGTGTAAGCACAGAGCGGGTGCGTCAGCTTTTGCTGCCTTCCAAGCACGCTTTGACTTTGATGTTGGCAGACAAAGTGCCCTGGTCTGTGCGGGAAGGGCAACCAGGGTATTGCTTCGAAAGTGAAAAACCGCCGCCGACTCCAGTAATAAACTCGCGGTGTAGCCATGAACGGATTCAGGAGAATAAGGCTGAGCCGGTCGCTTATAGGATCAGCGGTCTCCCTAATATCAACCTCAGCGGACTAACTACTACCCACTGCCAAATCTGCAATAAGGAAGAAGCCTTAATTCCAGCCCAGTCAGACCTCCGTCAGACGATCGCCAGAGTGATTCTTGATAAGCCCGCGTCGTTAAGCGGGCTTGAGTTTCAGTTTCTCAGGAAAACAGCGGGTCTGACTATAGATATTCTGGCGCGAAAGCTCGGCGTCGTTCCTCAGACCATCGGATTGTGGGAAGCGTCCTCCGGCTTGCGATTAACTAACGACATTACGGCTCGTATAGTCTTCGGTGCTGCTCTTTTGGGCGAATCCTACCGAGTGCAAATGCCGAAGCTCTGCGAATCAATTTCTCAGTCAAGGGCGCGGATCTCTGAAATCAAGATTCGGTGGGATGTCGGCGAGCGTCGCTGGGAGTGGTTGAGTTCGGCGATTGAGTACGACAAGAGATCCAACAACTTCATTAATCATCACGAAACTCTCCGGCCAAAGTCCTCAAGAATTCTCCCCAGCGCCAAGCATAATCACGCGTAATGAAGGAAGACAAACTCAAACATCGCGTTAACTAATTGGGAAGGGTCTGTTGGAAGGCGCAGCGGAAAAGGAGTTGAAGGTCGCCCAAATCGCTCACCTAATTTGGGAGGAACGGGGACCCTTGGGGTTTGCACGCAAACTCGCCGACTTCCCTCGTTCGCTTCGCCGGCAAGGACAAATGATCAAGATTTATGACTAAGACCGATATGGCTCCAAGACAGGTTCTGGTTCAAAAACAAAAACCGTTGGCAATCACCTGAAAAAGACTAATCGCTTGCTCGATAAGGCAAAAAGAAATTCAGGGCTGGATTATCTCGTGGTTCGCTCGAATGACCGGTCGATTCTGGTGCCAACCTCGATGATCGATTGGATTGAAGCTAAAGGAAACTATGTAAGCATTCATCGAGGAAAGGAATCATCACTGGTCAGGAAATCGATGCGAGCGTTGCAAGCGGAGTTAGATCCCAGGCGATTTGTTCGCGTGCACCGATCGGCAATTGTGAACGTCGATCGGATCCGTGAATTACAACGCATGTTTCACGGCGAGTATCGACTGATCCTGAGCGGCGGCGCTCACCTTACTTTGAGCCGCCATTATCGCCGAAGTTTTCAGAAGCTCGTGGGCGGAACTCTGTGAACGATCCCGCCTTTCCGCTCCGCAGAGCTTCTTGTCACATCTATAGCCATCTTGTCCCAAAGGTCATGCCTCGCGGCCAGGGCTAAGGATATTTTGTGGGGTCTTTCAAAACGCTGTGTCGGTCACCAACGTGGCCAAAAAGGAAAGGTCAATGTTTTTCGACCAAGGAGACAAGCTTGAAGTATCCCCTCTCAAAATCTCTAATCAGCACGCTTCTAATAAATAGAAAAACCACTCAGAGGTTCCGGCGCTTCATGTCTGGACCACCCTTGCGCAGCCAATTATCGGTAATTCTGATTTCCGGCGCCATAGCGGGAATGTTCTTAGCTTTCGTGGCATCAGCTTCAAGGAAAACGGGCAATGATACAGGTGTCCGGCTTGTGACAGCTGATAAGCAGAATGCCAATGACAACGGAAAGGATTTGAAGCCGCTCGCGGTTAACATCACGGCGACGCTCGCAGATGATATTACGCTTGCCCAGAAAAAGAATCCGCTCACGGGTGCGCCGAGCACCAACAACACGATTACTTATACCGCGGTAATCACGAACAGCGGCGGCACTGATGCGAGTGGCGTCGTCTATAACGACACGCTCGATGCCAACACCACACAGTTGGGTAGTGTCGTGATCTCGCCGCTGGCGATCAACGAGAGTTATCAATCGATTGGCAACATGACGTTGACCAGTGGCAACATCGCAGTTGATTGTGCAACTAACGCATTAAGAAGCGTCACCTGTAACGACACGCTCAATGGCGCGACGCTCGTAGGTTTTGGCGCGACGCAGGGCACGGCTAACGGCACCCTCGTAAACGGCTCGAACACAGTTACGACCAGCAACAGCGGAACTGTGACGCTTAACACCGACGGCACTTTCGTCTACAACCCGGCTGCCGGATTCGAAGGCGCGGACTCGTTCTGGTACACGCTCTCGAACACGAGCGTAACTCCGAACCTTACTGACAATGCGCAGGTGACAATCAACGTGGGCGGCGCGAACGGGATTGTTTGGTTCATTAACAGCGGCGCGGCATCATGCACGACGCTCGCCGCGAATTGTGGCCGGCAAGCTAATCCATTCTCGACGCTGGCTGCCTTCAATTCCTTAAATAACGGCTCGGGATCTAATCCGGCCGCCGGCGACACCATTTTCCTGTTTGAAGGTGCGTACACGGGTCCGGTCGCCTTGCTCGGTACTCAGAAATTTATTGGACAGGACGCAACGGTTTCAGTGCCTACGCTCGGCGGGCCGGCGCTGCCATCGAACGGCGGGTCAACCACTGGCAATGCTTATCCGGCTTCGAATCCATCAGGCACAACGGTCAGCATCACCGGCGCCTCGACCGGAATCACGCTCAATTCGGGTAACAATCTCGCCGGCTTCACCGTAGGAGGATCAACTACTGCGATTACAGGCGGAGCTGTCGGCAATTTGAGTGTGCGCGAAGTAACGATCAACTCCACGGGAGCGGGCCTGATAATCACGACGAGCGGTACGCTGGTGAATACTGCCACGTTTACGGGCTTTCCCAGCATTACCAGCGGAGGTGGAACCAATGGCATTTCATTGACCGGAGTAGGCGGAACGCTGAGTACTGGAGGTACGGCTGGGTCGTTGATCGGGGCTTCGGGCGCAACCTTTAACGTGAGCGGCGGCACCGTGTCCGCCACCTACAGCGGCAGCATCACGCAAGCGAACAATGCGGCAATGGTTAATATTACCGGTAACCACACCAGCGGAACCATCACTTTTCAAACCGGCACGCTCAGCGCCACTAATGGCACGGGTCTTCAGTTCGATAATGCTGATGGAACTTACAATTTCAACGGCACGACTACGCTAAACGGCGGCGACGCAGGCATTGACATCCTCAACGGGTCGGGGGGCACGTTTAGCTTCGGCACGGGCGTCACCATTACGAACCCAACCGGCACCGGCTTGGTCGTCAACGGAAGCACGCCCTCGGTCACTTACAGTGGCAACATTACTAAGAATGGAACGAGCGCCGGGCTGCTGGTCGATGTCACGAACCAAGCGAGTGGGACAATTACTTTTCAAACGGGGACAATTAGCTCCACGAGCAGCGCCGGCACAGGCATTCAGCTTTCGAATGCCGACAGCACAGTAAATTTCAACGGTACCAATACCCTCAACGGCGGAACCGCGCACATTGACGTCCTGAACGGTGCCAGCGGCTCATTTAGTTTCTCCTCGGGCACTTCGATCACAAATCCAGGCGCCGTTACCGCGGCGTTCAACATCAGTGCCAGCAACCCAACCGTGACCTACTCAGGCAGTATCAGTACCAACAACAGCCGTCCGGTAAGCATTAGCAACGCCGCGGCTGCCGCCTGCGGATCGATCACTTTTCAGACCGGCAACATCACCGCCAGCAGTGGGAGTAACGGCATCATCGTCAACAACTGCAACTCCGGCACGATCACCTTCAGCAATCCATCTGTCTCGC
>WNGL01002336.1_pt1 | contig 23061 bp, 15 predicted proteins | sample 5400591 | NCBI WGS metagenome assembly WNGL01 (sample SAMN13153377, study PRJNA577476) | soil metagenome | isolation source: 80 cm soil or saprolite under Garry oak tree replicate 1 | place: USA:California | collected 2016-06-15 | reverse complement strand
ATCCGGTCATGTTGGTGACGACGTTGGCGGTGAGGCTCGGCGTGGCGGGAACGCTCATGCTGTATTCCTCCAGCCCGGTCGAGTGGGACCGCCACACGCGCGGGGAGGCCGCGGCGAGCGCCACCCCGGTCGAGCTGCCGGCCCCGTTGAATCCGCCCAATCTCGCGGCGGTCGCGGGATTGAGGTTGTCCAGGCCCAGATCGGTCCCGCGAACGAGCGCCGTAGGCAGGAATGCGCAGGCCGTGCCGACTCCGGTCAGCGCGGACGGCAAAGGGGTGGCGGCGGCGAGGGTGAGCGTGGGCGCGGTCGCGCTGCCGCCGATGCCGAAGACCTGGACGCTGGCCGCGCCCGCCCACGCGAGCCGGGTTGCGTCGCGGCAAAGGCCTACGGCAAGCACCCCGGGGGAAAGCGGCGTCGGCACGCTGCCGAGCAACTGCAGCGTGCTCGAGCCGAAGGGCGAGTTCAGCGTGAATTGAATGATCTCGACGCGGTCGTTCGTCGCGCGGAAAAGCGCCGTTTCGTTCATGGGAGCGGGAGAGGTCACGGTGAAGTTCGCCGGTGCGCTCGCCTGGGCGTTGCTCACGACCGTGATCGGCGTCGCTCCCGCAACGAGCCCCTGCGGCACCGTCACCGACAGGGAAGCGGCGCTCACCGGCGCGACCGCGACCGCCGTGGTGCCGAAGCGGACCGAGACCGGCGCGACGAAGCCGGCGCCGGTGACGGCGAGCGCCGTGCCGGGCGGACCGCTCGCCGGGGAAAGCTGCGTGATGAGCGGACGAACCGATACGTTCAGCGAAGCGCTCGTATACCCGGGCGCCGACGCGGAGATCGCCGCCGACCCGGGCGCTACGCCCTGCACGGGGATATTCACCGGCGCCGCGGAACTGGCCGGCACGGTCGCGGCGTTCGGCGCGCCCAGGGTCGAGGGCGGAGACGCCGAGAGCACGATCGCGAGCGCAGCGCCCGGAGCGGGGATTGCCTGCACGGTCGCCGTCCCCGACTGGCTCGCGGCAAGCGCGAGACCCGACGGACCCAGCGCAAGACGGGGCTGTACCACGGCGAAGCTCGCCCGGGAGCTCGAGCACCCGTTCAAGGGCCACGGCGGCGCCTGGACGAAGACGATGTTGAGCCCCCAGCAGGCGGTGACGTCGAGCATGTAGGAGCCGGGGTTGAGAGTCAGGCCGGCGACGGCAGTGGTGCCCTGTGCGTTGACGGTGACCTGGGACGTGATGTCCGCTTCGTTCAGCCGCGCCGAGAAGGTGCCCGCCCGGTAGAGGCCGGGAAGGCCGATGTTCACGGCGACGGCGGGCGGCGTGAGCGTCGATTGATCGGCGGGCGACTGGATGACGACGTTGCAGCCCGAAAGAAACAGAATGGACAGCGCCGCCCAAGCCGCGGCGACGAGCGATTTGAGTTTCATGTTCTCTCCTGGGCTTTCACTTCGGTTTGAGCGTCGCCGTCAAGCATACGGCGAGCAACACCTTTTTGCTCAAGATGACTATCTCTCCAGGTAGTCTGCGAAGCGCCGCCTTTCATTTCAGCGCGGCGAGCAGCTCCTGGAACTGCGGGTTGTCCTGGATCAGCGCGCGCCTTTGCGCGTCGATGCTGCGCCGCGACTTCGCCGACAGGAACCATCCCAGGGGCGGGGCGAATTTCTCCTGCTTCAGGCCGAAGTGGAAGTAGCGGCGGCGCCCTCCCGGCGAATTGGCGTCGACGAATTCCTTGGTGAGCGACTGCGAGTAGGTCCCGCGCGCGACGCGCGTGTTGAACAGCGCGTCGATCGGCGACATCAGCTCGGTCAGCCAGCGGTTCGCGGCGGGGCGCTCCGGTTCGCCCGTGCTGGTCTCCTCCTCGCCAGGATCGTTATTGACGTACACGACGATGAAATCGAGCCTCAGCCTCTCGCCCCGCGAGTAGAGCGCGGACAGGACGTCGAGTGCGGTCGCGGTGCCGGAGTTCTCGAAATAGGCGCCGTCGACGACGTGCGCGGCGATCTCACGCTCGCTGCGCTTGCGCAGCGACCCCGCCGGGCTCACGTAGGTGAAGCGCGCGGAGAGGTGCGCCGCGGTGCTCGCCGGAACCGGGTAGTCGATGAAGGCGGACACGTCTGCCGTGTCGTTGAAGATGCCGGCGTCCACTGCGAGGTTGCTCGCGATCATGCGCTTGCCGGTCTCCACCCAGGTGCCGTTCAGGAGGAGCGAGGGGATGCGGTGCGCGCGCTCGCCCTTCCACAGCGCGTCGAAGGGCTCGGCGAGGCGGTCGTTGCCCATGCCCTTTCTCCACGCGTCCTCCCAGGACGCTTCCAGCGAGCGCGCCCGGTCGAAGCGCTCGACCGGAAAAGGCAGGAACCGCTGCACCAGATCCGGGAACAGCAACCCCGCCAGCGCCGGCGACAGGAAATCCTCCCCGAGGACCTGCGCGGCGCAGCGCTCGATGCTTTTTTCCGCCGTCCCCCGCACCTCGCACAGTCCTCCCGCGGCGCCCGGGGATTGGGCGAGGAGCGCGTCGAACACCACGGCGCCCAGGCTCCCGCCCGACACGCCGCTGATCGCGTAGACGTGGCGCGCGAAACGAGGCTGCTTCTCCTGGATCGCGGCGAGCAGCGTCGCAGTCCAGTACGCCGCGCGGATCCCGCCGCCTTCCGCGGCGACGATCACGACCGGATAGCGCCGCTTCGGGTCGCGCTCGCGCTCGGGCGAGGCGATCCATCGATCGAAGTGCTCGCGGACCTCGGGCCCGCGGGGAACGGCGGAAGCGCCTTGCGCCTCGCGCACGCGGTGGTTGTCGTTCAAGCTGCTGATGGCGACCGCCCAGACGATCAGTGCGAGGAGCAGGGTCGGGGCGCGATTCATGCGCGGCATGCAGGTCAGCACGAAGTTGCCGAACACCAGCCACGCCGACCAGGCGAAGAGCACGATCGCGAGCGTGCCGATCCCCTGCGGCAGCCAAACCGGCGAGACGACGAACAAGGCGAGGAGCACCCAGCTCGCCCCGAGCACGACGAGCAGCGCGCGCGCGATCCCCGAGACCGAGAACTCGAGCGGCGCCTCCCCGCGCCTCAGCAGCTTGTTGATCTTCGCCGGCACGGCCACGCGGGATTTCTGCGCGAGCGCTTCGCGCATGGCGTCCTCGTACCTCCAGGCGATAGCGAGGAGAAGCGCGGCGAGGAGGAGGTATGCGGCGCCCTGGACGTACTGCGCCATGACGATCGAGCCGATCGCGACGCTCAGCACCGCGAGAAACGCGAGGGCCCTCGGCATAAAGCGCTCGATCTTCCTCAGGCGGAGGGAATCGCTCACCGCCCGCGCGGGCTGGTTCGCGAGGAGCGCGACCGAGGTGAGCCAGGTCGTCCAGAACCAGATCAGCACCGCAGCGAGGAAGAAGAGCTGGTGGGCCCAGTAGCGCGGATCCTCGGTCTCGCTGGCGAGCGCCTCGACGAACTCGCGCCCCTGCCCCACGAGCACGAAGAAGACGAAGCCGAGGATAGTGAGGAGCGTGCTCAGGCGGCACGCAAGCAGCACCGCGAAGAGATCGGTCGCGAAGCCCAGGCTCTTTCGCGGGAAATCCCAGAGCGGCTTCACGCGGATGCCCCGGTCAGGCCTTGCGCACGAACGCCGGCGTAAACTCCTTCACCGTCCGCACTCCGCACTGCATCATCGCCACGCGCGTCTCGGTGCGCAGGATCTCCAGGACCCTCGCCACGCCGGCCTCGCCGAACGCTCCGAGCCCCCACAGGTAGGGCCGGCCGACGCCGACTGCGTTCGCGCCCATCGCGAGCGCCTTGGCGACGTCGGTGCCGCGGCGGAAGCCGCCGTCGATGAGGACGAGGATCTTGCCCTGCACCGCGTCCACCACCTCGGGCAGGACGTCGATGGTGGCGCGGCCGCTGTCCTCGCCGCGCCCGCCGTGGTTGGAGACCACCAGGCCGTCGACTCCGTTCGCGACGGCGAGTCTTGCGTCCTCGGCGGTGAGGATGCCCTTGATCACGATCTTCATCTTCGTCGCGCCGCGCAGCCGCTTGATGAAGTCCCAGCTCATGTTCGCCGACTGCAGGTTGGGCAGGCCCGAGAGGTCGATCCCGGCGTAGGCGGGCTTGCGCTTGACGCTCTCCTGCAGGTTTTCCGCGTGGCAGCCCTTGCAATCGCGCGTGTCGTTCTTGCGCAGGCGAAAGAAAGTTTCCTGGTTTCTCCCCGCGACGCGGTCCACCGTCACCACGACGACGGGGGAGCCGGCGCGCTCGGCGCGCTTGACGAGCGCCTCGGCGACCTCCCACTTGGGCGAGGCGTAGAGCTGATACCAGACCGGAGCGCCGCGCGCCGCGATCGCGTCCTCCATCGACGTGGTCGCGGGCGTCGCGAGCATCTCCAAGTGCCCGCCCGTCTTCGCCGCGCGCGCGACCGCCGCCTCGCCTTCCGGGTGGTAGGCCTTGTTGCCACCCGTCGGGCAGATGAAGATCGGGTTCGGATACTTCACGCCGAGGATGTCGACGCTCATGTCCACCTTGGACACGTCGTTCAGCCGCCGCGGCCGCAGATAATATTTCGAGAAGGCTTCGCGGTTCGCTTTCAGCGTAGCCTCGGCGTCGATCCCCGAAGCCATGTAGCCGATGTGCGCGGGCGGAACGTTCTTGAAGAAGACCGGCTCGAAGTCGAACACGTTGATCGCCTCTTCGGGTTTTCCGATGAGCGGCGCGCTCGCCTCGAGCTCGGGCAGCTTCGAGGGACGGTCGACGCCCCCGAGCGAGAACCCGGGCGACGCGAGCAGCGGGCTCGCGGACAACCATTGAAGAAGACGGCGGCGGTGCTCGAAACGATGGTCGAAGGACGGCATGAGGCTCCCCCTGGATGGTGAAATTCCGCGCGGCCTCTGCGGGCCGCGCTTTGGCCAGGGGCCATCCTACGCTTGTGCTCGCGGCAAGGGGAAGTCCGGGTAAACCCGACCACCCCGCCGCCTGCGGCGGCACCCCTCCTGAAGACAGGAGGGGAAAAAATCACTCGACGCGCATGCGCCTTTCGCGGATCAGCTTGCCCCACTTTTCGATTTCTTTTTTCAAGTGGGCCGAGAATTCCTCCGGAGAGCTCGCGATCACGTCCAGGCCCATCTGCGCGAATCTCGCCGAGAGCTCGGGGGAGCGCAGCGCGGCCCTCAGCTTCGCGTTCAGCAGGGCGACGATCTCCGCGCGCGTTCCCCTGGGCGCGAGCACGCCGTGCCAGGTGCTGAATTCGTAGCCCGGCACGCCGGCTTCCGCGATCGTCGGAAGCTCCGGCAGCGCCGCGGCGCGCTTCGCTCCGGTCACCCCGAGCGCGCGCAGCCTCCCGGCGCTCACGTGGGGCACGGCCTCGGAGATGTTCGGATACGCGATCCCGATCTCCCCGCCCAGGACCGCAACCAGCGCCGGGCCGCCGCCCTTGTGCTGGATCGCAACGATGTCGACCTTGCCGAGCATGTTGAAGAGCTCGCCCGCGATGTGCGGGTTGGTGCCGGCGCCCGCGGCAGAGTAATTCAGCGCTCCAGGTTTCGATCTCGCGAGCTGCAGCAGCTCGCCCACAGAACGCGCGGGAACCGAAGGGTGCACGACGAGGACCGAGGGCGAGGAGGACAAGAGCGCGACCGGCGCGAAATCGGCGAGCGGGTCGTAAGGCAGCGGGCTGTAGAGATGGACGTTCGCGACGAACGGGATGGTGTGGACGAGGAGCGTGTAGCCGTCGGGCTTCGCGCGCGCCGCGAGCTCGGTCCCGATGTTGCCCGAGGCTCCGCTGCGGTTGTCGATCACCACCGGCTGTCCGAGGCTCTGCGACAAGTGCGGCGCCACGAGGCGCGCGACCACATCCACGCTCCCGCCGGGAGGAAAGGCGACGATCAGCCGCAGCGGCCTCGCCGGAAAGGTCTCGCCTTGCGCCGCGGCGAATCCGGCGGCCGGGAGCGACGCTCCCAGGAATGCGGCGATCAGGACGATTTTCCTCACGATGCCTTTGTCCCCCGAAGACGTCCGATCGGTCAGGCGGGCCGCCTCGCCATCAGCAGGACCACGCCCAGCAGGATCACCGCGGTCGACAGCCACTCGAATCCGGTGACCACCTCGCCCGCGAGCCACACGCCGAGCAAGAGCGCGATGACCGGGTTGACGAAAGTGTAGCTCGACGCGAGGCCGCCCGACACGCGCGCGAGCAGCACCATGTACGCATTGAAAGCGAGGAGCGAGCCGAAGACCACGAGGTAGGCCCACGCGAGCACCGCCTTGGCGTGAAACGGCCAGTGCGAAGCCACGGCGGCCGGTTCGCCGGTGGCGAGCGACAAGAGCATCAGGGCGCAGCCGCCGCAGAGCATCTCGCTCGCGAAGCCCGTGGCCCCCGGAGCGAGCGTCCAGCGGCGCTGGCTCAGCACGCTCCCCGCCGACCAGCTCAGGCAGGCGACGGCGATCGCGGCGAGGCCCTGTGGCGACGCGCGGAAGCCCGCGCCCTGCGTCAGCATCAGGACGCCGGCGAGGCCCACCGCGATTCCGGTCGCCTCCAGCCTCGAGGGATACACCTTCCACAGCATGTTGATCGCCGCGATCATGATCGGGACCACGGCGATGAACGCCACCGCCAGCCCGGAATCCACCGACTGCTCGGCGTACGCGGTGCTTCCCATGCCGCCGCCCAGCATGAGCGTGCCCACGAAGAACGCGTGGCGCCACTCCGCGCGCGTGGGCGAGCTCGCCTTGCGCACGAGGCGCATCCACGCCATGAGGAGCGCCCCCGCCACGAGAAAGCGCGTTCCCATCTGGAAAAAAGGAGGCAGGCTGATGAGCGCCCATTTGATCGCGAGGTAGGTCGAGCCCCAGATCAGCCAGGTGGCGGCGAGGCAGGCGAGGATCAGCGGGCTCAGGCCGGGCGCGGTGCTCTCGGCGACGGAATCCTCCATCACCACACGCGGCAGCGGTTTTCGCGCACCATCGGCTGGCCGGCCTTGCACGAGAACGCGCGCTCGAACTCGGGCATGTTCACCACCAGGCCGTTGACGCGGTACTTGCCGGGCGAGTGCGCATCGGTGAGCGCCCGCGCGCGCAGGTCCTCCGGGCGATGGTGCTCGCAGGCCCACTGCGCGTAGCCGACGAAGAAGCGCTGCTCGGGCGTGAAGCCGTCGCGGCTCTCAGGTCTAGTGCCCGCCGTCTCGGCTTTCCAGGCGAGCCAGGCGAGCACGAGCCCGCCCAAGTCGGCGATGTCCTCGCCTTCGGTCAGCCTGCTGTTGATCCTGATGTCGTCGATGATCGTGTACTGCGCGTACTGGTCGACAATGCACTGCGCGCGCTCGTTGAACTCCTTGGCGTCCTTCTCGGTCCACCAGTCCTTGAGGTTGCCCCGCGCGTCGAACTGGCGTCCCTCGTCGTCGAACCCGTGCGTCAGCTCGTGGCCGATGGTGCCGCCGGTGTTGCCGTAGTTGGGCGCGTCGTCCATCTTCGGGTCGTACAGCGGCGGCTGAAGTATGCCTGCGGGGAAGTTGATGTCGTTCATCTGCGCGCTGTAGTAGGCGTTGACCGTCGGCGGCGTCATGCCCCACTCGCTGCGATCGAGCGGTTTTCCGATCTTGGCGAGTTGGCGCCGCGACTCGAACAGGTTGGCGCGCTCTGCGTTGCCGAAAAAATCGCCGCGCCTGACCGCTACGGAGCTGTAGTCGCGCCACCTGTCCGGATATCCGATTTTGTTCACGATCGCGTCCAGTTTTTCCAGGGCCTTTTGCTTGGTCGCGACGCTCATCCACTCGAGCTGGTTGAGTTCGTCTCGCATCGCTTGCTCGATTTGTCTGGTCATGTGCAGGGTCTTCCGCTTCAGCTGAGGGCTGAAGGCGCGGCTCACGAACTCCTCGCCGAGCGCTTCGCCGAGCTGCGCGTCGACCAGGGTCACGCAGCGCTTCCAGCGCGGCCGCAGCTCGGGCACGCCGTAGAGCGTCCTGCCGAAGAAATCGAAGTCCTCGTTCACGAAGGCGGAAGACAGGAACGGCGCGGTCGCGTGGACGGCATGCCAGCGCAGATAGGTCTTGATGTCATCGAGGGTGAGCGTCTGCCATTGCCTTTCCAGCTCTTTGTAGAATTCCGGCTCCGTGACGTTGAACGTGTTCAATCGCGGGAGATCTGCGGTTTTCAGGTAGGCACCCCAGTCAAAGCCCGGCGTCAGTGTCTTCAAATCCATGGCATCCATCTTGTGGAACAGCTTGTAGGGATCGCGCCGCTCGGTGCGGGTGAGCGAGGCGCGGGCGAGCGCCGTCTCGATCTCCATCACCTTGCCGGCCTCGCGCTTTGCCGCATCGGGCGCGTCGCCGAGAAGCTCGAACATGCGCGCGACATGGGCCACGTACCGGGCGCGAATCTCCTTCGACCTGTCATCCTCCTTGGTGTAGAAGTCACGGTCGGGCAATGCCAGACCACCTGCGCTCGCGAATGCGATGACCTGAGTGGAATCAGCGAAGTCGGGACGCGAGCCAAAGCCGAAGAAAAGGTCTGAGCCGGTGACGAGATGCAGTGCGGCAAGCACCGCGGGAAGATCGCGCTTCGAATTCATCCTGTAGATCCGGTCGAGATGCGGCTTCAGCGGCCGCCCGCCCGATTTCTCGACCGCGGCTTCGTCCATGCAGGCGGCGAAATAATCGCCGATTTTCTGCTGCGTGGCGCTTCGGCCGGCGGTGCGCTTCGCCAGGGCGTCGAGTATTCCCCAGAGGAAACGCTGGTTCTCCCGGGCCATCTTGCCGTACACGCTCCAGCGCGACTCGTCGGGCGGGATGGGGTTGTTCCGGATCCATCCGCCGCAGGCGTAGCGGTAGAAGTCGACGCAGGGGTCTGCGGACTTGTCCATTGCGCCCACGTCCAGGCCGGGCGTGTAGGGAAGCGAGGCGAGCGGAGTTTCCGCCGGGGTCTGGGCCCAAGCAGGAATTCCGGCACATGACGCGCCCAGGAACGACAGCAGAAGGAAAAGCCCTCGCATCCCCGGGAGAAGAGGGAATCTCATGGGTCGGCGAAAGAATCGGTGCAGAGGTCGGTGACGGGCGCCCATTATATAGAGGGCGGTGACGGGCGCGGGATCGAGGGGCACTTTTGTTGCCGGGCCGTCCGTGCGATAGTACGCGCCATCGGCGGCCAGGCTCCGCGGCCCCGCACCCAAAAGGGAGAAAAAGAATGAACGGCGTCCCCGCTCTTTCGCATCGGCCCTTCGTCCCCGACAACGCCACGCTCGACGAGTTCACGCCGCGCGCGGTCGTCATGGGCGCGCTCCTCGGCATGCTGTTCGGCGCGTCATCGCTCTATCTGGTGCTCAAGGTCGGCCTGACGGTCAGCGCCTCCATTCCCGTGGCGGTGATCGCCATCACCCTGTTTCGCCTCGCGTCGAAGGCCGGAGTGCGCGATTCCACCATCCTCGAGAACAACATCGTGCAGACCGCGGGGTCGGCGGGCGAGTCGATCGCGTTCGGCCTCGGGGTCACCATGCCCGCGATCCTCATTCTCGGCTTCGACCTGGAAATCGCGCGCGTCACGCTGGTGGCCGTGCTCGGCGCGCTGCTCGGCATCCTGATGATGATCCCGCTGCGCCGCACGCTGATCGTTGCGCGCCACGGCGAGCTGAAATATCCCGAAGGCACTGCGTGCGCCGAGGTGCTGAAGGCGGCGGAGAGTTCGAAGTCGGCGCGCGCGGGAGGCGAGGGGCGAGCGGATTCGAGCCGCGCCGGCGTCATCTTCCTGGGATTCGCGATCGGCCTCGTCTACAAGACTGTCAACATCGCGTTGAAGGGCTGGAAGGACGTGCCTGAAAAAGTCTTCGGAGAGCCTTTAAAAGGCGGCTCGGTGGGAGTGGAGATTTCCCCCGAGCTGCTCGGCGTAGGCTACATCATCGGCCCGCGCATCGCCTCCATCATGTGCGCGGGCGGGGTGCTCGCCTACCTCCTGCTCATCCCGCTCATCAAGTTCTTCGGCGACGCGCTCTCGGTTCCGCTCGCGCCGGGCGCGAAGCTGATCCACGACATGAGCCCCAACCAGATCCGCGGCGCCTACGTGCTCTACATCGGCGCGGGTGCGGTGGCGGCGGGCGGCGTGGTGAGCCTCGCGAGGGCGCTGCCCACGATCTGGCGCAGCCTCGGTGGAAGCCTCAAGGGATACGGTGTCGCGGGCGGCGCGGCGCGCGGGCGCACCGATCAGGACATCCCCATGAAGTGGGTGCTCGCCGGCTGCCTCGCCATCATCGTGGCCATCATGCTCTCCGCGCCCCTGCACATGAACCTGCTCGGCGCGCTGCTGATCCTCGTGTTCGGGTTCCTCTTTTCCACCGTCTCGTCGCAGTTGACCGGGGAGATCGGCTCGTCGAGCAATCCCATTTCCGGGATGACGGTGGCGACCCTCCTCCTGACCTGCCTGATCTTCCTCGTGGTGGGGTGGACCGGCGGTCCGTACTACGTCACCGCGCTCTCGGTCGGCGCGATCGTCTGCATCGCCTCGAGCAACGCCGGCTCCACGTCGCAGGACCTGAAGACCGGGTTCCTGATCGGGGCCACGCCGCGGCTGCAGCAGATCGCGATCCTCGCCGGCGCGCTCGCCTCGGCGGTGGTGCTGGGGCCGATCCTGCTCAAGCTGAACGACGCCGCGACCGTCTACGTTCCGATCGCCCAGGTCGCGCCGGGGCTGCGCACCGACCCCAAAGCGCTCGTCGAGACCGCCGCCCTGCAGGGACCGCAGTCTCTCCAGGACGGCGGCACCTACCGGGTGTGGCACAAGACGGACCTCGCGGGCGGCCCCGCCGGGAAATATCTCGTCGACGACGCCGGCCGCGCCGTCTATCTCGTCGACCCGGGGATCAACGGCAGCCACACGACGCGCCCCGACGGCACCGAAGTGCGCAAGTACGACGCGCCCAAGGCGGTGCTCATGTCCTACATCATCAAGGGCATCCTCGATCAGCAGCTGCCATGGGCGCTGGTGATCTTCGGCGTGATCATCGCGCTGGTGCTGGAGATGGCGAAGGTGCCTTCGCTGCCTTTCGCGGTCGGCGTGTACCTGCCGCTGTCGTCTTCGGCGCCGATCTTCGTGGGCGGAATGATCCGCTGGGTCGTCGACCGCCGCCGCAACCGGCTGGCGGCGTACGCCAGCGCGAGCGAGGAGGAGCGCACCGCCGCCGGCGACCGCAGTCCGGGCGTGCTGCTCGCTTCCGGGTACATCGCCGGGGGCGCGCTGGCCGGCATACTCATCGCCTTCTCGGCCGGCGTGCTCGGCGACTTCGACAAGGCGGTCACCGCCTGGTCGGCCGCCCACAATCCGTTCTTCGAGGGCGGCGCCGCCGACCTCCTCTCCATGCTGCCGTACGCCGCGCTCGTCGCGCTGCTGTACTGGATGGCGAGGGAAAAGCCGGCACGCTGATGCGCGTTCGCTTCCTTCCCGCGGCGCTCGCGATCCCATGCGCGGTGATCGCGGCCGAGGGGATGTGGCCGCTCGACAATCTGCCGGCCTCCCGCCTGCGGGCGGAATACGGCTTCACCCCGGGCAAGGACTGGGTCGACCATGTGATGCGCGCGTCGGCGCGCATCGCAGGCGGCTGCTCGGCTTCGTTCGTTTCCAGAGACGGCCTGGTGATGACCAACCACCATTGCGCCGCGGCCTGCGTGAGCCAGCTCTCGAGCGCGAAGAAAAATTTCATCTCCGACGGTTTCCTCGCGCGCGGCCGCGGTGAGGAAGTGCGTTGCCCGGAGATCGAGGTCAACCGGCTGGAGAGAATCAGCGACGTGACCGGCCAGGTCAAGGGCGCGGTCGCGGGCCTCGACGGCGAGGCGTTCAAGCTCGCAAAAAACGCCGTCGAGGCGAAATTGTCCTCGGCTTGCGTCGGCGCGGAAAGGGAAACCGCGCGCTGCGACGTGGTCGATCTCTATCACGGCGGCCGCTACCATCTCTACCGGTATCGCCGCTTCCAGGATGTCCGCCTGGTGTGGGTCCCCGAGCAGGCGATCGCGTTTTTCGGAGGCGATCCGGACAATTTCAACTTCCCGCGCTACGACCTCGACATCGCCATGCTGCGCGTCTACGAGAACGGCAAACCGGCGCAGGTGAAGGATTTCTTCCCGTTCAGCAAGGCGGGCGCGGAGGCGGGCGAAATGGTCTTCGTCAGCGGCCATCCGGGCTCGACTCAGCGCCAGCTGACGATTTCGGAGCTGGAGACTTTCCGCGACCTGCGCCTGATCGGCGGCCTGCTGCGCCTCGCCGAGGAGCGCGGCATCCTCGAACAGTACAGCAAGCTCGGACCCGAAGCGGCGCGCATCGCGGAAAACGATCTGTTCGGCATCGAAAACGGGTACAAGGCATATGTCGGCGAGCTGAAAGCCCTGCTCGACCCCGCGTTGATGAAGCACCAGCAGAAGGAGGAGAGCGAGCTGCGCGCCTTCGTCGCTTCGCGGCCCGCGCTCCGCGCCAGGGTAAGCGGAGCATGGGATGCGATAGAAAAAGCGCAGCAGGTCTACCGCGAGATCGAGGCGCAATACTCGGCGATCGAGCAGGCGCGCGCCTTTACAGGCCGCCACTTCGGATACGCGAGAGCGCTGGTGCGCGGCGCCGAGGAGCGCTCGAAGCCGGACGCCGACCGGCTGCCCGAGTTCAGCGATTCGCGCCTGCCGGAGGTCGAGCAACGCCTGTTTTCCACCGCGCCGATCTACCCCGAATACGAAACGGTAAGGCTCGGCTGGTCGCTGACGAAAATGCGCGAGCTGCTCGGCGCGGACGATCCCTTCGTGCGCCTGGTGCTCGGCAGGAAGTCGCCCGACCAGCTCGGCGCTGAGTTGATCGCCGGCACCCGGCTCGGCGACCCGGCGGTGCGCAAGGCCCTGTGGACCGGCGGCAGGGAGGCGGTCGCAAGATCGGACGATCCGTTCATCAAGCTCGCATCGGCCGTCGACCCGGCGGCGCGCGCCATCCGCAAGCGCTACGAGCGCGAAGTGGAAGCCGTCGTGGAGAAAAACACCGAGTTGATCGCGCAGGCGCGATTCGCGCGGCACGGAACCAGCGCCTACCCGGATGCGACGTTCACGCTGCGGCTGTCGTACGGCGAAGTCGCCGGCTGGAGCGAAGGCGGGAGGAAGATCCCGCCCTTCACCGATTTCGCCGGCGCTTTCGCGCGCGACACGGGTGTCGATCCCTTCGCGTTGCCGCAGTCATGGCACGCGGCGAAGAGCAGGCTGGATCTCGCGCAGCGCTTCAATTTCGTGACCAGCAACGACATCATCGGCGGCAACTCCGGCAGCCCGATGATCAACCGCGCGGGCGAGATCGTCGGCCTGATTTTCGACGGCAACATCCATTCGCTGGGCGGCACCTTCTGGTTCGACGCTCGCACCAACCGCGCGGTCGCGGTCCACAGCGGGGCGATCCTGGAAAGCCTGAACAAGGTCTACGGCGCGTCCGACCTCGCGCGCGAGATCATGGGGCAGTAGAGCCCCCGGGCCGAAAACCGCGCTACCCAAGGGCGCAAAAACGCGTCAAACTGGCGCCCCATTCAACGGCACAAGAGATCGGAGGCCAGTTTGACCCATGTGACTCACTCCAAGATGCTGGAGACCCGGCGCAGACGGAAAAGGGCGAACAAGGATTTCGCGGGAACGGCCAAGCGAGCGAAGAACCTCGCGAAGCGCAACGCGAAGAAGGCCGGCGCAAGCGCCCCGAAGCCCGCTTAATCGAGCGATACGCCTAGCCCCTCCCCGATCGTGGCCTTGCCGGTGAAAGCCGGGAAACCAGGCGAGGTCGCCCGTTTTAGCGTAGAATACGGCTCCGCTTTTGGGGTGCCAAGGCATCCCTGGTATAGAAAACAAGGAGTACCCCTTGCAGGAAATCCTGAAATACCTGAAAGACCGCGGCGAACGGCTGGACTCCGAGATCGCGACGGATACGGGAATCTCGCTTGAAAACGTGCGGCTCCACGTGTCCGCGCTCTCCGCCCGGGGCGAGGTCATGCTGTGCCAGTCGATACGGTTCAACAACGGCAAGAGGAGCGAGGGCCTCCTCTGCAGGATCGCGGGCTATATTCCGCCTGCCGCTCCCGGCAGAAAATCCAAGGCACACCTGAAAGCGCAGACGCAGACGTAGCAGGAGCCCGGGACCGCCCGTCCCGGGTCCGTCAGCGCCGGCCGTCGTACCAGGTGAAGCAGTGCTGCCGGCTCCGCAGCGTGCGCCCGCGCGAGGCGACGGCCTTCACCATGAACCAGAAAAACTCGCGCCAGCCGTAGAGCCGCAGCTTGCGGTCGCTGGTGCGAAGGGGATTGCGGTGCAGAATCACGATGCTTCGCCGGTCGCGGCGGGCGAGGCGCTTCAGGCGCCGGAACAGGTCGATTTCTTCGCTCGCGTACAGCTCCTCGCTGAAGCCGCCCGTTTCGCGGAACGCCGCCGCCTCGCAGAAGATGAACGACCCCGCCGCCCATTTGGTCATCCTGCTCACGGCGTTCCAGATTCCGGTCAGGAGCGCGACGCCGGGATGCGCGGCCTCGTAGCGCACGGTGCTTCCGCCGGCGAGACATCCCGCGCGGATGGCATCGGCCGCCTCGAGAAAGAGCTCCGCGCTGGGATTGGAATCGGCGTCCACGAAAAAAATCCAGTCGCCGCGGGCGCGGGCGGCGCCGGTATTGCGCGCCCGGCCGATCTGGTTGACGGGCTCGAATACGACCTGTGCCCCCGCGCCCTTCGCGATCTCCGCCGTGCGGTCGGTCGAGTTGTTGTCGCACACGATCAGCTCGGACTCCCAGCCGCGCCGCGCGATTCCTTCCATGGCCGCGCGGATGCTGGAGAGCGAGCCGGGAAGCAATCGCTCTTCGTTGAACGCGGGAACAACGACTGAGATCTTCATTTCCTTAGCACCGGTTTTCAGCATACTACTGCTTCGGGGAACGCGAGCTTGACCGGCGCTGCGATGCCAAACATAATCCGCCGGCAGGCTTTGTTTTCTGCCCGCATCACCCGTCAGCAGCACCCATAACAAGGAGGAGAAAATGTCTTTCAGCAGATTCGTACTGGGTTTGGTATTCACATTGTTCGCCGCCGGCGCCATGGCGCAGGATCGCCCGCCTTACGGCACGGAGATCGGCATCGACCTGGCCAAGAAAATCGCGGCCGGCGCGGCCGCGGAGTCGAAGAAGAACGGCTGGCGCATGGCGATCGCGGTCGTCGACAACCACGGCTTCCTCGTCTACTACGAGCGCATGGACGACACGCAGACCGCGAGCGTGCAGATCGCGCTCGACAAGGCCAAGACGGCGGCGATGCTGCGCCGTCCGACCAAAGCTCTCGAGGACGCGATCGTCAAGGGTCGCGTGGTTCTCATGTCCATCGCTGCCTCACCGGTCGAGGGCGGACTGCCGATCATGTCCGGCGGCAAGGTCATCGGCGGAATCGGCGTCAGCGGAGCGAACTCGGACCAGGACGCGGCGGCCGCAATGGCCGGCCTCAAAGCGGCCGGTCTGTAAGAACACTCCCAGCGATCCTCACTCGGGAACGGTCTGCGGCTTGGTCGGATCGGAGATCTGAATGACCAGATACTTGACCGGCTGGACCGAGCTGGCGTTGCGCGAGACGGCGTGCAGCGTGCCGGGCGGTTCGTAGAACGTCCCGCCCGGCACTAGCCTCTGCAGCGGGCCGTCGTCGACTTTCACTTCGTAGGTGCCTTCCAGCACATAGCCGAACGTGTGGCTGCCGGGGTGGCGGTGCGGGCCGCTGCTGCTTCCGGGATCGCGCTCGGTTCGACGCAGAGTCACCACGCGTCCCAGCACGTCGTTCATCGCCGTCTTGAAGAGCTCCGTTTGCCGGGTTCCGGCAATGGCCGGAGGCGTCTGCGCGTGCGCCTGCAACGGCGACATCGACTCGGGCCATCCGGCGAGCGTCACGTAAGTGACGCAGAAAGCGAGCAACGCCGTTGCGCAACCGAACGCGGCGTGGGAAATGACGGTGTTTTTCACGGTCTCCTCCTTGCGAGGAAATGATATACGCACCTGCCTCGGCGGGCGAGGCGCATCGACTGCTTCATTCGCGCCCGGATAAACCGTGGAATCGCGCTATTGCCGTGGCTCGAAGATCTCGAACCCGATTTTCTTCAGGGCGGGGGTCCTGAACGGAATGCGGCGCCCGAACCATTTCAGGTATCCGGCGAAGCCGATCCTTCGTCTTCCCAGGTATTTGGCGGCAGCGGCGATGGGGAAATTCGTCACCTCGTTGTAACCCACTTCGCCCGCGTAGCCACGCGCCCGGAAGTAGTCGTCGCAAAGAAGCGAAACGGCGACGTGCAGGCGCTTGCCCCGATAAGCGGGCAGGGTGAACGCCTTGTAAGCGTAGTGGTACGGGGGATCGACCTTTACCCACAGACCATCGCGATCAGGCGCGGCGCTGAACGTGCGCCAGGCGTAGCTGACGAGGCGCTCGCCCTTCAGCACTCCGAACGCCAGGTCGCCACGCGCGATCGCGGCGCGCACGAACTCCGGGTCCATCTCGAGCTCCGGATCTTCTGCGGACTCGGACAACTTCTCCGGCGGTACGAGGCACACCCTGATTCCCTCGGGAAGGATAGGCGCAGGGGGATACCGGTCCAAAAACCGCAGATTGACCCGGTAGAGGTGGAGGCCGGCGTACTTGCGAAGCAAGGCCATGGCGCCTTTGAACAAGATTCGCGCCCAGCCCCAGCGCCGGACTTCTGCCCTCAGATCAGCGAATTTCACGGGTCGTCGCGAATATTGCACGCCGAGGCTGACAGAGCGCTGAACCAAGGTCCAGCTTCCCGCTTTGGCAGCAGCGTCTCAAACCCTTCGCACGAATGCCGGCGTGAAGACCTTCACCGAGCGCACTCCCGGCGCAGGCGCGCTTGCGCTTCACGCTCTCTCGAAGATCCTCAACGTGTCAAGTGGGGAGCTCGCCGGTGCGCGTATCGAGCATGACGTTGCTCAATTGAGCGGCGATATCCTTTGAAGTCCTTGTTGTGTAGCCAGCCAACGACAAACATTTCGCCGTGCAGCTACAGACGAGAGCAATAGGCGCATGCCACAATAAAATGAAGGATGCTCCGAAGGGAGTGGCCGTGAATAATAAAGGGGGGCTTGCGTCGGCACCCGACCGCAAGGATGCCCTCAGGAGGGTGTGCGCTCAGGCCGCTGTGGTCGCTACGTGCCTGCACTTGGCAGCGTGCACCAACAATTCGAGCACTAGCGGCGGGTCGCAGTCCCTGCCGCCTCCGCCTTTCAAAACCGCCGTCGAAGACCACTTCCCCAGCGGCCAGCGCATCGACGTAAGCGCGCAAAACTTGTTCCCAATGAACGTGGGCGATGCGTGGAACTACAACATCGTCAACGCCGACGGCACCCAAACGGGAAACGACAGCCGCCAGGTGACCTCCGGACCCGACGTATCCGGCCGCGTAGCGCTTACCGAAAACGAAGCCGGCATCACCGATACCACGAGCTATATGGTTAGCGGCGACGGACTGTTATTAGTCGCGCCGCTGGACATTGCGCCTTCGACCGCGGCCGGCATCATCGGCACGATCTTTGAGTACCCGACGCCGTTGTACCCTCAGGGCGCGACGCGGCGGCAAGTGCGCAGCGGCCCATGGGGCGAAGATCTTGATGGTGACGGAGTTGGCGAGAGTTTCCGGTTCGAGTTTTCGCAAGTATTCCTCGGTTTCGAAACCGTAGAGTTCAACGCCTTGTCGCTGACATATGTAGCGCATTTCCGCAATGTCTTGCAGTTGACACTGCGTCCGACCGCTCCGGGAAACGCCGACTACACGATCACCGCCACGGAAGAAACCTGGTTCGCACCCAATCTGGGCATGGTAAAAGCCGCGCGTTCGACGGTCGACTCCGACGGAGCCACTCTAGACCCTGTGCATACGCTGCTCTTTTCGTCCGCCATCGTGAGCGGCGTGCATTGGAGCACTTCCGCTTCGCCGCCAGTGCTGGACGGACAGGTCGTCGATGTGCGCGTCGTGCACAACGCGCTGGTTTATGACAGCGTTCGCAACCGCTACTACGCGAGCGTTCCGGGCTCGGTGATCGGCAAAGGCAACAGCATTGCCACCATCGAACCGGTCACCGGACAGGTGACGTACTCGGCGCCGATCGGCTCCGAACCGAATGCGCTGGCAATGGCGGCAGATGCGAGCTCTCTCTATGCCGGCCTGGATGGCTCGGGCGACGTAGTGAAGCTTGCTCTGCCTACGATGACGGAGTTGGGCCGCGTACACCTTCCGTCAGCGCAGTTCTTCGGTCAGGGCCTCGCCCGGGCCATCGCCGTGTCCCCAACCGACCCTGCTGTAGTTGCAGTGTCGATGGACCAGGCATTCGGCGTTGCTCTCTTGCGCGCCATGGTGATCCAACCGCAGAGCGTAACGCACCATCCATTCGCGATCTCTCTGGCCTTCGATGCAGACGGGACGACGGTATACGGCCGCGATGATTTATTCTTCATGTTCCGAATGCGCGTGCTCGCGGACGGACTGGCCGAAGACTTGATGGTAAACGAGGGATCGGCACCTTTCGTCGGCCAGTCGCTCGGAACCTCCAGCGCCTTCGGCAATGGCCGATATGTCGCCGGAAACGTCTTGTTCGACGCGCCAGGCCTTACCGAGGCGGGACTCATCTCCGGAGCATCGGATTGCTGGCCGCAGCGCTCGGGCAGCCTGCTCTTGTGCCTGACTCCGCCTGACGTCAGCACCGCGCAGGCACGACTTCTCATCGCCGACTCCGACACCTTCGTCATTCAGGCGTCGCTGCTGTTCTCCGCAGGCGAACCCAGTTTCACGCTTCGCCGGCTCGTGGAGGGGCCTGCCGGCCAGGTCGCGATCAGCTACACCACCACCGTCCCGGGAGTGATTTCCAAAATCAGGCTTTTCTCGGGCGCCCAGCTGCTAACACCCCCGACCCCACCGAGCGTTTCCTGGCCGGTAACATCATCCACGACACCGGACGGCCAGGCTGTAGACGTCGGTCTTGTGCACAACGCGCTGGTGTATGACAGCAGCCGCAACAAGTACTACGCGACCGTCCCCGGTTCCGTGATCGGTGCGGGCAACAGTATCGCGACGGTCGATCCAGCGACCGCTCAGGTAACGCATTCCGCGCCGATCGGCTCCGAGCCCAGGCTTCTCGAGATCGCAGCGGACGGCAGCGTTCTCTATGTCACGCTTGACGGCTCGGGCGAGATCGTCAAGCTTGCATTGCCGTCGCTGACTGAATTGGGCCGGGTGCGGCTCCCCGTTAATCTCTTCTCTCAACAGCCCCGGGCCAAAGCCTTGGCAGTATCGCCTACCGACCCCGGCGTGGCTGCAGTAACAGGCGGCTTCGGATTTGGCGTTGCTCTGCTACGTGACATGGTGACGCAGCCGATGCGCGTTTCACAATTCGACGCGAACGACCTGCTCGTCTTCGACTCCCTCGGCGGGACCCTATACGGCGTGGATTCTACGTTGCGCAGCTTCCAGGTCCTCGCAGATGGCTTGGCCGATCAGCTTATGATATCCGGGCCGACGTATAGCTTCGGTACGCGAGCACTAGGATTCGCCAACAACCGCGTCATTGCAGGAAACGCGCTTTTCGACGCACCCGCACTGACGCCGGCCGGAGTGATTTCGAGTGCCTCGGATTGCTGGCCGCAACCCACGAGCACTCAGTTGCTGTGCCTCGGAATCGCGGCTGGCCAAGGCCGCGTCCTGGTCGCCGACTCGCGCACTTTCGCGATCGGCGCGTCGCTGGTTTACGCGGCGTCCGAGCCGAATCCGCCACGGCGCCTGGTACACGGACCTGCCGGGCAGATTGCGACCAGCTATCTGGGGCCTTTTTCCCCTCCGACGATACGTCTATTTTCCAGTTCTCAGCTCCCTTGAACGCTGCTGGTCGCCGCGCTCAGTCGAGCGGCTCGAGCTTCACGATAGCCGCGCCGTGGTTGCTGCCGACCCAGAAGGTCACGGGCGTGGTCGAGTTGTCCACGTAGACGCGCCGGATGTTGGTCGGGCGCGGCAGCAGGTAATCGACGAACTGGCCGTTCTTCGTATCGAGCCGCGTCACCTGGTCGGTGATCATCGAGCCGGTCCACGCCTCTTCGTTCCTGTCGATCGTGACGTCGTAGGGCGAGGCCCAGCGCGTCGCGAGCTTCCACTCCTTGAACTCGCCGGTGCGGGTGTCGAGCATGGCGATGCGGTCGCCGCGGTACTGCCCGAACCACAGCCGGTCTTGGGCGTCCATCATGCCGCGCCGCGGCGCTGAGGCCGGTGTCGGGATCGCGAAGAGCTTCACCTCGCCCGTCTTTGCGTCGATGCGCCCGATGTGGCGCTGGCGGAAGTCGGTGAAATACGCGTTGTTCTGCGAGTCCGGGATCACGTCGTAGATGTTGTGCGGCTCGCCCTTGGGCGCGCTCTTGAACGGTTCCCAGGTCTCGACCTTCCCGGTCGCGACGTCGAGACGGTGCACGTCGGCGAAGCCGTTGTTCTGCGTCCACACCTTGCCGTCGACGTGCATCGCCTGCGGGCTCACCATGTTGATCTGCGCCGCGTCGATGTTCTGCTCCGCCGGCAGCTTCCACGTGGTGAATTTCGTCGTCCTGGGGTCGAACTTGACGATCGTCGCCTGGTACATGTTGCCAAGCCACAGGTTCCCCGCGCGGTCGGCGCGCAGGCCGAGGAGCCCCGTCGGGAATCCGGGCTTGTGCACGTCGATGGGGAATTCCCTGACCTCGCCCGTCCTCGGATCGAGCCGGCCGAGGTTCTGCTCGCCGAAGCTCGAATACCAGGCCATGCCTGCGGAATCGACGATCACGTCGTGCGGCGAGATCGTCTCGCGCGGCAGCTCGTACTCGGTGTAGAGGACGCGCGTGGCGCGGCCCGAGGGACGCGGAAGCGTCTTCAGCTCGTAGCTCCACTTCTGCGCGGGGCCGCGGTTGATCGTGGCGAGATACTCGGCGGTGGAGCGGTACACCTGCACGCGCTGGTCGCCGCGCTCCTCCATCAGCCGCTCGGCTTTGCGCAGCTGTGGATGCTGCGGAATGCTCTGGTTCACGTAGCCCTGCATGCGCGGCAGGACCGTCTTCGTGAAGGCGTCGGCGTCGTGCGTCGAGCGCACCACGCGCTCGAGCGAGTGACAGCCGACGCAGTTCAGGAGCAGCCCCTTCTGCTGGTCGGTGCCCGGGACGCTCGCCATCCACTCGCCGTTGGAGAGCTGCGCGGCGAGATCGGAGGTCTTCTTGAGCTTGAGGTCGAGCGTGGCGGTCCTGTTGGCCGCGACCTCCGCGGCGCCGGGGCCGTCGAGATCGTAGCCGACCGCGCGGATGCGAATCGAGTAGCGGCCGGGCTCGAGTTTCGCGGCGGGAAAGGCGTAGCGGCCTTCCTTGTCACTCACGACGGTGATCGTGACAGTAGCGCCCGTCCTCTTCGCGCTGACGAGCACGCCCTCGATCGCGCCTTCTTCGCCGGAGCTGACTTTGCCGGCGAGCGCGGCTTGCGCGGCGGCGCCGGTGGAACAGGCAGCGAGCGCAACGCTCAAAACCGCCGTCGCGACGATCGAATGTGTTCCAAAGCGCATGGACGCCTCCCGGGAAATGTTTTTGAAAAACCCCAGGTGAAATCCTACTCCGCTTTCACCCCAATCGCGCGCACGAGCTTTCCCCACTTCTCCACTTCGCCTGCGCGGTAGGCGCGAGCTTGGGCGGGCGAGGCGCTCGCCTCCGCGTCGATGCCGATGTTCGCGAGCTGCTCCTTGAGTTGAGGGTTCTGCGCGATTTTCACGAGCGCGGCGTGAAGGCGGTTGACGACGTCCTCCGCTGTTCCCGCAGTGACGAGAATCGCGTACCAGGTCCACACGTCGAACCCGGGCAATCCGCTCTCCGCAAGCGTCGGCGTGCCGGGAGCGAACGCCGAGTGCCTCGCGCCGGTGAGCGCGAGGAGCCTCAGTTTCCCGGCCTTAGCGAACGGCACCACGTTCGCGACCGGAGCGAAGCTCATGTCCACCTGGCCCGACACGAGGTCGGTCATCGCCGGCGCCGCGCCCTTGTAGGGCACGTGCACGAGGTCCACGCCTGTCATCTGCTTGAAGAGCTCGGCCGCGAGGTGCAGCGAGGAGCCGTTGCCCGAGGAGGCGTAGCTGAGCTTGCCCGGCCGCGCTCTCGCGAGCGCGATCAGCTCCTTCACGCTCGTGGCGGGGACGCCCGGGTGCACCGCGAGCGCGCTGTTGCCGGTGGCGACGAGGCTCACCATGTCGAGGTCGCGCACCAGGTCGAAGGGGAGCTTCGCGTAGAGCGACGGGTTGACGGAGTTCGTGCCGGTAGAGCCGAGCATGAGCGTATGGCCGTCGGGCGCGGCGCGCGCCACCGCTTCGGCGGCGAGATTGCCTCCGGCGCCGGTGCGGTTCTCGACGACGAACGGCTGGCCGAAGGTCTCGGCGAGCCGCGCACCGTAGGCGCGCGCGATGATGTCGTTCGGCCCGCCGGGGGCGAATCCGACCATGACGCGCACCGGGCGCGAAGCGTAGGACTGCGCGAGCGCGGCAGCGGGCTGGAGGACGACCGTCCCCGTGAGGAGCAGCAGGCTCCATCGCTTGCAGCTCATGTCCGCCCTGGCCCTTAGTCCGGCACGATGGCGTTGCGGCGGATCACCGCCTCCCAGGCGGCTCTTTCCTTTTTCAGGTGAGCGGCAAAGAGCTCCGGGGTGTCGAACACCGGGATCAGGGTTTCGTGCTCGAGCTTCTCGGCGAGCCCCGGCGATTTCATCGCGCGCGCGATCTCGGCGCTCATGCGCTGCACGATCGCAGCGGGCGTGCCCGAGGGCGCGGCCACGCTGAAGGAGCTGTAGATCTCCAGGCCCGGAAATCCGGCCTCGGCGAACGTCGGCACCTTGGGCAGCTGGGGAGCGCGCTCGATAATCGCGAGCGGGATCAGCTTTCCCGCCCTGATGTGCGCGAGCGCTACCGCGGCGTCGGGAAAGGCGAAACTCAGCTGCCCGCCGAGAAGCGAGGGCATCATGTTGCCGATGCCTTTGAAGGGCACGTGCAGGAACTTCGCGCCCGAGACTTCCTCGAGCATGCGGATTCCGAGAAAAGTCGGGC
>WNGL01009780.1_pt1 | contig 23065 bp, 18 predicted proteins | sample 5400591 | NCBI WGS metagenome assembly WNGL01 (sample SAMN13153377, study PRJNA577476) | soil metagenome | isolation source: 80 cm soil or saprolite under Garry oak tree replicate 1 | place: USA:California | collected 2016-06-15 | reverse complement strand
ACGATGACGGAGACTTCCCGGGTGTCGCTGCCCTGGACAATCACCTGGCCGACGCCGGGGATGCGGCTCAACAGGGGCCGGAGAATGTAGTAAGCCTTGTCGCGCAAATCTTGGCCGGGCACATCGCCATTGAGGATGAGGCTGACCACAGGAAAGACGGCCGGTGTGAGGCGCTCAACTTGTACCTCGGTCTCGGGCGGGAGGCTTCCGCGCGCTTCCGCGACGCGTGCCTGGACAAGCTGTAGGGCGTACTGCATGTCCATGGCGGGGTTGAAAAGAATGGAAATTTCGCTCGAGCCGCGGATGGTCTTCGAACGGACGCGCCGCATGCCAAGCACGGTGCCGGCCGCCTCCTCGAGCGGCCGCGTTATTGTTACCAGCATGGCGTCCGGGGCGAGGTCACCGGAATGCGCCAGGATGACAACGCGGGGAAAATTCAGTTCGGGATAGATATTGCTGGGGAGCGAGAAGATGGAGAGGAAGCCGGCGACGAAAAGGAATCCCGTCACCAGGAACACCGCGAAGCGGTTGCGCCGGCAGAAGGCAACCACGTTCACGGGTTGGGAGTCTCCTTGGAGTCCGCTTTCTTGCCGGCTGCCGGAGCAGCGCCTTTTACGCGAACCTTCGCTTTGTCGCCAAGCCCGTAGCCACCCGCGAGGATTATCGTGTCGCCGGCCTGCACGCCGGAAAGCAACTCGACCGCGTCATGCGTCTGGATGCCAAGCTGGACTTGGACGGCCGTGGCCGCGTCGCCATTCACTTTGTACACGCGGGCAGCGCCCTGCTCATCGCGGTAGATGGCTTGCGGCGGCACGGTAAGCACGCCCCGATGCTTGTCTGCGGGCGCTTCCGCGGTGAGCACCATGCCGAGGCGCAACAGACCGCTCGGATTGGGGAAGCGCACGCGAACCAGTCCCGCATTGGTCATTGGATCCACGGCAGGCGAAACCGCAACGGCGCGGCCGGTGAAGGTTTTTCCCGGGAACGCGTCGCTCGCGATCGTCAATGTCTGTCCAACGTGAATTCTTGTCAGGTACGCGGCGGGAACGCTGGCGAGCAACTCCACTTCTCCATAACTAGCCACTTCGACGACGGGCTGCGCCGCCGTGCCGTCCACCTGCTCGCCCACGTTGACGAAGCGCTTTACCACCATCCCGGCCAGCGGCGAAACGATCTCGGTGCGTGAAAGCTGCCGGCGCGCAAGCGATAGCGACGCTTCGGCCTGCTGCAGCGCCGCCTGGGCCACGGTGGCCTGCGTGCGTGCGTCTTCCAATTCCTTTCGCGCTGCGATCCCCCGGCTGAAAAGATTCTCATCGCGCGCCAGGTTGAGTTTGGCGTTTTCGAGATTGGCTTTGGCCTGAGCTTCGACGGCAGCCGCCTGGGTGAGCTGATCCCGGTAAATGTGATCCTCAATCTTCGCGAGCAATTGTCCGGAGGCGACGCGGTCGCCTTCGGCCACTTTCATTTCGGCAATGCGGCCGGCAACGAACGAGCTGACGCGGACGTCCTGGTTTGGCGGTGCGGCGATGGTGCCGGTGAGATGCAGCGTATCGCCGATATCCGCGCGCTGAACCTGCGTAAGCGTGACCTCAGCGATGGCGTTCGCGCCGCCGGCCTCGTCTTCGTCACCGGAGGCCTTGTGCGTGCAGCCGCTGGGGCCAACGGCGAGCAGCAGCAGCGCCGTCAGAGTAAGAAACCGTCTCATGCGGTTCACCGGATCGCTCCTTTAATCGAGAGGCGCGCCCACAATTTCTTCCAGATCCGCGAATGCCGTTTGCAAGGCAAGCAGGCTGTCCAGATACTCGCGCTCGGCTTGCTGAACGCTGTGCTGTGCGTTAAGCACGGTCAGCAGGCTGGCGCGGCCGGCGCGGTAACTTTCTTCCGCCAGGCTTTCGAAGCGCTGCACCGCGGGCAGCAGCGTGCGCCGATAGAGGTCCACTTCGGTCTGACGCGTGGACCACTCATAGTAACCTGCTTCGACGCGTCCGGCGACGGCGCGGCGCGTAGCCGCGACTTGGCTGTCGAGCACCCTTGAAGCGGCTTGCGACTGCGCCAACTCGCCCTGGTTGCGCGAAAAAATCGGCAGAGCAAACGAAATCTGGCCGCGCGGGCCAACGCGGAACCCTCCCGGGCCCGGCGAATTGAAATCCGTTCCGAACTGGAGATCAACTGTGGGGATGCGCTCGGCTTCGAGCAGCGCGCGATGGCTTTGCTCGATCTTCAGTTCCTGAGCAAGGCGCAACAATTCCGAATTGGAAGCCTGTGCGTGCGTCACAAGGTCCGCGAGAGTTACCGCCGGCGGCAGCTCCTCGAGCGGGGCCAGCTCCCACGCGGTTTCCGGCGGCTCGTTCAATACCAGGTTCAGCTCGCTGAATGCCACCTTCTCGTGCTGCTTCGCGACGGCCAGCTCAGTTTCCGCGCGGGCCATTTCGAGGTCGGCCTGGAGAACTTCCAATTGCGCTACTTCACCGGCCTCGAATCGCGCCTGTGCGATCTCGCGGACACGCCGCGCCAGATCCAGCGCGCGCTGCTGCTGCGCCGTGAAGGCCCGCGCGCGGGCTGCCGTGTGATAGGCCTCGCGGACTCGGCGGCGGACTTGGCGGGCCACGGAATCGATTTCGACGCCGCTCAGGAAGTCTTCCTGCCGCGCGAGTTCGATGCGGCGCCCGCGCTTTCCGCCGACTTCCACCGGCTGGTCGAAGAAGAGGCCTTCGTGCGGGGTGTCGCGCAACGCGGTGAAGTTAAACGTGGGGTTGGGAATCTGGCGGGCAATACGAATCCCGGCCTGAGAAACTGCGCGGCGAAGGCGCGCCGTAGCGAGATCCAGATTTTGCTGGCTGGCACGGTCGAGCGCGTCGCGCAGCGTCAATGTGACCGGCGGCGCAGGCGCAGCTTGCTTCGCCGGCAGCTGCTGCGCAAAGGCAGCCATCGGCAACAACAGACAGAGCGTCGCGAGGATTCGCAAAATCTTTCACCCTTCACAAAGGATACGCCGCCGGCGCGCGCAACGTTCCAAGTGTCCCCGGCGAACGCCAGGGAGCGATACGCCGACGCGGGGATTATAGCCTGTCAGAAACGCCGAAGCAGAGCCTCTTCTGGGACGCAAACGTTCGCCGTCGGGTTCCACAAGGTTATCGCGAAGAGATTGGGCAGATTGCCTATTTGACGCGAGCGGCGCAGGGCACTCGTCCAGCTTTGACGGGATTGCCATCACCGACCGGGTCATCGCCCGTTTGTTTTTTCAGGAGAGAAAACCCGGAAGGAACCACTCGGGCTCAGTGCGCGATGCGGACGTTATGCACGCCACTGAAGAACGATGTTGCCGTGCCCGCAGCCTGCGGTAACCACCACATCCGCCGCACCCAGTCGTAGTGGCTGGTCATCATCCGGCGCCCGAGAAAATCCATCAGCGCAGGACTGGCCTGCACGGCGAAATACATTGCGTTTGAGTGCGAAAAGGGCCGCAGCATAGGATTTGACTCCCGGCCCTGGCCGCTCGAAACCGCCCGCCTTGTGGACCACGCGTCAAACGTCGCTGCGCTATGAGAGCTGATTACCAGCGCATACCACAAACGGCGGTTCGCAACGGTTTCGGAAGGATGCAGTCCGGGGCGCAGCGGCTGTCCCGGCGCCATGCTGCTGGCGGAAGAAGACTCCGCGACTCGCAGGTCGAGATGCGCCGGAAGAATCGCGTCAGGAGGGCCCAACTCAGAGCGTTTCACCGAAGCGAGCGATGGCGTGTCGGTGGAAAAAGGAATGTCGGGCGGCTCGAGAGAGAAGTCCGCAAAGGAAGAATGATCTGTTCCACCCGCGACAGAATCTCTTGCCGGTAGCAAGGGACGCGCCGGCGCAAAGGCAGCGATTTCCACGACGGCAGGCTCGTCATTCCCGCCAGTTGATGCTGCAACGTGCATCTGCGGAGCAGGGAGAAACAGAAGCGCCAGACTCAGAAGCATCGAATTCCCCTCGGTTGGAAGCGGAGGCCCCCTTCAGGTTCGGATGACACCCGTTCAACACAAAGAAGCGAATGCATCCAGGTGAAGGGAGAGCAAGGAGTATGCCAATCATCGTGAAAGATAAGCCCGTAGAGAACCTGCACTAAAGTTCTTACAATGAATGGAGTAGAAGCCTTTTCGGAATCGAAAGGACTGCAAGAACGATCCGAAGGTGCCCAATTAATTTCCACAAAGCTCCCTAAGAGTCCCTTTAAGTCGAACAGGTACTTCCACTTCAAGTCCATCGCCTCATGCAAGAGTAAGCTCTTAGAAAGTGGCACGCGATGGGTGAATGGTTTCAATCGTAATGGTTCGCGAGTCATGGTAAGACCACGGGGCGAAGTACCAGAAGGCTAGTACCGGCTTTTTCAAGCCCGTCAGGGCTAAACGCCCGGTGGCTTTCCTCGCCTCTCCGTCTGTTATAATCCCGCGCGATGCAGCGCCAATCGGGTCCCCCGTCGGCAGCTAAGAGGAAGTCCAAAGACTCGCCGGGTGAGCCGCCCGGCCCGGCTTTCCGGCCCCCTCGGTTCATCGCCCTGGAGGGTCCAATCCGCGTCGGTAAATCCACCCTCGCGAAGGTTCTTGCCGAGCGCCTGCACGCCCGCCGAGTCTTCGATTGCGAGGACAATCCATTCCTCTCCGATTTCTACAATGAAAAGCCGGGCGCCGCCTTCCGCGCGCAGATGTATTTTCTGATGGAACGCCACCGCCGCTTGCACGAAGCGCTCGCCGTGGAAGCTCCCGGGCCGGTGCTGGCGGACTTCCTGTTCGAGAAGGACAAGATCTTTGCCAACCTGAATCTCGACGACGAAGAATTGAAGCTCTACGACCGTTACTTCGAACGGTTTGCTGCCGAGCTTCTCCGCTTCCGATCTGCTGGTCATCAATACTTCGGACATTGATTTCGTCAATCGCAACGCCGATCTCCAGCAACTCCTTCGCCGCCTCCAGGACCCCGTCAAAGGGACACAATATTTTCTTCCCCTCGGACAAGGCTGACCTCCCCCTTGACACCGTGAATCTCCCCGCTGGTTTTGAGTAACAAATCCCGGCCTGCTGCGTCCTACCAATCAGGCGTTCGTGACTATAATAGTCAGGGGTGTCGCCGGGGGTGAACATGTTCGAGACGTTCTGGCAAGACCTGCGCACCGGGGCGCGAGTGTTGCTCAAAAGCCCAGGTTTCACGGTGGTGGCGATTTTGTCTCTCGCCCTGGGAATCGGCGCCAACACGGCAATTTTCACGATTATCAACGCCGTCTTTCTCCATCCTCTGCCGCTCGAGGAACCCTCGCGCCTGGTGGAGGTTTTCACCCACGATACCAAGACGGTGAACGCCAACGTGACCTTTCAGCTTACAGGCTCCTCCCTCCCCAACTACAACGATTACCGCGACCAGAACACGGTCTTCTCGGGTTTCGCCGCCGCGACGAACTTTGCCCTGCCCCTGAATTGGGGCGGCCAGACGGAGCCACGGCAGTTGAACGGCTACCTCGTCTCCGCGAACTTTTTTGATGTGCTCAGCGTGAAGGCTTTCCGGGGCCGCACGTTCTTTCCCGACGAGGATAAGAAGGTGGGCGCCAATACGGTCGTGGTCATGAGCTACGGGCTTTGGGCACGGCGCTTCGGCGCCGATCCAGGTTTGATCGGCCAGACCATCATGTTGAACGCCACGCCCTACACGGTGATTGGCGTTGCGCCGCCTAACTTCAAGGGACCTCTCGCGATTGCTCCTCCTGACGTTCTGTGGATTCCCATCAGCATGCGCGATTACGTCCTTTCCGGCCCGGCCAAAGACTTCGAAAACAACCGGCGCTTCCGCTGGCTTTCCATGATTGGCCGGCTCAAACCGGGCGCCACTCTGAAGCAGGCCGAAGCAGCCTTGAAAACCATCGCGGCCGCGCTGGAAAAGCAGTATCCCCGCGAAAATCAGGGCCGCACCGTCGAACTCGCGCTTTTGACCGACTCCGCCCTGGGGATCAACAACCGGCAGCAGTTCACGCTCGCCGGCGCGGTTCTGATGAGCGTGGTCGGACTCGTCCTGCTGATTGCCTGCGTCAACCTGGCCAATCTGCTCCTAGCCCAGGCGGCCAAGCGCGAGAAAGAGATGAGCATCCGCGCGGCACTCGGCGCGGGACGCTTCCGCCTGGTGCGCCAGCTTCTCACCGAGAGCACGCTGCTTTCGCTCGTTGGCGGAGCCGCGGGCCTGCTGGTGGCCTATTGGGGCCGCGGCCTGCTGTGGTCCTTCCGGCCGCCGTTTCTCCCCGAGGGTTCAGTGGACCTTTCCTTCGATGCGCGCGTACTCGGATTCACCGCCGGAGCGTCGCTCCTGACCGGCCTTCTGTTCGGAATCATCCCGGCGCTCAAGGCGTCCGACCCCGACCTGAACGCCATGCTGAAAACCGGCGGCCGCGGCGGAACGCTCGGGTGGACCCACAACCGCCTGCGCAGTTTGCTGGTGATTTCAGAGATGGCGCTTGCGCTTGTGGCGCTGGTGGGTGCTGGGCTGTTTCTGCGCAGCATGCAGAATGCGCAGCAGATCAACCCCGGCTTCGAAACCAAGAATCTGTTCCAGTTCTTTTTCGACTTGGGCGCGCTCCGCTACGATGCCGCCCACGGCCAGCAATTTATCCATGAAGCCGTCGAGGGTGCTAAGTCAGTTCCGGGAGTGGCCGACGCTGCGGTAAATTCGGGCGGCTTGTTCGGTGCCGCCATTGCTGGCACCACCTTCCGCGAAGGTGAACAGACCAACCCCAATGACCGCGGCACTTTGGTTAACTATGACAACGTGACCCCCGGCTACTTCAATACCATGCGCATTCCCCTCCTGCACGGCAGGGGATTCACTGAATTCGATCGCGAAGGCTCCACCAAGGTCGCCATTATAAATGAGGTCATGGCCAGGATGATGTGGCCCGGCCAGGAAGCCCTCGGCAAGCGGTTCTACACTTTTGCCGATGCCCAGCCCTATGAGGTCATAGGAGTCGTCGGGAACACTGTCGTTCTGCAGATCAGTCAGGACCCTCAGCCAACCGCCTACGTACCGCTGCGCCAGCAGTATTCTGCGGTTGGCGCGCTCATAGTGCGCACCACGGGAAATCCCGAGGCCGTTCTCGAAACCGCGCGCAGGCAGGTGCAGCAACTCGACCGCAACCTTGCCTTCACGAACGCCAACACGGTCGGGCAGGTCCTCGACCAGGGCCTGTGGGCTCCACGCATGGGCGCGGTGCTCCTTGGCGTATTCGGGCTCCTGGCTCTGGCGCTCGCCAGCATCGGGATCTATGGAGTGATGGCCTACTCGGTCTCTCAGCGCACCAACGAAATCGGCATCCGCATGGCGCTCGGAGCGCGGCCTGAGCAGGTGCTGCGCCAGGTGCTGGCACAAGGAATGCAACTCGCGCTGATGGGCGCCGTCGCAGGAGTCCTCATCGCTCTGGCCCTGGGAAGCTTTGTTTCCGGGCTGTTGTTCGGAGTCAGCGGGAAAGACCCGCTCACCTTCGGCGCTGTTGCGCTGCTTCTCTCGGGCGTCGCAGCGCTCGCGTGCTATTTCCCCGCGCGCCGCGCCACGTGCGTGGATCCCATCGTCGCCTTGCGATACGAATAGCGCGTAGAATAGGTCGCGCCGGATCGGCGGCACGACGAGAAACGGACACCGGGAGCGTATCCGTGGTGAATCGAGTATTTTCCTTCCTCCTCGGAGTTCTGGCGGCACTGGCAGGCGTGGTGGCCCTCGCGTATGCGCTCAACGGGATCGCGGGCTTGCGGTTTTTCAAGGGAGCTTGGCTGGGGGAAGTGCTGGGGGTCCTCGTCCCGGGAGTGCTTTCAGCCAGTGCCTTCTACATGGCTGTCCGTCTCTTCAAATCAGGCCGTGCGTTTCGCGGTCCAAGCAAGCCGTGAGCAAGATACGGCAGATTACTTTCCGGCAGCGAACGAGTAGGCGTCGTCCAAGCCGTTTCCGCGGGCACCGGTGCGGCGGCGGATTTCGATTCCCAGGCGTTTGATTTTCTGATTGAGCGTCGAAAGCGGGATCTGGAATTTTTCGGCGGCTTCGGTCTGGTTCCAGCCGGTGCGCTCGAGCATGTCCACAATGATGCGCCGCTCGACCTCTTCCATGATCTGAAAGAGCGAAGGCTGCGAATTATCGGCTCCGGTTCGCGAGCCCGGTTCGCCGGGAAGCGCAGGGACGAATTCGGAGAGCTGCAAGCGCACGCCCCGGACAATTTCCTTGCTGCGAACGTTTTCCGGAAGCAAGTCCACGTCCATCATTTCCTGAGTCGAGAGCACGACAGCGCGCTCGACAACGTTTTCGAGTTCCCGCACGTTTCCCGGCCAATCGTAATCCACCAGGAGCTTCATCGCCGGAGACGTGAAGCGCCGCGGCGGCTTGCCGTTTTCCTGAGCGTAGCGTCCGAGGAAGGTGGCCAGCAGCAGCGGCACGTCTTCCCGGCGGTCGCGCAACGGCGGAAGCTGAATGGCGATGACGTTCAAACGGTGATACAAGTCCTCGCGGAAGCGCCCTTCCCGGACCAGGCTCAACAGATCCAAGTTCGATGCCGCAAGAATGCGCACATCCACCTTGATCTGCTCGGTGCCGCCGAGGCGCATGAATTCCCGCTCCTGAATGACACGCAGCAGCTTGGCCTGCGTTTCCGGGCTGATGGTGGAGATCTCGTCGAAAAAGATGGTGCCCTGGTCGGCGACTTCGAAAAGGCCTTTCTTGGAAGCGATGGCGCTGGTGAACGCGCCCTTCACGTGGCCGAAGAGCTGCGATTCGAGGAGGTCCACGGGAATCGAGCCGGTGTTCACCGGCACGAACGCCTTGTCGGCGCGCGTCGAGGTGGAGTGAATCGCTTTGGCGATGAGCTCCTTGCCCGTGCCGCTTTCGCCGTTGATCAGCACCGTCGAGCGCGAAGGCGCCACTTGGCTGACCAGGTCCAGCACCGCCAGCATCTTTTCGCTTTTGCCGATGATGTTCGGGAAATTGAAGCGCTGCTTGAGCGCGCGCTTCAGTTGAAGATTCTCGTCGCGCAGGCGGCGGGACTCGACTGCCTGCGCTACCTGCACCAGCAGTTCGTCGTTCGACCACGGCTTGGTGATGTAGTCCTGCGCGCCGCTCTTGAACGCGGCTCGCGCCATGTCAATCGAGCCGTAGGCGGTGATGAGCACTACCGAGAGAAACGGGTCGCGGCGGCGGATTTCACGGAGCAGTTCGAGCCCGTTGCGGTCGGGCAGGCTGACGTCCAGCAGCAGCAAATCGAACGGCTGCTCTTCGAGCTTGGCGAGGCCGGCGTCTCCGGTTTCGGCGCTGGCGACGCCGTAACCCTCCGAGGACAGCAGCATCTCGAGGCCTTCGCGAATCTCCGCTTCGTCGTCTACAACCAGGATCGATCCTTTATGCATGGACCGCCTTTCTCGCCACAGGGAACTCCAAGTGGAACGACGTGCCTTTCCCCGGGGTCGAGCGCACATCAATTCTCCCGGCATGTTCTTTGATGATGCCGTAGCTTACCGAGAGGCCCAGCCCCGTCCCGCGCCCGCTGCCCTTGGTGGTGAAGAACGGGTCGAAGATGCGGTGAACATTTTCGCGCGGGATTCCGGCCCCGGTGTCGGTGATTTCGACTTCGATGCTGCCGTTCTGCGAGCCGGTACGCACTTCCAGAATCCCGCCGGAGGGCATGGCATCGCGCGCGTTCAGGAACAGGTTCAGGAAGACCTGCTGCAGGCGGTTGGCCGAGCCCAGCACCGCCGGCAAGTCGTCCTGGAGATGCTTGATGACGTTGACGCGCGAAGTCTTGAACGGATGCGCCGCGAGCGACAGCGTTTCCTCGACCACCTGATTGAGGTTCACCGGAGCGAACTCCGCCGCGCCGGTGCGCGAAAAATTCAGCAGATTGTTGACGATTTCACTCGCCCGGAACGTCTGCTTGACGATCTTCTCGATTAAGGTATGGCGCGGGTCATCTCCCGGAAGCTGGCGCGCCAGCATTTGAATGTGATTGGAGATCACGGCGAGCGGCGTGTTGACCTCGTGGGCCACGCCTGCGGCCAGGAGCCCAAGCGACGTCAGCTTCTCATTCTGGATCTTTTGCTCCTGCACCTGCTCGCGCTGCGTCACGTCGTCCAGCAGGATCAACCGGCCGATGCGCTCACCGGTCTTGCTGACCAGCGGCGTGATGGAAACGTTGACCAGCAGGGGTTTTCCGGCGCGCTGCAGCCGGAGTTTGTAAACTCCCGTCACCCGCTCCTGTGACTCGCGCGAGGCGATCTCGGCCACCAGATCCTGCGGCAGCACCTCCGCCAGTTTACGGCCCACGGCGTCCTGACGGGAAACGCCAATCAGGTCTTCGAGCTGGGTATTCCAGGACTCGACGCGGCCTTCGAGGTCCACCGTCAGCACGCCGACACTGAGCGATTCAACGATGTTTTCGCTGAAGTCCTTCAACCGCTCGATCTGGACGGCCTTCTGTTCGAGCGAGCTATAGAGCTGCGCGTTGTCAAGCGCGATGGCGACGTAACCGGCGATCGTGAAAAGCAGCTCGACGTCGTCGCTCGAAAGAAAATCACCGTCCACGGTCTTGCCCAAGCCCAGCACCGCAACCGTGTGCTCGCGGATGCGGCAGGGGATGAAATAATTCAAGTCAAGCTGTTCCAGGCTTCGACGGGCCGATTCTGACTCTTCGCGCGCTGCGCGCGGCGACTCGTAAAAGAGGTAGCCCCGGGCAAGTTCCGGACGATCCGGCCGCAGGAAACTCAGATCGAGCGCGTCATGAAAACGGATGCCCATCGAGCGCACCAGACGAAGCCGGCCGGTCTGGCCCTCCTCGATAAACACGGCGACGCGGTCCACCAGAAGCGTCTGCGAAAGACGGTCCATCACCGACCCAAGCATCGGGTCGAGACGCACTTCGTTCGTCAAGGTCCGGCCGAATTCGATCAGCGTCCGCCGGTAGTTCAAGCGGTCGCGGTAGAAGAAGCGGTCCAGGCGGGATTGCGTCCAGTCGCGGAACGGCTGGAACAAAAAAGCCGCAACCATGATGGCGACAATTTCGCCGGCAACTCCGCTCGGCACAGCCGCGTGGAACACCCAGCCAATCAGGCCGACGAATCCGAAGTACACGCCGACGACGCCTGCGGTGGCCGCTGTGTACGCCAGGCCGCGCTTGAAGATAATGTCCACGTCCATCAGGCGGTAACGAATGATGGCATAACCGAAGCACAGCGGAATGAGCACCAACGTTAGAGCGGAATAGTTCATCCACGCGCGCAGGTTGATGCCCGCCAGGAAGGGCAGGATGTTGAACAGGAGATAGGGCGCCGTGCCTGCAAGCGTTCCCCTCGTAAGCCATTTCAACTGCTGTCGCAAGACACCGGAGGGCGCGCGGCGGTAGTTGAAATAAAAGATGAATCCGGCAGCCAGGAAACACGCGCCCAGAAAACCCAGCTCAAGCTGGGCGAGAACTAGGCGCGACCCCGGCCAGGCCAAAAATCCGAGGGCGCTCGTAGCCACAAGCAAATGGACCGTCAGCAACGTCGCCGGAACCGCATATACCGCGGCGACCTTCCCCGTGGAATGCAGGCGCGATTCAGCACGCTCGGGGAAGACCAGGGCAAAGTGCAGCAGCAATGCGGGAGCCAGCAACGTCGCAACAATGTTGGACCAATAAACTATCCAGTCGAAGGCATCCAATTTTCCGGAGTAGTGGAAGGAATATAGGATGAACGACACCAAACAGAAGACGTAAAAGTGGATCGCCCGCGGGGCGTTCCAGCGCCGGATGAAAATAAACAGTCCGATGAACAAATAGAGTAACCCGACCACACGGAGGGGGTTCTCGATGGAGGTTGGCTTGGCCGCCGGGGCGGTTACCAACGAGGTTTCAAATTCGAGTCCGTGCCGGTTCAGGCGGTAGCGCACCTGGGCCCACAACCCGGCACGCCACAGGCGCCGGGTGACTTGCGTTGCGGTATGCACCTCGGCACCGTACATGCCACGCCTCAACTCCCTGTGCAGAGTCCCACCAGGTGACGCCATCGTCCGGAGTCTCGTAGCGGTTACGCTGATCGAAGTTCAGAATGGCGAAAATTACTGCGGCCAGAGTGGCCAGCGCCAAAACCACCGCACCGAGGCTCTTGCGTAAGCTCTGGTTCATGGCTTGGACTCACCCACGCTCACGTCTCAAGGTCTTGGGAGCACGTCGAATTCCATAAAGCCAGTGTATCCCGGCTCCAATATATGTCTATTATACAAGAACTTACGGTTCACTTGAAAGTGCATCGCGAAAAATCTATGATTTATGGAATGCATTATTCACTTTCTGGTACGCCTGAAGATTTAGAACTGGAAGCTCAGCCCACCTCGGAAAGCGCGTGTTGCGGGCAGCAGCATCACCTGGCCGTCCCGGCCGGCGACTGCCGTATAGCCTTGCGCAAGCAGGTTTTGTAAATCCGCTAGCGCTTGTACCCGCCCGAGGAACAAAGCATGCGGCAACGGCTGGCGGATACTCACGTGCAAATACGGGTCAATCCGATTCTGCGATTCCCCAAAGAGATCCTGGTGAGAAACCAGGGGCCCATCCACGAACTTGTAGCTCGCCACCATACGGGTTCCCAGACGAGGCACCCGTCCGGAAATGCGGGCCGCCAAGCTGCTGCGATAACGGGTCTGGAGAGCGTCGCGCAAGTCCCCTGTGGAAGCCGCGTCGACCAGCGAAAGACCGCCGGCGTAGGCGTAAACCGCAGAGAATTCCAGAGCGTCGGATACTTTTTCCTTGAAAGTGAGCCGCGTGCCCCAAGAGTTTGAGGGGCCACCGTCATAGGCAAAAAGGTCAGAGAAAAAGTCCTGGAAGAAATCCTGATTGGAGGCCGCGCCGCGGCCAAAGATGGCTACATGGCGGCTATCGTCGCGGAAGCCGCTCACTTGCAAAGTGCCGCGCTCGCCGATGCCGCGTTCCAGCGCCAGTTCCTTGTGCCAGCCGCCTTCCAGTACCGGGCGGCCGCTGCGCCAGAGCACCGCCGGAAATGCGTCGAGCTGATTCAGCGCGGATTGCAACAACGCGGAACGCTCTTCGTCGTCCCCGGAATAATCCGCTGGTGTGCCGGGCTCTGCCGCAACGATTAGCGCTGCGCGCCAGTTTTCAGAAAACCGGGCGTCCACTTCGCCGCGCGGACGAATCGCCGATGTCGAACGGGCCATGCCAGCCAGGAGATATTCCGCGCCATATCGAACCGTGAAGCGGTCACCCAGCGCGACTTTCCCGGACTGGCCCATCCGCAGGCTGCGGAACGTAAGGCCGTAGGGTCCGAGCTTTGATTCGCGCAGGGCAAGCGCGGTCTGCGGTCCGGAGTCCAGTGACCCGGAAGGCAGCCATACCGTGGCAATGCCCCCGGCAGCCGTATGTTCGTAACTCATTTGCCCGGCAAGCAGCAGCCGGCTGACATTGCCGATTTTCTGGTCGTAGGCAAAGGCTGTCCCCGGCGAATTGGCAAGATTGGAAACGGAGCCAGGGCGGCGTCCGCCGCTGGTAAGTTCCAGTCGGCCGCGCAGGGGACGCTGTTGTCCTTCCGTAATCAGAGTCGCATCCTGGGTTGTGTTGCTCTCGCCGTCCGTCCATTGCAGCACCGGGCGCATACTCGAAGCGGTTCGCAGGACCCATTTCCAATCATCGGGGTCAGACTGTTTGGCCGGCTGGCGGCGCAAGCGGTCGAGCGAGGCAAAGACGGAATCGAGTTCGATCTTGACCAGCGTGGTCAAGTGCGCCGCCACGCGCACATGGCGTTCGATGGTGGGAAGAAAACCGGCCAGGGTCACTCGGACCGTGTAATAGCCGGGGGCAAGCCGTTCGCCGGAGAACACGCCGCGCGGATCCGTCAGAAGCTGAGTGACCGGCGTCGCATGAGCGCTCTCGCCGAGGAGCAGGACGGTCGCGCCCATCTGCGGCGTTCCGGAAAGGTCGAACACGACGCCGGAGAGGGCGCCGGCCGAACTCGACGGCGGGGGCGCAGCCAACGCCGGCATCGCCGCGAAAAGACACACCAGGATTCCGGGGCCCAGACCCTTAAAGCTTCCGGACAGGAATCGCAGCGCCTTCACGACGTGCTACCTCCCTGGCGTAGTGTATGCCGCGGCCTTGACCTCTGGCGCGGCTTTCACCGTGAACTCCGCCGTCTTCGAGATCTTCTGGTTGTTGAGCTGATCGGTGGCCGTGATTTCCAGCTTGTATTTGCCTGGACCCAGCGGCGAAAGCGGAAGCTGCCGCTCGATGGTGATCTGGTCGCTGGCCTGTTTCAGTTGGTCGGAATACTCGGTGATGCCCCAGACTTCCTGGCCGCCTTTGGTCACCCTGTACTGGATGGAGGCCCTGGGCCGGTGCGATGTTTCATCCACTTTGAGATTGTACAGCTGCATGTAGATGCCAAGTTTCTCGCTGGTGATGAACTCCGCGTTCATCTTCGGCCGCACTTTGGAGGAGCCGAGCACAAACTGGCCGGTGCCAATTTGCTTGAGCGGAACGGGCTCGATTTGGTCGGCCAGAATCAGCGAGCTGGCGGAAAGCGTATCGTCGTCATAGCGCGGCACGGGCAGTGCCGTGCTGATGACCCCGACGTTGCCGCTATTCACGTCTTTGATGACGATATCCAGGCGGTAGCGGCCCGGCCGCAATGGCACTGCCTTTTGATAAATGGAATGAAGTTTCAGCGAGGCTTCCAAGAGCGAATCCGGGAAGTCTCTGCTGACCGGATCTTCAAAGGTTTGCACCACGCGGCCGGTAAGCGTAGTAATCCGGCCGAAGATGTTCAGTGTGGCCGAGTGCACACCGTCCTTATTCTGGAAGGTAAGCTGGCGGTTGGGAATCTGGATGGTAACGGGAACCAGCACGGTATCGCCGGCGACGCGCAAAAAGTCATACCGGTAGTCGAACTGTATCTGGTTCCGCACAATTCGCGAGGTGACGATGGCTTCCAGATCCTTGTACTTGACTTCCGGCGGGCGCTGAATCTTGGAATAGAGCTCAAGCCGGTTGAATTCGTTCATGCTGGCGGTTTGGCCGCCCAGACTCTTCCCGAGGTTCGTGCCGTCGGTGTTGGTGAACCGGTCGGCCTTGTTGGCCATGCCCATTGACTCCAGCAGTGTCAGGCCGGCGCCGGGCACGTGCAGCAGCGCGTCTTTTTCCGAAGGATCCATGGTCAGGTGGTACTCGCCGGAGCCGCTGGGGTCCACAAATTCCAGGTTGACGTCGTTGCCGATCCCCTCGAGATAGCGGTAGCGCCACTTCTCAAACGGATAGGTGGATGTCTCGCCGCCGCCCTCTTCCATGGGCCGTTCGTATGCGCCGCCCGCCGGGTGCGATTCAACTTCATCGGGCTTGCCCCACATGATGTAAATGCGGCCGCGGTCCGTTTTCCATCCGGGAATGCCGGAAGCGAAGCGTTCGTTCGCGTAGGCAATGCGACGATAGTGTTCTTCCTTAAAGGAGTTTTCGGCGAGATCCGGATTGGGGTTGCGCCGCTGCCAGAACTGCTCGATGAATTGTTCGCGCTCTTCGTTGGTGGAAAGCTGGAGAAAAGCGGTTCGCTCTTCCGGCTGAATGATGTAAACCACTTCTTCGTCCAGCCATTTTCGGTAAGGGGTATCGAGTTCCTTGAGAGTCTGCTTGGCCTTCCTCTTGCGCTCTTTCTCCGAAAGCTGCTCCGGCTTCTTGTCCTGACCGCCGCCCGCATGCGCGGGGGGCGGCACAACAACCACCCCCGCGGCGAGAAACCCAGCAAGGACAATACGTTCCAGGCGACTCATAATGACACCTCAACCTCTAGGAAGGCCAGATTCTATCCTTTGGACAAGTAGTCGTCAATTGGAGATTACCCCTGCCCCAGTTGGACTCTGCCCCTATAAACACCTCAGACTCAACCGCGCGGACAAGGGTTGCCTGAGATGGAGGCTTAGGCAGGCTTCCCACTGCGGTCCCGTGGGGGGAAGATAACGAAAGCTCCAGGCGGGAGGCTTATTGCACGCGCTGAGTGGCCGAGTCTGAGCCGACCAGGGACTCAAAAATGGCGAGAACGTGGCGGCGGTACTCCACGATGCGCGACAAAACATCGCGCAGGCCGGGCTCGCGTTCGGCTTCGCGATGCCATTTGACCAGCACGGCAGCAGGCACCTCGATGTCGCGGCGAAGTTCCTCCGCAGAATGACCGCGCAGGAACAATCCGTAGAAAAATGCCGCTTCGCGCTGCGGGAAGTCGAAGTCGTGCAATGTCTCGTCGCGCGAGACTTGCTGGGCCGGAACCGAAATTTGTGCCGTGGCCATGGAAAGAAAGAGGCAGTTTACTCGAAAAGTCCCCGCCGTCAAGGGGTATGCGTACTCCCGGGCACACCGAAAGATACTAGGCAGCCGAAACCCTCCTGCGGCCGGGGCCGCGCTGGTCCTAAGGGAGACCTAACTTTGTGCCACAAAGTACTTGACACACGGAAGCCTCATGCTATCCTGTCGCTTCCTATGTCTTCGCTTGGCCCGCTCCGTTCGCGCTCGCCCGAGCCTATTCGGCTCGATGCCCGCGCTGCCGACAATCTCCGCTACATCCGCGAAGCCATGGAGCGCGCCGGCGAATTCACCGCCGTGCCCGGCTGGGGCGGACTGGCCATGGGCTGCACAGCGCTGGTTGCTGCGGGTTTGGCGGCGAGGCAACATACGCCCAACCGCTGGCTTCTGGTATGGCTTACTGAAGCGTTTGTGGCCGTCGCCATCACCGCAACTGCAGCAGCGCGCAAGGCGGGCCGCGCGCGCCTGCCGCTATTCTCCGGCCCAGGCCGCAAGTTTGCGCTGAGCTTCGTACCCCCGGTGTTTGTCGGCGCGCTGCTCACGGTAGTGCTGTTTCACGCCGGCCTGATCGCGGCTCTGCCAGGCATGTGGCTGCTGCTGTACGGGACGGCCATCGTGACCGGTGGCGCGTTTTCTGTGCGTGTCGTGCCGGTGATGGGGCTTTGCATGATGGTGCTGGGGGGTGTCGCGCTGGTTTCACCGGAGCGCTGGGGAGACCTGTTCATGGCCGCAGGTTTCGGGGTTCTACAGATTTTGTTTGGCGCGATCATCGCGCGGCGCTACGGCGGTTAGGAGGAATTATGGGCAAGGCGGAAGCACTGGCGCACGAAAAACAGTCCAAAGGCAAGATCCGCGAGCCGGGATGGGGCGCGGCGCGCACTGCGAAGGAAAGCGTTCCGGCGGGGCTGGACCGTCTCATCCACGAACGCATGCGGCTCGGAATTGTCAGCGCGCTGGCCGTGAATGACTCGCTCACGTTCAACGAGCTGAAGGCGCTGCTGAAAACCACCGACGGCAACCTGAGCGTTCATGCGCGCCGGTTGGAAGAGGCGAACTACATCGCGTGCACGAAGTCGTTTGCCGGGCGCACCCCGCGCACCGAATACCGGCTGACCGCGGCGGGGCGGCGCGGGCTGGAGCAATATCTGGATCACATGGAAGCGCTCATCCGGGCGACGCGGGAGCGGTAGGCTTCGCGGGAAAATTTTTTTGCCCGTACGCTTTGTGTCGTAAAGCAGTTCACAACATAGTTTTTGCGGCGGAGAAACGGACCAAGCTATGCACCTGCAATCTCCCATTACGCAACTCCCGCTTCCTCGGGAAGAACAGTCCCGCGGACTTCACGTGGCCATCATCTCCGACGGCAACGGCCGCTGGGGAGTCGCGCGCGGGTTGCCCCGCACGGCCGGGCACCGCGCCGGTGCGGAGACGGTTCGCCGCATTGTAGAAGCCGCGCCGCGCCTCGGCATCGGGACGCTCACGCTCTTCGCCCTCTCTTCGGCCAACTGGAAGCGTCCGCCCGCGGAGGTGAACGGCATCCTGCGCCTGCTGCACGAGTATCTGCTCGCCGAGACCACCCATTGTGTCACCCACGGCGTGCGCTTGAGCATCATCGGGCGCCGCGACCGTCTCTCGGGTAATCTGCGGGAAGTGATGGAAGCGGCGGAAGAGGCTACCGCGGGCGGCAACACCCTGCATCTCCGTCTTGCCGTGGACTACTCTGCACGCGAAGCCATCTTCCGCGCCGCGTGCCGCTTCTACAAAGTCACATCGCTCTCGCTCGATAGTTTTGCCGAGATGCTCCGCGAAGTGAATCGCGACGCCGCCCCGGATGTGGACTTGCTGATCCGCACCGGCGGTGAGAAGAGGCTCTCGGATTTTCTGTTGTGGGAAGCGGCCTACGCCGAGCTGATCTTTGTCGAAAAGAAGTGGCCGGATTTCGGGGCCGAGGATTTGGCCGCCGCGGTCGGCGAATTTCACCGCCGGGAGCGGAATTTCGGAGGCTTGCCCGGCGCCGCCGAAGCGAGCTAGCGCGAAGTTGTTGTCGTTCTGCGGGGCCGCTCTGGAATGGCCCTGGCTCTTTCGGGGGCGGCGCCGGACCGAAGGAGGAGATGAATCGTGGGTTACGTTCAGCGTTTTGCGCAACTGCAAATACTGCTTTTCCTGGGAACGTGCGGGATGCTGGGCCTCGCGGGCCTCGTGGCCTTGGACGGTTTGATGCGGAAGAAATTCCGCGTCCTGAAATGGAGCGTGATTGCTGCTGCCGCAATCGCTGCGGCTTACGCAGGATTACTGCTCGGGGATTCTCTGGTAAGCCCGGAATACGTGCTGGCTCGCGGCGAACAAAAATATTTTTGCGAGGTGGATTGCCATATTGCCTACTCGGTGGAAGACGCTTCGACAGCCAAGACGCTCGGCCCGGAACTGCAGCAGCGCACCGCCGCCGGGCGTTTTGTGATTGTGCGGGTGAAGACGCGGTTTGACGAGCGCACGATTTCTGCACACCGCGGGGATGCCCCGCTGACGCCGAGCGCGCGCCGCGTGGTCCTGGCAGTGGATGGCGGACGCGAATTCGCGCCGTCACCCGAAGGGCAGGCCGCGCTCGAGCGGACCCGCGGGCGGACCACACCCCTCACCGCGCCGCTGCGGCCGGGAGAGTCTTACTTCACCGACCTGGTGTTCGACATCCCCGGCGACGCCCGCAATCCGAAACTGCTCATCGCCGACGCGCACGGTCTCGAAGATGTTCTGGTCGGCCACGAAAACAGTCCGCTGCACAAGAAGGTGTGGTTCCAGCTCGGCGCCGGAATATAGCGACTCACATGGAAACCGCAAGTCCAATTCAATCACAAGGTTTTGGCAAATCGCCACCGGGCTCGTTTCGAGGGCTCCTCGCCGATGCGATCCAATTCTGGGAGCCACGTCGCCTTGTCTATAACTTTGTTCTCACCGCGGTCGCTGCTGTCTGGCTTGTGGCGACTTGGCCCCATTTCCGCGCGGCACTAACCCTGCCTTCATTTCTGATCTTCGCAACGCTCGCGTTACTGGCTAACGTTTGCTACTGCGCCGCTTACCTCGTGGACATTCCAATGCAGGGTTCACCTCTGAGCATCACCTGGAGGCGTCGACGCTGGGGATTGTGGCTGATAGGAACGCTCTTTGCAATTGTTGTGGAAAATTATTGGATCGCTGACGAGATCTATCCATTTGTCCGCTGATACAGGGAACGAATTGCAAGTTTTTCTGTCAGAGCGAACCACTCGTTCTCCACTCCTTCAGCCTCTTCGTAGCTGTGACCCTGTCCCCCCGGGCGTTGACTTACCCATCGGTGCGGCCTAACATGCCTCGCCACAAGCGCCTTCGCCGTTGCGAGGAGGAACACTCCTATGACTCAATCGAAGCAAGCGCGCGCGCGTCTGCTGCACCGCCAAATCTTGGGCGGCACAGCACTGGCACTGGCCCTCGGCTTGGGGCTGGGGTTTTCCGCGCAGGCCCCGGAGCCCATCAAAATCGGGGTCATCGGCGAGGAATCGTCCGTCGCCGGGGCCTCCCTCACCAAGGCCGCGGCAATGGCGGCAGATGACATCAACGCCAAAGGGGGAGTCAATGGCCGCCCGGTCGAGGTCATCACCTACGACGATCACTCTTCGGCCGCCGACGGTGTCCGCGCCTTCCAGCGGGCAGTGAGCCAGGACAACGTGGTGGCAGTGGTCGCGAGCTACATCAGCGAGGTAGTGCTGGCCATCGAACCCTGGTCGGCAAGGCTGCACATGCCGTTCATCACGCCGGGGGCTGCCAGTAACGAAATTTCGAAGAAAATACATGAAGACTACGATCAGTACAAATATACCTTTCACGGCTGGCTGACGTCGGCATTCATTGCTCAGTCGGTTTGCGACTTTTCACGCGATGTCCTGGTGAACCAGCTGCACGTAAAAACCGCGGTGGTAATGAGCGAGGATGCCGCGTGGACAACGCCGCTGGATGCCCGCTACCTCGAATGCCTGCCCAAGGCCGGTGTGGAGGTGCTGGACCACATCCGCTTCAACCCCGACACCGCTGACTTCACCCCGATCTTCAGCCAGATTGAGAGAAAACATCCGGATATCATCATCACCGGTATCAGCCACGTCGGCGTGCAGCCGACCGTGCAATGGCACGACCAGCAGGTTCCCATCCCCATGGCCGGACAGAGTTCGCAGGCCACCACCAGCGCTTTCTGGAAGGACACCAATGGCGCTGCCGAAGGAGTGATTACCAACAGCTCGGCATCGGCCGGAGCGGCACTGACGCCAACGACCATTGAGTTTAGCGAAGCCTACGCGAAACGGTATGGAGTATCGCCGGCCTATTGCGGCTATTCCAGCTACGACATGATCCACGTCATCGCCGAGGCCATCAAGCGGGCCGGCTCCACCGATCCCGACAAGCTGGTGGATGCCCTGGAGAAGACCGATTATGTGGGCACGATCGGCCGCGAGCAGTTCTACGGCCGCAATGACCTTTTCACGCACGCGCTGAAATACGGGCCAGGCCTCGTGACTGGGGTGAGCATTCAGTGGCAGAACGGGAAGCAGATGATTCTCTGGCCGACGGACAAGGCCAACGCGAAGGTCACCTTCCCGTCATTCATCAAGCTGCCGCAGCATGCCACCGCCAGGTAGCGGCGGTCCACAGCAATCGGACGGGTCGCGCTCTGGTGCTTCGCGGGCCAGTGTCGCGGCCCGAAACTATCTAAGGCCTGCTAAGCGGATCCTGCAAGGGGAGGACAGATGCTCGGACGGCAAATCCTGATTGATGGGTTTGTCATCAGCTCCCTCTATGGATTGGGGGCGGTGGGCTTCACGCTGATCTTCGGCGTCTCCGGGGTGCTGAACCTGGCTCATGGCGGGATCATGGTGGTGGCGGGCATGATCGGGTGGCTGAGCGCCGGCGAACTCGGTCTGGGTGTCTACGGCGGTACGCTGACCGGTGTCCTGGCAGGACTCATCAGCGCCTACGCCACCTATCTTGTGGTAGTGCGGCCGATCCAACGCTCCCGCGCTATCCCGCACGAGGAGGCCGAGATCTTCGTCCTCACCGGAACCTTGCTGTGGGGCATCATGATTCAAGCGGGCATGGCCTATCTGCTCACCGATAATCCGGTGACCATGCGGCCCATGATCAGCGGCGTGGCAAATATCCTCGGCGTACGCACGCCGCTCAACGAGATCCTGATTGCGGTGCTGTGCTGGCTTGTGATCGGGCTTCTCTGGCTGCTGGTCAACCGGACGCGCACCGGCAAGACCCTGCTCGCCGCCTCCATCAACCCGCGCGGCCTGACCCTGCTGGGCTTCGAGTTATCCCGCGTTTACCTGGTTGTCTGGAGCATCTACGGCGTGCTGGCCGGGCTCGCCGGCGTGCTGCTCGCCTCCTTCCTCGGCGTGAGTTCCAACAATGCCGGCCAGCTCACCGCGAGCGCCTTTTCGATCGTGATTGTGGGCGGGCTCGGCAGCGTTTCCGGCTCGCTGCTCGCCGCCTACATGGTGGGCTATCTGGAGACTCTCACCGCCTATCTGGTTGCGCCGACGCTGCGTCCGATCCCGGCGCTCCTCCTCCTCGTGCTGGTCCTCTACGTCCGGCCGCGGGGCCTGTTGGGCCGGCGGTAGAGGGGGATGGCGATGGCTCCTCTGCTGCACTCGCGGCTCTTCTGGATCGCTGTTGCTGTGGTGGCCGTTGCGGCGGTGCTGCCGTTCTGGCTTTCCGTCTACGTCCTCGGCGTCCTGACCGCCGGCTATTATTTTGGCGTATTCGCGATGGCTTGGGACCTGTTGTTTGGCTTCGCCGGGGAAGTGAATTTTGGCCCGACGTTCCTGATCGGCGCGGGTGCGTACACCGCCGCCATTCTGAACAACAAGTTTGGCCTGGCGATTCCCGTGTGTGTGGCGGCGGGGGTAGTCGCTGCGCTGTTTGGCGGCTTGCTGCTGGCTTTGCCGGCGCTCCGGCTGCGCGGGCCTTATTTCGGCCTGGTCACGCTGGTCGCCGTGCTCCTGTTGCAGAACGCCATCGTAATCTTCGCCGGCGTCACCGGCGGAGAAATCGGCATGACCGTGCCGGACGTGCTCTCCGTCAACGCCGCGACCAACTACTGGTACGGGCTCACTTTCCTCGTGCTCTGCGCCATCGTGCTGTTCGGACTGTCGCGCTCGGCGATGGGGCTGATCCTGCAGGCCAGCGGGCAGGATCCCATCGAGGCTCAGGCGCTGGGCTTCAACGTCACCAAGCACAAGCTGACGGCGTTTTGCATCAGCGCCGTGTTCTCCGGCATGGCCGGGGCGATGCTGGTCTTTTACATGGGAGCCGCATCGGTGGACACGCTGATTGACATCTCCATCGGTGTGCAGATCATTATCGCCGCCGTGCTCGGCGGGCGGCGGACCATCCTCGGAGCTATCCTTGGAGCGGTTTTCCTGATAGCCGCCGGCGAAGTCCTGCGCCCGCTCGGCCAGCTCAACACCTTTGTGGTGGCGGCCGTGGCGCTGGCGGCGATTCTGTTCTTCCCCGATGGCCTTCTCGGCCATGCCCTCCGCAGAGGAGAAGGGAAGTGAGCGGCGCTGTTCGCTTGGAGGTCCGTCGCTTGACCAAGCGCTTCGGCGGCCTGGTAGCGGTGAAGGGAATTGGCTTTGACATCCGCGCCGGAGAAATCTTAGGCCTGATCGGGCCGAACGGGTCCGGCAAGTCCACGGTAATCAAGCTCATCATGGGGATCGAGCGCGC
>WNGL01006443.1_pt1 | contig 23065 bp, 19 predicted proteins | sample 5400591 | NCBI WGS metagenome assembly WNGL01 (sample SAMN13153377, study PRJNA577476) | soil metagenome | isolation source: 80 cm soil or saprolite under Garry oak tree replicate 1 | place: USA:California | collected 2016-06-15 | reverse complement strand
ACAATGTGCCAATGGGTCCGTTCCACTGCGTCCTGGGTTTGTCGATAGCGTTCATGAAGCTCTTCTGCTGTCAATTCGGTTTGCACTTGGACTCTTTTTGCCATAGCTCCATTGGACACTATCTGGACGGATTTCATATAACTGCGTAAAAGATCTGACCGTTGATATCGTTATGGTATCCGCAGAACGCTTGGCATGAGGCGCTTCCGCCCTGTGTCACGGCGACGTTTGGCGGAAGGTACACAAAGTAGAGCATGTTCGCGCTGGGTTGGGGAAAGGCGGCATTGGTGGAAATCTCTTGCTGGAGCATGTGCTGGATGGCATTATCAGACACGGAATTGCGCAGATGCGGCGACGTAATCGTGGTTGTACCGACACGCTTGCCGTGGTTAATCGATTGCCCATCCTGAATGTCGTACTCTGACAATTGGTCAATCAACGGGCTCGTCAAAATGAAGTCAAAGAACTGGTTCAGGTTATTGGCAAGATCGCTCTGCGGTGCTTGCTGCCAGGCAGCACCCCAAAAGACGGTGAATACCTCGACAGCACTGAGTAGTGGTCCATTATTAAAGGTGAGCTGTGGTGGTGTCGCAGCAGCTGCTTTCAACTCCTCAGGCAGAGCCAGTGGCACAACACGGATTGGATCGCCATGGGCGTATAAAACTTGGCGCGTGGTCATGGTTTCCTCCCTAGATCTACTATACGATTGAAACACATCAAAGGAGGTCTCGCTCCACTCAACCTGATTCCCCCAAACGAAGGGCCTTCCTCCACTTGGGTTCAAAACTGTGCGTGGGACGCGAGCCTCATACGGCTCCTCAGTCAGGCTATCCATGCCATGGATAGCCTCGACGTTCGGACACAGGGGGAACATATCTTATCACTCTCCCCTACACTAAAGACGATAGAGATTGAAAATTTGGAACATGCATTTTCTGAGCCACAATCTATCGTTCTGCCTCTGCCTCTTGGAACAGGGAAGTCGATACTGTGACCTACTTCACATTTTTTCTCTTTGTGGACTGGTATAGTAAGACACAACAAGAACGCTGCTCTTTCATCCGAGAGGAGAAAAACGATGGCTCTTGCTCACTTACCACGCCGTGACCGTCGCTTCTGCTTGCTGTGTTGTTGTGTGTTCCTCCTACTGAATGCCTGTGGTTCTGTTCTCAACAGCTCTACCTCATCAACTCCCACCAGGAGTGAGACGAAGCTTACGACGACTCCCGTTCTATCACCATCAGCCCAGGGCGACTGTCCGGCCACTGGGACGGCCCGGCCCGCCCTGATGCCTTCACTGGCATTGGGCAATCACCAGAGCGTTGTCTATAGTGTGGATCAATATCGCGAGAATGAAGGGGGGGTCAATCAACCTACCTTTGGCACCTTGAAGCGCTATGATGTCGCGACTGGCCAGAAAACAGAGATTGTCAAAATGCCAGGTGTCGAGATCTCAGACGCACAAGTTTCTGCTGATGGACAATGGCTGCTCTTTGTGGCAGTTGATGGAAAGCAGGCCAAACTGCAATTGATTCGCATGGATGGCAAGATGCTGCAAACGCTCTACTGTCCTCAACCATCAGGTAGTAGTATCGAGGCGTCCTTCTCCCTGGGAGATGTCCAGTGGTCTTTCGACCAAAAACGCGTCGTGTTTCGCAGCCAGGTCAATGGCGTGGACACCCTCTACTTGCTGAACATGCAGGACGGGAGTCTGGCAACAGAACTCTTAGGGACTCGTCTTCCCTCAGTGCTCACCTGGCTCGATAATACCCGGCTCTACCTCGTGAACCCAGGGGTAGATGCGCCCCCTACTGATTTATATCTTCTTGATACCGGCCACGGCGCACCTCAATCCGTGGCACACCTCCAGTCGGTTTTTCACGCGGGAGCAACCGTGTTTTGCTGGGATGCCGCCAGCAGCACTGATAGAACCCATCTGTTTCTCAGTCAATGCACGACCGATAATAATGGAGGGAGCCCCAGCGCATATCCCTCTCATGGCCCCAGCACCATCACAATCCGAGCGGCGACTGGCGGTTCACCACAGACCGTCTTCACCTGCTCGAGCCTGGGAATAACGGCTGTGCGGGTCATCAGTCAAACAAGTCTGTTGCTCCTTGTGAAGAGCCGTGGACCACACGTCGATACCAGCCAGAATGGACTGTGGAAGGTGAATACGGATGGAACGGGCCTCACCTCTCTCAGCCATGATAGTGCCGAACTGCATAGCAGCTTGAACTGCAACAGTCAGTATTCCTGGTCAAACGTCTCACGCGATGGGAGTCTGTACAGTCTGCAAAGCGAGTTGTTCACCCCTCCAGGCGCATCACACTACACCCTGCTTGTTGGCTCACTGCATGGGGAGGTGCCGATGGCCTTTGCATCCATCTCTGACGGGACCCGCTTAGACCTCGTTGGCTGGACAATTATGTAATCAGCCAGGGTTACGCTCGCCGTTACAACGTTCCGGTGGTTGTCTGGCGAGGTCTGTAACCCTTCGACGTATTGATCAACAGCATGCCTGTGCTTTGGGGAACCCCACAGATTATATCCATCTCTTGTTCACGGAGTACACGGACCTAGACCCGTGTGCCTCTCGATGGACTGTGCCCTGATCAGGAAAAGATCATGGAACACAACGCGCACCAGACGCAGAAAGAAAAGATCATGGAACACAATGTACAACCATCGAAACATACTACCAGCCGCCGTTCCTTTTTGGGTAAGGGACTCGCGGTAGGAGGAGCAGGAATCGTCGGTGCCGGGCTGTTTGCTAAGGGGTTACCGGCCTTCGCCGAAGAAGGAAGTGCAAGTCTCACACGGGGAGACATAGCCATTCTCCGCTTCCTGGCTGCAGCCGAAATCCTCGAAAGCGATCTATGGCAGCAATACAACGAACTCGGCGGAATCCAAGATAGCGAAGTCCCAGGAGGGAGCGGGAGTGCCCCCTACACCACTGCCCTTCAAGTGCTCGATGGGGACATGCCCCAGTATATTCACGACAATACCGAGGATGAGATCAGCCACTTCACATTCATCGACGCATACCTAGCTTCCAAGGGCGCGGACCCCGTTAATCTGGATCGCTTTCGCACCTTGCCGAGTAGCAAAGCGACCGGTGCCCAGCAGATCGGACGGCTCACCAACATCATGCAGCTCACCGTGGACACGAGCTGGTGGACGAAGTACCGCAGCCGCACGAACAACCCCGATTTCGGTGACACGTTCGCGCAAGCCATCCCAGGTTTGAGTAAAGGGCAGTTTCCGGCCATTCCCAGACACGATGGTGACTTGTCCCCCAATGCCCACATCCAAGCCATCGCCAACACGGCCGGTTTCCATTTTGCATTTATCGAGCAAGGTGGCACTAGCCTTTACCCATCGCTAGCTCAGCGGGTCACCAATCCGGAAGTGTTGCGCATCTTGCTCAGTATTGGTCCAACCGAGACCGCACACTTTCAGACGTGGCATGACAAGGCGGGTAATGCGCCTGCTTTGACCGACCCCACGAATGGCTTGGTCTTTCCCAACCTCAATGCCTCTCCTTTTGGCGGCGAGGACTTCCAGACTAACCTGATCATGCCCGAGCCAACCATCTTCCTCAACCGCAAGTTCCCAGCCGTTTCGATCATTCGCCCGACCGAGACCCAGGGAGCTGCAATGGGTGCGGCGAAGGCATTAACGGACGATGGACTGTTCATCGGCCAATCGAAGGAGTTCTTTGCCGTCCTACACGAACTGGCAGCGCAAGCAGATGAGGCCCGTCGCGAGTCGTAAGCGACGAGCGATGTAGTCGTTGGCACACAGACGAACAACATTGCGAAGCAGACCATGGTCTCTGCTCTGCATGCTCCGCTTCGCAATGTTGCCTATACTGTCATGTGTACTTTCGATGATGATAGGAGTTGAACATACCCTCTCTTCTACCCGACATGTTCATTTCCTGGATAGATCATCCGTTCGGATGGTCAGTGCCGCCCAACCAGAAGTTAGGCTGAGATGTGTATATATTTTAGAGGATCCTTTTGTCCTGCCTCCGCAAACCCATTGAGACGGAGTATGCAACTATCACACGTACCACAAGCAAACTCTTCACCTTCATAACAACTCCACGTAAGCTCGTATGGCACCCCTAATTCAGTTCCCTTACGAACTATATCTGCCTTACTCATATAAAGCAATGGCGCATGAAGATGGAACACCCTGCCATCTTGTGTTGCAGCCTTGGTTGCTAGGTTTGCCATGCGTTCATAGGCTTGCAGGTACTCCGGTCTACAATCTGGATAACCACTATAATCAATGGCATTGATACCAAGAAAGATATCGTTGGCACCTATCACTTCCGCGTAAGCCAGTGCAAAGGAAAGAAAAACCGTATTTCTGGCAGGAACATACGTAATCGGGATTTCTTGTGACATCTCATCAAGGTCTCGCCCATGAGGAACTGCAATATCAGCGGTTAAGGCACTTCCACCGAAGGCGCGTAGGTCGATTGTAACCGTTTGTTGGCGTTCTACCTGATAGTAGCGGGCAACCGCATTGGCTGCCTCAACTTCTCGTTGATGGCGCTGACCATAATCAAAGGAGAGTGTATAGAGCTCAAATCCTTGTTGAGAAGCAATGGCTAATGTTGTGGTCGAATCTAGCCCTCCCGACAAAAGTACAACTGCTTTCTTTTCCACCTATGTTTCTCCTTGCATTCCCATTGAGTAGAGTACATCCACTATCTCACATAGAGAAGAGGTCTGAAAAGCTTATTGGGAACAGATCAGGCCAGTCCCAACTGCCGTGCCTTAACAATGACCTGTGAGCGGTCGCGTGCGCCTAACTTGGAGAAAATATGATTGATATGAGTCTTGACGGTTGCGTCGCTCACAAAAAGCTCTGCCGCAATCTCCGTATTACTGTGCCCCTGCGCGATCAGCCGCACAACCTCCAACTCGCGTGCTGTCAAACCCATCTTCTCCGCCTCTAACGACGTATTCTTGGGTGCGGGCGATTCCTGTGCATGGAGCCCGGCCAGGAGCTGTGCGGCACTGGATGCTTGCAGGAGAACCTGCCCACGTGCGACGGCCCGTACGGCAGTACACAGCTCTTCGGCACTACAATCTTTGAGGAGATAACCCGCTGCGCCTGCACGCATCCCTTCCACAACCAGCTCCGGCGTATCGAACGTGGTTAGGAGCAGGATGCGCGGTCCCTGTGTCCCTTGCTTGCGAATCCGCTCGGTTGCCTCAATGCCATCCAGCACGGGCATGCGAATATCCATCAGGATCACATCGGGTTGCCGGTTCTCTGCCATCTGCGTCGCGACAAGCCCGTTTTCGGCCTCCCCGATGACTTCGATGTCTGGAACATCTTCGAGGATGATGCGCAACCCTTCCCGCATCAGGCGTTGGTCATCAGCTATCAGGACGCGGATCTTCTGGTCACTCACGCTATTTTACCTCCTGGGCAGCTCTCTCGCCGGACTGCTCGTATGGAAGTCTCAGGGTGACCGTGAAGCCTCCTGTCTCCGCTGGTCCCGCTTCGACCTCGCCACCCAGTGCGGCGACTCGCTCACGCATACCCTGTAGTCCATGATGTCCGCCCGCTCCGTTGCTCATCTCTTCCGAGAACGTGTCTGTCTGTGCTGCGTTCGCTCCCATCCCATCATCGTGCATCTCTAAGATGATGCTTGCTTCTCGCCACCGCAACGTGATCCACACCGTCTGGGCTGCGCCATGGCGATGTGCGTTGGTCAGTGTCTCCCGCAGGGCCAGTTGCAGCGTTTCCCTCTGCTGTGGGCTAACCTTGTGGGGCGTACCACTCTCTTCAAGGCGGCTGTGTACGCCCGTTCGTTCGTTGAAGGTGGTCGCGATCGACCTCAGGCTCGCACCCAGATCATCTTGCCCGGAAGGCGTTGGTGCTTTCTCCCTTAGCAGGCCGACGACGCGGCGGCTCTCGGTAATGCTCTCGCGGATAAGTACCGCCATATCATCCAGCTTCGCCGCGAGTCGCTCAGGATCACGGGTGATCAGGTGCCGTGCTGCCTGAACCTGAATTGAAAGGACGGCCAGTGAGTGCGAAAGAACATCGTGAATATCGCGTGCGATCCGTGTGCGCTCTCGTTCGGTCGCCAACTCTTCGCTGCGCATCATCTGCTGTCTCAACTGCTCCTGCACCTCGTGTAATCGCACTATGAGAAGATACTGGGTGCGCCGTGTCCACCCAAGCCAGCATAGGGCGCAGACGAGCCCCAAGTTGAATGCCAGCAGCCATGGACTCCCTGGATGCTCAATGAGCAGAAGTTGCAGTGCCCCATCCGTCGCGATCAGCGCCAGTATGCACACCACCACCAATGGCAGGGACCATTCCAGAGGAAAACGATAGAACACGGTGACGCAGAGTACATAGAGCGCCACACTTCCCCACATTCCTGGAAAGACGAGGTTCAGGATGATCGCCAAGCCGACCACGGCAAGATAAGCCCCAACCACAGGCAAAAATCGCTTGGAGCTTCTTGATAGCAGCAGGAGTGCCCAGATACCCACAAAAAAAATCTCCAAGCCCGCAGTCGTGATAGTTAGTGCATGTGTCGTGATGGCGATCGCCACCAAGATACTCAACATAGACACATCAGAGGTTAGTAGAATGCCACGTGCGAATGTGTATGGAACTTGTTTCCCCTGCTGCACATTTCTCCACCATCCCGCTTTATCCGACGCACGTTGTTCTTTGGGTATCATCTCGAAGATATAAAGCTCTCTCAGCGTGTTCATCTCTGGTTCCTCAATAGTCTCTTTTCCTTCCCGTATTATAACCTATCATTTCCCAACTATCATCCACCTGTGGGTTGAGAACACACGGACGCAAATATCAACCCCAGTCAACCCTGGCGAGTACATCGAAGCACATTGAGGTCAGGGATAGCCGGATAAATGCACCGTGGGCATGTGGCAAAGGTATGAGTTGCCATGCTATACTTTTGTCAGTGAAACGATTCACGCAGGTAAAATCGTGGCTCCAGCAGTGCTTTTTGCCAGAAAAGTACCGACTAGCTCACGAGCAAGCATCCAGTCCTGGGAGAGTAGGATATGCGTCGTCGCCAACTTGACCCCAAAATAAGTGTAAGTGTCGTCTTCGTCGCTGCCATGTTTATGAGTATCATGGATGGAACGATTGTCAACGTAGCCTTGCCCTCACTGGGACGCCAGTTAGGAGCATCAAGTACTTCGCTCGACTCAGTGGTAGTGGTATACTTAGTCAGTATTGCCATAGTTATTCCATTGTCTGGATGGTTGGGCGATCGGTGGGGCACCAAGCGTGTTTTCCTACTCGCCCTAGCGCTCTTCAGTGTGGCCTCGGCTCTCTGTGGCTTGGCTACAAGTATCGCTATGCTGGTAGCATTTCGAGGTTTGCAGGGTGTCGCCGGTGGTGCCCTCACTCCTGTGGGTACCGCCATTCTGTATCGGACGTTCCCGCCCGTCCAGCGCATGCAGGTCTCGCGCATCCTCATCATACCAACGGTGATCGCGCCCGCCTTGGGTCCCGTGCTCGGAGGTCTGCTGGTAGACCAGTTGTCGTGGCGTTGGGTGTTCTTCGTGAATGTGCCCATTGGGATCGCCGCATGTCTATTCGGTCTTCTCTTCCTGCAAGAACACCGAGAACCAGCTACCGGACGTTTCGACCTGGCAGGCTTCTTGTTGGCCGGTATTGGTCTGGGCCTCGTCATGTATGCGCTGAGTGAAGGACCGACTTATGGCTGGGCCTCGATCGGTATCCTCGGCAGTGCTCTCGTGGGTCTGCTCGTGCTTGGCGCGTTCGTTGTCGTTGAGCTGCGTATGCGGCAACCAATGCTCGACTTGCGTCTGTTCGGCAATCGGCTGTTCCGTGTCACCAACCTAGTCTCCTTGTTCTCCAGTGCCGGTTTCCTTGGTGTACTCTTCATTGGTCCCCTGTTCCTCCAGGAGGGACTTGGGGTCTCGGCACTCACCTCAGGACTGACGACATTCCCTGAGGCTATTGGAGTAGTGCTCTCTACCCAGGTTGTTGCCTTACTCTATCCTCGCTTCGGGCCGCGTCGACTCGTGGCGATCGGGCTTACGTGTGTAGCGATTGTGATGTCACTCATGAGTCTGCTGGAGCGTGACACCAGCTTGTGGTTTATGCGGCTGCTCATGTTCCTCACAGGGGCTGGGATGGCATACGCCTTCCTCCCAATACAGACAGCCTCCTTTGCAGCCATTTCGTCTGCCTCCACCGGGCAGGCGTCGGCACTCTTCAACGCGCAGAGGCAAGTGGGTTCCTCGCTCGGTATTGCTGTGCTGAGTACTGTCCTCAGTATTGTAGGACCGACGCGCCTGAGTGCGACCGGAGCTGTACTGCCGAACCTGACGGCCTATCACGCCGCTTTCCTTACCTCTGCCGGGCTGGCATTGATCGGGGCCTGTATAGCCCTGACCATTCGCGATAGTGATGCTGCCGCTACCATGTCGCGTCGGGTCAGAACTCGTAGACGTGAGGACGCATCAGAAGAGCCGCTACCTGTGGAAGTACTCTCATAGTGCGAAAGTGCAAAAGGAGGGTGCGGCGGAGCCGCATCCTCCTTTTGCACTTTCACAGTGAAAGATGATTATCTAGTACCGCCTATCGCGATACCCACCTCGATCGCCACCTGGACGGCGATCTCTTGAGAAGCCGCCTCTGCCGCGATAAGCCGAAGCCTTTGCTGCGACCGGTTTCGCGGTCTGTAATCACCACTGCTGAAAGTACCTGCCCAATCTGTCCGAAGATATCAGCAAGATCTTGTTCTGTTGTTTGATAGGGCAGTCTTCCTACGTAAAGTTTCAAAATGTTTACTCATTCCTGGCATCATCGTCCAAAAGCCTGTTACTGTCGGTGGAACCATATTTCCACACAAGCGATACAGCAACACGGGACATGACCCACTTAATTATAACATATTCTCAAACGTATGTATTCCAAAATCATACATTTTTCTGCGAAAGATTTTAGTCTTTGCCCAGGCTCAGACCGTGCCGGATTTCATACGCCAACTCACGTTGGGATCGATAGACTTCAATCGTTGTGATCGCCACTCCTATCATTAGCACCCCCGTCCCTGCCAGGAAGCAGAACAGGGCGACGACAGCCATCCAGGAGGAGTTTGTCATATTGGCTGCAGCGATGACGAACATACTGAGCACAAAGACGAGAATGGCAATATCGACGACCAGAACCGCATTTTGGATCAGATTGTGCCGCAAGAGCATGTTGGGGAGTTGTGTCTCGATCTCACGTAATCGTTCCGCAGTGACTCCATCGATGGACGTAAGAGCACTTGTGACGCTCTTGCCTGTCGCTCGCAAAAGGTCGAGACGCTCGCGGTGCATCATACGCATCGTGCTACTAATGGCATGGTAACGCTGTAATAAGCCATTCAAAAAGAGAGCACAGCTCGTCACCATCACCACGGGTGCCACAATCAGGCTGATGGTACGGATCGTTGTATCGATGTTCATTTTTTTACCTGCCAAGTGACGATAGGGCTGTATCTACTAATGGGCTCGTGTTCATCAATATATCCTTGCTCTTCGGTTGTCTACCTACCCGGCAATATGCGCTTTTACCTCCGGCACAACCTCCTCCACAAAAATCCGTGCCTGGGTTTCCTCGTCGCCCATCACCGGCCAGAAAATAAACGTATCCATTCTTAAATCGTAATAGTAGCGCACAAGCTCATCTACCCACTGCTGGGTCGTACCCACAATCACACCTTTCCTTTTGGGCGTGATCGTGGGTCCATTCCCTTGCACAATCGCTCCCATAAGGTTATATGCACGTCGAATAGCTCGCGTATCACGCCCTGCCTCATGGGCTGCCTCATCCACCGCCTGTTGAATATCTGGCACATTCTCCGGTGGGATATACGAAGCAGAAATAAGCAAACCATCGGCCTTCTGACCGGTTAGGCGTAGCATTCTTGGGCGCAAGGCACCCAGCCAGATACCGATAGGATGGGTGGGCGTCGGGCCAGGATGAGCATTTACCAATGAGTAGTGTTGCCCGGAGAAATGAACCGTCTGCTTCGGCGATATAGGCTGCCAGAGCAAGTGCATCACCTCAATCGCCTCTTCCAACGCGCTCACCGCTCCTCCAGGAGTGCGCTCCGTCCCACCATAGGCGACTATGCCTTCCCACATGGCACCAGCCCCCAATCCCAGTTCTAGCCGCCCATTTGTCAAAATATCCAGCGTCGCCGCCGCCTTTGCCAGCACAGCAGGTGGTCGCAAGGGTAGGTTGATTACATTTGGCAGCAAGCGCACCTGTTGCGTCCGCGCACCGAGAAATGTCAACAACGTCCACGTATCCAAGAAATTACCGTTATAGGGATGATCCTGGATGCCCAGGAAATCCATGCCGCTACTATCTCCCAACTGCGCCAGTTTATATGCCAGCTGCAGGTTCTTTGCCGATGGGTCAATGTTCAGACCAAAAAGCGGCGGATTGTATTGTTGTTCAGCCATAGAGTTGCTCCTGCCCGGAAAAATAATGGATGTGTACATAAGGCCAGGAATTTCCTGGCCTTATGTACACATCCATTATATCCTCTCAATAATCGTTGCGATACCCTGTCCCACACCGATACACATGGTTGCTAGCCCGTAGCGTCCACCACGCCGCTCTAACTCATGCATCAACGTTACCACGAGTCTTGCACCGCTACAGCCGAGAGGATGCCCCAGCGCGATAGAGCCGCCATGCACATTGAGCTTCTCCTCATCAATCTCCAGTTCGCGCATGCATGCCAGCACCTGCACGGCAAAAGCTTCGTTAAGTTCGATCACGTCTATGTCTTTGATGCTCAGTCCTGCTCGTTGCAGGACCTTGCGTGTGGCGGGAATTGGCCCCAGGCCCATATAGGCCGGATCAACACCGGCGACCGCCGAGGCCACAACTCGCGCACGGGGACGCAAGCCCAATTTCTCGGCACGACTTCGAGCCATGAGTACCAGAGCCGCTGCTCCGTCATTGATACCCGCCGCGTTGCCAGCCGTGACGCTACCCCCTTTGCGGAAGGCTGGTTTCAGCGCAGCCAGCTTTTCTAACGACGTATCGGCGCGTGGGTGCTCATCTACGGCTACTACTGTCGGCTCACCCTTCTTTTGGGGAATGATCACCGGTACAATCTCTTGGGCGAAGAAGCCTGAACGTTGTGCGGCTACTGCCCGCTGCTGGCTACGCAGTGCATAGGCATCCTGGTCTTCACGGCTGATGCCATACTTCTCTGCCACATTCTCTGCCGTCTCACCCATGCTATAGGGATGATGCATCTGTGACAGTTTTGGGTTGATGAAACGCCATCCCAGTGTCGTATCTTGTAGCTTCATATCACGGCTGAAGGCCCCCTCGGCCTTGCCCAGCACAAAGGGAGCGCGGGTCATGCTCTCCACACCAGCGGCCACAAACGTCTCTCCCATACCTGTCTGAATAGCCTGTTCCGCGCTATTGACGGCTTGCAGGCCAGAGCCACAGAGGCGGTTAACCGTCTGTCCAGCTACCGTGATAGGCAGACCGGCCAGCAACAGAGCCATACGCGCCACATTACGATTATCCTCACCGGCCTGATTGGCACAACCTAAGATCACATCTTCAATACTGTCCGGCTCCACTCGCGCACGTTTGATCGCTTCCGCAATCACCAGTGCGGCCAGATCATCGGGCCGGACATCCTTCAAGCTCCCGCCATAGCGTCCAATGGGAGTACGAATTCCTGAGAGGATAACCGCGTCTTCCATGATTGTGCAGACCTTTCTGACCCTGGTAGCTTGCTTACAATGCAAGCTTTTGTATGCATGTATTCATCTTGTATGATGTGACACACTGAGGCTTGCTGTCAAATCTGCACCAATATCAAGTTCGCGCTACGTTATACTTATCAACTGCGCCCACAGAGGACATGTTCTTGAATGATGGGCGGGGTGTGTATGGTCGGGAAGGTGTAGTACTTCGTTTTGAGCAGCTGCATCTCTGTATGATCAAGCCCTTCGGGCATAATGCCATTGTGCAGGCGTATCCATTCATAGTAGTGCTGAGCCAATTGATGTGCTGCATATGCATGAGTCGCGCTGCTTTTGATGTCACTTTTCGCTTCGGGACCACTCATCACTACTAAATTGCACCAATCTCCATTGCGGAACTCCAGCGATGAGTAGCTGAGAATAGCAGGATTGTGTACAAACTCCTGGATCAACTGTTTGTCGGCTTGCACAATGTCATCACTCACCGACGGCAGGGCGTCTTTGTGTTTACGGCTCACAAAACCGACAAACAGAAAGCTACTTCTCAACAAAAGTTCCTGCTGTTTGTAGATGGTGATACGGTGCGTGCGTTTGTGACGTTCCTCTAGCAGATAGAGTGATGGCTGCGCTGTGGAAAGCGGCTGCCCGAGCTGGCGCAGGAGAAAATGGAGTCTACGAGTCATATATTTGAGTACAGCCAAATCTAACTTGCTTTTCTTGACTTCAGCCCTTACAGAGAGCTTCACTGCTAGATGCGGAATTAATGCATCATGAACTAACATGTCTATCCCCCAATAGAAGAAGTAGGTCTATACCTCTATGTTTTGTAACTTTTGTTACACCTGCTACTGAGGAGTATAGCATAGAAAATAATATAAGTCAATGTTATGAATATTGATAACATTTAGTTATCAACATCAGAAAGTCAGTGAGCAGAATGACCGCCAGGGTCATCTGTCATCCTGAGCGCGAGCGAAGGATCTGCATTGGGCCCAGGGAGAGATCCTTCGCTGCGCTCAGGATGACAGCAGGATATTGCCAGTACGCTCCATGTGGAAAGCAGATAGGGAGAGATCCTTCGCTGCGCTCAGGATGACAGCAGGGCTGAAGTTCACGCCTATGGGGGCAATCATCATGGGGTGAGGTTCATTTTTTTGCTAGCCTGACTTTCACAAGGGGCAATCCATTTCAATTAAGCTGGGAGGGTCGAGGCCAGCTCGACCCCGACAGGCGAGCGGCTGGCTTGGCTCGCCGTTTCTTCACCAGGAGGTCAGTTGGGTCTAATGAGTCCAATGGGTCTAATGGGACAGAGGAGTCCAATGGGTCCAATGAGTCTGATGAGTCCAATGGGTCTAATGGGACAGAGGAGTCCGATGAGTCTGATGAGTCTGATGAGTCCAATGGGACAGAGGAGTCCAATGCAATTAATAGTTTTTGTGATAAACACCGTTTTAGTAGAGTCCAATGAGTCTAATGGGTTCAATGGGACAGATGAGTCCAATGAGTCCGATGGGTTCAATGGGACAGATGAGTCTGATGAGTCTAATGGGTTCAATGGGACAGATGAGTCCAATGAGTCTGATGAGTCCAATGGGTCTAATGAGTCCAATGGGTCTGACGAGCGCAGCGATGTCCCCACTGTCTAGAGGGGGAGAGCTTACCTTTCCCCTGATTTGTTTCTTTGAAATGGATTGCCCACAAGGAGGGTCACTCATAGGCATTAACTTAAGCACGGCTGTCATTCCTTCGCTTCTCGAGAGGCGCAGGCTCTCAGCGCGAGCTTTGGATCGGCGCACTGCCCAGGGAGAGATCCTTCCCCTTCGTTTCACTCAGGGCTTCGGCTCATGCGCTCAGGATGACAGATGGCGGGGCGAAGGAGCTGCGCTGGGCCCAGGGAGAGATCCTTCCCCTTCGTTTCACTCAGGGCTTCGGCTCATGCGCTCAGGATGACAGATGGCGGGGCGAGCTCCTGGGCGTTGACTTGAGCACTTGAACACAGGTCCTTCTTGGCTGAAGTTAACGACTATGGGAGGGTCACTACATCTTGTGTTGCTCTGCCTGCGCCAGATGTAGTGCCCCCCCCTTGTGCTCACATGGGTAGGTTTTTCCTCAGACGAACAAGCATGCCCCAGCAGCGGGCGGCCACAAGGGCCTATACCTGTCCCCCAGACAGGATGCCCCCCACATCCACGCCGCCCCCGCCCCTACGTGGACCAGCCTTGCAAGCCATTTTCCAAAAAAACCTACCTGTGAGAACCTCCCTTGTGGGGGTCAGGCTCCCCATCTGCGCTCTGTGCAAAAAAATGAACCTCACCTTCGCAAAAATTGCACGCGTACCCATATTACCTGACTACAAAGTAGAGTCGAATGGCAAGCTGATCGTTCCAATAGATTTCGACCATCCCTTCGGCTGGTTGGGCATATTGTTGTCGTGCCACGCCCGTACCCGCTTCTGCGATCACCTTGGGCTCGCTGGCCTGATAGAACTGGCCGTTGGTGTACCATTTAACGATAACGGTGCCGGGTTGTTTCGGTTTCTGTGTACTATAGGTCAGATAGATAGTCTGGTTGGGCTGGAAGACGACATCCTGTTTCGTGGCAACGTTATGGTCATTCAGTTGCGCGGTGGTTGTGGCCGAAGTGATGATATTCGCCGCCGGGCCTGTTTCCTGGTTTCTAGGTGGGTCTGGTAGAGCATTCGTTGGTGTTGGTTGGAGATTGGGAGGCGTGGTGAGGCCGGAGAAACGTCCCAACGCATTCAGGCTGCCACTGGCCTTGACGTAGTAGGTGGTGCCTACACAGAGTAAGAAAGTGACGATGATCACGCTGAGTAGCCCACTAATGATACGATAGCGTGGAATGATAGGGCGTGGTTTCGTATACATGGGCGGTACATAGATCGTGGTTTCCTCTTGCGGTTGGACGGGTACCAACGGGCCAATGTTTTGTACTGGTACGGGCATCAACGCCGTCTTGCTATCCGTAACAGGCAGTGCTGGTAGTTGTTGCGGTTGTGACGGTTGCTGGTAGGGAACAGGTAAGAGCGAAGTCGGTTGTTGCTCTATTGGAAAAGGGAGTCGTGGTGCTGCTGCTGAGAACGGAGTAGCTTGCGGTGACTGATTGCTCGTGTATGCCTGAGTTGGCATGGCAGCTGGAGTTGCCCATGGAGTGGCTGCTTGCATAGATGCGCTGGTCAATGGTGAGGGAGTGCCACAATGAGGACAGGGAGCTTCATTCGCCAGTCGAGCGGTATTACAAAATGTACAGAGCATCGTTGTTCTTCCACCTTCATTGCAAGTATGTGCGTCTGCTGTTGCTATATATCACAGTAGCACCAGGCATCCGCCAGGGTCAAGTTTCACGGTTACTGGTAGGGTAAAATGGCTATTCTCTATTGTGTATAAACGTGCGTCACTTTATATCTTGGAGGTACGCAAGGCTGTTGAAGGAGTTGGCTCTTGAAACATGGAGGCATAGCATGTTACCATTCATGGTGAGAGGTAAATCACTGCAATCATCATCAGTAATTATTGCTATCCTACATTTGCCTCTCTTTTTTCTTATGGCAGAATCGCAAGAACAATGGTATAACCGCAACGCAATTGAGCAACTGGCCTTGCACATTCCGTTTGAACGCGATATGGCAAGCAAGGCGGAGCAAATAGAAATGCTCCGAGGGTTGGTCATTCGCCATGGGCACGAGATGGACCCTGAGCTATTTGGTTTTGAGGCTCGCAATGAATTGATGCGCCTGGGTCTCTGGAAGCGCATTGGGCCGGAAGAAGACAAGGCTTAGTACCTTTTTGTGCTATGATACATGTCAGGAAGAAAGTGATGTATGTAGTTTCCATTTAGCAATGTGTATAAAAAGGGGGCAATGATGCTCAGAGATACGCTGTTGTATCTGGCACACAATGATAATTTGCGCGAGTTTGTGATCTCGAATCGAGCGACGCGAGGGGTTTCACGTCGTTTTGTGGCTGGCGAGACTCTGGATGAGGCCATACAGGTGACCCGTGTGCTGAACCGCAAAGGTATGCATGTCTCGCTGGATCACCTGGGCGAGAATGTAACGGATGCAAAAGAGGCAAAGGCGGCTACCCAGGATTTTCTCACCATCCTTGAAGCGATTCAGCGCAACAAGGTCGATGCCAACATCTCGCTTAAGCTGACCGCTTTGGGATTGGACATTTCACAAGAGCTATGCGAGCAGAATGTGTGGCGCATTTTGGAGTGTGCCAAACAATCCGGATTGTTTGTACGTATCGATATGGAATCCTCGGCTTATGTCGACCAGACCATGGATATTACCCTGCGCATGCATGAACGCTATGAGCATGTAGGGACGGTGATGCAGTCATGTCTCTATCGCACCAGGAAGGATGTGGAACAACTGATCACCCAGGGCGTGCGCGTGCGCTTGGTGAAGGGAGCCTATAAAGAACCAAAGTCGGTGGCCTATCAAAACAAGAGTGAAGTTGACCATAACTACGTGCAGTTGATGATGTTGCTCCTTTTGAAAGGAAACTATCCGGCGATTGCCACACATGATGAGGCGATTGTTCATGCCACGTGTAAGTATGCGCGTGATCACGGTATAAGTAAGGATGCCTTCGAGTTTCAGATGTTGTACGGCATCCGTCGAGATTTGCAAGAAAAACTGGTGAGCGAGGGCTATAACGTGCGCGTCTATGTGCCGTATGGCTCACAATGGTACCCCTATCTGATGCGGCGCCTGGCGGAACGCCCCGCAAATTTAATGTTTGTGATGAACAATGCTTTGCGCGGATGACGGCGGGATATGACTTAGAGGAAGAGATATGACCATAAGCTATGTTGTTGCAGTGGGCGTGGCAGATGTGCGGCGCGAACCCGACGCTCATTCAGAGCTTGTGACCCAGGCACTGATGAATGTAACGGCTCGCGGAGATCGGACGGAAGGTGAATGGACGCACGTACAATTAGTGGATTATGAGGGCTGGATACGCACAGACCAGTTAGAGGAGCCGATTATCAAGGGATTTTGTAAGGTGGGTGAAACATGCGGAACTCCTCTGGAACTGGTCGCGGTGATCATAGAGACGCATGTACCTGTCTATGTGGAGGCGCAGGGTGATGAGAAACTGGCAACCGTCTATCTTTCAACAGCTTTACCTGTCCTGGATATAACCGTAGCACGACGCGTACAGGTGGCTCTGCCGGGTGAGCGTACCGGTTGGCTAGAACGAGAGAGTGTAGCTATGCGCCAGCGAGATGGAGCCTACCCGCGTGCGGATGTAGCCGCCGTCACTACATATGCGCGGAAGTTTCTCGATAGGCCCTATCTGTGGGGAGGAACAAGTTGGGAAGGCATAGATTGTAGCGGTTTCGTCCAACTCTGCTACCGTATGGGGGGATACATTCTGCCGCGTGATGCTGATCAACAGCATGATTTTTTGCCTCATAGCGTCAAAAGGCAAGAGATGCAGCTGGGTGATTTAATTTTCTTTGGGGCCAAGCAGATTACGCATGTAGCTTTAGCCCTGAACAACAGAGAATATATTCATGCTGAGGGACAAAACTACGACAAAGTGCTGATTAATAGCTTTGACCCAGCTGCCGAACATTATTATCCCCGTTTAGATGAGATCGTCTGGGATATTAAACGGGTGGTGATATAAATGCAAGCGGAGGTTGAACGTGAACTGGCACGCCTGGGTGGGAAAACTGCGTGTGTGGTCGTGCGCATGGCTGAGGGTGGGCCGGAGGAACTGGTGACACGTAACGCCGATATGGTTTTTCCGGCGGCAAGCCTGATAAAGGTACCGCTTTTGATAGAAGTTGCGCGGCAGGTAGAATTTGGGCTATTGTCATGGGAGACGCGCTACACGGTGTCCGATGCAGCACGAGTGGGTAGCGACGGCGTGCTTGCAGATATTTCGCTAGGGTTGCAACCCACGTTACGCGATCTAGCCCACTTGATGATTACCATCAGTGACAACACGGCCTCAAATATGCTCTTAGATCTTGTGGGCATGGAGACAGTGAATACAACGATGCGTAATCTGGGGCTGATGGCGACACGCATAGAGCGGCGGTTTATAGATTTTGAAGCGCGTAAGGCGGGACGTGATAACTGGACAACAGCAGCAGATATGGCCTTGCTGTTTTCTTTCTTCTGCACCGAGTTGCTTCCCTGCAAAGACATAATGCTGGAGATGCTGCTGCGCCAGAATGACTATACTATTTTGCCTGCCTACTGGGGAGAGGATGTGCCTTTCGCACATAAGACAGGTGGCTTACCGGGCATCATACACGATGCCGGTATTTTGTATCCGCCGAACGAGCCAGATGTGCCATTGATTATCGCAGTGCTGACTAGCGAGCAGGCAGATTGGCCTCTGACTCGCCTGACATTGGCAAGAATAGGAAAGATGATCTATTCTCGATAAAGGAGTTGCTTATGCCTATTTTTCCTTTTAAGGGAGTATGGCCGACGATTGCAGAGGATGTATTTATTGCACCAGGAGCCATGGTTATTGGCAATGTGACCATTCATGAGGGAGCCAGTATCTGGTATAACACAGTAGTACGCGGAGATAGTGCGCCAATTGTGATTGGACGTGGCACCAATGTCCAGGATAATTGTACGCTGCATGTGGATGGTGATGCACCATTGACTATTGGTGAGGAATGTACCATTGGACATAATGCCGTTGTGCATGGAGCAACCGTCGGTGATCGGGTGTTGATCGGCATGAATGCGGTAGTGCTTTCGCACGCGCAAGTAGGCTCCAGTACCATTATTGGAGCTTGTGCGCTGGTGGGAGAGCGTAAACGTATTCCTGAGAAAGTGCTGGCTGTAGGCGTGCCTGTCAAAGTCGTGCGCGAACTGACGGAGGCGGAGCAGGAGAGTATTGTCGAGAGTGCGGCAGGCTATGGTGAGCGAGCGAAGGCGCATAGAGAGTCTGTCGAGAGTAGATAGATGGGTTTGTAGAGCTAAAGAGCGGGTGAACGCCATTGTTCACCCGCTCTCTGGCTTTATCAATCTATCTATCCAAAGTGGACATCTACTAATTTTTCTGCTTGCTATCGTCTTCTTCTAGAGAAACTAGTTGTAACTTTTCCGTTACTCCCTCAGCTTGGAGTATTCTATGGGCCCCCAAGGAGCAGAAGATGACATACCTTGCCCGTTTTCTGTATCGCAACCTCCGTGGATATCGTCTGCTGATTTTCCTGGCAGTCATCATGACATTGATCGAAGTAGTTGCTAGCATTTTGAGCGTCTATCCGTTCAAATATATTCTCGACGCTAACAAGCCCGGCCAGACTGACCAGACACAAACGCCACTGGACATTCTGGTCACCCAGAGACTTTTTCCTGTCGTCGCACAGCTTTACCCACCGCTTGTTGCAAAAATCTCTCCATCAGGACACCCTATCATTGGAAAGGCTGTAATCACTATCCTCATTATGGGCTTACTGACGGCCCTCCTATCTTTTGTGCAGATCCGCATTGCCACTCTCATTGCTAAATCGCTCACTGCTCGGCTCAGTAAGCGACTCTTCGATCACCTGCAACGGCTCTCTGTGAGCTGGCATAACACACAAGAGCAAGGGGATCTGATTCAAAGGGTGACAGGCAATCTAGTCGACCTTGAGAAATTCGTCGCTGACGGCATGGTAGACGCCCTGGCTGCGGTTCTGACCGTCCTTGGCATTCTCGCGATTATGTTTTTCACCAATGTCTTCTTTTTCTCGATCTCCCTGGCTCTTGCTGTTGCTATGTTTGGCGTTGTCCTGGTCTACACCGGGCAGATCAAAGCAGCTACCAAAAAGGAAAAGAAAGCCGACGGGCAGGTATCGAGTATTGCAGCAGAAGCTATTGCTAAAATTATGGAAATCAAGGCATTTACTCTTGAAAAGTTCATGTTTGGCGTCTTTAGCAAGGGTACCGACACCAGGCTCAAGGCAGGCAGACAAGCAGGAAATATGCAAGCTCAATTTACGCCGCTGGTAGAAACGCTACTTATCTGCGGAAAAGTCATTATTGTGGGCATAGGTGTGCATGTTGCCGTCACAGGCGAGCCTATCACTCTCGGCCTTTTGTCCACCTACAGTGTCACTATTGGCTCGCTAGGAATATTCCTTTTCTACCTGGATAAGCTCTACCAACCGATGCGTGATCTCTCGAAGTTAGCGACACTATCGACCGGAGCTTTGGTTGCGGCAGAACGCATCCAGGAAGTACTGGATCAGCAGACAGAACTGGTCGAGCTCCCTCCCAAGTACCAGGGCCCCACCAGGTTCACTGGCACCGTCGATTACCAGGATGTGTATTTTTGCTACTCCCATCCTGGGCAACTCATCCTCAAGGGTGTGACACTCCACATTCCGGCTGGTAAAAAAGTGGCACTGGTTGGGCTTTCAGGCAGTGGCAAAACGACGCTGACGAATCTTCTCCCTCGTTTCTATGAAACCGTACCAGGTTGGGGCTCTGTCAGAATCGATAACACTGATGTGATGGAACTTCCCCTGGCTATCGTGCGCCGCAACATCAGTGTCGTGCTCCAGGACTCTATCCTCTTCGATGGGACGATCCGGGAAAATATTAAGATTGGACGCCCCAATGCCACCGATGCGGAGATGTTCGAGGCAGCCAAACAAGCCTGTATTCACGAAACGATTATGAAAAAGCCGGATGGCTACGACACCAAACTTATGAATCAGGGCAAGAATCTTTCTGGAGGGCAGCGTCAACGCATCGCCATCGCACGGGCCATCCTGCGTGATTCGCCAATCATCATTATGGACGAGCCTACTGCCAGCCTTGATGTCGAAGCCGAAGCCGAGGTGATGCGCGCTCTGGAAGGTCTGGCGGAGGGGCGTACCGTGCTCATGATTACTCATCGCCTCAGCACTGTCGGCAAGGTGGATGCTATCATCGTTCTGGAGAATGGCCGCATTGCTGAACAGGGGACATATAAAGAACTCAAGCAGAAAGATGGCGTATTCAGCAACCTGCTCAAAGTCCAGGATGCTTACAATCTTGATGCAGACGAAAGTACATCCTTTATCTTGACGGCCTCTGGAGACCTTCCTAATCTCCATCTCTCACAAGCAGAGATCTTGATCGAGGTAGATGGTAAGATTGTGGGCAAACACCAGTTAGATCGCCAGGTGCTCACCGTTGGTCGTGCAGCCTCAAACGAGATCGTGATAGCGTTTAATCACCCGGCGGTACAACAGGTCTCGCGCATGCATGCCAAGATTCTCTGGAGAGACGATCGCTGGGATATCCAGGACTTTGAAAGCACGTATGGGCTGCACTACAATGGGCAGCGCATCGAGCAGCACACGTTCACCCATGGAGATCGTATCTATCTGACCCCCAGAGTGGCGCTCGTTTATATGCAGCAGAGTCCCTTGCCTCCATCTGCGTCGCCAACGAGGCCCGAACCACACGTTCAGCAGGCGCAGATGCTCATCGAGGTGGATGAGCAAATCATTGGGAAACGGGTACTGGATAAAGCTATATTGACTGTCGGCCGACAGCAGCATGGTGCGCAGCACGATATACAGATTCCTTCCCGCTACATCTCACGCCTGCTGCATGCACAGATCTTCTCGCAGAACGGCTCATGGGTTATCAAAGCTGCTCAAGACAACTGTCCGCTGCACTACAATGCACAACCGGTTCTCCAGCACGTGTTCTCGAAGGGAGATCGTGTCTACCTGGCCCCTTCCGTGGCGTTGATTTTCCAGTCGTTCCCATGAGGGCACACTGACGCTGCCAACTCTTCTGCGCTCTCCAGACAAACTACTCTTGCGGCAGCATATACGCCTCAAATTTCAAAGGTAGCAGGTAGCAAACACGAGATAGCTCGCATGGCTGGCATTTCAGGCTGACCATGTGAACTGTCTCATGCTTTTACTGTGCGAGAGTGACCGAAAAGATAGTTTGTAAAGCTGATTGATGTGGCCTCTGGATAGTCAGTTGAATATCCCATACACCAGCCATGGAGAATGTAGCATCTTTGGGAAAGGTAGCAGTATAGACGGGACTGCCCCCCTTGAGGGTAGTGTGAGCAGTACCCATGTCCATGATCTCCATGTTGATACTTATTTGTATAGTGGCATTGGTGACAGCGTTACCTGCGGTGTCATTGAGGGTAACGAGCACCTCGTTGGCGTAGTTGACGCGACCAGGAAGTACTTGCAGTGTGACGGAGAGATTGCCAACTTGGGCCGTCTGGGCTGGTGTACTGGTAGTGTTGGTAGATGGTGCTGCCTGACTTTGAGCGTAATTGATATTTGGGAAGACGATGGGCGGTGCGAAGAAGGTCATAAGAGCGGCACAGAGGAGGACGGCAGCACCAAGCCAGGATTGCAGGTTGAGAGACTGTTTGAGACGGCGTGATGTTTGCTCTAAAGCTGATTGGCGTGTACGTCGAGCAGGCATTTCGGCGTTGACGACAGGTAAGAGAGCGGCCTGTCGAGTCAGTTTTGGACGCAGGAGAAAGAAGGCATAAGCTGTAACTACCAGTATGAGAGCGATAAGCAGGCAGTGAATGAGGAGAGTACGCCCATAGGGGTCGCTCAGCAGTTGCGAAGGGCTGCTGATACTGCTTTCAGCCAGGAAGATGCTGATACTGCTTTCAGCCAGGAAGAGACCGCTGACCAGGAAGACGCCCATGGCTGCAAGTACAAGTGGGTAAAAGCGTCGCAAGAGGGGAAGTAATACTTCGGCAGGGCGATCTGGTTCGGCAACGGGCAAGAGTGGAAGCAGGACATAGCCCAGGTACGCTACGCTGCCGAACCAGACTGCACGTGCTATGAGATAGAGCCAATCGAGTATAATAGCACTGATATGAGGTTGGGCCAGCGATGCGACATAGTCTGAAAGCGCATTGGTGAATATGATCAAAGAGGCCAGGATGAGCCAGGCAATGGTATAGCGGTGCAGTGTAGCCGGTAGCATCTGTACTGCTTCCTCTGTTTTAGATGTATCAGTTGGGCTGGCTTCCTGAGTAACGCGCTGGCGTATCTGCCGGAAACGTTGCCCTGAGTGACTATCGTGCCTTCTAGAGTTGAGCATGCTGTGCGGTCGATTGGGCCACCACAGCAGAACGAGTGCTAGAAGGACGAGAGCCAGGCGAGATAACCAGAGGTAGCCATAAGTTGTGTGTGTCAGGATGGAGAGCAAGATAGCAAAGTCAAGATCACCGCCTGTGTTTGCCTGTGAAAACTGTGCTGTGCGTAAGATCAGTAAGATGACCTCTCCGACAACCATGGCCGTTAGA
>WNGL01002335.1_pt1 | contig 23066 bp, 24 predicted proteins | sample 5400591 | NCBI WGS metagenome assembly WNGL01 (sample SAMN13153377, study PRJNA577476) | soil metagenome | isolation source: 80 cm soil or saprolite under Garry oak tree replicate 1 | place: USA:California | collected 2016-06-15 | reverse complement strand
GTAGTCCCATCCGCGACGATCTCTGGAACCGATCCGAACGGATGCGCGATTACGGGGGTTCCACAGGCCAGCGCCTCGATCATTACCAACCCAAACGGCTCCGGCCAATTAATGGGAAACAGCAGCGCGGCAGCATTTCCCAGGAAAGCATTTTTCTCCGCGGATCCGATTTCGCCAATGAACTGGACAAGAGGATGATCGAGCAACGGCTTAATGACTTTCTCGAAGTACTCCCGGTCCGCAGGATCGACCTTGGCGGCGATTTTTAACACTCTGCCCGACCGCTTGGCTATTTCAATCGCCTGGTCAACGCCCTTCTCTGGAGAAATCCGGCCAAGAAATGCCAAATATCCGCTCTTCCCCTCATCGAATGCAAAAGCACTCCGCGGCAGTCCGTGATGGACAGTTCCCTGCCAGTTCACCCAAGGAAAGGGTTGGCGCTGCCTGTCGGAAATTGACACCAGCGGGACTTCTCGAAAGTTTTCATAGATGGGTACGAGGTCGGGAAGATCGAGCCGTCCGTGGAGAGTACTGAGACACGGAGTCTGCTCACGCCTGGTCAATGGGAAATGCAAATAGTCGGTATGGAAATGGATTAAATCGAAGTCCCTTGCCTGGCGAAAGACCTGCTCCAGCATGAGCACATGGTGGGGCAAAGGATCGATGCAATCGGAGTCGAGCCTTAGCGCCCGCTTGCAGACTGGCACCAGGCGCGCATTGGTTACGGAATCTCCACTGGCAAACAACGTTACGTCGTGGCCAAGGGAAACCAATTCTTCAGTCAGCCATGACACAACTCGTTCCGTTCCACCGTAAAGACGGGGGGGGACGCTCTCATAAAGCGGCGCTACTTGTGCGATCCTCATCGACTTTGCCGGTTTTTCCCCCTCGATCGGCGGAATCGTCCCGCGGGTCTTGGTATGTGTATGCAAGCCTTAACTCAACACTAGAAGGCCCTACGCTGTGCTTCCATCGGGTGCGCGCTGTAACCCACATGTAGATCGTGCCGTAGGTTGCTTCCTTTTTCGCGTGTTCGTTCTCAGCAAAACACAACGGGGGGGATCAATTCAAGCCATAGCTCGTAGCAATCAGCCTTTCGACTACTATTTGTCTCCACCATTTCCAACTGGGAGTGTCCCGCCCTTACGTTTTTTGCCAGCGCACAAATGCCGCCTACCTGGTGCCACGAGCTTTCCTTCTGGTACGCTGCATACGTTATGCGACCTCTCCGGACTCTGTTTTTTCTAGTCGCCCTAGCTGTTTCCGCTTTCGCCCAGAATCTCAAACCAGTCGCCGACCGTCTCGCCGCCCAGAACGCCCTTTTCGACGAACAGTACGAGTCCGATCTGGGGAACTTTCCCGAGCGCGCCACCGCCTTCGGCGACTATCGATATAACGACAAGCTCGGCGACCGCTCACTCGATGCCATCGCCCAGTTCCACAAGATCGACGAGGCCTTCCTGACCCGGCTCGAAGCTATCCCGACTACTGGGTTCTCCGACCAGGACCAGCTCTCTCACAACCTCCTTGTTCGTGTCCTCCAGCAGCGCATCGCCGACTACGACCTCAAAGAGTACGAGATGCCAATCAACCAGCAGAATGGCGTCCACACCAGCCTCGCCGACCTGCCGCTTTCGGTCCCACTCGACTCCCTCCAGCACTACCAGGACTACATTTCCCGTCTTCATCAGATCCCCCGAGTCCTCACCCAGACCACCGAAGTCCTTCGCGCCGGCATTCAAGACAAGCTCATGCCCGTCCGCTTCCTCATCGAGAAACTCTCCATCCAGTGTCAGGGCATCATCGACGCCGACCCTTTTCTGCTTCCGACAAAAAAGTTTCCGGCAGAGATCTCCGCCGAAGACCAGAAGCGCCTGACCCAGCAGATTACCGACGCCATCAACACCGAGGTCATCCCAGCCTACAAAACTTTCGCCGCCTTCCTCCGCACCGAATACGCGCCCCAGGGCCGCACCACATTGTCCGTCACCTCTCTGCCCAACGGCGTTAAGCGCTACCAAAACGACATCTACGCTCGCACCACCACCCACATGAGTCCGGACGAGATCCACCAACTCGGCTTGCGCGAGATCGACCGCATCCAGGCCGAAATGTTTGCCATCGCAAAAAAAGAAGGCTTCGCCGACCTCGCTTCATTTCGCGCCTCGTTCAAAACTAATACCAAATACATCCCGACCTCCGCCGAGCGGATCCTCGAGGACTTCCGCCACTACATCGCCCAGATGGAGCCCAAACTCCCGGAGCTCTTCACTCTGCTTCCGAAGTCGCCAGTCACCGTCGAAGCCATCCCCGTATACCAAGCCGCCGCAGCCACCCATTACGTCACCGGCACTCCCGACGGCAAGCGCCCCGGCCGCGTCGTCGTCGCCACCTCCAACTTCGCTGAGCGCTCGCTCATCAACGACGAGGCCATCGCCTATCACGAAGGCATCCCCGGACATCACATGCAGCTGTCCGTGCAGCAACAGCTCGCCGGATTGCCCAAGTTCCGCCTGCATGGTCTCGGCTTCAACGCCTACATCGAAGGCTGGGCCTTGTACGCCGAGCAACTCGGCAAAGAGGTCGGCTTCTACCAGGACCCCGTCTCCGACTACGGCCGCCTCTCCTCCGAACTTTTCCGTGCAGTGCGTCTAGTCATCGACACCGGAATCCACGCCAAAGGATGGACCCGCGACCAGGTCGTGGACTTCTTCCGCAAGTTCGAAGCCGTGGACGAGCCCACCGTTCAGTCCGAGACCGACCGCTACATCGCGTGGCCAGCACAAGCCCTCAGCTATAAGCTGGGCCAACTAAAGATCCGTGAACTCCGCGACCGCGCCCAAAAAGAATTAGGCCCCAAATTCGACATCCGCAAATTCCACGACGAAATGCTCGACGGCGGAACCCTCCCCCTCGATCTTTTGGAAGCCCGCACCGACAAATGGATCGCCCAGCAAAAAATGAAATAGCACGGGACAGATTCACGTGGGGACGGCCGCCCCCGGCTGTCCGGCCGAGCAAAGCTCGGCCACGCTTTTGTGAACGGCACGCATCGTGGAGAGCGGACACTCCTGTCCGCCGCCTTTGACTTTCCTCCCCAGCAGCTCTCCCAACCCATCCCCAGGTTCCGGCCATTCCTTATCATTTATGCATCAGGCCGCCTGCGCAAAGCGCACGCGGGTATTCCAGGGAGGAACGGATATGAGAGAGATGCTGATCTGCTGTTTGCCGGCGCTTCGGCCCAGTCAAAAAAGCCGAAGCCACAGGCCGGACCGCCGGCCAATCTACTCGTACACTCTCAAGGATTTCGACGCCAGGCCGGTTGACGCCAATGCTGCGCTAGTTGACTACATGGCCGATTACGGCGGAAAGTTCGCAGGAGAACTCCTGCAACAAAAAGCGCATACGGCGAGGTTTGGACGAGACAAGGCGACGAATGGAAACTCCTGTACGTTCCGGAAACAAAAGTGGAGTGAGGCTCTCGATCGTGGCGGCGATTTGACTCTCGATAAAAGGTAGTGTCCAGTTGGAGACAACCGCACCACCAAATAACGTATCCGCCGAACCTCCCAGGCAGAAGTGGCCTTCTGGGTAAAGCTCATTTCGACGTACAGTCCTCCCAGGCAGATATCTTGCGTCTATGCTCGCAACGGCACAGCAAGGGTTGCGCGGTGCAGTTCAACCGGCATTCCATGGCTTTCCTCCTTACTTCGGGGGAGGCAGTCGCACTCTAAGCTGCAGGTTCTCTGCCAAAACAACCCCTGTCCGAGATGGTTGATCCTGATCGTCTCTGCCTCCCAGGCCGATCAAATCGGGATGGCAAAATATGGCAACACAACAAATCCTGTCATGCGAGCCTGGTTTCGAACGAGGGAGAGGGGGCCGGGGGGCACCCATGCAAACCATGAAAATTCCCAATTGGATCGTGCGCCCAAGCACCTCAATTCGGCTCTTCCAAAGAATTATTTCAGGCAGAAAATTCACAGCCTCCCCGTGTGGCGCGGACACTCTTGTCCGCAAGCTGCGAAACTTGTCCCCGACACCCGCAAACCAGAACTTAGTAGTCAGTTACACGCAACTCAGTACCCCGCTCCTAGCCAAAAGCTGGAAGCCAGAAGCCAGAAGCTATGAGGTTTATAATTCCATAAGCAATGACTGAGCTCATTAAGAAGAAACTAAAGGAAGAGATCGACGCGCTCGAACACGAGCTGATCCACGAGTTGCCCAAGGAGATCAAGAAAGCCGCGGCCCTCGGAGACCTGAGCGAGAATGCCGAATATCACATGGCCAAGCAGCGCCAGGAATTCGTCAAGGCGCGCGTGCGCCAGCTCGGCAAACGGCTCGCCGAACTCTCCATGGTGAACATGAACAACATCCCCCGCGACAAAGTGGGATTGGGTTCAACCGTAAAGGTCTTCGACAATACCAAGAATCAGGAAGTCGAATACAAGCTGGTGACCAGCGAGGAGTCCGACGTCTCCGCCGGGAAGATTTCTACCACGTCTCCCATCGGCCGTGCCCTGCTCAACAAGAAAGTCGGAGAAACCGCGATCTTTGTGACTCCCAATGGCAAACGGGAGATGGAGATTCTGACCCTCCGCACCATTCACGACGATGCTGAGTTGAGCGGAACCGGACTGAACCGAGCGGGAGATGGCGAGGCCAAAGCCTGATGAACGCATCGTCTACCACGCCGTCAGTCAGGCGGTCGTCGGCCAGATCATGGACCAGCGCCTTTGGCCGCGCCTGCGGAGTATTGCTCGCCACCATCGTCCGCTGGCTGGCCCTCTCGCGCATTAATCCCAACGTGCTCACTTTCATGGGACTGGTGGTAAATACTTGGGCCGCAATCCTGTTTGGTTCTGCCACACCCGAAAATCAGAAGCGGATGTTTTTTTACGCCGGATTGGTCATCATCTTTTCCGGTTTTTTCGATCTGGTCGATGGCGAGGTCGCACGCGCCACCAATCGCGTTACCCGCTTCGGGGCATTTTTCGATTCTGTGGTCGACCGCTACAGCGATGCTTCTCAGTTCCTCGGCCTGCTGGTCTATTACGCCCGCAGCGACCGTTTCTTTTATGTCGTGCTCACTGCCTTCGTCATGGTAAGCGCCATCATGGTCAGTTACACCCGCGCCCGCGCCGAATCGCTGATCGGATCCTGCCGCGTAGGCTTCATGGAGCGGCCTGAACGCCTCGTGCTCGTGATCATTGGAGCACTGTTCAACCGCATGGCGCCTGTGCTTTGGTTGATCGCAGTACTGTCCACGATTACGGTAGTCCATCGCATGCGCTATACCTGGACCCGGACGCAGGACCCACCGGTTGCCGCGAAAGCCACCCACGCCGCGTAAAATTTCGTTTGACAATCTGTCCCCACGTGCCGTTATTCCGTTGTCGTAGCCGTGGTGCTAGACTATCCCGTCTTTTTGTCGGTTGTGAGGACGCTTCTTGCCTTCTGATCCCGTTCTAGTGATTCACGGCGGCGCGTGGGCTATGCCCGACGATATGCTCCACGCGCACATCAACGGCGTGCGCCATGCATTGGCTGCAGGTTGGCGCGTGCTCGAGCGCGGCGGCCCATCCGTGGACGCGGTCGAGGAAGCAGTTGTCATTATGGAAGATGACGAGACCTTCGACGCCGGCCGCGGCAGCTTCCTCAACCGCGACGGCAAAGTGCAACTCGACGCGCTCATCATGGATGGAGCCACTCTGCGCGCTGGAGGAGTTGGCTGCGTGGAACGGTTGCGAAATCCAGTGCGTGCAGCGCGCAAGATCCTGAGTGAGAGTCCGCACGTCTATTTCGTCGGAGAAGGCGCGGAGCGTTTCGCAGCCGAACACGGCGTCGCGCTGTGCAGGAACGAAGACCTGATTATCCCGCGTGAGGTTGAGCGTCTGCGGGCGTATCAGACGCAGAGTTCGATCGGAGGCGACGATCTGTTCGCACCGGCGATTTCTCACGACACCGTCGGAGCTGTTGCGCTCGATCGCGACGGCAATATCGCCGCGGCTACTTCAACCGGAGGCACACTCAACAAGGCTCCCGGACGACTGGGCGATTCATCGCTGATTGGCTGCGGCTGCTACGCGAATAACGAAAGCGCCGCCGCTTCGACAACGGGATGGGGAGAGCCCATCATGAAGTTGGTGCTGGCAAAATGGACCGCTGATCGCATTGCCGCTGGAAACCTGCCGGAGTGGGCAGCGCAGGAATCCATGAATTATTTGAAAGAGCGCGTGAATGGACATGGCGGGATCATCGTGCTCGACAAACACGGACACTTCGGCATCGCCCACAATACGCCGCGCATGGCATGGGCTTTGAAGACAAAGAACAAGGAAGAGGCTGGCATCGAGCGCCAATCCTAGCGAGAAAACCAGTTGATGGTGCCAGCAGAGGGAGCAAACTGACGGCGATGGAAACCCCCTCGGTGCGGGAATATGCGACGGAAGCAATCCGATATTGGGAGCCGCGCCGGGTAATCTATAACCTGGTCCTCGTGGCTGTGGTGGTAGCATATTTTGCGGCGGGATACCCGGCTTCGAAGCAAAACTTGACCACGGACTCCATTCTCGTTTTGTTTCTTTTGGCGGTTGTGGCCAACATCGCGTATTGCACGGCCTACTTTGTCGACATTTTTGCGCAGATCTCTGGCTTTCGCGAACTTTGGCGGTCGGCACGCTGGATTTTGTTTGCGGTCGGTGTTACTTTTGCAGCGATCCTAACGCGGTTTGTCTCTATCGGAATGTTCCATCTCCAATCCGGCTGACAAAAAATGCTACAGCCATCCTTTGATGCGGGCCATTCGCGCGGCTTCCACTCGATTTCCTGCTCCCATCATGCTGATGGCTTCGGAGAGATAATTTCTCACTGTACCTTCGGAGAGGCTTAATTCGGCAGCGATATCTCCGCTGGACATGCCCTCCACTCCGGTGGGCCACCGTATTCGATGACACGTTTGACCACGATCCTAGAAGCAACTCCCGAACAACGGACTCCGCTTCGCCGGAGTGAATCTCGACTGCCTTGCGATCCTCCCGCACTTCAACAACCCCTCGAATCTGACGCAGACTGGTCAAGCCGAGCCTGGCAATGCAGCGGATGCGCTTGCCGCTGGTCTTCGCCTTGATTTCCGCTGGCCTGCCTTCGGCGATGATCTCGCCACGGTTGATGACCGCGACGCGATCGGCCAGCGTCGGCCTCCTCAAGGTAGTGTCGTGGTGAGCAAAACGATCTTGTCCCGCTCCACCATGCGCCGGATCTCGTCCCACAACATTCGCCGACTCTCTACGTCGAGACCGACCGTGGGCTCGTCTAGAAACAACAGATCGGGATCACCGCAGATCGCGAGCGCGAACAAGACACGCTGTCTCTGCCCGCCGGAAAGCTCTCCAAACTTACGATCCGCCAGCTTTTCGAGCCCGGCGGCGGCTAGGACTTCAGCGAGCGGCAGGGCTGGAGATAGTAGCTCGAGAACAAATCAATATGTTCACGCACGCGCAGCGTTTCCGGCACACGCCCCACCTGCAACATCGCGCCCACGCGCATGCGGTTCTGAGGATTGGTGGGATCTCCGCCGAAAACACGGACTCTGCCGGCACTGGGCTGCATTAGTCCGAGCAGCAATTTCACAACCGTGGTTTTGCCCGCGCCGTTAGGGCCAAGAGGAGTCACCAGTTCGCCGGCATGCACGGCAAAGTTCACACCCCGGAGCGCAGCCGCTTGGTCGTAGTTCTTGCTCACCCCCGCGAAAGCTAGCAATGTCGCGGGCTACAGTTGCGCTGGGTGTGCTCCTTATTTTTTCAAGGGTTGCGCTCGTTTTCTGCTCTCCCGCTGCAGTCTGTCCTTGGAACTTGCTCCCACCCCGAGATCACATCATCATCGAAACCTCCGAACGCACCAGTGCGGATTATCATGCGGGCGGCCTGACAATTGTCATTTTCGGTGAGTCGTACGGACAGTTCCGTCGTCGTTCTGGCTGAGTGAAATTCCTAAGGCGGGAAGGCAACAGTCGGCGTGGCTATGAGAACCCGAACAAGAAGCGGAGAATTGAGTCCCCGGTGTCGCAGTTGCTTTTGCCGCTTTTGTTACGAATGCCGAACACGCACAGAAAATCAACAGCCCCAAGCCCGGCGCTGGCCTCAATTGCTTTTTTGGACGACATGCGAAGGTCACCTGACAGGGCAAGGGTAAAAGCAAGTTCGGAAATCGTAACAGGCATCCAGAATATTAACATTTGCACAAGCGCACACAACTACTGAAAGGCTTGATATGATGTCCCCCACTCTGTTGAGGAGGCACTTACCATGCTCCCGGCTGCCGGAAAGAACCTTCGTACGTTGCGAGAGAAGCTTGGGCTCACCATGCGTGACGTCGAAACTTCCAGCGCGCGCATCGCCGAGAAGTATCGCAATGAAGAGTTCTCCATTCCGCCCAGCCGTTTGTCTGATGTCGAGACTAAAGGAATTCTGCCCAGCATTTTTCGTCTTTATACCCTGTCGGTAATCTATCGCCGCGATCTGCGGGAACTATTGGCCTGGTACGGCGTTGACATGAATAACATGGCAGCCGATCTGGGTATGGTCACGCCGCCCAGGTCGCACATCTCGGACGTGCTTTCGGGGCTAGCCGCGGTGCAGGTGCCGACCCGCATGGATCCTGCCTTCGACGAACGGCGCACTACGAATCTCGGGCGCATGGTGGAGCAGTGGGGATTGGTTCCGTTGGCTTATCTGTCTCAGTTCGCGAACAGCGACTTTACATACGGCTACATTGGGAACCAGGATTTCACCATGTTTCCCTTGCTGCCGCCCGGCAGTTTTGTTCAGGTAGATGAAGCTAAGAGCAAGGTTGTAGAAGGAGCGTGGCGGTCGGAATACGAACGGCCCATCTACTTCGTCGAAACTCGGGACGGCCACACCTGCTGCTGGTGCGGCATGCGGCGCGAGGACATCATCCTGCAGCCGCATCCCTTGTCGCCGGTTCCGGTCAGGATTTTAAAACATCCGCAAGAAGCGGAAGTCCTAGGGCAGGTCGTGGGAGTGGCTATGAAGTTGACCGAGTGGCGCGCTCTTGAGACTTCTCCAGCGACGAAAGCGCCACCAGCACTGAATTAAGATGACGGACGGAGGCCTCGTCCTGCTGGGCTGGCAGCAATTCATCCAACTGCCCGCGTATTCCCTGAACATATGTCCCCGAGGAGACTCCGCTCTCCTGGCTGGATTCCCGCAAATCTTCTACCAATGAACTTAGTGGAGTCCTAAGAACGCGGCTAAGCACCTCGCCATGTGCTGCTTTCAGAGCTCGATCCGAAGGCTCGGGCCCATGCACCAGCGACATACCCCAGTGCCGATAGCCGCCCTCGCGGTCCCGTAACGAAGCTAGATATGCCAATTTGGCCAGCAAGCCTGAAACAGCGGCCAGCGTGGTTTCCCGCAAATCCTGCAAAGCTGACTTAAGTGTCATTGGCCTGCGAACACCGGGGGCTGCGGACGCCATTTGTTACGAATTCCGAAATTTCGACGTTTCAGAAACTCTTCATCGCCGAAAGAGCGCTCATGAAAATATCACGCTCCAGTCTTTCCAACAAGGAGAAAAATACCGTGAAACGAATCCTACTCATCCTCGGCGCGGTCGTATTGTTTGTTAACACGCTTGTGATTCCGACCGTTGCAAATGCTGACACCCCAGGCAGCACCAGTTGCGGAGGCGCGGCTTGCAAGCCGTAAGTGCCGCGTAACCTTACGAAAACCGAACACGAACATAATCAACATTGCTGCGCGCGGCGGGCGGCGGTATAGTGCCGTGCTACGACTATGCTGCGGGCACACTCACTTTTTTGGCACTACCTTTGGATCGCACCGAATTTGCTTTTGGCAGTGCTCGCCGCACTGATGTGGCGGCGAGCATTGCATAAGCGTTTTCCTGTTTTCTGGATTTATGCGCTCTTCGAAGCCATTCAGTGGGCTATTCTATATCCCCTAGACCTTCTGCCGTCCGTAGCGCCAGAAAACTTCTGGAGAGCTTACTGGCTGAGCTTGCTCCTGGAGGCTCTGGTAACGTTTGCGCTGGTCTCCGAGATCTTCAATAATGTTTTCCGACCCTATCCCAGCCTGGCACGGCTGGCCAAGCTTCTAGTCAGCTGGATAGGGGTTTTGCTGGTTATCGTCGCCGCGGTGACTGCCGCATATGCACCAATTGACAATCCTCTTTGGCTCATTCCGGCTTGCCACATTCTTCAGCAGGCGGTTTATATGATTGAGTGTGGACTTGTCTTCTTTCTCTTCGTGTTTGCCGCCTACTTCAGACTAACCTGGAACCGAGCGGCGTTTGGGATTGCTCTCGGATTGGGTGTCTCATCGTGTATCCATCTTGCCACTTGGGCGGTAGCGGCCAATGGGGGGTTAGCTCAGCGGCGCTATCTTCTCGATTTCGTCAACATGGCCACTTTCCATGTCTGCGTCTTGATGTGGTTTTATTACCTTCTTCTCCCGGGAAAGGCTACCACTAAATCCGCGGTTCGGCTGCCTGAACACAACCTCGAAGCCTGGAACCGAGAACTGGAGCGCTTACTTCAACAATGACTCTCGCCATCTTTATCGTCATCGCCGCCGCCATCGCGCTGGCAATCATTCTGCAGATCGCCGTATCACGAAGCCTTCAGAGTTCGCGAACCGCCGGACTTGCCGCCCGCATCCAGCCCATCGACGTGCAAGCCTTTCGCAACCTCGTGGACCGCGCCGAAGACGACTACTTGCGGCTGCGCTTGCCGCCGACACAGTTTCGGCACGTCCGCCGGCAGCGATTGCTCGCTATGGCTGCTTACGTCAAAGCGGCCGGAAGAAATGCTGACATCCTGATGCGGATTGGTCATGCCGCTCTGGCCAGCTCCGATGCCCGCGCGGTACAGGCTGCGCAGCAACTGGTAAGTGAGGCAACCCTTCTGCGCCGCAACGCCGCCTTATCACTGGCGAAGATTTATGCGGCGATGGCTTGGCCGAACGCCGGTCTCGCCGCCACGCGCGTCGCCGACGGCTACGAACGTCTGAACGGTTCCGCGATGCTTCTGGGCAGACTGCAGAATCCGGCGGTGCGCTTGTCGGCTGCTTTGCGGTGATGCAATCTGGCGCCCAAGCAAGTGTATTCGCTTCGGTGATAACCAACTCGTTTCCGTCCCCGATCCTTCTTGCCTTCGGCCGCCTGTTTGATATACAAACCTGCGGGACCTTTTCCTTCCAAAATTGCGCTTACTTCGACAGACCCGCCGTCGGAGTTGTTTCCGCTGCGAGCCCGTCGCATTGGCGTGCTTCATGGAGACTCTATGATCCGTATCGCGAAGGCGGTTTCTGTCTCATTCGCCCTGCTGCTCTCTGCGCTCGCCTTCGGGCAGGGTGGCTCGGCCACCGGCGACTTGCACGTGACCGTGAAAGATCCCAAAGGCAATCTGGTCACGAACGCGACTGTCACGGTCAAAGATCAAGCCAAAGGGCTTGAGCGTGGCAGTACCGGCGATGGCGTGGGTGGATACAGTGTGCGTCTGCTACCGCCGGGAACCTACACCGTTACTGTGGATGCGCCCGGCTTCGCTAGGACACAAACGACCGACCTCGGGGTTACGGTCGGCGAGATGGCGGAGCTGCCTGTGACGCTCTCGATAGCCGGCAGCAAGGAATTAGTGACGGTGAGCTCCGAGGCGGAATTGGTCGAGACCTCGCGGACTTCTACGACTGACACCATTGGCCAGCGCCGCATCGATAATCTGCCCATCAACGGGCGCAACTACATCAACTTCACGCTGACCGATTCGCAGGTGGTTCGCGATAACGCTCCCAACACGGGGGCGGCTCCCACCTCGGGCCTTACTATGAGCGGGCAGCGGGCACGCTCGAATCTGGTGAACGTCGACGGAGCCGACGCGACGGATAACTCAGTCAATGGCGTGCGCTCGACCGTCTCGCAAGAGGCGGTGCAGGAATTCCAGATCATCACCAACGGTTACGCTTCGGAATACGGCCGCGCCTCCGGCGGGGTCGTGAACATCATCACGCGGTCGGGGTCGAATGACTTTCACGGTGACATTTTTGGCTACTTGCGCAATAGGAATTTCCAGGCGGTGAACCCGTTTGCGGTTTGCCAAAAGCCGCCTTGTTCAAAACCCGCGTATACGCGTGTGCAAGGCGGTGTTGCCTTCGGCGGACCGATCAAAAAGGACAGGAGTTATTACTACTTTTCTTACGAGATTCCGCGGCGGCATGAGACCGGGTTTTCCAGCATTGGGCAGAACAACTTCGGCCTGATTCCGTTCGATACGTCACAAGTGGGGCAGCCTTTCGGAACGGTGCAACTGACTCCGGGCCAGATCGGTTTCCTGACAAACCCCGCAGTGTTAGCCACCGAAGGTGCAAGTCCAGCCTACGCCAACGAAGTAGGACAGTATGTTGTTCTGGCGGGAGCTTCCTCCGGGCAGGCAGTAAACGGAGTGTGGCCGACTGCATTAGTGCAGGGCGCCTCGGGCGGGTTACTCTCAACGTGGGCAGGGTTCCCGACGAGCTGTCCTCCGGGCAGCGCATGCGCCCCTGTCCCGGCGTCGTATCAGACCCTGGCATCGCAAATTGGAAACTTCCCAGTGTTTGAGGGCACGAGTCTCTACTCGCTGCGCATCGACCACAACTTGAGCAATAACAACCGACTCATGTTCCGCGCCAATGTAAGCCCTAGTACGGTGACCGGCATTGAGGTCGGCGGCCAGGACCAGCCCTTTGGGCAGAATGCTTATTCGCGCACTTCGCAGCAAACCTATCGCGACGTGGCCGGAACCGCGCAAGACACTTGGACTATCGGAAACAATCGGGTAAATGAGTTTCGGTTTCAGTACGCCCGCCGCGGTCTTTCTTACTTCTACAACACGGCCATTCCGGGAGGATCCGACCCCGCTGTGAACATTCCCGGCTTCGCTTTCTTCGGACGCGAGCCCTATTCTTATATTCAGCGGGTCGAACAGCGTTACCAATTTACTGACAACTTCTCCTGGACCGTTGGCCGACATAACACCAAGTTCGGTGGAGACTTCAACTACCTTCCGATTACTGCCACTTTCACAGTTAACTACGGAGGGGTGTACGACTTCGGGGCCTTCGGCGCAGCCAGTTTGGGTTTCGTCAACCCCGATCCCAATCATCTTCCGAACTTCCCCAACCTGTCGCCGGTACAATCTTATGGAGCGGGATTACCCGGTGATTTCATCCAGGGCTTGGGAAGCCCCAGCGATTCGTTTACGAACAGACCAATCGGAATCTTCTGGCAAGACTCTTGGCGCATTCGTCCGAACTTCACTCTGAACTATGGCGTTCGTTACGACGTGGAGATCCCCCCGAAGTTCAAGCCGCCTACTGCACTGGCGCAAGCCGGATATAACTCTCTCGGGCTGCAAAAGGGCATCCAGACAGACAAGAACAACATTCAGCCGCGCCTGGGAGTGGCTTGGGATCCTAAAGGCGACGGCACGAACGTAGTCCGCGCCTCCTACGGTGTCTTCTACGATCACCCGCTGCTGGGACTGTATTTCCTCGGAGACGCGTCCGACGGTTCCACGAGCGGGCAATTGGCATTCGGCGGAACTGGGGTGTGCAAAAACCCGAATGCGATGTTCGGCCAGGGAAATCCAGCAAATCTCAACGCGATTCCGATCTTTCAGGGACTCCCCATCAATGACACGAACCTTTCCGATCCCTGCGTTGTTTCGAGCAGTCCCGCGACCGCGGCCGCGCTGGGATACCTGCCAACCAAGCAGCAGTTTCAGGCGTTGAACTTTCCCCAATCGGTGTTCCTCAATCAGAACTACCTGAATCCCGCTACGTTCCTTCCGCTCGCTTTTCAACCCTTCGGCTACCCACAGTCCAAGAATTTCGTATATGCCTACGCTCAACAGGCCAACCTGAGCGTGGAACACGACTTCGGCGGCGGACTCGCTCTAAGTCTTGCTTATAACTTCAATGGCGGGCGGCATCTGAATCGTCCCATCAACGCCAACACAATTCGCGGTGATTTCATGATGCGCAACCTTCGGGCCGCCATAGCAGACGGTGCGAGCCAGCCAACAGACAGTCCGTTTACGGTAACCGGATGCAACGTCGGCGTAGGCGGGCCCTACGTACCGGCAGCGCTCACAAACTTCTTCCGCCCCTCCGGAGTTAACCCTTCCATCGCGTTGGCATTGCTATCGAATCCCTTTACGGCACCCTGCGTTACGGCCGTATTGCCATTCGTTCAGCAGCAATACGGTCTGAATGCGAGCTGCGATCCCACGACGCTAAGCAATTGCGTTCCATTCGGCGATATGGACGCCAACTATTCAAACGGCAGTTCCGTCTATCACGGATTGAGCGCCAATTTGCGGAAGCGATTCAGTGGGCGTTACGAATTTCTAGCCTCTTACACTTGGTCGCACGCGATCGACGACTCGACGGATCTACAAGCTACGTTGACGCCGCAAGACAGCTACTATCCGTCGCTTGATCGTTCAACTTCGACGTTCGACCAGCGCCATCGCTTTGTTTTCAGCGGTGTCTATCGGACTGGCAAAATCGGGGGGAGTGGGTTTGCCGGCAAAATCTTCAGTGACTGGACCTTCTCTCCTTTGATCGAATTTGGATCGGGACGTCCGTTCAACATCATCACCGGCAATGGAGACAATCTTCAGCTGTCGTCTCTTACTGGGCGCCCCAACACCTTTGTGAATGCCGCGTGCACGGCGCAGGGAAACAACCCAGTCAATTCGAAAGCATCTCCCACCGGTGTCTTCCAGGAGCCTTGCATATCCGGCTTCAACGGCCGTTTGCTCTCGCTGGACGGCAATCTGGGCCGCAACGCCGGAGTCACCCCCTGGACGGTCTTCGACGATCTGCGCGTTGCCAAACGCATCTATTTTGGTGAGCGCTTCAACATGGATCTGATCGCGGACATGTTCAATATCGCCAACCGGTACAACGTCGCGGCCGTCAGTCCGTTGTTTACCAATGCCGGCCAAGCTACATCGTCTTATGATCCACGGCAGTTCCAGTTCGCGCTGAAGTTGAACTGGTAGGATGGCGTCCAACTATCGCCCTGGCTCTGGATTCTGCGTACACCGTGGATCCAGACGCCCTAACGAAATCTCGTCTTCCGCATTTCCGGAATCGCTGCAAAAAAGTTATTGCAACCTTGTCTCCCTTCCGCGGATCTCAGACTTATGGAGTCTTGCTATGGATCGAAGATCATTTCTTAAGAGCACAGCCGCTACCACCGTCATAACGTCACTGAACAAGAAATTCGCACACGCCGCTGATACCCCCATTCCGAGCCGTGCGCTTGGCCGTTCCGGCGAGAAAGTTTCCATTGTTGGCCTCGGCGGCTATCACATCGGCATGCAGTCCGATGAGCAGGAGAGCATTCGGATCATCCGCACGGCGCTCGATTCCGGCATCAACTTCCTCGACAACTGCTGGGACTACAACAATGGCCAGAGCGAGATTCGCATGGGCAAGGCGCTGCGCGACGGTTACCGCCAGAAGTCGTTCCTGATGACCAAGATCGATGGCCAGACTAAGACGGCCGCTGCCCAGCAGATGAATGAGTCCCTTCGCCGACTGCAAACCGACCGCATCGACCTGTTGCAATTTCACGAGGTAATTCGCGAAGGCGACCCTGAGCGTATCTTCGGAGCCGGAGGTGGAATGGAAGCTGTGCTGGAGGCCAAGAAGGCGGGCAAGATCCGCTACATCGGCTTCACCGGGCACAAGAGTCCGGACATTCACCTCAAAATGCTTGAGACCGGTTTTGCCCATCAGTTCACCTTTGACGCGGTGCAAATGCCCCTTAACGTGATGGACGCACACTACAACAGCTTTGAAAAGAAAGTCTTGCCGGTTCTGGTTAAGCATGGAATCGGAGTACTGGGGATGAAGCCAATGGGCGACAAGCAAATTCTAAACAGCAAGACGGCGTCCCCGATCGAGTGTCTGCATTACGCCATGAACCTGCCCACGAGCGTGGTGATTACTGGATGTGATTCGCTGAAGATCCTGCAGCAGGCTCTCGATGCTGCGCGCAGTTTCAAGCCGTTGCGCGAGACCGAAGTCACCACTTTGCTCGCGAAGACCGCCGCGGCGGCCGCCAAAGGTGAGTTCGAACGCTACAAGACAGCGCACGACTTCGATGGCACGTACCAGAATCCGCAGTGGCTGGGTTGAATCGGTTATGGTCCGAATCAGGCTGGGATCGGACAGTAAGTGTAGACCGTTCCCCCGCAGTGGCATCGGAAGCATAACGCCAAGCGCCTAATTCCCTGCTACACTTTTTATTCACCCATCCTTGGCGCTTGCCGGAGTCGTTCCCTAATGTCTCAAACCCGAATGCCCACACCGCGGACTCGTCTCGTCCGCGAAGCCGAGCGCGGCGTCTATGATCGCGAGACCGCGTATCGCATTCTCGACGAAGGTTTTCTGTGCCATGTGGGTTTCGTCGCCGACGGCCAGCCTTTTGTGATCCCCACCTCTTACGGACGCAAAGACGATCGCCTCTACATCCATGGTTCCGCGGCCAGCCGCATGTTGCGTCAGATGAAGGAAGGCGTGCCCGTCTGCGTCACCGTCACCCTGCTCGACGGACTCGTGCTCGCTCGCTCGATATTCAATCATTCCATGAATTACCGATCGGTCGTCATTTTGGGCAAGGCTACGCCGGTCGATGATCCTTTAGAAAAAGTTGAGGCGCTACGCCTGCTCTCCGAGCACATTCTTCCCGGCCGTTGGGCGGACGCTCGCCAGCCCAATGAGCGAGAACTCAAGGCCACGCTCGTGATGCGCGTCCCCATCGAAGAATTCTCTGCCAAGGTGCGTACCGGCCCGCCGATCGATGATGAAGATGATTACTCGTTTCCGACTTGGGCAGGCGTCGTACCGCTGGAAACGGTGTCGCGTCCGCCTATCAACGATCCGCGACTAGATCCCCAATACGAAGCCCCACCCTACGCAGCGCATTACGTGCGCGCTAACCAATCCGCTTAGGATCATTGATTCGAGGATCCCCGATCGTCGGTGCTCCGGTGATAATCGGGTGGATCTTGTACCAGGGACGGAAACCATTCGCTAGGGAATCAGCAGCAGCTTCCCAGTCGTCTTTCGCCCTTCCAGATCCCGATGCGCCTGCTGCGCTTGAGCCAGCGGATAGGTATGCTGAATGCGCAGCTTGAGGTTCCCGGCGGCAATCATTCCAAATACGGCGCTCGACCGCGCCAACAGCTCTTCACGTGTGGCAACGTAATTCACTAGCGTGGGACGCGTCATATACAGCGATCCTTTTTGCGACAAAACGATCAAGTCGAACGGTGGTACGGCGCCGCTCGATCCCCCAAACAGCACCATCATTCTGCGAGGCCGCAACACGTTGAGTCCTTTTTCAAATGTAGTTTTGCCAACCGAGTCGTAGACCACATCTACACCTTCGCCGCTGGTCAGGCGCTTGGTCTCGGCTTCAAAGTCAGACTGTGTGTAGAGCATGACCTCGTCGGCTCCTGCCGCACGCGCGAGCTGGGCTTTTTCCTCGGTCGAAACCGTTCCGATCACACGTGCTCCGATATTGTGGGCCATCTGCACCAACAGCAATCCCACACCGCCAGCCGCGGCGTGCACTAGCGCAGTCTCGCCGCGCTTCAACGGATACGTGTCGTGTGACAGATAGTGTGCCGTCATGCCTTGCAGCATGGCGGCAGCGGCTTGCTGCTCGGTCACTCCCTGCGGAATCGGCACCAACCGGTGGGCGGGCATGGCGGCATACTCGGCATAAGACCCGAGCAGGCCGGCCCAGGCCACGCGGTCGCCCGGCTTAACCGATTTCACTTCCGCCCCGACCGCGGTGACTACTCCCGCGCCCTCCTGACCCAAGACCAATGGTAACGGCGCTTTATAACGGCCTTCGCGAAAATAAACATCCACAAAATTGACGCCCGACGCCGCCAGCTTCACCACCGCCTGGTCCGGCTTGGGTTGAGGAATGGGCAGGTCGACCAACTCCATGGCCTCGGGGCCGCCGGCTTGCTTGACTTGAATGGCTTTCATGGTTCGTTTTGATTCGGCCAAATAGCTTGCCGGATTCTAAGCTGAGTTCGGCTTATTTTCCCGCCGCTCGCACTCCCAGCAACCACTCCCGCAACTTCGGTCCCCATATGTTCACTGTGCGGCCGAGCGCTCCGTGCCCATATTCCGCCTCTTGTTTTACTTCCAAGTACGTCGCGTTCTTCAGCCGAGCGATGACTTTCTCCGCGTGATGGAGTTCGACCGGCACCATGTTGTCGCCCGCCATATTGATGATCAGCACCGGACAGTGAATACGGTCGAGCTCAGACCAGGCGTCAAAGCCGTTGCTCAGTTCCATCATGTAGATGAAGTCATTCGCGTCTGGCCACCCGAACGAACCGCGCCCTTCCCCGACCCACTTCTCCGTGGCTTCGCGCGTGGGCAGCTGGTCCTGAAGCAGTGACGGGGTGCGCAGAAAGATTGAATAAGTCAGGTCAGCAAGCCGCGCACCGTCAGGATTCTTGTCATAGTTGCCGTCTTTCCATCCAGGATCGGCCTTGATGATGGCCTCCGGCAGGAAGTCAATCACGCCGCGCCGGCCAACATTCGGGAAAGGAGAAGAGATCATGGGCACCAGCGCATCCATGAATTCGGGATACTGCACGCCCCATTGCCAGGTCTGGCGTCCGCCCATGGAGGCGCCCAGCACCGCGATTAGGTGCTTCACGCCCACATGCTCTACGAGCAGGCGCTCAGCCGACACCATGTCTTCGAGGTTGTAGTGCGGGAACTTCATGCGCAACCCGTCACTGGGCCGCGACGACTTGCCCGAGCCGATGGTGTCGGGAGCGATGACGTAATATTCGCCGGTGTCGAGCGCACCGCCCGGGCCCAGCAGGGGGTGCAGGGTTGAACTCGACGTATAAGCGTGCCCCCAACTGATTCCATCTCCCAAAGTTCCATGCAACAGCAGCACGGCGTTTGTGATTTCTCCGGCGGGGTTGTGCCGGGGGGTGCCCCAGACAACGTAGTGCAGACGCAGCTCGGGTAGCTTTTCGCCGGTGTGGAACTTGAAGTCGCGCACGACATAATCGCCCTGGACCGCCAGCTTCGTGTAGTCGCCCACCGCGGGTGCCTGCGCTGGAGCCAGGGCAGAGAGCAGCAACAGCAGCGTACTCCAACTCATTCGGCGCACGGAACCCACCTCGGCAGAGGATTATACGAATTTTGGAGCAAGTTGCCGGCGTCCGGATCCTGAACCGCGAACGATCCTCCGCTTCGACCGTACCGCCATCGACCGCCAGAGCTATTCTTGACCCGCTTTGTTACACTTGCCCGTCCCTGCAGGTCCACTTCGGAAATGGTCCACGGAGAGACTCGCGCAAAGGAGCCCGCATCATGGCTGAGAAGAAGCCGCAATCGTTTGCCAATCACGCCCGTTTCGATCCATTGTTTCACTTTTTTGCCATTCCCGTCTTCGGCATCTCTGTCATCGCCACTGTCGTTCACTTCACAATGCATCCCAGCCTGCGGGCGGGATGGATTTTCGTGGTCTCGGTTGCAGCGCTAGTCTCAGTATTCAAAATCCGCGTATACGCCTTGAGGAATCAGGATCGCATCATCCGGCTTGAAGAGCGTTTGCGACTGATGACGTTACTGACTGAACCCCTACGCTCGCGCATTCCGGAACTGACAGAGTCCCAGTTGATCGCCATCCGCTTTGCTTGTGACGCGGAGGTGCCGACCTGCGTTGAGAGCACGCTCGCCGGCAAATTGTCACGAGCGGACATTAAGAAAGCGATTCACAGCTGGCGTCCGGATTACTGGAGGATTTGAAGCTTGTGGAGGACTTTCAGTGCGCCCTCCCCGCGAGGTCATTTTTAAACCGCCAGTATGAATGTTTAACAGCTCGCGGTCGTGCCTGAAACCGTGTTTCCAGCGAGCGGCGTTCTATCGCTGGCGCCTATTCCGCTGGCTGCGAGTTCTTCCCAATTACTCCCGAACGCGGTCCTGTAAACCCTTTATGGAGTTCTGCCGTCTCACTTTCCGGTAACTGTTTCGTCCGATGTCGAAGGTAACCGCTCCTATCCGCTTTCTGCATTGACCGGGCTGGGGAAGGGCAGGTAGGATTTGGTAGCATTAGCAGAGTTTGAGCGGGGGAGTCGCCGTATCCCATAGAGAAATATGCGATTTGCTAACCTCTATGTTCGGACCGTAGCTCTCGCCTCGCTGGCGCTAGCGGCCTGTTCCTGCCAGACTGCGCAAAAACCGGTAGCACTGCTGCCTCCGGGTGGTGCGCCGGCGCTGAAGACTTCGACACCCCCGCCGGCGACAGTGCCGAAGGCATCGACTCCTAAGTCGGCAGCTTCTCAGCCGGCTACCACGCCAAGCCCAACTTACAATCAGGCTTCAGCCCAGCAACCCGCTCCGAACGAAGCCGCCTCGCAACCCTCGCAACCTGCGCCAAGCGCTTCGCCAGATGCGGTCGCAGATGTGATCGACCGGGTGGAAAAGGAATATCTGGCCGGCGTGGCTAACTATCATGCGGGCCGCAACGAGGCCGCCAAGCAGAACTTCGATAACGCCTTCAATGCTTTGCTCGACAGCAAGCTCGACATGCGGTCCGATTCGCGCCTTGAAAAGGAGTTCGAGCGCATCTCCGACGGCGTTAACCATCTGGACTTGCCGGGTACGCAGCCCGGTGATGCGTCCGCCGAGCAGAAGTCCGAACCCGCTCCGATTGACGAGACTAATGAAGTCACCCCGGCCGTCGATCTTAATGTGAAAGCTAAGGCGCAGGCCGAGATCAAGTCCACCCACTCCGACCTGCCACTCATGATGACCGACCAGGTCGCCGGCTATATCAACTACTTCTCCAACCACGGCCGCGGTACTTTCCTGCGTGCCTTTGAGCGTTCCGGACGCTACCGCGAGATGATGCGCTCGATCCTGAAGGAAGAGGGCGTGCCGCAGGACTTGATTTATCTGGCGCAGGCGGAATCCGGTTTTCACCCGCTGGCGGTTTCTCGCGTAGGCGCTCGCGGCATCTGGCAATTTATGGGGAGCCGCGCCCGCGGGTACGGGCTGGAACGGAGCCTTTGGGTGGACGATCGCCAGGACCCTGAGAAATCCACGCGTGCTGCGGCTCGCCATTTGAAAGATCTCTATAACCAGTTTGGCGACTGGTATCTCGCCATGGCCGCGTATAACTCCGGTCCCGGTACAGTGCAGGCAGCGGTAAGGCGCACCGGTTTCGCCGATTTCTGGGAGCTCTATCGCCGCAACGTGCTTCCCAAAGAAACGCGCAACTATGTGCCGATCATCCTGGCGGTCACCATCATGACCAAGAATCCGTCGCAATATGGGCTGGACGACGCTGCCATGGATCATGCTACGAGATACGACACTGTGACCATCGACTACGCCGTAGATTTGAGGCTGGTGGCCGAGTGCGTGGACGCCAAGCCTGCCGAACTCCAGGACCTCAATCCCAGTCTGCTTCGCTCTACCACGCCGCAGGGCAAGAAGTTCGAGCTGCACTTGCCGGCCGGAACCAAAGAGCAATATCAGACTGCCATTGCCTCGATCCCGGCCAATATGCGTCTCTGGTGGCGTTATCACAAAGTTCAGCCGGGAGACACTCTGGCTTCCCTAGCCCGCACCTATCGCACCACGGCCAAGTCGATTACAGAAGCCAACCACCTCGAGGGTACGGAGCTTGATGTTGAAGGCAAGCTGGTTATCCCCGTCGCTGTCGGCAAGCATCCCCTGAGCGACACGGCCACTTATGCACGCCGCATCACCCGCTATAAGGTGCATCGCGGCGACACGGTCGAAACCGTGGCCGAGAATTTCAGCATTTCGCCACAAATGGTTCGGCGTTGGAATGGTTTACGCGGGGACAGTCTCCGTGGACGCAAGGTGCTGGCCCTTCACCTGCCTGTGACCCCAACCTCGGGGGACAGTGAGCTGGCCACGTCGAAGACGAGTAAGTCCTTAGGACACAGCAAGAAAGCTGTGCAAAAGCCCACCCAAAATGACGCTTCCTATATAACCGCGGATTCCAAAACGCAGGCAGCCATAGTTCGCCACAGAGTCAAGAGCGGGGAAACGCTGTACTCAATCGCGAACACTTACAGGACCACAGTAGCTGCTTTGAAGCACGACAACCGCGACGTTGCGGTCCTGCGTCCCGGCATGATTCTGATTGTCCAGCAAAGCCGTTGAGCCTGTCCCAACAAGTTTTTCATGTCACGATTCATAAGGCCGCTATTTCTCGCGATTCTTCTTTCCTTCGTGCTACACCATGTGATAACAGGATAGTCAGGCCGTGAAGGATGCTGCTTGCAGCCTGCATCAAACCCTGTGCTATAATCGCGCGCCGTTCCGGCAGCAGTTCCAGAGGTCTTTTAAATTTCTCGTGCCCGGCAGATCTGGCGAACTATTATTCCGCTGGACCGCCTGAAAGATCAGGAGGAGCAATGACTTTTTACGACCACACTCTCTATGGACGTGACGACGAAATGGACGAATTCGGCGACAGCGGCGCCTTCAGCGAATCGCTGGAAGAGGAATTGGAGGAAGAGGACGAAGAGGAAGAAGAAGCCCGTATCCCCGAGCCCGACTTAGGCAGACCGGAGCCGGCATCGGCTCCCGCTGCTCCCGCTCCGAGACCAGCCCCTGCGGGCGGAGGAGGCGGTGCCCGCAAGCCCGCCGCTAAGAAGAAAGCCGCCAAGAAAGCGAAGAAGAAAGCTGCCAGGAGGCCTGCTAAGAAGAAGGCGGCCAAGAAATCCGCCAAGAAAAAGGCGGCACGCAGGCCGGCGAGGAAAGCGAAGAAAAAAGCCAAGAAGGGCGGACGCCGGCGATAAGTCGCGGCTTTTAGCTCTCTCCTTCCAGCTCCGCAGTTCGTTTCGGGCAGTTACGCGCCCGAGTCGACTTAGAATCGGGATAGGGGGGACACCCGTCCTCCCCTCCCTCACCACCGTACGTGCGGGTCCGCATACGGCGGTTCGGCGG